>Ga0335075_10000716_pt1 | contig 56379 bp, 57 predicted proteins | sample Lox_Sample_24_FD_206723 | JGI IMG/M metagenome (GOLD analysis project Ga0335075, IMG submission 206723) | Soil microbial communities from Loxahatchee National Wildlife Refuge, Florida, United States - Lox_Sample_2.4 | ecosystem: Environmental > Terrestrial > Soil > Wetlands | place: USA... | reverse complement strand
CGATCAGTTGACGAGCCATGCCCCACAATGCACACCCCGCGCACGCCCAGCAGCGGAGCGCCACCGTATTCCGACTGATCGAAGCGCCGCTTGAAATGGTTGAATGCTTTGCGCGAAAGCAACGCACCCACCTGCGCTGTCACCGTCGAAGTCAAAGACTCCCGCAGCGATTCCCGCACCAGCCGCACCAGTCCTTCCGATGTCTTCAACGCCACGTTGCCGATGAATCCATCGCAGACCACCACATCCGCCTGGCCGTTATAAATGTCGCGGCCTTCCACATTGCCCAGAAAATTCATCGGCAGCTGCTGCAGCAGCGGAAAACTCTCCCGCGTCAGCTCGTTGCCTTTGCCTTCTTCTTCCCCAATGGAAAGCAGCCCCACGCGCGGACGCTCCACCTTCAGCACGGAGCGCGCATACATCTCGCCCATCACCGCAAACTGTTCCAGATTTTTCGGCTTGCAATCGACGTTCGCGCCCACATCCAGCAGCAGGCAAGGCTTGCCCGTACTGGTCGGCAGCACCGCAACCAGCGCCGGACGATCCACGCCCGGCAATGTGCCCAGCACCATCTTCGCCGTGGCCATGGCGGCGCCCGTGTTGCCCGCCGTCATAAATCCGGCAGCAACGCCCTCGCGCACCAGCTTCAAGCCGACGCGCATCGACGAATCCCGCTTGGCCCGCACCGCCTGCACGGCCTTTTCGTCCATGCCAATCGCTTCACTGGCCTGAACAATTTTTATGGGGAGATGACGTTCCCCGGCGCGATGCATCTGCTTCGCCAGCAACGGCCGCAGCGTACGCTCCGGGCCCACAAGATGAACCCGCACCTGTAGCAGCCGACACGCCAGGATTGCGCCGCGAATTTCCGGCTCTGGCGATTTGTCGGAACCCATGGCGTCAAGCGCGATGTCAATCAGCATGGATGGGGATGCGGCTATTTCTCTTCTTTATTCAGAGCGATGACTTCCCGGCCCTTGTAAGTCCCGCATTTCGGGCACGCGTGGTGCGGCAGCTTGCGCTCGTGACAGTTCGGACATTCAGAGAGCGACTGCGTGGTAAGAAAATCGTGCGAACGCCGCTTGGCAGTGCGTTGTTTGGAGTGGCGTCGTTTCGGATTCGGCATTGAAATTCCCTTTCCCCGCCGCGCTCTCCTCTCCATCGCACGCCCCGCAAGGCGCTATTCCGGTGAGAGTTCTCGAAGGCGGGTGCAACAAACTTTATAGAATTATGGCTTGTCCTGGCTGCGGATCAACTGCGGCTGCAACGCCTTCAGCTGCTCCCAGCGCGGATCGGTCGAAGTGGTCGCGCAGTCGCAGGGATCCGTGTTCCGGTTCCGGCCACACTCCTTGCAAAGCCCTTTGCAATCTTCGCGGCAAAGGTTCTTGGCTGGAAGCGCCAGAAGGATCTGCTCGCGCAGCACATCTTCAAGCAATAAACCGTCTCCTTCATAGTAGCCGATTTCGGTCTCCGATGTGGAAATCGCGCGGTCCGTATTGTCCTGATCCGCCCCCGATGGCCGAAAAATCAGGTCAAAACTGGCCTCAATCGGCTGCGCCACCGGGTCCAGGCAGCGCGCACAAGCCACTTCCATCTTAGTTTGCAGGCTGCCGCGCACCCGGATGTCCTCAACAATATCGGCGGGACCACGATGCTCTTTCAGCAGATCGGCGCGGCCCTGCGTGTGGAGCACCCCCACCTGCTGCATATCGTCGACAAAATCAATGGTTCCCGGAGCAAGAGATTCATCAAAATCGATGGCCTGCCGCTCAAGATCGGCAACGAGGAACTTCATCGCGATGCCTCCAGGCGAGTGAGAAATTCGAGCCGCGCGTCCGCAAATTCCCCCGCAGCCCTCTCCTTCGAGACTAAGTCCCCCAACCCCGCCAGTCAATGCGCCCCGTGCTCACATCTCAGAATCGAAATATGAGTCACCCGCACTACATCAAAATCGACGGAAGCCACGCGCCCGCAGGCTCGTTATAAAGCCCGATCGTCATCAGGGTGCAAGGCTGCACAACCCGCAGGCCGTTTTCCAAACACCAGCGAAACAAAGCCGCGTTACGAGCAGGCACCAGCACTCCAGGCCCGTCGAATCCCTCCGCCGCGCCAATCAGCGCCTGCAGCTCCCGGTTGGACTCAGCCACAGAATGACCGAAATATCCCAGGCCGGTGGTGTATCCCACCACGTGTCCGTCGCGTTCAACCACTCTGGCCGTTCCCTGGCGGATTGCGTCGGCGACCTCTCCGGAGCGGGTATGTCCATGCACCGCGGCGCACAGTCGATCGCACGCCGCAGCGTCGGCATCCCCCACGGGACGAACGGTGCAGCCTTCGATGGATAGGTTCATCGGAGCGCCTTGCATGACGCTCAGCAATTCGCGAACCTGGAAGCCGAGCTTCACATAAAGCGACAGAGAACGATTATGAAATGTGGCCTGCACCAAACGGATGCCGGGCGCGCCGCGTTCCGCCGCCCGATCCAGCACCGCCTGCATGAGACGTCTCCCTGTACCCGCGTTCTGCACCGCGGGATCAATCGTGATCGGACCGATTCCCACGATGGACGACCGTTCATCCAGACAATTGCTGCCGACGATCGCACCTCCCATTTCGGCGACCACGCAGTAGAACGATGGGTGAGAAAACATCATCTGCAGCACACCGATGCCCATCTCCGGCGCAGGCATTTCCGGCGGGAAATTATGATCCGAGTTGATTTTCCAAAATGCTTCGAAGCAGATCTGCCCGCACCGCTCGGCGTCCTCCGGCTTTGCGCGCCGGATAGTAACAGCCTCGGAGGGTGTCTGTGCGGAGGTTGTCTGTATCGCCATCATGCGGGGATTATAGTACCGGCCTCGCGCCCACTTGAGCCTTATTTCTGAGCCCTCGTGAGTGTGCCCCATGTCTCTTCTGAGACATGGGATCGTAGGACAATCTGGGTGCCCCACATCTCGCCTCTGAGATGTGGGATTGTAGGATGTTGGCATGACGAAAGGCTTGGTCCGGTATCAACAAGCAGGCGATCTGCACTTTGTCACCTTCAGTTGTTCCGGAAGACGCCCGTTCCTCGCAACTCCGACGAGCCGGAATATTTTTGAGCAATCTTTGGAGACGATGAGAATCCGATATCGGTTCCTCGTCCTCGGTTATGTTGTGATGCCGGAGCATGTTCACCTGCTGGTGAGCGAACCCGAGAAGGCGTCCCTATCGAAGGCAATCCAAGCCTTGAAACTTTCCGTCGCGGTCCAGCGCAAGCAGCGGCCGTTCTGGCAGGCTCGATATTACGATTTCAACGTATTCACGAATGCAAAACGAGTCGAGAAGCTGAAGTACATACACCGCAATCCGGTCACGCGTGGTCTAGTTGCCGAACCGGATGCATGGCCATGGTCTAGCTTTCGCCATTACTCAATGGGCGAGATCGGAAAGGTCAGGATCGAAAGTTAGTAAGCTGCGATCAACTCCCACATCTCAGAATCGAGATGTGGGGCACCCAGCCTGTGTCAATCGAGTGAGCGTCCTCCATAGATATCCGAGATAAAAGTTTGGGTGCCCCATGTCTCGACCTTGAGACATGGGATTGTAGGATGTTTCCATGACGAAAAGCTTGGTCCGGCATCAACAGGCGGGCCAACCCCTCGACAACATCCCAAATCTCAGAATCGAGATGTGTGCCACCCACCAAGCACGCGCTTTGATTGGCTTCGATCCAAAAAATCAAAATAGCGTTTCTCAGGCGCACCGTCCCTGTTTAAAAACCCAAGATCTTTGAGCACACCGATAAAGAGGCGATCATTCGTTGAAGTAAAGCCGAGATTTTCGAGGAACTTCAATGAAAATCTCTCGGGCGGCTGCGCGTCTAGAATGGCGTCAAAGTAGGCGGGAATCGCGGTGAATTTAACTGTATAGCTATCTGGCGGACTCATAATCGTCCTCTAATTCGAATAGGCGTTCGGGCAGCCCCTTGGATTGTTGTCAATAGTAAGCCAGAAAAACGACATCCCAAGTCCTTCATTTTGAAAGAGAACTTGAAGAATCTGTGGTGGCGTCATGTTGACACCGGAAAAGCTAGAATGAAGTCAATGGATAGAACTCGGCTGGGTTTTCCGCAGTACATTTAAGCGATCAGATCTCGGGGAAAGAAAATAAAATCGTGGCTACCGCGATTTTTCCTCTGAATAACTTGACAGTAGCTGCGGACAGCAGTACTTTCCATTCATGCAAATGGCTTGATCGTCCTAGCGGACAGGGCAACACGGGTCTAATAAGCTTCGCTCCAGCGCGCGGCCAACCGTGTACATCGTGAGTTCGAATCTCACCAGGTCAGTTGCTTAGCGGAGGGCGGTCTGCAAACTGCCCTTCGCTTTTTCTTTCTAAATTACTCAATTCAATTGAGAGTTCTAAATCAATGTGAATGCTATTTAGCACCGTCGTGCTAATAGGTGTCAAGAAAAATATACGCAACTTTGAGTACTATCGCAATATCACTGCAATTAAACTGAATTCATGCAAACAACTCATTTTGACATTACGCTTTTGTACTTAGCTTCTTTAGTAGGCGCACAACTATAAGATTTAAAACATTCTAAAGTTGCGCGAATTGCTAAAGGTCTCGGGCTCATTGCCGATGTAATCGAGACTTTGGACCGGACCTAAATCCTCTCCGCCGATTCACCGCCTCTTCCGCTCCCACTCAGCGCGCAGCCAGCGGCTTAATCTTCCGTCGTTTTCGCTGCGAGGCTTCCCATAAATCCCGCTGCAATTGCGCCTTCGAGAAGAAATCCGGCGATAGGGAAAATGCCTCGCCCAGACGAATGCTCAGGTCCATGGTGACCGCGGTGCGGCCATTCAGAATGCGTGAGATGGTGGCGTGGGCCACGCCAATATGCTCCGCCAATTCCGTGGCAGAATGATCTCCCATGAACTCTCGTAGCAGTTCACCGGGACGTGCCGGGTTGTGCATCGTTGCAAACATCGTCAGACTCCGCTCCTCAATCCATTATGGGTGGATGACCCGAAGGCCAAGATATTTCTCAAATGGGTCAAAATCATGGTCGCGGTGAAGAAGGGAATGCCTCTCCATTAGACAAAAAGTCGCGATCAGGCAGTCGATGGTCTTGCGGACCGTGTGTCCGCTCGATCGAAGCGAGCGATAGTTCCGCGCAGCGGCCACCGCCAGCGCCTCCCCTCCGGTGTCGAATACTTCGAACCTCGCCAGGTCGCGCCGCACGCGCGTGAAGGTGGAGTCGCCAACGATTCCCTGCAAAATCTCGCACAGAATAAGATCGGTCAATCCCAGACGCTGCCGGTTCATCTCCCGGTCGAGCCAATCCGTATGCGGATTCGCGGCCCCTCGCAGGTAATCGATCCACACCGTCGTATCCACAATCGTCATGTCCGCAAACTACTCCCGCACCCGGCCCAGACGAGACTCGTTCAGGTTCCCCTCCCACGCCACCTTGCCGCGGAGCCTGCGGATTGCGGATTGCTCGTGCGTCTTCACCAGCAACTGCAGCGCGGCTTCCACCACCGCCCGCTTGGTGCGAGCGCCGCTGCTGCGCATGGCACGCTCGACCAACGCATCGTCCAGTTCGATGTTCGTCCGCATGACAATACCTCTATGTGTAAGAATCTCACATTTTTGTGTATAGCTTCAATGAGGTGCTCCGCGGTGCCCCATTCAAGCCCACCCTGAGCGTAGCCGAACGGGTTGGCTTGACTGGGATCACTCACCTCTTCTTTCACCCCAGCAGCGCCTCCAGTTGGATCTGCGCCGCCTCCGGGATCCTTGCGCCTTCGACCTGCTCGCGTGTGATCAGACCCCGCTCCAAAATCCCCAGCAGCGCCTTCGACAACTCCTCGCGCGGCATCGTATCCGCCGCCACCAAATCCAGAATCGTCCGCAGCGGCGTCGTCAGCCGATATCCCTTCCGCGCCGCAATGTCGCTCTCCCGCAGGTTGGCATAGTAGAGTTTCAGACCCTCCGGCGTCGCGCCCATCCGGCGAAAACCCTTCGGCACCGTCATCTCCAGCGCCGGAGGCACATCCGTCGTCGTCTCTGGCGTAACATAAAGACCCAAAGCGGTAGAATGACTGTAGACCCCCTGTGCCCGCCCCATCCGGTCCATCGACCACAAATGCCAGCGCACCAGTTCCGGCCGCAGCACCGCCGGAAACGAGGCAAGCCGGTAAATGCCGCGATATTCGCGGACCCAGTGTCTCTCTTGAACGTTGTAGGTGTGGCTGCTTTCGGAAAATCCGGCTTTTTTTGCCTGTTGTGCGGTGAAAAAACCGACCTGGCCCTCGGCAACCGAATGTAAACAACGACTTGCATCGTTGCGGGATCGAAATGGTCTCTGCATAATACTTCAATTAGCCTGCATAATCCTTCAATTAGCCTGCATAATCCTTCAATTGGCTTGCCTTGAACCCCCGCCTCACGGAGTTTTTCACCCGAGTGGTACCCTCGTCAGCGGAGGCGTACATGACGAAATCCATCCTGGCTCTCTACCTGTCGCGGCCAAACCCGCTGTTGCGTCCAGGCTGATGCGTCGAGCCCCCACCACCAGTCGAGCCCACACCCACCTGGTCCAGCGGCGGCGGCGCCCCCATGACAACGTAGTAATTCACCGTCGCCCGTGGATCGTTCGCGTCGATTTGCTGGTACGGATAGATGACCTTGCACCAGTTCAGCACCTGGCCGGTGTTGCCGCTGCAGTCGATGAAATTCGCGTTGGCGGTCGCTCGCTCCGCCTCGCTGGGATACGGATTGGTTGAGAATTGGTCCGGCAGCCCCTTCAGCTTGAACACATACACGCGCCCCTTGCTATCTTTCATTGAGATCGTGCAGTTCAGCACGCTGCTCGACGTTCCTGGAATGCCCTCCGGCACCGCAAAGCTAGTGAAATAGGTCACCGTCGCGGTATCTGGTGTCGCCGTGCAACGTCCGTATTGCGTGAAAGAAATCCCGCCGTCATAAGAAGACGAATATCCATACGGAAAGTTGACGTTCGGCGTGGCGTGGTCAGGATTCGGCAAGTTCTCCGTTCCCCCCACCCCGATAATCAGCCCGCTGCCATCCGTCTGCATATTGCCCACGGCATCGTCCACAGAATAGGCATAGGTGTATGGCGCGCTCAGATAATCCGGCCCATGCACCAGCGCCACATACGGATCGAATTTTCCATAGTCGCCCTGCAGCACATTCACCCAGTACTGCAGCTTGTCAAAGTCCGCCTTTACCACTGCATAATTCAGTGGCTTCTTCGGGTCGTTGTACCCGGGAGTCGTGTACAGCTGGTTCGCGCCTGTACTGGTGCATCCCTCCAGAAACGGAGTCCAGCCGTACAGGTGAGCCAGAAATACCTGCTCCGTCTTCGCCACCGGCGCGCCCGTGCATCCCCATGCATACGTCCATGTGTGTTTATCGTTGGCATATACGTCGGTGTAATTCTTGTAGTTGGCATTCAACAGATCGGTCACCGCACGAATCAGCGGGCAGATCGCATCGCCGCCATTCTGGTTCACGCAAGTTTCCCACTCCGCTGTCATGGCGGCAATCGGCTTCGATTTCGCGGGTGCCGGTAGAAATACACTCGTGTCGTTGAATGCCGCAGAATTCAGGTATATCTCCAGGGCCGAAGGAATCTTCCCTGCCTGGGCATTGCCCGCGGCGTCTTTGTACAGCGGCCAATCGGCACCCAAAGGCGATGCATACCACTTCGCAATGGCCGAGCTGAAATCGGTGATCTTGATCGGCGAGCCGATATAACCAATCAGTCGATTGCCATAAGGCTCCATCACCGCAGGCATGTAGGCATAGTTCACGTACGAAACATCGTAGTCCACATTGTCCGGCACCCACAGCATTGCCGGCTGGCCCGCCTCGGTGTGCTTAGGATTAATCGGCTGAGCGCCCAATGTATATTCGGTCAACTGCTGCGGGTCGCTGTTCGGGATCGAGTTCGGCGCTATAAAGATGTGCAGTTTGCACCCGCCGCTGCAGGTTGGCGCGTTGCTGGTCGGCGTCACATCGTTCACGCCCTGGTCGGTTTTCCAGTGTTGCTGCAACGCCGCCGGCGGCTTCGTCTCCGTGACCGGGCTGTCAAAAAAGTTGATGCCTCCGCCCTGCCACCAGTCAATCAGTTGGCCCGCCTCCTTGGGGTTGATGGAACCCACCAGCGGCGAGTACAGCGGCAGTGTCACCGTCACCGAACCGCCCGGGGGAATGCCATTCTCCCCGCTCGCGCAGCAATTGATGTACATCCGATATTGCGATGCTCGCGGATATGGGTTGGCTGCAAGCTGACTATCCTTCAGCTGAAAGCAGGCCTGCATCCACGCATCCGTCGACGTCTTTGTTCCGGCAAATAAAACTGGATAAATGTTGTGGGTTGTGGAGTTGTTGTAGATCTGGATCGTCATGTTCGGGGTTTGCCCGTTGGTGCAATCGACTGTCGCAGCCGGCGCTTGAGCGTTAGCGTTTCTGCCGCTGAAAACTAGAACCGCGAGCACCATACATGCCGCCAGTGCGACATGTTTTACCTTGCGTGCCTCCACCAGGCAGAGCCATTCACGACCAGCGAAGTCTGCCAGCAATATCTTTTTCACGTTCATCCCCTTCGGTTTTCTTTTCTGATTCAAATCATTCGGGGGACTTTAGTGTAGCGTTCCGATTCACAAAACCAACACTAAAAAATCGACAATAATCTGCGGCGGATTCACGTCGCCGCAGTTGCGCAAAACCATGCACTGTTGCAAAAAACATTTGCAGAGCAGATGCAGTCCATTCAGCGTTCAGTTTGTGGTGGTCATGGCATCGGATGGCAGCACTCACAAGCTCCGCGTCACCGACCGGGTGGAGTGGCTGCGTTCAATCACGAGACGCGAATGAGTTGAAGCTGCGCCGGATTACTCGCCTTTGTAGTTCTGGAACAGGTCGGGGAACTGCTTCTTCAGCTCGCCGATCTTGGGGCGGTCGCAGATTTCGATATACGGATTATTCGGGTTGTGCAGCGCATAATCCTGGTGGTAGGCCTCGGCTTTGTAAAAACCTTTCAGCGGCACCACTTGGGTGACGATTGGCTTGCGAAACACCTTGGCCGCATCGAGCTGCGCGATGTATGCCTTGGCGATGCGCTCCTGCTCCGGATTCATATAGAAAATCACCGACCGGTACGACGGCCCGACATCCGGACCTTGACGATTCAGCTCAGTTGGATCGTGCGCGACCGAGAAAAAAATGCGCAGCAGCGTACCATAGGTGATCTTCGACGGGTCATAGACCACCTGCACGGACTCCGCATGGCCGGTATTTTCCTGCGTGACCTGGGCGTAAGTTGCCGTGGAAGCGGACCCGCCCGCATAACCTACCGTTGTGGCAGTCACGCCCTTCACCCGTTCAAATACGGTCTGAGTGCCCCAGAAACATCCTCCGGCGAGCACCGCGGTTTCCTGTCCGGACTGCTTCGCCAACGAAGCATCGACGGTTGGCGCAGGAATCGGCTTCTTCGCCGCGCGACATCCTGCAGAGAAAACAAAGCCAATTAAAACGGCGAAAATTGTGCCGCGTCTTGCAAGCGAACCAATCATAGAATCTCTCCTGAGCCAAGCGACGAACCTGCAACCATAAGACACCGGAATGCGGCATTTGGTTACATTTCGCCGTTCTCAATGGGAATTCAGGCGGATTCCCAGGCGCACTCCACTTGCAGCAGCCGCAGAATCAACGTCCGGCGTTGCTAGTCGACGATTCGCGCCTGCAGATTGATTGTCACCGTGTCGTCCGGAGTCTTTACCCCACCACCATCGCTCTCCGGATGGAACTCGATGGTCATGGTCTGCGCATTCACCGTGACACGCAAATATCCATAGTGTGTATCGTCATAGCTTTCCAAGGTCAAGGTGTCGTCGATCTTGTAGGGTGTGCGGTAGGTGCCGCGCATCGCCGATAGTGGTGAATGGCCGCCACATCCCGCCACCAGAAAAGGAATCTGCATGGCGTTCACCATGCGCGTGTAGCGCTGATAATTGTGCGCATGACCCGCAAACACCGCATGCGGCCAAACCCCCGCAGCTGTGCAGGCGCTGTCGATGTCCGCCAGCATCTGCGGACTTCCACCGTGGATCGTCCCGCCTGTAAATGGAGGGTGATGCACGGCGACGATCACAGCTCCGGCGTACTTTTCGCTCTTGACCCGTTGCAGCGCCGCCGTCAGAAATGCGACCTGTCGATCATCGAGCGAATTCGTTCCTCCCTGACTTGAAATCACTCCCGGATCTTCCAGCACATTGCTGTAAAGCCCGAGGATGCGCACAAACGGTGCGTCGAATGTGAAATACACGCCTGGCTCCGTCATCGTGGTACGTGAAAGACCACCCGAATCCGGCGACTGCTCGGGACTGGCAGTACAGAAATTTCGCAAAAACGCGTCGAGAGTTGGCGCGGGATCACTCGGGTAGACGACGCCATCGTGGTTCCCCGGGATCGCGACAATCGGTGCCGGATAATTTCGAAATGGCTCGTAAAACTGGTCGTAGTAATACGTACCTTCGCCGAAATAATAGACAACGTCTCCGAGGTGAAACAAAAAAGACGGCACGTCCGCGGGATTCTGCTCGGCGAAATCTGTCACCATTTTGTCGGCCACCAACGATTGCGTATCCGGCCCCTTCACGCTGCCCGTATCGCCGACGGAATGAAACACAATCTGCCCCGCCCGTTCGATCGCTTGCGTCTTGGCTTCTCCTGCGCTGCCGTACACCTGGGCCAGCGTCAGGGTCGGTTCGACGGCGCCGCCGGGCGGCTGCGGAACAGGTTCCAGCTGGGCAATTTCCTTGTCGTTCTGGTCCGTCACCGGATGTTTAAAACTTGTGGGATCGGGAGATGGCTGAGGCTGCGCAAAAACTGGCTGTGCTCCACTCGTCGCTGCGAATTTGGATTCAGTAGACTTGATCGATTGTTGCGGGGAACGGGGAGGAAGTTGCTCCGGCATGTCTTGGCTCCTTGGGGTGGAGGATCGGGTGCGATCTGAAACGGATCTCGCGTGTCTATGATTCTGTCAGATTGTTGTGACGTTCAGACCGTTGTCCAGTGAGCGAATCAGCTCTGTGAAATTACGATCAATCTCCAACGCCGCATGGCGGTGTCAGGCGAGATGCTTCCAAACCGAGGGTGTCTCTTGCAGCAACCGAATCGCAGCGATGCCGGCAGCACCCGCGCGTGAACAATCAGCGGCGTTTTCAGCTGTAACTCCGCCGAGCGCGAACACCGGGACCGGCGCCGCCGTGCGGCATGCTTGTTCCAGCAACGCGAGTCCGGTACCGGGAAGCCTGGCCGCGCCGCATCTATTCTCGCCTGCGTCGGCAGCGGCTTCCTTCTCGCGAATCATTTTCTCAAACACCGGCGCGAACAGAATGCAGTCCGGCGACTGCTGTCGCGCGGCGTTCACTTCATCCATCATGTGACAGGAAACGCTGGTGACGGGTCGCCGAGCGCGACCTGCGGCCGCGAAGATACTGCGCACTTCCTCTGGCGTCAGCGCATCTGTTCCTGACGGCAAATGCACTCCATCCGCTCCGGCGGCTAACGCCACATCGACGCGCGCATTGACCAGGACTTGAGGTACGCTTGGCTCGTCGCCCACCTCGTGAACGGCGCAAACCACCGCTCGCGTCAGCTCGACCTGCTCGCGCCCGGACAGATCTTTCTCTCGTAGCTGAATGAACGAGACGCCATTCGCCGCCCAGATCGCTGTCAAGCCCACCAGGTGCGCCAGCGCGTCAGCTTTGTTCCCGGCATAAAGACGGCGATCTGTAATGGCGTACAGCAAATCTTCTCCTCCTCGCGTCCAATCAGTCTAGCCAGTGTAGGCCGAATTCCATTGACAATTGATTGCATCCTCTTGTGGTACTGTCGAAAATGCGATGTGCGAGCCTGGCGCTCATCTTGCTCCGCTATCGAAAGCAGGACACGGCAAACGGCGGTCGACCCCGCATTATGCAAAGAATAAAATGAACGAGCGGAATGGAATAATGGAAAGCAACGATGGACATATTTGACCTGCTCGTCATCGGGTCTGGCCCTGCCGGGCAGCGGGCGGCAATTTCGGCCGCCAAGCTAGGCAAGCGCGTTGCCGTGGTGGAACAGCGAGAATTTGTCGGTGGCGTCAGCGTCAACACCGGCACCATCCCCAGTAAGACTTTTCGCGAAGGTGTGCTTCATCTTTCTGGCTATAACTATCGTTCCATTTATGGCATGAATTATCGAGTCAAAGACAAGATCACGATGGCCGATCTTGCCTTCCGCGTGCAGCACGTCATTAAGACTGAAGTCGACGTGACCGAAGCGCAGTTGTCGCGCAACAACATTGAGGTACTTACCGGCACCGCGAGTTTTGAAGATCCAACGCACATTCGCGTGACTAACTCGCGCGGCTCCAGCGTGTATGAAAGCAGCAATACTCTCATCGCCGTCGGTTCGCGTCCTGCGACCAATCCCAAAGTTCCGCTGAACGGCCGCAACATCATCAATAGCGATCAGGTTTTGTTCATGCCCGAACTGCCCAAGACGCTAATCGTGGTCGGGGGCGGCGTGATCGGCGTCGAATACACCTGCATGTTCGCCGTGCTGGGCGTGCGCGTCATCCTGATCGAAAAACGGCCCAAGCTGCTGGAGTTTGCCGATCAGGAAATTGTGGAAGCGCTCAGCTATCACCTGCGCGACAGCCGCGTCACCATGCGCCTGAATGAAGAAGTAGAGAGCGTGGAAGACCTGGCCGACGGCACCGTGGTCGCCAACACAGAGAGCAAGAAAAGGATTTCCGCGGGCGCGCTTTTATATGCGGTCGGACGCCAGGGCAATGTGGACGACCTGAACCTGGCCGCTGCCGGATTGGATGCCGACGCTCGAGGCCGCATCAGTGTGGACGAAAACTATCGCACCAAGGTGCCGAATATTTTTGCCGCCGGAGATGTCGTTGGCTTTCCGGCGCTGGCGTCAGTCTCTATGGAGCAGGGACGCATCGCTGCCGCGCGGGTGTTTGGCGATGACTGTGTCGTGTCCAATCCAAAATATTATCCCTACGGAATTTATACGATTCCGGAAATTTCTTTCATCGGCAAAACGGAAGAGCAGTTGACGGAAGAAGACGCGCCGTATGAAGTAGGGGTCGCGTACTATCGCGAAATTGCGCGAGGGCAGATTCGCGGCGACACCACCGGGCGACTGAAACTCATCTTCCATCGCGAAACGCGCCACCTGCTGGGCGTGCATATCATCGGCGAGGGCGCCAGCGAACTGGTTCACATTGGCCAGGCGGTGATGGCGCTAAACGCAACCATCGACTATTTTGTCGACACGGTCTTCAACTATCCGACCCTGGCGGAGTGCTACAAAGCCGCGGCCTTCAACGGTCTGAACCGCCTGAGCAAGACGGTTGAGGAGATTTGAATCATGGGAAAAAGTCTTGGCATTCATCTAACCGGGCGCATCGTCACCGGCGTTATCGAAAGTCAAAAACCGTGCTCGCGCCTGTTTCACTTTCCTGAAGACAGAGAGGACAGCGACTCGCTGCTGGACACGCCGCTCGACGGTCTGATCGAACTGGTGCGGGAGCAGGCGGTGCGCGCAGTGGGCGACTGCGGGCCCATTGAAGCCGTCGGCCTGGCGCTACCCGGAATTGTGCGCGATGGCGTAGTAGAAGACGCGCCAAACCTGGCCCAACTGAAGGGCACTCGCATTGCCGAAAAAATGCATCGCGCGCTTGCCGAAGCGGGGATCGCTGCGCCGGTCACTGTGTTGAACGACGCCGACGCCATGGCCGCCGGAGTGGCCGCGAAACACGATCGCCTTGATGCTTTCATCCGCCTGTGGACGCTGGGGTACGGCATCGGATTTGGACGCTATCCGTATGCGCCGGGAATTTGGGAGGGCGGCCATTGCGTGGTCACGCTCGACTCCACCGAAAACTATTGCGGCTGCGGCGGTCGCGGACACCTGGAAGGCATCATGGGCCATCGCGCCATGCGGCTGCGCTTCCTTGATATGGAACCGGAAGAAGTATTCGCCCACGCAAAAACTGGGGATGCGCGCTGCAGGGAGTTTGAGCGGCTATGGCATCGCGGTCTCGCCGCGGCCACCGCGAACTCTATCCACATGCAGGGACCCGGCCGCTTTTACTACACCGGCTTCAATGTCCGCTTTCTCGACATGAAACTTCTGCAACATTATTTGCAGCAGATGGTGACCATGAGTCCGCTGCAGAACTACATGCTGGAAATTGTTCCCATGAGCGACGATCTGGCGGTCACGGGCGCTGCCATCACCGCGTCCCAAGCCGCGAAAACATAAGCGCCGTCGACACGTGAAAGCGCGCACTTGCCATTTCCATGCAGCGAATGCGGGCGAGCCGGATTGCAGCGTATGTCGTGACGCTAGAGATGAGACAGCTTCTTATGCAACCTGGACGCGGTTTCGTCCCTGCTTTTTCGCCCGATAGAGTGCAGCATCTGCCGCGTTCAATAATTCCTCAGCGGGACGGCTTAACTTGGCATTCTCGCTGCAAACCCCGATGCTAACCGTAACGACACGGGCCGCCTTCGGACCTCCGTTCTTGATCTTCAGATCCTCAACCGACATGCGCATCGCATCAGCGATCTGTTGCGCGCTCTCCTTGGTCGTCTCCGGCAGGATTGCGACAAATTCCTCGCCCCCATACCGCGCCAGAGTGTCGCTGGATCGTCGCAGGAGCTTGGAAAGCTGATCGGCAATCTTCTTTAGACACTCGTCCCCTTCTGGGTGGCCGTAGCGATCGTTCAGCTTTTTAAAGTTGTCCACGTCAATCAGCAGCAGAGACAAAGGCTTTTGCGTCCGGATCGAGCGTTTCCATTCGGCAAGCAGCACTTCATCGAAATGCCGTCGATTGTAGATTCCCGTAAGACCGTCGCGGATCGATATGTCTTGCAGTCGATCGACAGCGTCCACCAGCGCGCGGCTGCTACTCGCCAGGTCTTCCTGCGAACGCAGATACTTGCTTTGTAAAAGAGCGGCCCGCAGCCCATAGAGTGCCACGGCGATCGTGATCGATGCGAATCCGATCCATGGGTAGGCAGGCGCAATTCTGGCCCCCATCATTACGACGACAAGCGTGAACAATACGGGACTCAGATTGTCCAGCAATAGCGCAACGGAGCGATTTGAATCTTTGCTTACCTCGTCGCCAGCCGGCAAGTCGTCCGGCTGGAACAGCACCGCACCCAGCAACAACAGGCAAGGCAGTCCCCAAAGCACGTCTTGCAGCCCCTGCGCGAGGTTCCGCTCCAGTTCCAAATATCCAAGGATGAGGGCTACTCCGGCGTAGCACCAGAGATAGATGGTCAGAACGACGTAAAAGCGACGCTTGGCCGGCGCTGGATGCCCAAACAGGCGCAAGGTGACGGCCCCGGCCAGCGTAAGATTCTCCACGTTGTAGACATACATCAGCGATGTCGTCGAGATGGCGATCGAGTGACCGGTCGACGGTAAGATCGAGTAAATCTGGAAATAAATCAGCACCGCAGCGATGATCGCCTGCGCTCCGTCCAGCCAGAAGAGAACTCCCAGGTCGGCTTCTTGGTTGGTGAAGGAAATCGCCAGGAGAATCGGAATCCCATAGATCAGGAAAAAGAAATCCGCCATGGTTGCCGTGGTTGTCGGCTGAACATGTCGCAGCAAGTCGTACGTATCCTGGATTTGCCCCCCGATCGAGAGGAAAAAGCCGGATGCAACCAAAATCCATAGCGCCTGGGTCTCGGTGCTTTGTGTGGAGGCGCACCGGAGGCAACCGGCGGCTGCAAACAGAAACTCCAATGCGATCAGCGCGTTGAACGCAACCATTGCCTGCGGGTCCACGACCACCAGAACGCCCTGAGCAAGGAGGCTAATGGCGCAAACTGCGAACAAAACGCGGATGGACAGCCATCGTGGATACGCAATGGTTGGAGTCGCAAAGGATCGTGCACTCGGCTCAATCGCAGGGCCGGGCGTGGACGCAATGTCGTATAGATCCGCTTGTTGAAGCAGCCGCGGATTGTCGGCAATCATCATGCGCTACACCACAGGAGTCGAGTCGCCGCAGGTTTGTCGCCCATTCGGGCGCGCAAGAGATTCCCGCGGCAATCGCGATACCTATTTCGTCAGTAACGGAGTGTTGCTCCTAATACTGCACGGAATTGCTTCACAATGGGATGTTTTTTTGGCTGGATTAGCACGTTGGTAACATCCGCGCCTGCGCCTGAGATAGAGAATGATCCCCGACGGTGGTCGAGGAACTGCGCGCTGCGAGTGAGGAGGAAAGTTTGAGGCCTTTGACCTGTCGTCTGGGTCGACGAGGCAACCCGCGACGAAAAACCAGGGATTCGGTTGGGTTCGAACCATCTCCGCATAGGCCCTTTTCATCAGGACACGTGCGTCTTACCTCTTTTTCGTGAACAGACTCAGATCGATTGCAGCTGCCATCGCCTTATACCCGGCGTCTTTCGGATGCAGATGATCGCCGGAATCATACTGCGCTGCAAAATGCTGCGGGTTTTGCGGATCGCGCACGGCTTTGTCAAAATCGGCAACGCCATCGAAGATCGGGCTGGTACGAATCCACTCATTCACCGCATTGCGAACCTGGTTGCCTGCATCGGAATAATATCCGCAACCCTCATACGGCGTCAGCGTCGCGCCAATCACTTGGATGCCGTGCTGATGGGCCTGCACCGCAATTTGCGCAATGCCCGCCTCCAACCGCTGCGTGAGGTCACCGTACGGTTGATGATCGCTGGCGAACCGACCAATGTCGTTGATGCTTTCCAGGATGATGACGTAGCGAGCGCCGCTGCGCGCAATCAAATCCCGGTTGATGCGCGACACCCCGTCCGGCCCATAGCCATCCAGCAGGACGCGATTGCCACCGATTCCAACATTCACCACTCCCAGCACGCCAGCCTTTTTCGTTCCCGGATCGGCTGCCAGCCGCCTCGCCAGATAGTCTGGCCAGCGATCGTTTTCATTCTCCGTGGCATAGGCACCGTCGGTAATCGAGTCGCCAAAAGCGATCACAGCGGAATCACCGGGCGCGTCCACATCGACGCCGGAAACAACGTACCAGGACTTGCTCTCCCAGGATTTTCCTCCCAGATCCGACGCCGCGACTTGATTGCCCTTCGCCGCATACGAGATCTGGGCGGAATAGGAATGCTCCGTCGTCGCCATGGTGTGATCCGGAAAATACAGGCTGACAGCAATGTCCGTGAGCGCCGGAACGTCAAGCGCAACAGGGTCGCTGACGACCTCGGCCCCTGGAGCAATGACCACCGTGTCGCTACCGTTGAACGTCAATGCATGGTCGGTGCCGGCCTGAATGCCGCTTTGATTCGGAGTTCCGTCGCGATTGGTACCGAAAGTTCCACTCGCGCTCACCGCAATGTGTGCCGCGCCAATGTGCAGCGGCTCCGTGCCAAAGCGGTTCGACAACCACACACGCGCCTGCTCGCCGCCAACGCTGGTGTGCACGATCTCCCGCAATGTATGGCCGGTGAAGTCTGGCGCATCGCCGGGATTGGTGGCCACCATCCCCGCACCCCAGGTCGCCACCCAAGGCGAATGCGCGGCCGCGCCTGCGGCGTAACAGCTGGGGACAGCCAGCATGAAACTTGCCATCGCCAACGCTGCGAAACCGGCAGCAAGACGATGCGAGACGCTGCGAACACGTCCCTCGAGACCCAAAGAAGTTGGAAAGAGTTTCATTGTGCTCCTCGGATTGTCGGTATGGATGGATCCTGCTGCTGCAAACGCGCAGGATATTTCGTCGTGTCCAGAATACTCTTGCGAGCACGCTATGCCATCGAATTGCCATGGTCAACGCTGGAAAGCGTTCGCGCAACCTCGTCACATTCCTTCTATCAAAAACTTGCCAGCACTGCCTGCTGAGGCTGACACGATGCTGGTTCACGGAAACCGGAGAGACTAGTATTCGCGTTGGTAGGTGCGGGTAATGCGGTCGTGCCAGCAGAGACTGTCTTCGTCGACAAAACACCAGAGGAATCCAATCCCCAGCGGCAGAAGGGATACCCACCACGCAGCCAGGCGCCGTTGCAGCGCGGATCGGGTCGGGTTCTGATCGTCGAAAGTACACAGCGCAATATGCGCGTACAACATTCCAGCAGTGGCGCCGCTCAGAGAGAAGAACAGCATCTGATACAGCACCCACAATGCGACATACACAACGCCCGCCAGGGCAGCCGCGGTCAGCCCGGTCGGCAGGTGCGGAGTGGAGGCGACAAAGACTACCAGAAATCCCAAGAAGCCTGCGGTCACCGCTGCAAAATCGACGGCGAATGCCATCACGCGGCGATCGATCGACGCGGGATCGACCATGAACGGCATATATTCCGAAGCCGCTGGTTGGGCTTTCCGAGCGTACGCAGCCGGTTCCTTATCGAGCGAGATCGAGGCCCATTCCAACCCGCGAAAATTCGAGGAAGCCGTCGTGTTCGATTTGGAATTGATCGAGCCCGCTGACTTCGACGTCGCCGCATTGCCGCCGGGCGTCATCGTCGTCGAACGGGTTTGTGCCGCGACAGTGGAAGAATGCTGTCCAGAAGTTTCCTTGACGTGTTCGCGTGTTGTGGCTCGTAAGGTCTGAATCCCGTCCGCCTCGGTCGCGACTTTTTTGGCGACCTCAGAGTTGATGGCCGCAGACACACTGTTCTGCACGCCTGCTACGAATTCTTCAATCGCCTTCCGCTGAGTCTTCGCGGCTTCTTCCGCACTTGGTTGCGACTCCGATTGCGCCGCAGCTTCGATTTCGTTCTGCGCTTCGACTTCGGGTTGCACTTCAAAGATGCGAAGCTGCGCCGGCGATTCTTCTGGATACGCAGGGGCTTGTGCGCGTGTGGGATCTTCCGGCAGATGCGGGCGAGCGCGTCGAGGCGAGATGAGCTCGCGAGGGAACTCAATGAGTTTCGACGGCAGCATGGTGCGGGGTTCGATCAGCGCTGAAGAAAGCAAGTCTTCCAACGACGGTTCCGGTTCTGGCTCCACCTGGTGCAAGCGCATCTCTCGAGTGCGCTCGGCAAACTGCGGCATCACGGGCGTTCCCGGCACCATGGGCTGAATCGGTTCTGCATCGGCAGCGGAATGAACGGCGACCGAGGTTGCTTCGGAATTTGAGGGGGAGGGCTGAGCACTTGCTTCTGCGTCGAAATCTTCAAATAAATTGCCGGCGCTCTCGACCGCTTGATCCGCGTGTTGCGCGCGCTGTTCCGCCTCCAACGCTTCGGCGCGTGCGGTCTCTGCAGCGATCAATTCACTGTATGTGGGTGCGGATGCGTATCGAGATGCCACTGCGCGAGCGATCTTTGTTGCTCGAGAGTCGACAGGGGTTCTAGGCGGCGACGAGGGTTTGGCCGCTGCTTGCGGGCGGTGCGCTCGATAACGATCGAGACGCTCCGAAATCTCATGTTTCCAATCATCACTCAGCAATTGCTGCTGAGGGACTAATGGCGACTGTGGCGCGGACAATGCTGGACTCACCCTTATCTCCTATTATATAGCCCCATTAATAGTGCAATTTCCACAAAAAAATTCTCATGCCTAAATTATGTTTCCTGAGAACAGAGATGCAACCCACGGGCGCAATTCTGTCTCATGACAAAAACACATTGCAGTTCGGCTCGAGAAAGGAAGAATCGCGAAGAGATCAGACAAGAGCCAGCACGCCGCATGCAGCACAAGTGCGTCGTCGGCCAGGATCGTGTATGTACCAGAGCGGCGGGTCAGAAAACATGTGCAGAAACTTTCATTGCTGCGGGAACGTTTACACTGAAAGTGTTCCGGCCCATGAGAACCCGTGTCTGTATCTGTACCATGCTGCTCGCGTTTTGTCATGTGAGAATGAATGCGCAGGCATTGGCGATGAGGCATCCGCCGGGTCAGTCCGGAATCCATCTCATCCTGTCTGCCGCTGCCAAGAAACAGTCCGGCGCGCCCACCACTTCCAGTCAGAATTCAGTTGCATCCGCACCCGCGTCGACATCGGACGCAAATCTTCCGGAAGCGCCACAACCTGCGGCTGACAATCTTCCGATCGCGGAGCCGATCCCGGCGCCGCCCGCCGGGGTTCCAGTCACCATCCGTGCGCGACATCAGGAACGCCGCGGTGATATGTACGATTTAGAGGGGGGGGTGGAAATCGATTACAAGGACTATGTGATCCTCGCGGACCATGCCACCTATGACACCGCGACCGGAGACGTCGTCGCCAACGGGCATTTGCAAGTGACAGGCGGTCCGGATAACGAAGACTTTGCCGCCGACCACGGCACTCTCAACCTGAATCAACAGACGGGCCGTTTCTATGACGTCATCGGATCCGTCGGCGTAATCCACCCGGCTTCGCCGGCCAACGCGTACATTCCCAAAATTTTTGGGCTTCCGCCTTCCAGCAATCGAAGCCTGTACACATCGACAAATCCGTTCCTGATCAGCGCCAAGGAATTGGTCAAGAAAGGTCCGGAAAGCTACGAGCTCATCGATGGCACCATGACCTCCTGCCGCCTGCCGAGGCCCGATTGGCGCATTCTTGCTCATCAGATCATCGTCGACAATGGGACCGCAAAGGCGAAGAACGCAGATTTTCAGGTGTTGAATAAACCATTGTTGTTTTTGCCGTATGTCACTCACGGCGTCGACACGGCTGCCCGCCAATCCGGTTTCCTGATTCCATCGCTCGAAGTCGGCTCCAGCATCAAAGGCACCGTGGTTGGCGAGCAATATTATTGGGTCATCAACCGCAGCGCAGATTTGCTGGTGGGGTTTCAGTACTATTCCCTGCGCGGATGGGAACAGAACGCCGAGTTTCGCTACAAAGGGCTAGGCCACGACTTTGTCCACGGGTTGTATAACGGCGTAGAAGACAGGGGACTGGCGCCGAATTACGTGAATCAAGGTGGACAGGACACCATCGTGACTGCGCGTCACGACATGACGCAATATACCCGCTTCGTCACCAACACGGAGTACCTGAGTTCCTACGTGTACCGCCAGGTCTTTGCGCCCAGCTATTCCCAGGCCGTCTCTTCCGAGGTGAAGTCCTGGGCTTTTCTGACGCATGAAAAAGACGGCTTCGCCAGCACGTTCGACACCGAACGCTATGAAAAATTCGCCAGCGACACATCGGGCGATGAGATACGAATTTTCCATCTGCCACGCATTGAATTCGACGCGGTCGACCACAACCTCGGCTCCCCCGGAGTGCTTGCGGGGGGCGAGGGCAGCTTTGGATTTCTCACTCGATCGGAGCCGTATTATCAATCTCACCATGTCGGGCGGTTCGATCTTTTTCCGCACATCACGATGCCGTGGATTGCCGATGGATGGACCATTCGCCCGACCTTGGGGGTGCGAGAGACGGGTTATTCGCACAGCCAAATGCTGGGCCCCGTGCCTGCGAATGAACCTCCTCCTCCCGCAAGTGCGTTGTCAGGAGAAGATGCTGTACCCACCGCAATGGATCCTTCCATCAATCGTGCCGCGGTGGAAGGCGACTTGCAAATTCTGCCGCCGGTATTGGAGCGTGACTTCGACGGCCCCTTCCTGGCGAATCATTTCGGCGTGGCGCTTCGGCATACGATTGAGCCGGAAATCAATTATCGTTACGTTGCCGGCGTCAGCAATTTCAACAAGATTCCGCGCTTCGACGTCACTGACATCTACAGCGATACCAATGAAGTGGAATACGGGCTGACGCAGCGGCTTTTCCTAAAGCGGCTGAACCCTAAGCCGTGTGCGGAAAATGCTGCTGTTCCAGAACAGACAGAACAAACGGACCCGTCGAATCATACCTGCGGAGACGCCTCTCGGCAGTGGCTCTCGTGGTTTGTCGGACAGAAATATTTCATCGATCCAACATTCGGCAACGCAGTCATTTCCGGACGCCGCAACATATTTACGACGACTCTGGATATGAGCGGCGTCGATTACATAACCGCACCGCGCAACGTCTCGCCGGTCGTCTCCCGGCTGCGAGTGGCGCCCAGTTCCAATGCCGATCTGGAGTGGGCCGCAGACTACGACACAAAAGCTGGGCGATGGGCCGCCAGCAATGTGTTCGCGGACTACCATCATGGCAACTTCTTTTCCGGGCTCGGCCATTCTCTGCTGAACGCCGTCGGCGAAACTCCAGAACCGCCGACCCAGCCCGCAAATGTTGTGAACTATAACCAGATGCAGGTTCTTCTAGGCTACGGCGCCATCACTAAGCCGGGATTGAGTATGGCGGCAAAAGGCGACCTTTCACTGGAAGGACGCGCGCTCGAATATGGCGGTATCCAGGCCACCTACAACCGAAATTGCTGCGGCCTTACGGTGGAGGTGCAGCGTTTCGCGCTAGGGACGGTTCGCAATGAAACGTCGACGACCTTCAACCTGTCATTGTCGGGTGTAGCGGCAGTCGGCAGCCTGGTCCGCGCCGAGCGCCTCTTCTAAATCCACCCTGTCCCCCGGTAGGAAAGCGGCCGACAAATCCCTGCAACGCAACATCTGAAAAACCCCAAGTTTTGGACGCCACCGGAATCTATGGAATGACCCCATTCCTTGTAGCCAGGAACGGCGGCAACACGGCTCTGCGTGTGATAATGGGGGTACATCCATCGCGTGGGGAACTCGTTGCGCATATCTCGTTTTTTACTCGTTTTCATCCTGGTTGCAGGAATGGGCTGCAAAGCGCAGACCCCGCCACTGAGCAATGCACTCCAGGCGAAACTCGATCGACAGATTGAGCTGACAATTCGTTCCCAATACAACGTTCCGCCGGATTACACCGTGACGTTGGGCGACCGCACAAAAAGCGACATCAATGGATTCGATACGTTGCCTGTCACCTTCAGCAACGGCTCTCAAAAGAAGACAACTCTTTTTCTAATTTCGAAGGACAACAATACGCTGGCGCGGCTGGAAAAGTTTGATTTGACCAAGACCCCCGGCACAGGGATCAATGTGCTCGGTCGCCCCATCCGCGGCAATCCGAAAGCCAAGGTCACGCTTGTCAACTTCGACGATCTGGAATGTCCGTTCTGTGCACGAATGAATGAGGTTTTATTCCCCGGTACAGAGCAGCATTATGGCAACCTGGTGCGCTACATTTTTCTGGACTTTCCGCTCACTCAGCTTCATCCCTGGGCCATGCATGCCGCTGTCAATGTCAATTGCCTGGCGGATCAAAGTCCCACTGGATATTGGAACCTGGTTGACACCCTCCACTCACAAAGCGACGAGATTTCCGGCGGCCGTGGGCAGGAGAGTTTGGCCGCCAGCGTTAAAAAAGTGGACGATCTAACCCTGGCCGAAGGAAAGCGCGAGAATGTCGACATGGGGAAGTTGCAGGCCTGCATATCCAAGCAGGATGAGTCGGTGATTCGCGCTTCCATGAAGCAGGGCGACGCGCTGGGAGTCGATGGTACTCCGACTATGTTTGTCAACGGCGAGCGTGCTACAGGAGCTCTTTCGCAATCCATGCTTTGGACTATTATTGATCGCGCCATTCGTGACGCCGGAGAAGTGCCACCCCCAGATAACAACTCCACACCAGCTGCAGCTCCGACTGCGCCGGGGAGCTAGCAGCGGACATGGCACCAGTGTGAGCGCACCCGAAACCGTCGAATTCACAGAACGGTTGGAACATGGAACGGCCGGAAGCAATGCGAACCCGGCAGGTAAGTAAATGGAGAACGGATTGAACGTCATCATGCAGACTTTGTCGAATTCCACCACCGCTGAATTCTCTCGCGGGCCCGTAAAAATGGCCCTGCAACGCACTGCCAAGCTGGGTGCCGTCGCCATAGCCGGGGCTCTCTTCTTCGCCTCACTCGCGGGTTGCTCGCGCACACCCAATCCGGATGTCTGGGCCACGGTGAATGGCCATCCGATTACGGAATCGGAAGTGAACAAGTATTACGAAACCCAAGTGAACTCCAGACAACAGCAGCCGACCGCGGATGAAGCCGCGATGCTGAAACTGGAAGTCCTGCATCAGCAGATTGGCGAAGAAGTCATCCGGCAGCAAGCGGAAAAATTGCACCTGGTGGCCACCGATGCCGAGGTCGACGCAAAAATCGCGCAGCTGAAAGCGCCTTACACGGAGCAGCAATTCAACGACCAACTCAAGACCAAGGGGTTGACCATGGATGATATTCGCCGCGACATCTGGCTGAATCTCACCATGGATAAGGTAATGAACAAAGAGATCGAATCCAAGATCAACATTACCGACGAAGACGTTGCAAATTTCTACAACCTGCACCAGGCTGAGTTCAACCTGATCGAGCCGCGGTACCACCTGGCACAGATCGTCGTCACTCCAACTCCGGCGCAGCAGGTGGGAAATCTGCAAAACAGCAAAGCGCGTAATGACCAAGAAGCGCGCAAGAAGATTAACTTGCTGCATAATCAGTTGGAAACTGGAGCGAATTTTGCCCAGCTCGCTGCCAACTATTCCGAAGACCCCAATACCAATTCCAGTGGCGGCGACATGGGCTTTATCCCGGCGTCGCAACTCAAGTCGGACCCTGAAGTGTTCGCCGCCATCAGCAAATTGCAACCCAGCCAGATTACCCCGGTTCTGCCCATCACGCGAGGCCCGTCCAAGCAACCGGCCGCGTACATCATCTTCAAGCTGATTGCAATTGAACCTGCAGGGCAGCATCCATTGAGCGATCCTCGCGTGCAGCAAATGATTCGTCAGCAACTGCACGACAGCCGCTCTCGCCTGCTGGAAAGCGCGTACAACGAAATGCTGCGAGATCAAGCCCGCGTGGTTAATTATTACGCAGAAGACATTCTGAAGAACGCCCACTAGAACAGTTCGTGATTCACCCAAAAGTCAACTGTGCTGGTAAAAATGAGACCCGCTTTGAAAGTGGGTCTCAAACTTTTTGCGATGGGAGACGGCTTATATGAGCGCGCTTCCACGATCTGGCGATTGCGTTAACATCCGTGCCAAGTTATCATCACGCCCGAAGGCCGAAGAGTGGGGACGGCAGTGATGAATTGATGACACGCCACTCCAACACGGCTGATATAGGCCTATTTACAGATTGCTTGAAGGTTTAGGAGCGGAGTGTCAAATGAAACTGTTGCGGTGCTTTGTCGTTGTTCTCTCGTTTGCTATGACCTGTTCGGCTGCCGAACTGCCGAAGTGTTATCAGACAATGCCCCAGGTTACATGGATCGTGCAAAATGTCGATCACGTCAGCGCAGCATGGAAGGCGCTCGGTCTTTCCGATATTCAGGAATCTCCTCACATCCAGTTCACCGGCAAGTATCGCGGAAAGCCTGTCACCATTCGGGCCCGGCAGGTGACTGGCCATCTCGGCAATCTTAGCGTTGATTTCATTCAGCCAGACGCTGGACAGAACAATGCTTTTTCGCAGTTTCTCTCCAGCCACGGTGACGGAATCTTCTCCTTCGTTTTCGAGGCTTCGAGCAAAGAGGAAATGAACCGGGAGATTCAGCGGATGGGCAGCCTCGGCGTTGGTGTGCTGCAGCAGCTGACCGTGAAAGAGAATGGCACGCCGGTCACGTTCACCTACTTCGATACCGACCCCCACGGAAAATATGTGCTGGGTCTCGTCTACTCGCCGGGCGCGATACCTGCTCCCGGCGGCAAAACGCTGGTCTCGCACTTCGGGGCTGTTGTTCGCAATCTCCCGGCTGTCTCGGCATACTGGCAGAAGCTTGGATTTCAGCCGATCCCGATCGAAAAAGCGACGCCTCGGAAAGATATGCGGTATCGCGGCAAGCCATTGTGGTTTTACTTCGATGTCGGGTTTGAGCGCATTAACCCGCAGTTCGCGGTCGAGTGGATATCTGCGCCCGCGACGCCGCCCAACATTTATGCGGATTACTTGAAGCTCCACGGAGAAGGAATTCAACACATGGGAATGCCCGTCGACGATTTATCGAAAACCGTGGCAGCGTACGAGAAGCACGGCTACACCATCTGGCAAGCCGGGGCCTGGGGCGATGTCGGCAAGAAAGACTCCGGCCAATACAAGTACATGGATACGAATTCCATCGGCGGCATCAGCGTCGAATTACTTCACGCCTATTAGCGAACCGCCGGGCTGGTCCATTTTTGGCAATCGCTGACAGAAGGAATGCATGAAATCAAATCGCATTCGTTGGGCGCTGCCTATCCTGGGTGGACTCCTTCTCGCCTTCAGCGGGACCATCCACGCGCAGCAATCGAATTGGCTTCCCCACCTAGCGCACAACCACGGCGCCACCCAGATCATCGTCGATGGAAAACCATTTTTGGTGCGCGGCGGAGAACTCGAGAACTCCTCCGCCTCCAGTCTGCTGTACATGGAAACCGTCTGGCCGAAAATCGTCGCCATGCACTGCAACGCAGTTCTGGCTCCCGTCTATTGGCGGTTGATTGAGCCACAGCAAAGTAAGTTCGACTTCACCACCGTCGACGGACTCATCCAGGGCGCGAGGCAACACCATATGCGACTGGTGCTGCTTTGGTTCGGAAGCTGGAAGAACAGCATGTCCAGCTATGTTCCAGATTGGGTGAAAGAGAATCAGCAGCGATTTCCGCGAGCGGTGCGAGCCGATGGAACCAGCCTTGAAATTCTCTCCGCCCTCAGCCAGAACAATCTATCGGCGGACTCGAACGCGTTCGTAGCTCTGATGCGGCACGTGCGGAACATAGATTCCGCGGAGCATACCGTCATCATGGTTCAAGTGGAAAACGAAGTTGGCATGATTCCCGACGCGCGCGATCATAGCGCCGCCGCCAATGCTGTTTTTCTGTCTCCGGTGCCGTCCGCACTCACAAGCTATCTAGTAAGCAATAAAAATTCGCTGGAATCCGCTCTTAAGCAGGCATGGGAGGCGCATGGAGCCAAGGTGGGCGCGAACTGGCCGGACACATTCGGCGTTGGCCGCGAGACAGATGAACTGTTTACTGCCTGGACAGAGGCCCACTACACCGGCGAGGTCGCGGCCCGCGGGAAGCAGGTCTATCCGCTGCCGATGTATGTCAATGCCGCGCTGATACGCCCCGGAAAACTGCCGGGACAATATCCCAGCGGTGCTCCGCTGCCGCATTTATTTGACGTATGGCGCGCGGCCGCACCGACCATTGATTTCTTCGCGCCTGACTTGTACTTCCCCAATGTGGTGGAATGGGCCAATCGATATGCGCGGCCACATAATCCCTTGTTTATTCCGGAGTCAGGCCGCGCGGACGCGGCGAATTTAGGAGCCAATGCGTTCTATGCCTATGGCCAGTTAAATGCCATGGGCTACTCCGTTTACGCGCCGGAATTTTTAAAGCCAGAAGAGCAACAAACGCTGGGCCGCGCCTACGCAGTGATCGATCAGCTGACGCCGCTCATTCTCGCCAACCAGGGAACTCCGCGCATGGTCGGCATTCGCGCGCCTTCCAACTTTGCCGGCACCGTCGATTTGACGCCGCAGCAATTCACGCTCGGAGGTTACACGTTCCTGGTTCACTTTCGAGAACCCGCGTCCATCTCTGTCGGCGCAAAGGTCGAACCGGAAATTCCCGGTGCTCACGGCGGGATGATCATCCAAACAGGGCCGAACGATTTTCTGGTGGCGGGAACAGGAATGGTGATCACCTTTGCGGCCGCTAGCGAGCCGGGTTCTCTCGCAGGCATTGATTCCATCTGGGAAGGAAACTTTGTGAACGGAACGTGGACGCCAGGTCGAGAGTTGAACGGCGACGACGACAATCAAGGCCGATCTCTGCGCATGCCAGCCGGTCAATTCACGATTCGGCGCGTGCGCCTTTATCGTTATCGCTAGCACCTGAATAGTGTTGTGAGGCGGTCGCGCTAGTCAATCACCAGGAGTAGTTTTCCTGCCTGCACAATGGCTCCGGCCTTGACAGCTATTCGAGTGACTCTTCCAGGCCTGGAAGCTTTCAACTCGTTCTGCATTTTCATCGCTTCCATCACCACCAGGGATTGATCGGTTTTGACGACATCACCGACACCTACCAGCAACTTCACAATGAGACCCGACATCGGCGCCGTGATCGATAGCGCGCCACTCTCGCTGACAGATGTTCTCTTCTGTGATCGCAACGATCGGGGATCCGAGATAGCGAAGGTCATACGGTGCTCGCCGACGACCACTGCTTCAGCACCCGGACGAGGATCGAAGACCACGCGATAGGAACGCCCATCGATCAGCAACGACAAAACACGAGGGGAAAGAAAGCGCGCATCCGCGGCGCAGGGCTTGCCGTCCAGGAGAAACCGTTCCGCACTGCCAGGCCCATGCTCGACCGAAAGCGTGTGTTTGTGGCCACGCAACTCAACGTCGTACGTCATTGTCGAAGTGCCTCACTACGTGCCGCCGCTTTCCATTTCGATGGACTGCCGGATGCATTGCCGTTATAAGTGGGAGACGCGCGCTCGGAATCTTCGGCCGCGCCCAAGCTCTCTTTCTGGTGAAAAATTGACGCAGCAATGACCGCAGCCTGCTCTCGTAATGCCTGACGTTCGGAGTTTCCCTTTTCCGCCTTCAGTCGAAATTGTGTCAACAGCGGTTCCAGGTAACTGATGTCGACCTTCCCGGCGCGAAAATCCGAGTCACGCAGAATGCGGCGAAACAATCGAACGTTCGTGGCAATACCGCCGACGTGGTACTCACACAGCGCACGCAACATGCGCTCAATCGCCATATCCCGCGTAGAACCGAACGCGATCAACTTGGAGATCATCGGATCGTATTCCAGCGGAACCGTCCATCCTTCATAAACGCCACAATCTTCGCGAATTCCGGGCCCGGACGCCTGCCGAAAACGGGTGATCTTTCCCGGAGACGGAAGAAAATCCTTCTCTGGATCTTCGGCATAGATGCGACACTCGAGCGCGTGTCCGCGAAGTTGTATCTCCTGCCGGGTGAAAGGCAGCGGCGCGCCTTCCGCAATCCGAATCTGCAAATGCACCAGATCAAGCCCGGTCACAAATTCAGTTACAGGATGATCGGCGGACAAACGCGGGTTCATTTCAAGGAAGTAGAAGTTCCGCTTTGAGTCCAGCAGAAATTCAACGGTCCCCACATTCGTATACCCAGCTGCCTCGGCCAGCCGGATCGCAGCCTCGCCCATCCGCGTTCTCAACTCTTCATCCACAATCGGCGACGGAGCTTCTTCAATAATTTTCTGGCGGCGGCGCTGAACACTGCTTTCGCGCTCACCGAGCGAAACACAATGTCCGTGCTGGTCGGCGACAATCTGCACCTCAATCGAGCGCGCATGATCGATCAGTTTTTCCAGGTATACCGCGCCGGATCCGAAGGCTTGTTCCGCTTCAGCGCGAGCGCTTGTTAGCGCCTCCTCCAGCTTCATTCGGGAGTGCACAATGCGCATTCCCTTTCCTCTTCTGCCGGCGACTGCTTTCAACAGAATCGGATAGCCGACCTGAGCGGCCACCTGCTTCGCATCCGCAAGCGACTCCACCGGCCCCATGGATCCAGGCACGCGCGGGAGTTCAGCCGCGTCGGCGATTTGGCGCGCACTGGTCTTCGATCCCAGCTTCCGCATCGCGTTCGCATTGGGCCCCAGGAAATGAATGTGCGCGGCTTCGCACGCCGCGACAAAGTCGACATTTTCCGCCAGAAAACTGTACCCAGGATGAATGGCGTCGGCGCCGCACTGCTTGGCGATGTCTAGAATCAGATCAGGACGGAGATAGGATTCGTGCGCGGGTGAGGGCCCCAGGCGATAGGCTTCATCCGCATAGGCAACATGCAGACTGGTCCGATCTGCGTCAGAGTAGACCGCAACCGACGCGATCCCCAATTCCTTGCAGGCGCGAAGGATTCGCAGCGCAATTTCACCACGATTGGCGATCAGGATTTTTTTGATCTTCTTCAAGGCTCAGTGTACCCGCTTTGCGAACCGAGCTGGTGTGAGACGGATCACCATGTCTGCTGGCCGCCTCAAAAGATCAAGGCCCCCGATTTGTTCGGAGGCCTTTGACTTGATACGTTGTGCCGCAGTTTGTCGAGGACTACTTGCCGAGAACAATGCCCTTCGGAGCATTCTGGTTCGCCTTGATCTCGTTTGCTTTGCGGGCAGCCATAGCTTTCTGCACCCATTGATCAGCGGTGGCCAAATCCGCTTTGCGCGCATCGTCGTTTCCGCATTCAGTTTCGGCTTTACGACGATAGAGCAGGTTGATGTAGGCCATTGCCTCGTCGTAATTTTCCTTCAGCTGGACTGCCTTGTTCAGCGCATCCAAACCTTGCTGGATGAGCGGAGTGTTCTTTTCCGCCAGCGCTTCGCAAGCCTTTTTGTCCTTGATCGGATCGCCGTTGTCATGCAGCCCCAGCGATTGGCGAACTGGAATGGCATTTTTGTATGCGACCGTCCAGTCAATCACGCCGATGGTGTAGTACGCAGCCGCATCGTTTGGATCTACGTCGATCACTTTCTGTTGATAGGCCCTGGCTTGATCAAAGTTCTGGATGTTCAGATAGAGCGCCGCAATTCCCTTTAGAGCATTGACGTCCCTTGGCTCTTTCTCCAGAACAATTTGAAAGTTCTGAATCGCAAGCTGCGCATTTTTCAAATTGTCAGGAGTTTGAAGATTGGGAACCACTTGCTGGGAATATGCAGTAGCAAGATAGAGGCGAGCCATCGGCAACGTGGGATCGAGCGAAACCGCCTGCTGGAAATGGTTGATGGCTTCTTCGTAGCGAGCCGTTTTGAAAGCTTCTACGCCCTTGTTCAGTTGGTCACGGGCTTTAAGTCGGCTACATCCGGTGGTGAGAAATAACACAGTGCATAGCAATGCTGCCATGACCGGAAGACGTACAATGCGATTCATTCGGCTTGACCTCTCCTTACAATCAGTCGACGCCCACCCAGGCTGGAACGGCAGGGAAAACCTTTGCAGAAGTTGTGATTTTCCTTACTGTGTGATCTTACTCTGTTTCGTGCAATTGAGAAAGTTCTCGAACACGCCTGTTGCTGCCACCTGGTCGCGGCAGAACAGGGCTGCAGATGCCGCTATTGTCCGGCGGCAATTTTTGGAGTGATCACGCCGATGTGGTCGACGTTGGCCTGGTTGCCGATGTCCACGACGTCCGCAATCGTAGCCCAATCCAGATTGGGATCGCCCTTGATGAACATAACCTTGGTGGCCCGGGTGGCATAGATTGCTTCCAATTGAGGCAGCAACTGGCTATGGGCAACGTCGGTCTCATTGATCTTGTACGCAGGCTTTCCTCCAGGAGACGAAAGTACCTGCACCACGATGGTGGTATCGCTATTGTTCTCGTGCTGCGGATTTTTTGGCGGCTGCGGTACCAGCGCGTCCAGGCCGTGTGGCGTGGTCGGCGTGATGACCATGAAAATGATCAACAACACCAGCAGCACGTCGATAAGAGGAGTGACGTTCGGGGTCGACGAAAGACCGCCGACGTTTCCACCTGTCATTGCCATGAGATTATCCTCGCTTCATGAAACTGCGGGTTCGGTGCATCCGACATCCCGCGCATTGTTCTGTCTTAACCTGCATTGCCGAGGCGCGCACGGAAAATGTTGCCCGCGACACGCGACTCCATCCTTAGTTGCCGGATGGATTTGGCGGAGTCTTTTGATTGGGTGGCGGCGTTGCATTTTGCTCGGGCTCGGTCAGGAACGCGACTTCATCGACGCCAGCGGTCCGCAGATTGTCGATTGCGTCCATCACAACGCCATAGCGAGCGCGCGCATCGGCGCGAATAAATACTGTCTTGTTGGGCTTATTTTCCAGCAGCGCCTGCGCTTTTGGGCCCAAATCCGCCAATGAAATCTGATTCGCACCCAGATAGACTCGGCCATCGCGCACAATGGATACCTTCACGGCGTCATCCTTGTCGGCATCGGGCAGCGGCACCGCGCTGATCGTTCTCGCCAGGTCAACGTTCACCTTGTTGTTCAACATCGGCGTGACGACCATGAAAATGATCAGCAACACCAGCATCACGTCGACCATCGGGGTCACGTTAATGTCGGAATTGACCTTTTTACCTTCGTCTCGTTTTGCGATTCCCATAACAAACTCCCAGAGGTCTAGAACCCCACACCGCGCAAGGGGCATGGAACATAGCCCAAAATGTTTTCAGGTTCGGCCCGGCAGGCCGGCGAAACTATCAAGCTTCGCCAGCCACGTCCGTCATTCCTGTGTGAAACCGCGTCCTGAACTTCCAGGCTTCCAGTTAGCGGCGTGCGCCCTGCTTCAGGAAGTAATCCACCAGTTCGCTGGAGGAGTTGTCCATTTCGACGTCGAAGGCTTCCACGCGGTTGGTGAAGTAGTTGAAGGCCATAACGGCCGGGATGGCGACGAACAGACCGAACGCCGTGGTGACCAGCGCTTCAGAAATACCACCGGCTACTGCGCCAATACCGGAAGTTTTGTTGGTTGCGATGGATTGGAACGCGTCAAGAATACCGATAACCGTTCCGAACAGTCCGATGAACGGCGCTGTCGAACCGATCGTCGCCAGACCGCCCAGACCGCGCTTCAGCTTGGCATGGACAATTGCTTCTGACCGTTCGAGGGCGCGCTGGCTGGCTTCGACCTGGTCTTCTGTAACCGTGCCACCGCTACCGTAATTGCGGAACTCCTGCAGACCAGCGGTGACGACTTCAGCAAGGTGAGACTTCTTGCTGCGGTCAGCGACCTTGATCGCTTCATCCAGGCGGCCTTCCTTCAAAGCACCGGCAACCTTGGGGGCAAATTCACGGCTCTGCTTGCGGGCGGCCGAGAAATACAGAGCGCGGTCAATCATCACAGCCAGGGACCACACCGACATGATCAGAAGAAGGAATACGACGCCCTTCGGCAGCCAGCCCATGTTGTGCCACATGTCCACGATGCTGAAGCCGACCTGCTGCTGATCTTGGAAGAACGCGGCGAGAGACGCCGAGTGGGGAACGAATTGCGATACGTGTGCGAGAATCACAGGAATTTATCCTCCTTAAGGATAAGCTTGCTTTGGTTATTACCGGGCTACTACATGTTTTGAGCGAGTGAATGCGAAGTTATCACTCATTCAAAGTGAAAACAACACTGATTGTCGTGTCGACGGAGACAGGTACCCCATCGAGCACGGTAGGACGATACCGCCAGCGCCGCACGGCATCCAATGCCGACTCCTGCAACATGGCTGGACCACTCACCACTTTCAAGTCCTCAATCGTCCCGTTCTTTCCGATAGTTGCAGCCAAAACAACGGTGCCCTGAATGCGGGCCGCTTTGGCGATCGGCGGGTAGATGGGTTGAACCATATCGATGATCTTGCTGGCCTCAACACCCGACGAAACTGTGATCTTCTTCGGCGCCGCAACCTTGACCACGGGACCGGTGCCCATGCTGCCAAGAATGCCGCCAATCACGCCGCCTCCGCCGCCGAGGCCGCCCATTCCCTGCACGCCGCCAGTGACGCCCGGCGGGGGTGCCGATTCCTTCACCATCTTGATGGTCTTTGGAATTTTGCTGGGTGCGGTCAATTGCTGCGCCAGCGACTCCACGTGCACCTGTACAACTTTCACCTGCGGCGGAGGTGGCGGCGGGGGTGGGGGTGGGGGTGGCGGAGCCACCAACAAGGTTGCCAATGCCTGGTTCGGCAACGCTTCCGGATAAATAAGAGGAATCAGAATCAGAATGGTAACCACACTGGCATTTAAAATCGCGGTCGCGATCATCCAGTACTTACTTTTTGTTTTCAGCTTGTTAGCTGACTCAAATGTGCTGTCTTCGAACATAGCGGACCCCCTCGCGAACTCTTCGGCCAAAGCTTGTTTTTCCTTAGACACCGGATATGAGGTAGAAAGTTCCCGGAATATTCACGATCCGGTCACTTTTTCGCAACATTCCGGCCTCTCCATCGTTCCCCGATGATTTGCTGGCCACTGGAGGAGGATGTGGGCCGACGAAGCATCGGTTTCTTACAACAAAACAACGACACTTTTCCGTTACGCTTTCGCCTTTTTTCCGGCCGGTAGCGTGGCAACTTTGCCGCGCTTGCTGCGCCAATCCTGATATGCCACCAGCATCGGCGCCGCCACCGCAATCGACGAATACGTGCCGATCAGGATGCCAATCACCAGCGCAAACGAGAATCCTTTCAATACCTCGCCACCAAACAAGAACAGAGACAGCACCGTCAAAAATGTGAGGCCGGAAGTCAACACAGTCCGGCTCAGCGTCTGGTTGATGCTCTTGTTCACCAGGTCAGAAAGTGCGACACGGCGCATCAGTTTTAAATTTTCGCGGACACGGTCGAAGACCACGATGGTGTCGTTCATGGAATAGCCGATCAGCGTCAGGATGGCAGCTACCACGGTCAGCGTCATCTCGCGATTTGTCAAGCTGAACGCGCCCACCGTAATCAACGTGTCGTGGAAAACGGCCACCACGGCAGCCACGCCGTAGATCAGTTCAAACCGGAACCAGAGATACACCAGCATTCCCGCCAGCGAATACAAGGTCGCGAAAATGGCTTTCTGCCGCAGCTGCGCACCCACCTGCGGCCCCACAATTTCAGTGTTGCGCACCGTGAAGCCTGACAAATATGCTCCCTGCTGCAGCGCCGACACCACCCCCGGTTCAACCTTTCCATTGAGTTCTGAAAACGATCCGATCAGGCCGTCCTTCACTTTATCCCGATAGTTCAAAATCGTGTCCGCGATCTGCGGATACTGAATCTCTTCCACCGCCGGATTCGCCAGATGCAACGGATCTGTCTTGGTTAGAAAGTCCGTCAGCGACCCCTTGGTGGCGTTGTCGAGATCGAGCTTGCCGTCATTCGCCGCTCCGTTGTGCATATAGTTTTGCTGCAGGGTACGCACAATCGCCTCGCGAGGGGCATCGAGCGAGGTCTCTTTGGTTTCGCGCTGCGGAAGAGAAAAGATGACTTCATGATCCTCAGGATGGCCAAAGCGCACGATGTTCACATCGTGCAGCCCGGCGCGATCGGCTGCGCTTTGCAGGCGGGCATAGTTCGGCGCCTGCTCGAACTTCAAATAGATGAGTGTGCCGCCTTTGAAGTCAACGCCCAGCGGCAGGTGATGCCAGAACAGCAGCGATATCAAACCCGCAACGCTGAAGATCAAAGAGAAGCCCAGGAAATACCACTTCTTCCCCAGCCAGTCGATATTTACTTCACCAAAAAATTCCACGCCGTGCTCCGATGCTTGCTACGAACTTGTATTTTTTTCTTCTCCGCCATTGCCTTGCGTTCATCCGGCGGCATTGTGCAACTATCCGATCGAAATCGGCTCGCCCCGCTGTCTGCGATTCAGATGGGCTTCAAAAATGACGCGCGAGACAAACACTGCGGTAAACAGGTTCGCCAGCAGGCCGAAGGTCAGCGTAACCGCGAATCCCTTCACCGGGCCGGTTCCGAACAGGAACAGAATCGCGGCCGACACGATGGTGGTTACGTGGGTGTCGATAATGGTCTGGAATGCGTGCGCAAACCCTTGATCGACAGCAGCCGCGGGCGATTTTCCGGCCCTCGTTTCCTCACGTATTCGCTCAAAGATCAGCACGTTGGAATCCACGCCCATACCGATGGTCAGGATCACTCCAGCAATCCCCGGCAACGTCAGTGTCGCGCCGACATATCCCATGAATCCGAGCAGGATCACCAGGTTCAGAATCAGCGCCAGATCGGCGTTGATGCCCGCGCTGTGGTAATAGATGAGCATAAAGATCAGCACCGCCAGCAGGCCACCGACTGCGGCTTCCACGCCATGGCGGATCGAGTCCGCGCCCAGCGACGGCCCAATCGTCCGCTCTTCCAGGAAATGAATCGAGGCGGGCAGCGCGCCGGTGCGAAGCATCAGCGACAAATTCTGCGCTTCTTCTTTGGAAATGCCGCCGCCTTCAATCACGCCCTGGTCGCGAATCGCGCCATTGATCGTGGCCACTTCGCGCACTGTATTGTCGAGCACAATCGCCATGCTCTTGCCGATATTCGCGCTGGTGTACTTGTAGAAGTTGTCGCCACCTGCAGTGGTCAAGGTAAAGCTGACATCGGGGCGTCCATTCACGTCCACCGAAGGCTGGGCATCCCGGAACTCGGTGCCAGAGACAATTGGAATTCTGTTCAGCAGATAATATTGGCCGCCCGTGTCCGAACCGGTATCGGACTTCAGCAGCTCGGAATTCGGGGGCAAGGTTCCCCCATTGGCCTGGAGCGCGCCTGGCTGGTCAGGATAGGGCCCGCCCAGCACTTCATGAATTTCCAATCGAGCCGTCGACTGGATCACATCCCTCACACGGCCTGGATCTTCGATGCCCGGTAGTTCCACCAGAATCTCATTCGTACCCGGCCCGTAGATCTCCACCACCGGTTCGCTGACGCCAAGTCGATTGATGCGCTCGTAAATGGTTTCTCGCGACTGGTCCAACGCGCGCGTCTCGATGTCACGCACCACCGACGGCTTCATTGTCAGCGTGTAGGAATTGTTGGCTCCCGACTGAATGGCGTACTGGGCCGAGAACTGGTCTTCCAGCGCCGAACGCACCGCATCGTCCTTGTCCAGCGGCACACCGGTAATCGTAATGATCTGCGGCTCCGTTTTCGGTTGGGGCTTGGTCGCGGTTGCCCCGGTAGCACCCGCCGTCTGCAGGTCCGTAATGATGCGCTGCAGATCGCTGTCGGTGGTGGAGCCGACGGCTTCCGCCACCATCACTTGCAAAATCAGGTGAGTGCCACCGCTCAGGTCAAGCCCAAGGTGGATGCGGTCCGTGATCGACTGCTTCAACGCTGCGGGACTGAATCCATTGGGAATGCCAGTGATGCCGCCGATGAACACCAGCAGAATGGCAATAATGAGAATGGTTTTTCCAGTAAGGTTCTTACGCATTTGGGTCTACAGGGATGGTATGGAATTGTGTGCCGATGGTGCCGATATTGCGCTTCATGACTTCGCTTCATCCTCAGCGGTGGTAACGCTGGCGATTGCAGACTTGACCACTTCCAGCTTGATATTGTCCGGTGCTACCCGAATTTGAACGATGTCGTCCTTGACGGAAAGAATGATGCCTCGAATGCCCCCCGTAGTTGTGACTCGATCGCCCGACTTCAGCTTGGAAAGCATCTCCTGCCACGTCTTCTGCCGCCGCTGGCCGGGACGAATCATGAACATATAAAAAACAACAAAAATCAGAATGAAAGGTGCGAACGTGGTCAGGCTTTGCAGCGGGTTCGCGGCGAACAACACAAGGCTTGCCATGCGATGCTTTTCCTCTTGTCTTGCGGCATCCAGTCTTTTCTTAGGAGGCGGGGCCGAGGGTCCTGCGATTTAAATTCCTGCGCGTGCCCAGTCCAACCCACGCACAAATTACCGAAAAGGGAGCCTGCGTGCTGATCCCATTTCCGTTGACTTGCATCTATTCTCTAAGCGGGAGTACCGCAGACCACCTGATAAAGACCGTCTGAATATTTCCCTGAAACTTCTAGCTTACATCATGTTGGCGGGCGCGTCCCCGCGTTCGCGCCACCAGGTCGTCCAGCGCACCTAGGGAAATAGCATCGCGTACCGACTGCATCGTGTCAAGATAGGCGTATAGATTGTGGATGCTGTTCAGCGCCCCACCCAGCGGCTCTTTCGACATGGCCAGGTGTCGCAGATAAGCCCTCGTGTACCGCGTGCAGACCATACAGCCGCAGGCTGGATCCGGGGGATTCTGATCCTCCGCGTATTGCTGGTTCTTGATGTTCATTCGGCCTTCGCTGGTAAATAGCAAGCCATGCCGTGCCGCCCGCGTCGGCAATACGCAATCCATCATGTCCACACCCATCGCAGCGTACTCGACAATCTCATCGGGATAACCCACGCCCATCACGTATCGCGGTTTGTCTGCCGGCAGAAGTGGCAGGGTCGATGCAATCACCGCTCGCGTGTGCTCCCGCGGCTCGCCCACGCTTAAGCCGCCAATGGCATAGCCCGGCAGGTCGAGTTCTACCAGCCGCTCAGCCGATTCCCGTCGCAAATCTTCATACATGCCGCCCTGCACAATGCCAAACAGGCTGGGAGTTTTGCCGCCCAGTTCGGCAAACCACGGAACCTCTTCCGCATGGGCATAAAAATAGTCGCGGCTGCGACGCGCCCAGCGCATTGTCAGGTCCAGCGAGGTGCGAGCCCGTTCCCGCGTGGCTGGATATTCCGTGCACTCATCGAAGACCATGGCAATATCCGCACCCAGCGCCAATTGCACTTCCATCGAATGCTCCGGCGAAAAAAAATGGGGCGAGCCGTCGATGTGTGAGCGAAATTCGACGCCGTCCTCCGTCACCTTTCGCAGATGATTCAGGCTGAACACCTGAAAGCCGCCAGAATCCGTCAGGATAGGGTGCGGCCAGCTCATAAATGTATGCAATCCGCCCAGGCGGCGGATACGCTCATGCCCCGGTCGCAGATAGAGATGGTAAGTATTGCCCAGCAGAATCTGGGTATGGACTTGCTCCAGCACATGCTGCGGCACGGCTTTTACCGTGGCCGCTGTGCCCACCGGCATAAAGATCGGAGTTTCCACCACGCCATGCGGCAAGGTCAGGGTCGCGCGCCGCGCGGTGCCATGTGTGTTTTGAAGGCTAAAGGAAAGCGACATGCTTTCTGAATTGTATGGGGAGCGAGGAGGAGAATGACTATGCGCCCCCACATCTCATCCGCCGCGGCGACCCGCGGCGAATGAGATGTGGGATGAAAGCGCCGCAGCTATGGCTGGTCGTTATCGACATACGACTTACATGTCGTATGCCGCATGGGCCCGCTGATTTCTGCGCCGGTCACGGTATACCTGGGCTGCGAGTTTAACTGCTGGATGGCCGCGGTAAAAGACGGTTCCGCGTCCGTAAGCCCGATGGGCGGCACTACATAGTTGATGGTCCCTTTGCCGTCGGTCGACTGGACGAACGTGGTTCTATTCTGAATGTCGAATATCTGGTGATGGTGATATTCCACGTAGAAGATGGCATACACTCTTCCGGCAGAATGATTCGACTCCGGCGTCGCTACCAGGTAAAGGACTTTCTTTCCAGGATAGCTTTTGGTATCCGTCCACGATCCCAGGCTGAGCGCCGAATTTGCGGCAGTGGGCAGCTGTTTCTTCGAGGCCAGACAAGTTGCTGCGTGCAGCAACAGTGGAGGCGCCTGTTGAGCGCAGGCCGCACCAGTCAACCCGGTCAACAATAGGAGTATCGCGAAGTTTTTTCTCACGTTGATCTCTCCAGTCGCGACCAGTGTACCTGAAGCCAGCTCGCACCTCAGCCCGAATTCGGCGGGAGGGTACCTTTCATGCAGAGATGAGCGATCAAAGAGTGAAGAACTAGCAGCGAACACACCCTAACCCGGACGCACCGCGAGCTTGGCGGCTCACCCGGGTTAGGCGACGGAGCGCGAAAACTGCCAGCGTACGCCCGCGTCGAGCTTACGATCCAGACGCAGTCGACACGGAGCTTGTTTCTGGCGCGATCGCCAGTTGCAGACGTGTGCCTCGATGCAGATTGATATCGTGCTTTTTGCTGAGGAAGATGCCGGACACATTGCTTTGCACAGCGCTCTTCATCATGACGTGATTGAGCGTGCCCGGATCCTGCTGGACCTTCTGATCATTGGGAATATGGTGTGGCTGCACAATCATGTAGGAACTGGTGCTCTCTGCCACGCCTATGAGCGCAGGCGGATAGGCGGCGAGCAGAGTCGCCTTGATGGGTACCTCGCGACCGTTCGACAACCGGGCTTCGTTGAACACGATACTGATTTTCGACTGGTTGCCGTTTGCAGTGGAGTTCTTCACCTGCGCGACTTTGCCCATTAACACCGTGCCCTTTGGCAACTCGGTTTGACCCTCTGTCTTTACGCTCGAAGTAAGTTTGGCCGTAATGCTCTGCCCCTGGTGGGTAGATTTTGAATTCAAGGCCTGGGTCAATTCAGCGTTCGCGCTGACAAGGTTTAAATTTTGCGGTTGCGCCTGCATCGACGCATACATAGGAAGTGAAACCAGAGCGGCTGCAATTCCCAAAGCATAAGAACGTAAGTGATTCACTGTCATTCGTGTTGCTCCTCGACAAGATATTGCCGGCGATGCGTCTCGATCCCTGGCCGGCTGCGATAAAAGGCTCGCAATTACGCACCTGTTCAATAGACGGCGGGGAGCCCGCAAAGATGCAGGTTGCAAGACGCTCATTTGGAGCCAATGGAAGTGACTTGTGCGATCGTTGGGTTTGACAGGCAACCCCTCAGAGAGGGCCATCATCTCGCGGTAGTGCAATGCAATTGGCGGATCGAAGAAAGATGCGACCGCGCGCCGCAGCGATTTTCCGCTGTTATTCTCGAACGCCCGCGATTCGCATGGAAAGCCATGCCGCGGCGAAACTCACCAGCAGTGCCAGCGCACTCCACTCCAGCGCAACCAATGTTGAAACTGCAATGTGCATCTGCGACAGTGACGATGATAATGCCTCCACCGACAATGTGCTCGAGAACAGATGGATGGGGTGGCTGGCGCGCGCTCCAGAATAGAACCATCGCACAATCATCCCCATAGCCATGGCCACGCTGACGATCAAGCCAGGCAGCGCCCATTTCCACGGAAACGGAATTGGCGCGGGAGCGGCCGCCTCCTGCTGTACGGCTTCCATCACGGAGGCGACAAAACCGGACGACGGCACGATTTCATCCCTCTCCATCAACATGCGGTCCAGATCATCATCGTTCATGCAGTCTCCTTCGGATACGCGTACGGATGGCTTTCCGGCGCTTCCAGCAGCGGGGGCAGCTTGCTTTCCAGCATCTTGCGCCCGCGGAACAATCTTGCCTTCAACGTTCCCTCCGCAATCCCCAATCCAGCCGCAGCCGTGGGAACATCCATTTCCTGAAAATAAAAGCAGATCAGCGCCTCGCGATATTTTGCCGGCAGCGTATCGACAGCGCGACGCACTGCCCGGTCACGATCCAATTCTTCCAGGCCGCCGTCAATTGCGCGTGGATCTCTCGGTTCCGCAATATCTTCCAGCGGCATCGCACCGACGGGAATCCGTTTTAGTTCCGACCTATATAGGTTGGTCGCCAATGCAAATAGCCAGGTTGAAAACGCAGAGTCCCCCCGCCATTTCGGCAATCCGCGATAGGCGCGGAGAAACGCTTCCTGCGCCATCTCTTCCGCGCGCCCACGATCGCGGCAAAATCGGTACGCCAGATTGATCAGCGGACTTTGCCAGCGCCGCACGATGCCTTCAAACGCAGCAATCTCCCCGGCAAGCACTCTGGCCACATCGGCTTGATCTTCGCTGGCGCTCATTCGGCTCACATCGGTACGACTCCGCCCCGCTCTCTACGGTTGCGTTTTATTTTTTTTGCACTGCCCCAAAAGAAAATGCAACCGGAAATAACTCTAGTCTGTCCCACCCAATGTAGCGAGAATTTTCACCGGAAATAGTTGTTCAAAGGAGGACTCCCATGGAAGCGAGCGTAGCCGTATTTGTGTGGTTGAGCATTGGCAGCATTGCACTATTTACGTTCCTTGGTGTGGCGGCATGGAGTGGTACGCGAGCCAGGGAGCGCGAGCTCTATTACAAGAATGATTTGCTGAAAAAGATTGCCGAATCACCCGAAGCCGGCGGCGCCGCTGCGCTGCAGTATCTGCGGGAGCAGCATCGGATAGCCCAGGAAAAACAGCGCGGTGGACTGCAGCTCGGCGGCCTGGTCACCGTCGCGGTTGGCGTGGGGCTGATGATTTTTCTGTTGGCCATGGTGCATCGCCCCGTGTTCTTCGTCGGGCTGATTCCGCTCCTGATTGGCGGTGTCCTGTTCTTTTACGGACGCTTCATGATCCACTCGGCGCCGTGGGAAGAAAATTCTTCTTCCATAGAACCGCCGCAGCGCTTCTGACCTTTCGCGATGCATCGAAACAACTGGGTGCTACATCGCCCTGCTGGGATGTGGGATCTCATGCCAGTTCGTGACCTCAGCAGATATAAGAAGAAATCAGTTTGCCAGGCGCTGCATGCGGAGGCGTTCGACGCCATCGAGTGCGTCCCACAGCGCCTTGGCTGCTGTCTCCGCGGCATCGAGAGCCCGGTCCGCCGAGGCGGGATCGCGTTCCAGTTCCTTGGCGATGGCCTGCTTCCAGACTTCCGCGTGATGCACATCCGCCGTCTCATGCACGGTGAAGTAGCGGCAGGTTTTTGCGTCGGCCTTGTAGTGATCGCACAGGCCAGCGGCCTTCTGCGCGGCAATTGCGGGCACGCGCGATTCATACGCGTAGAGCGCAGCCAGACCGACCGCTGCATTTTCCTGCTGGATCAGCTTGAAAAAAGTTCCTATCAGCGCCTTGGTTTCCGGCTGCAGTTCACGCTGGCGAACGGCGCCATCGCTTGCTCCCATGCCATTCGCGAAATCCATCCATAGCTCGCTGTGCGGCTTGCGATCCGGCGCGTCGATGCCTTCCTCATCCACCAGGTTGCGCAACACGGTGCGACGCAGCTCCGTATCTTCCAGGCGCGAGTGCAACGCGCTCAGATAGGTCGGGAAAGCCGACACATGATGCCAGTATTCGGCGGCGTATTCGCGGAGATCGTTCGAGGTCAACTCCCCCGCCGTCCAGGCGCGATAGAAGGAATGGGTCAGCAGGTCGTAGGGTGCGATGCGGCTTTCCAGAGCCTGGAAAAAATCCGTATTTGCTGGCATAGTGGGCCTCCTGGGATTCGCGGAAACTGCGCGTGTCTCTTGCACTGTACGTGAATCGACAGCGAGGCTCAAGCGAAAGCTGTGGAAGACTAGGCCATATGGATGGGCTGGCTGAAATCGCCGTCGCGTTGCGATAACTCCGACAACAAGATGGCGGCGGTTTTTCCGCTGACAGGATGACGCCACTGCGGTGCAATTTCTGCGAGCGGCACCAGAACAAATCTCCGCTCAGCGAGCGAGGGGTGCGGCAGCGTCAGCGTCGGCGTCTCCATCATCAAATCTCCATACGACAGCAGATCCAGGTCGAGCGTGCGCGGACCTTTTGGCACGGAAGCGCTGCGATCGCGGCCATGCTGCTGCTCAATGCGCAACAGCGCGGCCATCAGTTCCTGAGGAGGCAGCGCGGTTTGCAATGCGACCACCGCATTCAGAAAATCCGGCTGCTCGACGATGCCGACAGGCGCGGTTTCATAGAATGAGGATGCCGCTTCAACAGAACCGAGGTGTCGCAGCGCAGCAATGGCAGAGCGAAGTGTTCCTTCGCGATCGCCGAGGTTTGCACCCAACGCAATGTATGCAGTTGTTGCGTCGTCACCCTGTGGAGATTCCCGGGTCATCGTGCTCCTGGAAACCATTCGACGTACTCGTCGCCGTTGCGAGCGACATAAATGGCGCGCTTGCCCGTGAGATACACCCAGTAGTTGGCGACGCCTGCGGACAGGATGCCGCGTAGAAACTGCTGATAGTCGATCTCCTTGTGCTGGATCTGACGCAGCGCTTCCTTGACTCCGCTTGGGTTTAAGGCTGCGGCGACTGCACCCGCGTTGAATATTTTCGGGTTGAGTCCGCTCTCGGATTCCATGTGGCTGTCCCCGTTGGCCGCATAATAGGTCTTCTCGCGACGATAGAGATCCGCATGGTATGACTCGATGCCAACCTCCATCAATTTTCCGACAACTTCAGGAAACGTGATGTTTCCGGCCACGGAACGCTCGCTGCATTCGTGCAGCACGGCAATGGTTTCTTGAGTGAACATGACTTTTCCTTTCCTGGATTAACGGTTGCATTTTTTCTGGCGCGCTCGACGACGCTTCCGCAACCTCAGTCCACCGGAACTTGTATGAGGCGATAATGTTTGGCGATATCCTGCATGAGCGCGATCATCGCCATGCGCCCATTCATCGGCAGATGCCCAAAGAACGCCTCGTCGTTTTCGTCGGCGATCGCAGCCAGCTTAGGAACCAGTTTTTGTCCTGCGGGGCTGAGCCAAATCTGCTGCGCGCGGCCATCATCGCGACTGTCCTGGCGGTTGACGAGCTCTTTCTGCACCAGCCTCTCCACCAGTCGCGAGACCGGAGCCTTGGTCATTCCCATTTGCTCGGCAAGATCGCTGATGGAAATTGGGGCTTGCTGATCAAAAAGTTTGCGCATCGCAACCCACTCGGAAACGCTGACATCGAGCGCCTCCAAGCGGCGCGCGAAGGAGGCCGACACGTTGTTGGAAACGAGCCGCAGCCAGTATCCAAGGTGTTGTTCGAGTCGGCTGACAGGCCGGGAATTGGATTTCGCAGCACTCATTTTGACCCTCGTTGATCCCTTGCAGAATTAGTTGCTAAGGCAACCATATCGACCAATATAGTTGCCTTAGCAACTATATGTCAAGCATAATTTCCGAGGCAGAAAAATAATTGAAAACAGCGGCGTAGTTCTGGATTTATGCAGAGAGTGTTGCGGGATGGAGCAGCGAGGGGATGGTGATTTCTTCTTCCTGTACGGGGAGGTGAACCAGCTCCCAGGCGGAGCGGTCCTGCAGCAGACGCGCCACCAGCGCCGTGTGCATGGCATGGCCGGCGCGCTCGGCAACCACATGGCCCTGGATGCGTTTGCCTGCAAGGGCCAGATCGCCGATCAGATCGAGGATTTTGTGGCGAACAAACTCATTGGGAAAACGGAGCGGACCGTTCTGCACACCCTGACTGGTCAGGATGATGGCATTTTTTTCGGAGGCGCCGCGAATCAGTCCCATGTTACGAAGCTTTTCTTCATCCTCGCGAAAGCCGAAGGTGCGCGCGGCGGCCAGCTGAGTCGCGTAGGCACCGGTATTCAGGTCCAGCTGAAACGATTCTTTGCCGATGGGCGCGGGAAAATCGATGGCATAGGAAACGCTGTAACCTTCGCCGGGATAGACGCCGATGAATTTGCTGGCATCGTGCACCTCAATGGTTTTGCGGATGCGAAGATATTCTCGACGACGACGTTGCGTTTGCAGTCCCACGGAGCGGAAGGCCGCGATATATGGAAGAGCGCTGCCATCGAGGATGGGAAGCTCCAGATTATCGAGCTCGACGATGACGTTATCGATGCCGTAGCCAATCAGCGCAGAAAGCAGATGCTCGGTGGTGGAAATTAAAACGCCCTGACGCATCAGGCTGGTGGCGTAACTGACTTTGGCGACGTTGCGGCCGGTCGCGGGAATTTCAAAATTATCGAGATCGGTGCGGCGGAATAAAATGCCGGCGCCGCCGGGCGCGGGCAGCAATCGCAAATGCACCGGCGCACCACTGTGCAGGCCGACTCCGGAGAACTCGACAGAACCGCCGATGGTCTGTTCGAATTGCAGGTTGCGCGCGATCGCGTTGCTCCAATCCTGTAAACGCTTATCCTATAAGGAGTCGCGCCGAGATGGATGTGGCAAAATTACCACATGTTGTGTCGTGACTGCACTTCGAACGGTGCGGAAATCGCATAAATATGGACGAACAAGAAGATGGAAAGGACGCCGGACATGAGCCATGCCTACGGAATTGAACCCAGGCAACTGCTGAAAGACGCGGAAAAGCGGCAAAAAAGCATGCTGCAGCAGTTGCAGGCGCTGGTTTCCATTGAATCGCCCAGCGAAGACAAAGCTGCGGTGGATCGTGCCAGTCGCATGGTCGCGGATTGGTTCGAAGCGTTGGGCGGAAAAATTCGCTGGCATCGGCAGAAGAAATTTGGAGATTTGCTGGAAGTTCGATTCGGCGCCGTGGGTCGTCGCGCGGAGGTTCGACGCAAGCCGATTTTATTGTTAGGCCATCTCGATACGGTATGGCCGATGGGAACGATCGAGAAGATGCCGTTTCGAGTGGCCAAGGGAAAAGCCTTCGGGCCGGGCGTGTACGACATGAAGGCGGGCGTGGTGATGGCGCTGCATGCGCTGGCGATGTTGCGTGAACGCCAGGCGCAGACGACGCCGGTGGCGGTGCTGCTGGTCAGCGATGAAGAAATTGGCAGCCCGGTTTCGCGCGCGGTGACGGAGAAAATTGCGCGAGAATGTTCAGCGGTGTTTGTGCTGGAACCGGCGCAGGGTCCGCAGGGCGCGTACAAGACGGCACGCAAAGGCGTGGGAGATTATTCCGTACATGTTCACGGCGTGGCCGCGCATAGCGGCGTCGATTTTGAAAAAGGCCATTCCGCGGTGCTGGAACTGGCTCGACTGATTGAGAAGATTTCGCGGTTTACGGATTTGAAGACGGGGCTGACGGTGAATCCTGGGACGATTTGCGGCGGCACGCGCACCAACGTGATTGCTGCGGACGCGCAGGCGGAGGTAGACGTGCGGATTGCGCGGATACGCGATGCGGCGCGGGTGGAGCGGCTGTTTCGCGGACTGCGTGTGACTGATCGCGCCTGCACCCTGACCATTACGGGCGGAATGAACCGCCCGCCGATGGAGCGCAGTCGAGGGACGGTGGCACTGTTTCAGCAGGCGAAGAGTTTCGCGCAGGCGATGGGATTTGCGTTGGAGGAAGCCAGCACCGGCGGCGGCTCGGATGGAAACTTTACGGCTGCGCTCGGAATTCCAACGCTGGACGGCATGGGCGCGGTGGGCGAAGGCGCGCACGCCGCGCATGAGTCGATTGTGCTGGGTGAGTTGGCGAAGCGCACGGCGCTGCTGGCGGCGATGATGGGGGGATAAATTGGTCTGCCCTGGCGTGCTACTCTCACTATGGAAATCCATGGCGGACAAAAACCAGCTCAATTACGGTGACAATCTGGAAGTGCCGCGACGCTACGTGCGCGACAAAATCTCTAAGCAAGCTCCGCGCAATTGCGCATAGCCGCGTCGGACGATTACCGTCGGAGTGAACGCGGCAGCGAGGTAATAAATATGGACCGTCCAGACACAGCGAACACAGCTGTGAGGATGCAGCTTCATGGTTTATTGGAAACGAGTGGAGCTTATACTCTAGTTCAAAAGCTTTGGAGCGGTAAGGGTCAAGTCATCCGCTATGAATTCGTTGATATTGAGGATTTTTATGCGTGTATGCACTCGGCTACATACGCACCGACCATCGTTGTAAGCACGCATATCCTACGAAATGGCCTCGCAAGCGACAACTTCCTGCGCATCTTTCTGCTTCACGAGCTAGGACATATCGACCATGTATGTCGTGCGTATTTTAGTCAAGCTCCAAAGATCGAAAACACGGATATCGACGCAGCAGAAGCTGAGGCAGATAACTTCGTGGTCGCTTGCGGGCAGAAAGATGCACTCATCGATCTGCTGGAAAAACTAGAAGATATTCGTATTGGGCAGGGATTGGATGAAACCGTGAACATTCGACGCCTTCGAAGACTAAGAGCTCTAGATTCGGAATAGCTGTTGCAGGGTGAGCAAGGTTATTCCTTCTGTTTGGGCTTTTATTGCGATTCAATTGTCACGGCGTTGGGGAGGACGCCGAGTTGCTCCAGAGCGTCCGCAAGCTGCCTGTAGATTGGAGCAGGATTGCAGGCCTCCGGCGGCATATGTCCGGCATGCCGTGCGGCCTGTGCCAACCGACCCAGCACCGCGGGGATTGAGGACTCGGGGATCCCGTTGACCTTGGCGCCTCTGTAGTTGCTCAGAATTGCCTGGACTGCCTTCGGCAGTCGTTTCGCATCGACAGTTCCGTCGGCGAGCAAATAGGGAAGCTTCCATGAGCCTGGCTTCGCATAATCGCCAACATACGCGAAGCATTGTGCAGGCAGGTGATATTTGTGATGCAGGAGCCCTTCGGATTCAGGCTGTCGCCAAATGCCCTGGACGCTCAGCCACCAGAGGTCATATTGCGGCTCGGCATCCGATAGGGAAACGAACACTCTGTCCCGCAATGCACCATCGGCGATGTTCGCCGCGTAGAGCATACAGCCGTCGCTGACGGCCACGGTCTTTACTTTTTGCTCGCTGGCGTAACGTAACGCCTGATCCAGCGCTTTTTCAACAGCACGGCGATTCCATGCCAGTGAGCCAGGCCGTTTCGCCTCTACGATGAGATGCTTGATGCCATGGTCGGTCAATACAATGTCGGCATGTCCCAGTTGATTGTTGAAGTCAGTCAGCGGCCAATCGAGGACAGAGATAAAGAGGTCTTCCAGGATGTTTTCAGCGACCTTTTCGCAGGCTTCGCCAAACCGTTGCTGTTGTTCCAACCGCTGCTCTCGCTTGCTTAGGAAGTCGGGCCAGGAATTGCGAATGCGTTCGGTACAGCGGCGATGAGACGCAAGATCCGGTGAAAATGTATGAAGTCCTTCATCCATGGCCGTTCACGTTTCACCTCCAGCGCGCGATCGGATTTGACTGCAATGGTATGCCCGAATTCCGCGATCGGAAAGCGGAAATCGAAGGCAAGCGGACTCGAGTCACAGCGGATTGTATGAAATCGACTCGCTTGCACCCATGTGGACAGTGTGTTGCGATTATTGGTGGCCGATGGAGTCGAGGCGCTGCTGGATGGCGAGGGAGCCGAGCGAGGCGAGCGGCAGAGACAGCAGCAGGGCGATGCGGCGATCCAGGGTGGCGAAGGCTTGCGTGTAGGCACGTTCGACTTCCTGCGGCGTGCCGCGGACGACAGCGGGATCGGGCACTCCCCAATGCGCGGTGATGGGTTGACCGGGCCAGATGGGACACACTTCTTTGGCCGCGTTATCGCACACCGTAAAAACGAAGTCGAGATGAGGCGCGCCGGGTTGGGCGAATTCATCCCAGGACTTGCTTCGCAGGCCTGCGGTGCTAAAGCCGGCGGATTCGATTTGCCGCAGGGCTTCGGGACGAACAGTTCCGGAGGGATGACTGCCGGCGCTGTAGGCGGTGAAGGTGGGCGCACCCTTGCTGTTGAGGATCGCTTCCGCCAGAATCGACCGAGCCGAATTGCCGGTACAGAGAAATAAAACATTGTAGTGTGGCATGACGATCTCTCCTGGCTAAGAGCAGCAGGTGGGGCCGCAGCACGACTTTGCCGCCGTGGGTTGCGGTTTGATGGCGTAGACCTTGACGCTGGCGGCAGCGGCGTTGACGTCGTATTGCGACAGCAGCGATGCGAGTTCCTCGTGCAGCGATGCGGGCGCGGTGCTGGTTGGCGTGCAGCAGGAAGGTTCGATCACCGCGAGCGGGTTGGTGGCAGCGCGGGCGGGATCTGTATCCATAGTGGGTGAGCAACATCCGGATTGATTCTCGACTTTCGCGTAGGCATTCAGGTCGCGGCCGCTGTCGACAATTTCAACATGCTCAAAACCAGCGTCGAGCAGGCCACTGCGGTAATCGTCGATGCGAATGGCTCCGGCAATGCAGCCAACATAGGCGGCGAGACTGCTGGCGATGGACTGCGGCAGGTCGTGCTTGAGTGCGATATCGCTGACGGCGAGACGGCCGCCGGGCTTGAGGACGCGCGCGATTTCGCGAAAGACGGCGGGCTTGTCGGGCGCGAGATTCAGGACGCAGTTGGAGATGACGCAATCGACAGAGGAGTCGGGCAGTGGAATTTTGTCGATGGTGGAGAGATGGAAGTCGACATTGGTGTAGCCGCCAGAAGCAGCGTTGGCGCGGGCGCGATCGATCATAGGGGGCGTCATGTCAATACCAATGGCGCGACCGGTGGGGCCGACCATTTTGGACGCGAGGAAGACATCGAGACCGCCACCGGAGCCGAGATCGACAACTACCTCGCCGGGTTTAAGGTGTGCGGTAGCGGTGGGATTGCCGCAGGAGAGGCCCATGTTGGCGGCGGCGGGGATGGAGGTAAGCTCTTCGGCGGTGTAGCCGAAGGCTTCCGCGACTGCCTTGACGCCCGTATGATCGGTGGACAACGTACTTTCTGCGACAGCGGCGTATTTTGCCTTGACGGAATCTAACAATTGCCCGGCCATACGTTCTCCTTAGAACATATCTTCTAAAGCGAATATATGCATTGCCAACATATTCGTCAAGGCGTATAAGTAAAGAATCATGAAAGCACGTGAATTCGACGCTGAACGTTTCTTTCAAGCGCTGGGCGATAATACGCGGCTGCGCCTGCTGAACCTGATGGGAGAGCAGGAAATCTGCGTGTGTTACCTGGTGGAGATACTGGGGCAGTCGCAGCCAAAGATTTCGCGGCACCTGGCGTATCTGCGGCACGCGGGAATTGTGGCTGCACGGCGCGAAGGCAAGTGGATGCATTATCGCATCGTGATGCCGCCTGAGATTGGAGCGGCACAGGTGCTGCGGCAGACGCTGGCGTGGTTGCAGGAGGATCGCAAGATGCAGGCAGACCGCGCTCGACTGTCGAAGGCGTGCTGCAGTCCGAAGAAATTTGCGGCGCTGGAAGGTGCACCCGCGCCTGTTCCTGTGAACATTGCATGCGTGGTCGAGGGGAGATAGCGGTGTCGAACATGCTTGCGACTGAGGGACAGGTATGCGCCCCGCAGCAGCGCAAGCACTTGTCGTTTCTCGATCGCTGGCTGACGCTGTGGATTTTTCTGGCCATGGCGATTGGCGTGGCTGTCGGGCACTTTGTTCCTGGGTGCGCCGCGTTTGTGAATCGCTTTCAAGTCGGAACAACGAATATTCCGATCGCGATCGGCTTGATCGTGATGATGTATCCGCCTCTGGCGAAAGTACGCTACGAAAAACTGCGCGAGGTCTTCCGCAACAGGCAGGTGCTGCTGCTGTCGCTGGTGCAGAACTGGGTGATCGGGCCGGTGCTGATGTTTCTGCTGGCGATCCTGTTTCTTCGTGGAGAGCCGGCGTACATGCGGGGCCTGATCCTGATCGGCATTGCACGTTGCATTGCGATGGTGCTGGTGTGGAACGAGCTGGCCGCGGGCGATACGGACTACGTTGCAGGACTGGTAGCGTTGAACAGTATTTTTCAGGTGCTGTTTTATAGCATGTATGCCTGGGTCTTCATCACAGTACTGCCGAAGTGGTTGGGCCTTGAAGGCAGCATCGTTGCCATTGGCATCGGACAGATTGCGAAAAGCGTGGGAATCTACCTGGGCGCGCCGTTTGCGGCCGGATTGCTGACGCGAGTGATTCTGTTGCGGCTTCGCGGAGAAGACTGGTATCGGACGCGCTTTATTCCTCGCATCAGTCCTCTGACGCTGGTGGCGCTGCTGTTCACGATCCTGGTGATGTTTTCGTTGAAGGGCGATCTGATTGTGCGTCTGCCGCTCGATGTGATCCGCATCGCGGTTCCTCTGGTGATCTATTTCCTAGTGATGTTTCTGGTGAGTTTTTGGATGGGCAAGCGATTGGGAGCGAACTATGCGCAGTCGGCGACACTGTCATTCACAGCAGCGGGAAATAATTTTGAGCTGGCAATTGCAGTCGCGGTGGCGGTGTTCGGGTTGAATTCAGGCGAGGCGTTTGTGGGCGTGGTGGGCCCGTTGATTGAAGTGCCGGCGCTGATCAGCCTGGTGAATGTGGCGTTCTGGATGCGCAAGCGATATTTCGAGGCGTAGAAACTTGATCGCCTGAAGGCGTATGTCAGCGGCCTCTTATCCCCGGACTAAAATCCGGGGTCTACCCTTCCCGCGCTGAAATTCTGTGTCTACTTTAGCGTGAACTTGCCCTAAACGGATTTCCGATTGCAGCATCCCACAGCTGACTCAAGATCGGTGGCGCACCGCGAGTTAACGAAGATTTTTCTTGACGCGGCGGAATGGCTGTTCGATAGTGCTGAGACAGTATGCAGAAAAAGGGGAGCGCAATGAATGAGGGGAATCGCGGTCTGGTGATTGCGAGTGCGTTTGCCGCACTGGGAATGGTGCTGGCGGGATGGGTGCTGGGCAGCCAGATCAAGGATATTCGCCTGGCTGATCGCTATGTGACAGTGCGTGGACTGGCGCAGCGAACGGTAAAGGCGGACCTGGCGGTATGGCCTTTGTCGTTTCGCGAGGCTGGGAATGATTTGAAAGCGACCTACGCGAAGAGCGAGGCAGACAGCCAGGCGGTGCTGCAATTTCTGGCGGCGCAAGGGATCGCGAAGAGCGACATCAGCCTGGGGCAGCCGAGCGTGACCGACACGGAAGCGAACGAATACGGCGGATCGCAACGGGCGGCGAACCGGTACATTGTGCAGCAGTCGATTTCCGTGCGGTCGAAGGACGTGGACAAGATTGCGGCGGCGGTACAGAAGACCAGCGATCTGATAGCGCAAGGCGTGGTGCTGGGCGGGAGTCCGCAATACGGCTCACAGAATAGCGTGAGTTATCTTTTCACCGGGTTGAATTCCATTAAGCCGGAAATGATTACCGAGGCGACACGCAATGCACGCGCGGCGGCGGAACGATTTGCCGAGGATTCTGGAAGCAAGGTAGGTACGATTCGTTCGGCGGAGCAGGGGCTGTTCACGATTTCCTCTGCAGACGCGGCGGCCAGCCCTGACAATGGAAACGGAGAATACCAGGCGGACGCCAGCATTATGAAGAGTGTGCGGGTGGTGACGACGGTGCAGTATTATCTGCAGCAATAAGCTCGCTGAGAGTACGAGGCGGATTGAGTAGCAAAAAACATGGGCCCTCCCTGCGGAGAGCCCATTGCTGTTTGGTTGGAGTGTTATGTAGCAGGATTAGTGACCGTGACCGTGGTCGCCCCCGTGGTTGTTGTAACCACCGCGCATTTCATTGCCGTGAAACTGGTTGTGACCGTAGGCATGGAAGTTGCCATGTTCGCCACGATTTGGAAGTTCGCCATGGTATCCATGACGCGGATCAAAGTGATTGTTCACGTGGCCGTGCCAGCCATGTGGACCGTGGAACCATGGGCCGGCGCCGATGAAGATGCCGTTGTTAAACCACTCCGGACCATAGTAGCCATAGGGGGCGCAATTGTAGGGGGCGTAATCGAAATAACCGTACGGGCATACAGGTTCCGGCCCGATGTTGATACCGAAGGACACCTGGGCTTTTGCCGGTGAAGTAGCAAAGAAGGAAAGCCCGGCGGCAATAGCGATGATTGCAAAAACTTTCATAACTCGCATTGGTTCACCTCGGATAATTAGAACGGCGGGCGCTGAAAATAGTTGTGTGAAGCGAGGGGTTTTCAGGGGAGTGAATAGGTTGCCCGTTGCCGAACAAATGTTGTGCGGAACAAGTACCTGAGACAGAGGGAGTTAGAAAATTTAATTGAATGAACAACTGTCCGCGAGACGGGATTTATTTCGTGTGGGTCGCTGCTGCGAGCACGACTATTGAGACGCAGGCGAAGTGGTTTTGTCTTTTTCAATCGCGGCATTCCATTCGTCATCGGATGCCATGTTGACGGCACCCGCACCGATCGCCCAATCGACAAAGCCGGCTGGTGGATTTTTTATGCCCTTGATATTGGCGAGGCGGATAGATCGGATATTGCGCCAGACAATTGCGTCAAGGTCGGCGCGGCGAAGATCGGCGCGGCTCAGGTCGGCGCGAGTCAGGTTGGCATGGCTGAGATTGGCTCCCATCAGGTCGGAATCGCTTAAATCGGCGTCGGTGAGATCTGCGTTGGCGAGTGAGGCTCCGCGGAAGTTGGCGGAGTTGAGATTGCAGAAAGTCATGGAGGCACGGTCGAAGACGCTCTCGCGTAGATCGGAGGAATCCATATCGCAGCGATCGAGGTGGGCACCTTGGAGACGAATGCCGAATAGAAACGCATCGTCGTCCGCCTCAATGCCGACGAGGGAGACGCCGTCCTGATTCAGTTCCTGCATGGCATCGATGCGGCCGCCGTTGCCTCCTTTGCCTTGGGCGGTATTAATGACCTGCCAGGCCTGATAATGCCGCTGTTGAACTCGAGCGCCACTCTCGGAGAAGTAGAGAATGACGGCGACTAGCACAGAGAACGTGCTGCAATATTCCAGGACCTCCAGCAAAACCCAGCCACCGAGGCACCAGGCGACCCACTCGAGAAGCCAGTTCGAGGTGCGAAAAGGATAAGCCCATCGCGGCGATTTTTCCTGGCAATGTTCGCGCCAGGGCTTGGGTTTGGGGCGCTGCTCTCGCATCGGAAGGCGTCTCCAGACGAAGTGGATTGCTTTGAACTAGAAGTATATTGGTGCGGCGGATGAGTCGCGCGATCTTTTCGGTTGAGGATTGCGCAGCCATCTTTCAGGAAACATGATGCGGGGCGAGTTTGTGGCGGGCGGATTCGATCATGGTGTTGACCAGCGCGACGGGCAGGCCGACCACGTTAAAGTAGCAGCCGACGATGCGGGGAATCCAGCGGCTGGCGTGCCCTTGGATGGCATAGGCGCCGGCCTTGTCCATCGGCTCCCCAGTGGCGACGTAGGCGAGGATTTCTTCGTCGGAGAGGGTGAGCATGGTGACGCGGGTAGTTTCCGCGGCGACTTCGACACCGAGCGGCGAGATAAGGCAGACGCCGGTGATGACCTGGTGGGTGCGACCGGCGAGCAGGCGCAGCATGCGGACGGCGTCCGCGTCGTCGACGGGCTTGTTGAGGATTTCGTGATCGCAAACGACGACCGTGTCTGCACCGAGAACGAGCAGGGGATCGTCGGAGGCGTGGGATTGCGGCTGGGCGTTGAAGACTGCTTCGGCCTTTTCACGGGCGAGACGTTTTACCAAGTGGATGGGATCTTCGTGGGGTCGAGGATCTTCATTGACCGGGATGGATTCGACATGGAAAGAGAAGCCCGCCTGGGTGAGAAGTTCGCGACGGCGCGGCGATGCGGAGGCAAGAATCAGCATGGGTTCCCTACAGCGATTTCATCGTGAGTGAAGATGGATGTCAAAAAAAGCTAGCGGACGTAGACTTCCATGCCGCGGGCGGTGTGGGTGCCCCACGCCATGCGGGGCGTGTTGTGGGCAACGCCAAAACGGCCGAGCGGCCCGAGCAAAATGATGCCGCCGTGACCACCGAGGCGGTGGAAGAGATAGGCGATGGCTTCTTCCGCGGCCTGCGCGGGAGGGGTACCTTGCTGGACGCGATCGACGGCCCACTTACCGAGGACCAGCTTCATGATGGGCTCTCCCCAACCGGTGAGAGAAACAGCCGCGGACAGGTTGTCGGCATAACAGCCGCAGCCAATCAGCGAGGAATCTCCCACGCGGCCGGGAGATTTATTTAACGTTCCGCCGGTGGAAGTAGCTGCGCCGAGATTGCCCCGACCATCGAGGGCAACGGCTCCGACTGTGTCGTGCGAAGTGCCGGCGTGCATGGCGCTCAGATGCGCGGCGGCTGCAGCTGCGCTGGATCCAGTGGACGAGGCATTGCGCATTTTTTGTTGCGCGTCGGCCAGGTGACGGCGTTCGCGATCAATCACCAATTCTGAATTGTCAATGAGAGGCATGCCGTGTTCCGCAGCGAAGGCCTCCGCGCCTGCGCCGACGAAATAGACGTGCGGACTCAGGTCCATCACCAAACGAGCGGCATGAATGGGATTGCGGAGTCGCTCCACGCAGGCAACGCCGCCGGCGCGCAGTGTGGCGCCGTCCATTAGCAACGCGTCCAATTGCACATGGCCTTCGCTGGTGAGAAAGCTGCCTCGGCCGGCATCGAAAGCTTCATCATCTTCCATGACGGCAACGGCAGCCTCGACAGCATCCACAGCCGACGCACCTTTTTCCAGGAGCGCGTAACCGGCGGCAAGAGCGTTGGCTACGCCTTGTCGATGCGGCTCGACCAAATCATCCGGGATGTCCCATGCGCCGCCATGAACGGCGAGGACCGGTGCAATTTTGAAAGTCACGGAATCTATTGTAGTGCGTGCAGTGGGGGAGGAAGTTTTTCTAGTTTGTGAAAGAAATAGATTGCTTGTGGACGGCAAGATTCGTTCCTTGGGCCGGAAGATTTGGGCATTTGCACACGCGCAGACGGACTCCCACACTCGGCTGGAGAAAGAATTTGCCGCCCCGGGGCGGCTAGGCCAGGGCGGGGTCGATGGTCAGGATCGAGTCGGTGGAGGTGAGGTTGAAGACGTCGAGCAACTGCTTGCGGGGCGCGACCAGGCGGAGTTGGCCGCCGACCGTCTTCATCCTGCCGTACAGCAGCATCAGCAGGCCGAGGCCGGTGCTGTCGGCATACTCCACGCCGGATAACTCGAGGATCAGCTTTTGGGTGCCATCGTAGGCCAGTTTGTTAATAGTAGATTCAACTTCATGCAGGCGCATGCCAAGATTCATTCGCCCGGCGAGTTTGACGACAACCATGGTGGCATTAATACGCTCGACTTCCGCAGTCAGGTTCATGCTGATCAGCCCTCTTTTTCGCAACGTGTTGCCGAAGTACTGGTTCTCGTGCGACGTCAGCGGACCGGGGCGAGGCGACGTGTCTGCTCATATGTATAGCGGATGCGGTGGATGACTGTGATGGTGGAAAGAACGGCCAGCACCCAGAGGACGGGCG
>Ga0335075_10000714_pt1 | contig 56383 bp, 40 predicted proteins | sample Lox_Sample_24_FD_206723 | JGI IMG/M metagenome (GOLD analysis project Ga0335075, IMG submission 206723) | Soil microbial communities from Loxahatchee National Wildlife Refuge, Florida, United States - Lox_Sample_2.4 | ecosystem: Environmental > Terrestrial > Soil > Wetlands | place: USA... | reverse complement strand
ACAGCCTCATCTCGAATGCAGCTTCTTAGCCCTGGCGTCTTCCGAAAGCGCCGGAGGCGCGTTTGAAAATAGCCCGGCACGAAGCCGCCTGCCGCAGAGGCAGGCGCAGCGCAGTGCCGGGAACTCTATACAAAAGAATTCGAGTCCCGCCAGGGACGATTGACCCGCCGCAAACTCGAAATGAAGCCATCCTATGAATGTCACCTAGGGGGGGTCGGAGCTTTAGCTCCGACATTAGGGCGAAAACAACATTGGGCTTTAGCCCCTGAAGACACTCCGAGGATTCGGCGCGCACCCGTGTGAGACAGCCTCATCTCGAATGCAGCTTCTTAGCCCTGGCGTCTTCCGAAAGCGCCGGAGGCGCGTTTGAAAATAGCCCGGCACGAAGCCGCCTGCCGCAGAGGCAGGCGCAGCGCAGTGCCGGGAACTCTGTACAAAAGAATTCGAGTCCCGCCAGGGACGATTGACCCGCGCAAACTCGAAATGAAGCCATTCTATGAATGTCACCTAGGGGGGGCCGGAGCTTCAGCTCCGACATTAGCGCGAAAACAACATTGGGCTTTAGCCCCTGAAGACACTCCGAGGATTCGGCGCGCACCCGTGTGAGACAGCCTTCATCTCAAATCCTCAAATCCTCAAATCTCAGATTTCACCGAGGAAACTTTTGCCGTGCGGAATCGCCGCGCCAAAATTCTCGGCCACCGTCTGCCCCATGTCGGCGAGCGTCGAACGAACGCCCAGATTTCCGCCGCCGCTCGCCCCGGGGCTGCACGCCAGGATCGGCACGTACTCGCGCGAATGGTCGGTCGTCGGGTTCACGGGATCGGGATCGCACCCGTGGTCCGCTGTGATCAGCAGCAGATCCGTCGCGCGCATGCGATCGAGAAACGGCCCGAGCATCGCGTCGAATTCCTCGAGCGACCGCGCAAACCCCTCCACGTCCTTGCGGTGCCCATACAGCATGTCGAAATCGACCAGATTCGCGAAAATCAACCCGCTCGGCCGCTTCGCCATCGTCTCGGAAATCTTCGCCATGCCGTCCGCGTTGTTTTTCGTCGCGACGTAATCCTTCACGCCGCGCCCGTTGTAGATATCGTGAATTTTGCCGACGCCGAACACCGGCACGCCGCGCTCCGCCAGCACGTCGAGCAGCATCGGCTTCGGCGGTTCGACCGCATAATCGTGCCGCCTCTCGGTGCGCTTGAAATTGCCGGCCGCCGTGCCAGCAAAAGGACGCGCGATCACGCGCCCCACGCGATTCGGCCCGTCGAGCAACGCCCGCGCGATCTCGCACTCGTGGTAAAGCTCCGCAATCGGAATCACGTCCTCGTGCGCCGCAATCTGAAACACGCTGTCGCCCGACGTATACACGATTGGCTGGCCCGTGCGCACATGCTCCTCGCCAAGCTCCTTGATGATTTCGGTGCCGGAGGCGGGTTTATTGCCGAGCGTGCGCCGCCCGATCCGCCGCTCGAATTCCGCGATCAGCTCCTTCGGGAATCCGTGCGGATACACAGGAAACGCCTGGTCGAGCCAGATCCCCGCCATCTCCCAGTGCCCCGTCGTCGTGTCTTTCCCCGGCGACACGGTCGCGCCCTTGCCGAAGTATCCGGCCGCGCGTGCGGGTGGCGTCAAATTCGCCAGCGGCTTGATATTCGCGAGCCCCAACCGCACCAGATTCGGCACCTTCAGCGGCCGCGACTGCGCGATGTGCCCCAGCGTATCGCGCCCCACGTCGCCGTACTCCGCCGCATCCGGCAGCTCGCCGATCCCCACGCTATCCAGCACAATCCAAATCACCCGCTCGAATTTCGCCATCGTCGCCTCTACGCCTTGCTTTGGCGCCAATGATATCATCCCGCTCGCCGCTCGAATTCCTTCTCCGGGCACATCGCCGCAGAGCATTCCTCAGGTTTGCTTCGGTTATGCGACAATTTACGTTCATGGGCAGGAAAAGACTTCAGGACACAGCGAATAACCTCTGCCAAATCTTCTGTGGCTGGCGCTTGATTCAGTCGAAGCCGATTCTGGTGGAGCTTGGGTCTGGCAAGCTAGAAATTGACGCGCTAACCGGAAGTTGCACCTTTGAGGGCAGGCCCATCAAACGGCTTCCTATCGCGCTGGAGCTGTCTTCTTGGATGGAAAAGGAGTTGTCGGCTCATCGAATTGCACCGACTTCGATCCTTCGTGCACACCTTATAGTCAAACTTTCATTCAGCCTGATACCATGGAATTCGAAAACTACGGAGACCTTCTTTAGGGACGGGAACATCGTGCGAACAAAGAAGATGCACCAATGCATTTTCGACTGTGAGAGCGATGTCGCAACGGATGGGCGCGTCTATCAATCAGCATTGCGAGATGTTGAGGAATGGCCGATCGGGTGGCCGCGCGCATGAGAAGAGATGAAAAACCGGCGAGGCAGAAGAAAGCGGCGAGAGAGCTCGCGGAAATCTTCTACGTCGCCCTGCAGAAGTTTCCTAAGGAAGAGCGGAAAAAGAAGATTCGGGAATTCAACAAGATCACCCCCCACCTTAAGACTCGCGCCACTTAGATCGGCACACTCGCTGTTGTCGCTCCGGCCCGTGAATAGTAAACTCCCGGCGTCAGCCTTAGCGGGCGTTCGATGCCGCGGATGGGTCCCTTCTGGTGTCATCCCGGCAACTCCCTTTGGAAGACAGCTCGTTTTTTTTGTTTCTCTTTCTTTCACGCTCAAACTCGCAACCGGCCCTCACAAGAAATCAGCCTCACGCCCGTCCGCAAGAGGAGAAAACGCCATGAGCCAGTCAGGAGCTGCGCCACAAAGCAGCACTCCTTCGCAGTTCAGCACCGACCGCACCCATCCTGGCCGGTGGACGATCACCTTCAACAACCCGCCAATCAATATGTTCGTGCCCGCGACGATCGTCGAACTGGAAGCCTTGATGACCGACATCGAGGCGGACCCCTCCGTGAAGGTCATTGTTTTCCAGTCGGCGAATCCCGATTTTTTCGTCGCCCATCTTGACGTAGCCAAGGCAGCCGCGCAGCCGGAGGTGCTGGGCCTCTGGCGCGACATTGTGTTGCGCCTCTCGTCCGCTCCGGTCGTGAGCATCGCCAAGATTCGCGGCCGCACGCGCGGCATCGGTAACGAGTTCGTGCTGGCCTGCGACATGCGTTTCGCCAGCCGGCAAAGCGCCGTATTCGGCAACCCGGAGGTCGGCGTAGGACTGGTTCCCGGCGGAGGAGCAATGGAATGGCTCCCGCGCATGGTCGGCCGCTCGCGGGCGCTCGAATTCGTGCTCAGCGCCGACGATTTCGACGCGGATATCGCCGAGCGCTATGGCTGGGTGAACCGCACGCTCGACGACACCACCCTCGACTCGTTTGTCGATGCCCTCGCCGGGCGTCTCGCTTCGTTCGAGCGTGAAACGCTTGCCGCGGCGAAGGCGCAGATCAATCGGTTCGGGATTCCGACAGCCGCCGAGCTTCAGTCGAGCAACGAGATGATCTTCCCGATGCTGACCTTGCCCAGCGCTCAGACGCGCCGCGCCAAGCTCCGCAGCATCGGTTACGGTGTCCCGGGCGACTTCGAATTGAACTTCGGCCGATACCTCACCTCCCTCGGCCGGACGCACGACGAATCGGATTCGTAGCCTCACGGATCGTCGCGCTAAGTTTCCGGACTTGGTACCCACGTTTCCCAAACGCTGCGAACAGGAGAAGATTCGCCATGTCTCATCACTTCGATACGCCCACCGCGAAAGAAGACCCCCGCATTAACATCTGCGACTTCTATCTGTTTCGCGGCCGGCCGGGCACCACAGTAATGGCTTTGACGGTGAATCCGAACGCCGGTGTCACCGCGCCCGATACTTTTCGCGACGAAGGTCTCTACGCCTTCCGCTTCGACACGAACGGCGACCTTCGCGAAGATGTCACCTTCAAGGTCCGGTTTGGCGCGCCATCCCACTCCGATGCCGGCGAGCATCGGCACGTTCAGACCTTCGAGGTCCGCCGCGCCACCGGAGAGGACGCGCTGAAGGGCGCCGCGGGCGAACTCATCATTTCCGGAAATACGGGACACGTTGTGAAAGCGGAGCAAGCTTGCCTGGCGTACGCGGGCCTCGCGCCCGATCTGTTCGCCACCAATGGCGCCGGTTTTGGGGCGTTCCGAACGGCTCTGTGGTCTGAAAACCGGTTTGCCCCGGAGGCGTTCCGGGATCAGAATCCCCAGAACTTCTTCGGCGGCAAAAACGTCACCGCCATCGTCCTCGAGGTCCCCTGCAACCTGATCGGCCAGGGTGTCGTGCACGCCTGGGCCACCGCATCACTCTTCGGGCATGCGCCCGAGGTGCAGGTTTCGCGCTGGGGCCTTCCCATGATCACCCACATTTTCCTCTCCGATCCTTCCCTCCACGACGCATCGGAAACCTACAACCGCGCGGTTCCGGCCGACGAAGCGGCTCTGTTCTCAAAACCAATGCGCGACTTCGTGGAAAAAGTCACCGCGCTCGCCGGCTCGGCGCCCGACCCATCCGCCTATGCCACGCAACTCCTCGCGCGCCTCTGCCCGGGCGTCCTTCCCTACGAACTCGACACGCCCGCCGCATTCACCTTTGCCGCCTTCAACGGCCGCAGCCTCTGCGACGACGTGATGGACGTGATTCTCACGCTGGCGACCAACGCGGCCATCAGCGACGGGGTTGTGCCCGACAAACGCCTGACGCGCCCGGATTTCCCCTATCTTGGCGAGCCGCACGCCACCGCAGCAAACGCCGCCAAGCTGTGATCGGCTCACGCGCCGGCGCCGGAGGCGCGATTGTAATTAGCCCGGCCACGAAGCCCGCCTGCCCGAAGGGCAGGCGCGGCGAAGTGCCGGGCACCGCCCCCATGGAAAGGGAGCCCCGGAGGGGCGATTCTATTTGCCCCAGGATTTTCCCTATGTCGGCGAGCCGCACGCCACCGCAGCAAACGCCCCGAAGCTGTGATCGGCTCACGCGCCAGCGCCGGAGGCGCGATTGTAATTAGCCCGGCCACGAAGCCCGCCTGCCCGGAGGGCAGGCGCGGCGAAGTGCCGGGCACCGCCCCCATGGAAAGGGAGCCCCGGAGGGGCGATTGACCTTCACCTGCCATTTCGAGATCCCCATCTGAAATCCGATTCGTGAGGCCGTCGCGCCTCGGAAGTCCAACCGCGTAAACGTCTCCACTCTCTGTTGTCGCCCCCGCCCTCGAATAGTAAACTTTCCCGCATCAGGCTCAGGAGGCGTTCGATGCCGCGGATCGTGCGTTGTGGTGTCATCCAGGCGCGTTGCGAGTGGTCGCCCGAGAAATTCTCGCTCGCGCAAATCAAAGAAAAAATGATCGCCAAGCACGAAAAAATGATCGCCGACGCAGCCAAAAAGAAAGTCCAGGTTCTCGGCCTCCAGGAACTTTTCTACGGCCCTTACTTCTGCGCCGAGCAGAACGCCAAGTGGTACGAGCTCACCGAAAGCGTTCCGAGCGGCCCCACGCTCACGCGCATGCAAAAGCTCGCGCGCAAGCACAAAATGGTTCTCGTCGTGCCGATCTACGAAGTCGAGATGCCCGGGGTTTTCTTCAATACCGCGGCTGTCTTCGACGCCGACGGCTCCTACCTCGGCAAATATCGCAAGCACCACATTCCGCACTGTCATCCCGGCTTCTGGGAGAAGTTTTATTTCACGCCCGGCAACGCCGGGTACCCCGTCTTCGACACGCGCCACGGCAAGATCGGCGTCTACATCTGCTACGACCGCCACTTTCCCGAGGGCGCGCGCATTCTCGGACTCAACGGCGCGGAAATCGTCTTCAATCCCTCGGCCACCGTCGCGGGCCTCTCCGAATATCTTTGGGAACTCGAGCAGCCCGCGCACGCTGTCGCCAATCAGTATTTCGTCGCGGCGATCAATCGCGTGGGCGTCGAAAAGCCCTGGGCCATCGGCGAGTTCTACGGCAAGAGCTACTTCTGCAATCCGCGCGGCAAAATCGTCGCGCAAGCCGGCCGCGATAAGGACGAGCTCGTCGTTGCCGACCTCAATCTCGACGAAATTGCCGAAGTCCGCGCCACTTGGCAGTTCTATCGCGACCGCCGCCCGGAAAGTTACGACGAAATCGTGCGTACGCACATCAGCGGCGCCGCACAGGCGGCGGACTAATGACCAGCGCAACCGTCGCCGCCCCGCTCTGCCGCAACTACATCAACGGCCGCTGGGTCGAATCGCGCTCGAAACAAACTCTCGAGCGCCGCAATCCCGCCGACCTCAGCGAAGTCCTCAGCATCTCGCCGCTTTCAACCCGCGCCGAAGTCGCCGAAGCTGTCGCCGCCGCGAAGGCCGCCTTCCCCGCCTGGCGCGACACGCCCGCTCCCGCCCGTGGCAAGATTCTCGCGCGCGCCGCGGCCATCATGGAGCAGCGTAAAGACGAGCTCGCCCGCACGCTCACGCGCGAAGAAGGCAAGACCTTCAAGGAATCGCTCGTCGAAATCCAGCGCTCGATCAATATTCTCGAATTTACCGCCGGCGAAGGCCGGCGCATCGGCGGCGAAACGATTCCGAGTGAGTCTGCCCGCAACTTGACTTACACGATCAAGCAGCCGCTCGGCGTGGTCGGCGCGATCACGCCGTGGAATTTTCCGGTTGCGATTCCGGTGTGGAAAGCCGCTCCGGCGCTCGTCGCCGGCAACACGATGGTCATCAAGCCCGCCGAGATCACGCCGCAAACGTGCGCGCAGATGTGCGAAATCTTCGAGCAGGCCGGCCTGCCCGCCGGCGTCCTCAATATGGTCCTCGGCGCGGGTGAGGAAGTCGGCGACGAACTCCTGCGCTCCGCCGACGTGCGCGCGATTTCCTTTACCGGCTCGAACGACGTCGGCAGCCTCATCTACGCTACCGCCGCGAAACAAATGAAAAAGTGCCAGTGCGAGATGGGCGGCAAAAATCCCGTCGTCGTGCTCAAAGACGCCGACCTCGCCCTCGCCGCCGACTCAGTCGTCACAGGCGCCTTCGGTTCCAGCGGCCAGCGCTGCACGGCCACCAGCCGCGTCGTCGTCGAAGACGCGATCGCCGATGACTTTGTCGCCGCTCTCGTCGAGCGCGCGAAGAAGCTCAAAGTCGGCAACGGCCTCGACGCAGGCACCGACGTCGGCCCGCTCGTCGACGAGCAGCAGCACAAAACTGTCCTTCGCTACATCGACGTAGGGAAAAAAGAAGCCAAGCTCCTGCACGGCGGCTCGGCCGTCGAGGCCCACGGCCTGCCCGCCGCCGCGGGATATTTCGTGGCTCCTACCATCTTCGATCACGTCCGTTGGGACAGCACCATCGCCCAGGAAGAAATCTTCGGCCCGGTGCTTTCCGTCATCCGCGTCCCCGATTTCGAGGAGGCGCTCCGCGTCGCGAATTCCGTGAAATACGGCCTCTCGAGCTCGGTCTACACCAACGACGCCGCCCGGATTTTCGAGTTCATCGACCGCATCGAGAGCGGCATCACGCACGTCAACGCGCCCACCGTCGCCAGCGAAGCGCAGCTTCCCTTCGGCGGCGTGAAAGCCACCGGCGTCGGCCTGCGAGAGATGGGCCGCGTGGCGATCGACTTTTACACCGAGCTCAAAGCCGTCTACATCGACTACGCACCTCGCAAGCCCAAATCCTGAAGATGAGCGACGCGACGATCGACCCTTCCACCGGCGCGCAGCGCGAAGCTTTCGATCCCCAGCCGGTCCGCCATAGCTCGCTCTATAACGAAGACCTCGCGCCCGTTCCCGCCGCGCGCCGCACGTGGGGCACTTACAACTACGCTGCGCTGTGGATCGCCATGAGCGTCAACATTCCCACGTACCTCCTCGCCAGCGCCATGATCGCCGGCGGCATGAACTGGAAGCAGGCCATCTTCACCGTATTCCTCGGCAACGTGCTCGTCCTGATCCCGATGCTTCTCAACGCTCACGCGGGGGCGCAGTATGGAATTCCCTTCCCCGTGTTCGCGCGCTCGGCCTTCGGCGTGCTCGGCGCGAATGTTCCGGCGATCCTGCGCGCGCTGGTCGCGTGCGGCTGGTTCGGAATCCAGGCGTGGATCGGCGGCGAGGCGATTGACACGATGATGGTCGCGCTCGTGCCTGCGTGGAAGGACAACCACTCGGTCCTCATCGTCTGCTTTCTCTTTTTCTGGCTGCTCAACGTGATCGTGATCGCCCGCGGCATTCAGACGATCCGTTTCCTGCAGGGCATCACCGCGCCGTTCCTGCTACTGATCGGACTCGCGCTCCTGCTGTGGGCTCGCGGCAAAGCGGGCGGCTTCGGCCCGATGCTCGCGGCGCCGTCCAAATTTCACAGCTTCGGCGAATTCTTCCAGTTCTTCGTGCCCTCGCTGACGGGAGTGGTCGCCTTCTGGGCCACCGTCGCGCTGAATATTCCCGACTTCACGCGGTACGCGCGCAGCCAGCGCGAGCAGATGGTCGGCCAAGCGCTCGGCCTGCCGCCCACGATGACGTTCTACTCTTTCATCGGCATCGCCGTCACGTCCGCCACCGTGATCGTATTCGGCCAGGCGCTCTGGGACCCCGTCGCCGTCCTCGCGCGCCTCGGCAATCCCATCGCAGTCATCGTCGCGATGATCGCGCTGCTGCTCGCCACGCTCAACGTCAACGTCGCCGCCAACGTCGTCTCGCCCGCCAACGATTTCTCGAATTTGTGGCCGCAGCGAATCAGCTTCCGCACCGGCGGACTCATCACCTGCGTGATTGGCATTCTGATGCAGCCGTGGAAGCTGATGGGGACCTACGGCAACTACGTCTCCGGCTGGCTGGTGGGCTATTCCGGCTTTCTAGGTCCGATCGCGGGCATACTGATCTGCGATTATTTCGTCCGCCGCAAAACAGTCCTCAACTCCGAGGACCTCTATCGCCGCGACGGCGTCTACGAATTTTCCGCCGGCGTAAACTGGCGCGCCATCGCCGCGCTCGCGACAGGTTGCGCCGTCGCCTTCGTCGGCCTCATCTACCCGCCCCTCCGCGCCCTCTACAATTACGCCTGGTTCGTAGGCTTCGCCGTCAGCTTCCTCGCCTACCTAATCCTCAGCCCGCGCCACAAATAGCGTCCGTCCGTCGCCGAGCGCCGTCATGCCGAACGAAGTGAGCAGTGAGTCTCCGATTTTCTCTGCGCCCTCTGCGCCTCTGCGGTGAGTAGCAGTTTTTCCCGCATCCACTCCGTGACCTCTATGTGCCGTCTCGGTGTCCTCTGTGTTTAATACCGCCGCGCGTCCGCCGCTCACTCAAGCCACCAACCGGTCAGTAGCGCTCGCCCCTCTAGCCACTAGTCACTCGCCACTAGCCACTAGCCACTTCTTCTCACTCGCTCATTCCAGCTCACCGGCGCGCGATCGCTATCGATTTCCTCCATCGTGATGCACCCCTCCACCGGACACACCAGCGCGCAGAGATTGCACCCCACGCACTCCTCCTCGATGATCCGCGGCACGTGGACGCCAAACCCGCCCGCATTCTTCTTCGCCGCCTCGCGGTAGGGCTCGATGCATTGATGCGCGCCATCCTCGCACGCGACGTAGCACAGCTGGCACCCGATGCACAGCTTCGGATCGATCTTCGCGATCACTTTATAATTCAGGTCGAGGTCGCCCCAGTCCTGCACGTTCGGCACGGCCCGACCGCGAAAATCCTCGATGGCGCGGAAGCCGCGTTCGTCCATATAGCGCCCGAGTCCATCGATCATGTCCTCGACGATCCGGAATCCGTAGTGCATCGCCGCCGTGCAGACCTGCACGGTCGTCGCCCCGAGCGCGATATGTTCCGCCGCGTCGTTCCAGCAGCCGATGCCGCCGATCCCGCTGATCGGCACGCGCACTTGCTTCGCGACCGTCGAAAGCAAATGCAGCGCGATCGGCTTCACCGCCGGCCCGCAATACCCGCCGTGCGACGACTTCCCGCCCACCGCCGGCCGCGGGACGAACGTATCAAGGTTCACTCCGATCAGCGAATTGATCGTGTTGATCAGGCTCACCGCATCGGCGCCGCCGCGTTCGGCGGCCGCGGCGATGTGCGTCACGCTCGAAACATTCGGCGTCAGCTTCACGATTACCGGAATCTTGGCTGCCTCTTTCACCCACGCAGCGATCATTTCCGTGTACTCGGGCACCTGCCCGACGGCCGCGCCCATCCCGCGCTCGCTCATCCCGTGCGGGCATCCGAAATTGAGCTCGAGCAGATCCGCTCCCGCGTCTTCGGCGCGGCGCACGATCGCGTGCCACGACTCGCGCTTCGATTCCACCATCAGCGAGGCAATCACCAGGTTTTTCGGGTAGCGCTTCTTCACTTCGTAAATCTCGCGGAAATTCGTTTCCGTGGGACGGTCGCTGATCAGCTCGATGTTGTTCAGGCCCATCATCTTCACGCCGGCAAGATCGATCGCCGCGTAACGCGAACTCGTGTTGACGATCGGCTCCCCGATCGTCTTCCAGACCGCGCCGCCCCAGCCCGCGTCGAACGCCCGCATCACCTGGTCGCCCGTGTTCGTCGGCGGCCCCGAGGCCAGCCAGAACGGGTTCGGGCTGCTCACCCCGCAAAATTTCACGCTCAGGTCAGCCATCGTTCGCCTCCCAGGGTTTCGCCTTTGACGTTCCGGGTGCCCCATCCCTACCGTCGCAAGCCGCGCGCGGCTGTCATCCCGAATCCCCGCCTGCCTTCGGCGGGGTGAGGGATCTGCTTCACCACGACTTGCTTGGCACAAACGCCTACGCTGTCGCCCGCGGCCGGGTGCCCCACCCTCGGTTTGTGAGGGTGGGGCCTTTCCGACCGACGTGCAACGGAATCGATTCAACCGAACCCAACGCCACACCCCAGCCATCGCAAACGACGCGCGGCTGTCATCCCGAATCCCCGCCTGCCTTCGGCGGGGTGAGGGATCTGCTTCACCACGACTTGCTTGGCACAAACGCCGCCTACGCTGTCGCCCGCGGCCGGGTGCCCCACCCTCGGTTTGTGAGGTGGGGCCTTTCTCATCAAGGTGCAACGCGACGAATTCACCCGGACCTACCACCACACACACCACACCGTCGTAAGCCGCGCGCGCTGTCATCCCGAATCCCGCCAACGGCGGGTGAGGGATCTGCTTCACCACGACTTGCTTGGCACAAACGCCGCCTACGCTGTCGCCCGCGGCGAGCCGAGCCACGCATCGATCCCAGCGGCGGCACTCATCCCCTCCGCCACCGCATCGACCACTTCCTTGCCTCCATTGACGCAATCGCCACCCGCAAAGAATTTCGGATTCCCCGTCTGATGCCGCTCGTCGACCTTCACCGTGCCGTTCTTGCGCAGCTCGAGCCCGTTGATCGCGCGCAATTGTTCCGTCACCGGCTGCTGCCCCACCGCGCGAACGACCATTTCGACCTCGAGCGTAAACTCCGATCCGGGGACCGGCTCAGGAAGGCGGCGCCCGCGGTCGTCCGGTGGGCCGAGCTTCGTGCGGACGCACTCGATCCCGATCACCGCGCCGTTTTCGCCGATCACGCGCACCGGCTGCGTCTGCCACAGGAAAACGACGGCATCCTGCTTCGCGAGCTGATATTCGTATTCGAACGCCGGCATTTCCGGCTCGCCGCGCCGGTAGATCAGGTAGACGGTGTCCGCGCCAAGCCGCCGCGCCGCCGTCACCACATCGATCGCCGTGTTCCCCGCTCCGATGCACGCCACGCGCGCGCCGACTTCGACCTCGTGCAGCGGATGCACCTTCGTCTTGGCGACAAACTCGATCGCGCCGTAGACGCCGTGCAAATCCTCGCCCGGCAGGCTCAGACCCCAGGTCTCGCCCAATCCGACGCCGATGAAAACCGCGTCGAAGCGCGCCTCCAGCTCGGCGAACGAAACGTCGCGGCCCACCTCCATCTTCTGCCGGAATTTCACGCCCAGCTGTTTCACGAGCTCGACCTCGCGAATCGAATCTTTCGCGCGAGCCTTGTACGCGGCAATCCCGTACGTGTTCAGCCCGCCGGGATGCTCGTTGCGGTCGAAAATCGTGACGTCGTATCCGCACTTCGCGAGTTCGGCCGCGCAGGCGAGCGACGCCGGCCCCGAACCTATGCACGCCACCGTCTTCCCGTTGGGAGCGCCGGCATGAAATAGCTCGATGCCGTTGTCGAGCACGTGATCGACTGCATAGCGCTGCAGCCGTCCGATTTCGATCGGCGGCTCGCCCTTCTCGTGCATCACGCACGCGCCTTCGCACAGCACTTCCGTGGGGCACACGCGCCCGCAGCTATGGCCCAAAATGTTGGCGGAAAGAATCGTGCGCGCCGAGCCAACGAGGTTATTCGTCGCGATTTTCTTGATGAAGGCGGGGACGTCGATGTGCGTCGGGCAGGCCATCGTGCACGGCGCGTCGAAACAGTAGAGGCAGCGCGAGGCTTCGACGGCCGCTTGACGCGGATTCAGCGCCGGCGCGATTTCGGCGAAGTTCTTTTCAACTTGTTCCGGGAGAAGCTTCGGCGCCCTTTCGCGAAGCGGCATAGGGAAAGTATCAAACTCCGAGTCGCAGGCCGGCGGGAAGACGCTTCCAGCGCGCGCGGATGCTGTTAGGCCGTCATTCTAGCACGCGCTATTGCGGCGTGGCGCAGACAATAGTCCGCCAAGCTCCCGGTCCATCGCTGTAGGGGCGGGTCTGAGACCCGCCCGCTCTTAAAGTTGCCTCGGTCGCACAGGTAATTCCGCTGTGCCCTTTCCTCTCTCGCCGTTCTCTGTGCCCTCTGCGTCTCTGCGGTGAGGCGGCCGCTAGATCCCGCATCGACATCACGTTCGTGCGGGCCTTGCGCCGCCTTTCGCCGATGCCCTAAGATGCGTAACCTGCAAATTGCGAGGAGATTTCATGCGCTTTGACACCCTGATCCGAGGCGGCACCGTCGTCACCGCAAGCGACACCTACGCGAGCGACATCGGGATCTCGGGCGGGCGCATCACGGCCATCGCGGAGTCGATCCCGGTCGAAAACGCGGGCAAGGTGATCGACGCCACCAGCCTGCTGGTGATGCCGGGCGGCATCGACGTCCACACGCACCTCGACATGCCCTTCGGCGGCACCACCAGCGCCGACGATTTCGAGTCCGGCACGATCGCGGCCGCATTCGGCGGCACCACGACGCTCATCGACTTCGCGATCCAGACCAAAGGCCACAGCCTGCGCCAGGCCTTCGATACGTGGATGAAAAAAGCGGACCGCAAAGCCGCGATCGACTACGCGTTCCACTGCATCATCACCGATCTCGGCGCGGCGCAGCTCGAAGAAATGGGCGCGCTGGTCGGCGAAGGCGTCTCGAGTTTCAAGCTTTTCATGGCGTATCCCGGCGTGCTGATGGTGGACGACGCGACGATCTTTCGCGCGATGTCGCAGGCCGCGAAATTCGGCGGGCTCATCTGCATGCACGCGGAAAACGGCGGCGCGATCGACGTGATCGTGCAGAAGGCGCTCGCCGAGGGGAAGAAGTCGCCGAAATATCACGCGCTCACGCGCCCCACGACGGCCGAGGGCGAAGCGACGAGCCGCGCCATCGCGCTGGCGGAAATGGCCGGCGCGCCCGTCTACATCGTCCATCTCTCGTGCAACGACGCGCTCGAGAAAGTGCGCGAGGCGCGCGATCGCGGCCTGCCCGCCTACGCCGAGACCTGCCCGCAGTATCTTTACCTCTCGCTCGAAAATATGGACGCGCCGGGATTCGAGGGCGCGAAATACGTGTTCACTCCGCCGCTGCGCGAAAAGTGGCACCAGGAAAAACTGTGGCAGGGGCTGGCCCACGACACGCTGCAGGTCGTCTCAACCGATCACTGTCCCTTCTGCTTCAAGGAACAGAAGGAACTCGGCCGCGACGACTTCACGAAAATTCCGAACGGCGGGCCGGGGATCGAGCACCGGCTGAGCCTCGTCTACACCGGCGGCGTCCATGGCGGAAGATTTTCGCCCAATCGTTTCGTGCAGCTCGTGGCGACGGCGCCGGCGAAACTGTTCGGCTTGTTTCCGCGCAAAGGGACGATCGCGATAGGCTCCGACGCCGATATCGTCCTCTTCGATCCGAACCGCGAGCAGACCATCAGCGCGGCGACGCACCACATGCGCGTCGATTATTCGATGTTCGAAGGAATCCGCGTGAAGGGAGTGCCGAAGACGGTTCTCTCGCACGGCCGCCCGGTCATCGAAAACGGCCTCTTCGTTGGTAAAGCCGGCAGCGGCGAATTCATCCGCCGCCAACCCTACGCCGGGATCTAGCGCGGGACCAGCGCGCAGCGCTCCGGCCTCGGTTTCGACGCTGCGTGCCCGATGCCACAGTGCCCCGAGCACCGGCTCGCCGCACCAGATCCGCCAGATAGCCTCTCCGCTTAGGTCAGCCCCGAGGCCCAGGCGCTGATAATTGCGAAGGCAACACGAGGAACTCCGACAGCCCCTCCGTGGATTCGATACCGGGTGTTCTGATGCGCACTACATTCGCTCTGCCAATATCCTGGGCTCGGCCCAAAACCTCACATCGTATCTCGCCGGGCCTTGGGTATCGGCTCTGTGAGTCGAGCATCTCCGCGGTGACGATCGGGTATTTGTCAATCACGATATGAACATGCCCCGCAGCATCCTCGAACTGACACTCCACCCAACCGGGGAAACGACCGTCCACGAACCGTACAATTTGAACGGCGAGATTTTGCGTGACCATAATGAATCACACTCTTCCAATCGGACGTCTTCCAACACGTCACGCGAAAGCTGCAGGAATCTTCGGCTGGCCCGGCCTTTCGCGTCAAGTCGCCGAATCGCACCATAGCCCACGCTACCATCACCGGCAGTCATCTCTGGGGATGTGCCCGCCAGCCCCATCTTCGTTTTGTGACGGTGCGTCCTCCTCCGCTCAGCGCCGGAGGCGCGGCACAAAACTTGGCGGCTGACCTAGCAAGCGCTGCGACTACGGCGAGGAAGGAATATCCTTCTCGCGGTCGGCCCAGTGATCGACGATGTCGCGCACCACTTTGTCCCCCACCGTTTCCGCAGCCTCGAGCGATTCCATGTACGCCGGGTAATTGCCCTGGGCCATCTGCGCGAGGCTTGCGGCGGGCGTCGTGCCCGGCGGCTCGCGGTCGTAATTGCTGACGGTTCTCAAGACGAGCACGCGGTTGAGATCCACCCGCCCGGCCGCACTGAGAAACGTGAGCGCCTGCAGCGTCCCCGTATCTTCCATCGCCGAAACCATGAAGTTGCCCTTGCCGCCGGTGAAATAGCGCACCCATGCGTTGGCCCATTCATCCATCAGCGTGCCGTGCCAGAAGGTGCTGCCGCAAATATCGTCGCCGCGCGCGACGAACGGCGGCTTCATCGCGTTGGGGAAGCCGGTAAACCGCGAGCGATAGGCGCGAATGCCGGGAGTGTCGGCGAGGGGCGTGTCGCGCGTGAGATTGTAAGCCCAGCTTACGAGCCCGCTGTTGAGCGCGTAGATCTCGCCGGTCGCTCCCTGGCGCACCGGCTGCTCGTAGGGAGTGGCGTGCTGCAGCGGAACGTACCCGGTGGTCCAGCCCTTGGGAATTTCGCGCGCGTCGATTTCATAGGCGAGATCGCCGTCGACCACGTGGTCGGCCCAGACGGCCGAGCCGAGCGAAACGTCCGCTGGATCGCCGCCGCCGATGCCGGCCACAATCCAGTAAGCCTTCGAGAAATCGAACCGCGGGTCGACGCCGAGCGCCATCACGGAAGCGGCGGCGCGCGCGGTGCCGACGCCGGTCAGCAGCCCGAGCACGCCTTCCCGATTCATGCGCACGTGGTGGTAACCGGCGGGAAGCGGCAAAACCTGATCGAGATGCTCGCGCTCCACCCAGAGCTGATACTCGCCGGGACGGTCGCCCGTGTCGTCGCCCGCTTCGAACATCGCCACGACGACCACCTTCACGTGAATGGGACCGGTTGGCGCGAGCGTCTGCGCGCGAAGCGCGGCAGCACATGCGACCGTGATTCCGAGCGTCAGAGAGATACACTTCGGCACGAACCGCATTGCACCTCCATGATTCAAAAGCAGATAAGGCCTCGGGGCGAGGCGGGGTCCAGTTTACAACGCAACGAGCCGCCGAATTCGGCCTTTGTTGGGCCCGCAAGGCATTTTTAAGCCTCCGATGAGAGCAAAGTCCTTGCTGCACTTACAGCGCAAAAGGATGGCGGCCCCGTCTACGGATTCTTGCTGAGGCGGCGGAAATAGTCCGCGACGGCGTCCTGGTAGCCCGCGGGAATCGGCATGGGGTTGCTGCTGCGAATCTGCCCGGATTGTTTGTCGTCGAGCTTCCGCCGAAGCTGCAATTCGAGTTTGTCGACGTCGTTGAGCACCTGGGTGTGGAGCTGCTCGAAAAGCGCTGGATTGCCGGGGAATCGCTTCGGATCGAGCTGCTGCATCTCGCGGATCAGCTCCTGCAATTCGCGCGCGGTGTCGGGATCGTCCTGCACGGTTTGGCGCAGCTGATTGAGGCCGTCGAGGCTCTGCTGGTAAGCGCGCTCGGGATCGGGCGGCAGCGGAGAATTATCGGGCGACACGGGTTGCGGCAGATTCGAGTTGTTGCCGGTGTCGATCCACCAATTGTTGTTACCGTTGCGCGCGCCGCCGCGGTCGCGGTCGACGTAGCCGCGAGTGTAATCGTCGCCGACCTCGCCGCGCGCGGGACCGTTGGTTCCGGGGCCGCCGCCCGCGCCGCCGTCCGGCGTGGCGCTGCCATTGCGGCTGAGCCTGCCGCCCTGGTCTCCACCCTGCTGCCCCGGCTGGCTATTTTCCGCATACTGGCCGCTCTGGCCGTTCTGTCCCTGGCGACTTCCCGGGCGCCCCGTGTCGCGCGCGATGCCTTCCATCTGATTGCGGAGCTGCTCGAGGCGGTCGATCGCCGCTTGCGAGTCCTGACCCTGGGGCTCTTGCTGGCCCGCGCCGAGCGCCTGCTGGGCCTGGCGAACCTGATCGCCGAAGCGCTGCAAGTCGGACGAGATGCCCGACTCGGCGGAAAGCGAATTGGGACCGATGCCGCGGCGCAGCCAATCGGCGCTGCGCTGGAGGCGGGTCTGCAAATCTTCCTGGTCGAGATTGCCGAGCGCGTCGCGCAGCTTCGAAGCGGCGCCGCGTTGCGTGGGAGCGAGTTCGTGCTCGGCGTCGCGGGCCCGCTTTTCGAGATTGGCGAGATCGTCCGCGAGCTGCTGGCGGTCGCGGGCGAGCGCGCTGGCCTGGTTCCACAGATCCTGCGAGGCCTGGCCGGATTGGTCGCCGGATGAGGCGTCGTTGAGCAACTTGCGCATGCGGTCCGCCTGATCGTGCTGCTCGGCGGCGAGGCGATCGGCCTCGTTCGCCATCGAATCGAGCCGGCCGGAGGCCTGTTGCTGTTGCATGCTGCCGAGAAGATTGGTCGCGTCGCGAAGCCGGTCCGCGGCGCGTCGCGCCTCAGCCGCATCGCCTTGCTGCTGCGCGCGTTCCATGTCCTGATTCGCCTCGCGCAGCCGGTCGAGGGCTTGCTGCACGCGCTGATCGCGGGAATCGGCGGCGGATGCGCCTTGCGACTGCTGTTGTCCCGAGGGCGATTGCCCGGAGGATGACTGACCGGACGACGATTGACCCGAAGACGACTGGCCCGACTGCTGGCCGCTCTGCTGCGATTGCTGCTGCGCGAGCTGTTCCATCTCCCGCTGGAGCTGCTGCGCGTCGCGATGCAGCATTTCCTGCTGCCAGCGCTGCTCGAAGCTCTGATTGCCGTTGCGCGCCTGATTGGCGAGATCCTGCTGGCGGCGCGCGAGGTCGTCGAGCTTCTTGAGCGCATCGTCGATTTGCTTCTGCTTATCGTCGGCGGACGACGCCGTCTGCGCCGTTTCGTACTGGTTCTTTTGCGTGTCGAGTTCGAGATCGAAGAGGCTCGCGAGGTCCCGGCCCGCGCCTCCGCCGCCGCTTCCGCCCGCGCTGCCGCCAAAAGCCACCTGAATCTGGCGGAAGGTAGCTTCGGCCTGCAGGAGATGCTGCAGCGCTTTCTGCTCGCTCGGAAGGGCGTCGCTCCACTTTTGCCGGCGCAATTGCTGGGACGCCGGATTCATCGCGTCGGCGGCAGCGGACATGTCGCGCTGAAAATCGTTGAACTCTTCGTTCTCCGTGTTGAGGTCGCGCAACTGCAGACGGCCGGCCAGGGCAATCGCCTGATCGCGGAGCTTCGATTGGACCTCGGAAAGGAATTTGCCGGCATCGGCGGACTGCTGCGAGGCGGCACTCTTGTCGCTGCGCTGCTTCCAGGTCTGCGCGATGATTTCCTTTTCGCGTTCGGAGATGTCGTTTTGATCCTGGGCTCCTCCGCCACCGCCGCCACCGCCGGCGGATTGCGACTGCGAAAAGTCGCGCTCGAAGGGATCGGCCTGGATGAAATAAATGTCGGTGTGCGCGTCGGCGCGGGCATCCCTGGCGGTGACGTAGAAGCTGACCAGATCGCCGGGAACGAGCTTGAAATCCTCGAGCGACAGCACGGCGGAGCCGTCCGCGTCTTTCGCGCCTTTGCGCTTCAGTAGGTTGACGGTCTGCTCGGCGCCGCCATTCACGGAGTAGTGCAAGGTCATGGCGTCGACGCCGAAGGGATCGCTGGCATTCGCGGCGATGGTGACTTCCTCAATGGGGCTGGCGCGATAGTCGTGTGCGGGACGCAAGACAGCGACCTGCGGCGGATTGGCTTTGTCCGCCTCGATGAAGAAATCCTCGGAGAGGCGAACGGGCTGTCCCTGATCGACGGCGGCGACGTGGTAGCTGCCGTCCTTGGCCATGTCGACCGCGCCGGTGTAATGGTTGGGCGCTTTCGGATCCACGGCGAGCTGTATCTGCTTACCGTCGTCGAGTACCAGCACGCCATTGCGCAGCGGCCGGTCGGTAAGCACCTCGAGGTTGGCAACGGTGCCTTCGACGGCGTGCAGGTCGCCGCCATGCTCGTCGACGGTGCTGCGGAGGCCGGTCCAGGACGGATAACGGTAGGTGACGCGAATCTGCTTCACGGCGGGCAGATCGACAACGCGAATCTTGAAGTGGCGCGAGCGAATCGGCCCGGCCTCGACGTAGTATTCGACGGCTTCCGGAAGTCCCGCGAAGAGGAACTGAAAGCCTGAGCCGCCGGGCTGAGGCTGCATCGCGACCTGCTCCCATTTTGAGGCGCTATCGTAGCGAGCGTAGAGGCGCATCTTGTCGGTCTGCAATCCGACGGGTTGCGCGGTGACGAGCTCGTCCGAGTTACGGCGGACCGAAGCGTCGCCAGGAGTGACTCGAATATCGTAGAAGGGCGCTGCCCCGGCGTGCGCGCCGGTCCAAAGCAGCGAAGCGCCGTAGCCCAGATAGCCGGGGCCCGCGGCGATGGTCCAAATCAGGACGCCGAGCGAAGCCACCACGATGCCGCTGAGGACCAGGAGCCGGCGCTGCGGCACGAGAATTCGGGGTTGGGAGGCATCGGCGATTTCAAGCGTGTCGGCAGCGAGCAGCTCGAGGAAGGCGTCGCGCGAGGCTGCATCGGGAGCGTCCGAGTCTCGCTCGGCGAAGGTCACGAGGCGCTGCTTGAATTTCGGGAACGCGCCTTCGGCCATATCGACGGCGGTGGGACGGTCGAGATAAAGCAGAGGAAGTGCGATGCCGTAGACGCCGGCGGAAAGCAGCGCGAGAACGAGGATGGCGCGCGCGCTGGCGATGCTGGCGTTGGAGAAGCCGAAGGAATTGGCGATCAGTACGAGGGCGACGGTGGTGAGGAGTGCGGCGGCTGTGAGGATCGCGGCGCCGCGAGCGGCCGTGCCCAGGCGCAGGCGTCGCTCTACCCGCCCGATATAGGAGTTGAGCTGTTCACGCGCGCTCATGAGTCCTCCCGTCGAATCCCGAGGTAACCGTTGGCCACCCAGGATTCGGCCAGCAGCGCCGCCAGCGCCAATAGCATAACGTACCACCATAAGCCGTAAGGTTTGCTTTTATCTTCCGAGGGGCCGGAAGGGGCGGCCTGGGCGCGGCTTTCACCGGGGGTCCCGGCGGCGCCTTTGCCGGTCCAGAGCGAGAGGACGTCGGGCGGCAGGACGTCGAGATCGGATTCGAGGCGATCGGGATTGACGCCAATCACGTCCTGGCGGCCATTGGCGAGACGCATCTCGTAGAAGCCGGCCTGGGTGACTTGAAAGGTCTGGGCGCTGGTCGCTTGCTTCAAGGAAAGCGGGCGGCGACCCTCGGGGTCGATCACTTCGACGCTCACGGCTTCTTCCCTGCTGGTGCGCAAATCGATGAAGGAATCGACGAGACGCGATCCGGTGCGGCGCAAGGTGCCCGAGAGGTCGAAGGCTGTCTGCTCGACGAAGGGGACGAAGTCGGGATGGAGCGGGAAATCGTTGGTGAGGTTGTCGAGGCCCGACGTGAAAAGCAGAACGCGGCCCTCGCCGATCTGCTTTTCGAGCAGGAGCGGGGTCTGGTCCGCGAGGCGAGCGACGACGCGCGAGCCGGTATCGTCGACTCTGACCGCGAAATAGAATTTGACGCCGGACCAACGATCGGCCTTGCCGATAGCGGCGTAGGAGGGATCGGTGTCGCCGACCGTCTCGGCGATGCCGCCCGCGCTGGTGTAGTAGAGCGCGCTGCGCACCCCAGCGTCGAAAACCGGGATGCGAGAAAGGCGGCCGGTGGACGTGCCGGCCGCGACAAAAACGCTGCCGCCGGCACGGACGTATCGCGTGAGAGCGCTTTCGAGCGAGGCCGGAAGCGACACAACGTCGGAGAGAACGACAAAAGCGTAGTCGGACGGCCGGATGTTGGCGGCCTGGTCGACGGGAATGCTCTCCATCGTGAATGCCGATTCGGCAGCGGCGCCGAGCGCTGCGCCGAAATAGAGCGGCGAGCGGGTATCGCCCGATTCGTGGAGGAACAGGACTTTGCGAGGATCGGAACGCTCGACGGCAAAGCGGCTGACGTCGTCGGCGGGCAGCGCGTCGGCGGAGTCGATACGCACCTCGCAGCGGCTGAAGCCGTGAGGCACGTCGAGCGGATCGAATTCGACGGTGGCGCGGCCGGAAGCGGGGACGGCGACGGTACGCGTGGCGGCCGGTTTGCCGTTGACGACGAGAGTGACCGTGCGCGTGGCGGCGGGGGTGCCGTAGCCGGCGATAACGGCCTGAACGCGCGCTTTCTTCACGTCCCACACCTGACCCGGAGCATTCACGCTTTCGACGGCCCAATTGGGCACGGCGCTTTTGACGACAGGATGGAGGACGAGTGAAACGCCGGCGGGCAGAACGGCGTCGGCGAAGTTGGCGGGCATGTCGGACTTCTGCATGTCGCTGAAGAAGTGCAACTCGATCGGCGCGGACGCGCTTTGCGCGGCAGAGCGAAGAGCGCGAGCGAGTTCGGCGAAGCTGCCGCGGGAGTCGCCAGGCTCGATGGCGTTGATGGCGGCGCTGAGCGTGGGCGAGTCTTGTGTCGGCTGGGTGAGCACCTGCAAGTGCGAGCCGAGAGCCATCACCTGAGCGCGCTGGGAGGCATTGCGCGAGGCCAGCACGGATTCGGCTTCGCGCTTGGCGTCGGCCAGGCGCGAACCCGCGCGCATGCTGAAGGAATTATCGACGACGAGGAGCAGGAGTTTGTCGTTCGCGGCGCTAACGGCGGGACGATCGATGAACGGGCCGGCGAACGCAAGGACGAGAAGCGCGAGCAGGCTGAGGCGCAGGGCGAGAAGCAGCAGGTAGCGCAGGCGGCGATGCTTGATGGAGCTTTGGGTGCGCTGCTCGAAGAACATCAGCGAGCTGAACGGCTGCGGGTTCGAAGTGTGCCGGCGGAGCAGGTGAAGATAGAGAGGTACGGCCAGGGCGGCAGCGCCCGCGAGGAACCATGGGGCTAGGAGGCCCATGAATTTCCTTCCTGGGAGACGCGTTGCTCGAGTCGGGCGCAGCAAGCAGCGCCCCTACGGACGATTTCCGGTGACGGGGACGAGTGGCAGTAGGCAGCGCCCGTGACGACGATCGGTGGTTGCATGAAGCGGGTGCGGCAAGCAGCGCCCCTGCGGACGATTTCCGTACTTGTGGAATTGTTTCCCGGGCGCGGCATCAGTTTCTCCGCTGCCGGACGGTGAGATATTCGGCGAGGGCTTCGTCGAGCGGGCGGTCGGTGGAAAGGACGAAATGGTCCATTCCGGCGCCCTGAGCGCGGCTGTGCAGATCCGCGATGTGCGCGTCCATTTTTGGGCCGTATTCGTCGCGCGCGTATTCGGGGGTCACTTCGAGGCGGTCCTTGGTTTCGAGATCGACGAGGACGACGGGCGCGCCGAGCTCGGGGCGAATCTCTTTCGGATCGAGGACGTGGAACAGGACGACCTCATTTCCGTGAAAGTGGAGGGGCTCGATCGTGCGGATGATCTTTTCGGGCGATTCGAAGAAATCCGAAATGATCAGCACGAGGCCGCGGCGGCGCAGGAATTCCTGGAAATGATGCAGGGGCTTGGCGAAATCGGTGCGGGCGCGCGGCTCGGCGAGTTCGAGGCCGCTGAGCAGGCGATGGAGCTGGCCCTGGCGGGTGGAAGGACGGATATAGTTGCGGACTTCGTCGTCGAAGACGATGAGGCCGGCGGCATCGCGCTGATTCTGGATGGCGAGATGAAAGAGCGAAGCGGCGATGAAGCGGGCGTAGTCCATCTTGGTGACGCCATGGGAGGAGAAATTCATGGAGTTGCTGGCGTCGAGCAAGACGGTGAGGAGGCTGTTGGTTTCGCCTCGGTAGCGCTTGAGGTAGGCGCGCTCGGTGCGGGCGAAGACGTTCCAATCGACGTGGCGGAGGTCGTCTCCGGGCGTGTACGCGCGGTATTCGGCGAACTCCTGGCTGAAGCCGAAATCGGGCGAGCGGTGGAGTCCCGCGACGAAGCCGTCGACGACCGTCTTGGCGACGAGGTCGAGGCCGGAGATACGCGCGAGGACCGCGGGATCGAGGAAACGCTGCACGGTCAGGCTCCCGGCGGGGGCGGCACGGCCTGGAGCAGGCGCCGGAGAATTTCGTCGGAATCGATGCGATCCGATTCCGCGTGGAAATTGAGGAGCACGCGGTGGCGGAGGACAGGTATGGCCAGCGACGTGATGTCCTCGTAGGCGACGTGGTAGCGTCCCCGGGCCAGAGCGCGCGCCTTGGCGGCGAGGACGATGAACTGGGCCGCCCGCACGCTGGCACCATAGTTGACGTATTTCTTCACGAAATCCGGAGCATTGCCGCTGGTGTGACGGGTGGCCCGGACGAGCCCGACGACGTAGGCGGCTAGCGACTCGGCGATCGGCACCATGCGCACGAGCTGCTGGAAGTCGATGATCTCCGTGGCGCTGGTGACCGGCTGGACGTGAGGAACGCGCGTGGTGGTGGTGAGGTCGACGACTTTGACTTCATCCTCGGCGCTGAGGTAATCGAGCAGGATGTTGAAGAGGAAACGGTCGAGCTGCGCCTCGGGCAGCGGGTAGGTGCCCTCAAGCTCGATGGGGTTCTGCGTGGCGAGCACGAAAAACGGCGAGGGCAACTCGTAGTGGTTGCCGCGCACGGTGCAAGAGAGCTCCTGCATGGCTTCGAGCAGCGCGGACTGCGTCTTGGGCGGAGTGCGGTTGATTTCGTCGGCGAGCAGGATATTGCCGAAGATCGGGCCCTGGACGAAAGTCCAGCGGCGATGGCCGGTGGTGGGATCTTCCTCGATGATGTCCGTACCGGTGATGTCGGAGGGCATGAGGTCCGGCGTGAACTGGATCCGCTTGAAGACGAGGCCGAGGGTTTGGGCGATGGTGCGGACCATGAGCGTCTTGGCGGTTCCCGGCAAGCCGGTGATCAAACAGTGGCCGCCGACGAAGAGCGCGGTGAGAACCTGGTCGAGCACCTCTTCCTGGCCGACGATCACTTCACGCACCTGCGTGAGGATGCTGTCGCGCACGGCGTGGAAGCGGTCGATGCGCTTCTTGAGGTCGGCGGAGTTGAGGTTGACTTCAGCGGGAGCGGCCATTGGGCTATTTTCCTTTCTCGTCTTTCTGGGAACCTTGGAGCTGCAGGAGCAGTTTCTGGGCCGGGCGATAATCGGGAGCGGCTTCGAGAGCCTGTAGAACGTTGTCCTCGGCCTTGTCGTTCTCGCCGGCCGCAAAATAGGCCTGGGCGAGATCGAATTCGGCGGAGGCGCGGTCGAGCGGATGCAGGGCGACGACGGCCGAATATTCGCGGATGGCGCCGGGGTAATCGCCTTGCGCGAGCCAGAGCTGGCCGAGGCGGCGATGGAGATCTTCGTCCATGGGATAGATCCAGTTGATGCGATCGAGCGTGGCGGCGGCTTCTTTCGGCTGGCCGAGGCCTTGCTCGAGAGTCGCGAGCTGCTTGAGCGCGTCGGGATCGCGGCCGCCCTGCTTTTCGTAGGCGGTGAGGATCGTGGCTGCGGCGCCCTTGTTGCCCTTGGCGAGGTCGGCTTGGGCGATGAATTCGTAGGCGTTCGCGGCGTAAACGTACTGCGGATACATCTGGACGACGGCGTCGCCGTCTTTGAGCACTTCGTCGGAGTCGTTGTTCTTGGAGGCCTGCGCCAAATTCTTCAGGGCCTCACGCCATTTATCGAAATTGTCGACGACCGGTTGAACACCCTTGTAGAGCCACGCCTGGAACTCCTTGTCGAATTCGTCGGGCGACATTCCGAGATTTTCCTGAATTACCTCGGGCGTGGTCTTGAGCGCGGCGTAGGAATGGACCATGTCGAGGAGCTTGTCGGCGCCCCAACGGTCCTGGATGTAGTCGCAGATGCGGCCCGCCTGATAGTAGGAAACGACGACCTGGGCAGGATAGGTGGGGCGAATGAAACCGCGGTCGAGATCGGCGACAGGCAGCAGTTTCTTGTCGCGCAGTGCGACGACGATATCGGGCGTGATGGGATCGCCCCATTCGGGCGAAGCCTGAGTCTCTTCGTGGACCGCGAGGCCCTCGGTGAACCAGCGGGCGACGCGGTGATTGGTGGCCGTGAGGATGTAGACGTGGCTCATCTCATGCCACAGGGTGCTGGCCCAGTTGAAATCGCCGGGCTGGCGGCCGGAGGGGCTGTCCATGGCGACGACTTCGCCGAAGGTGACGCCGAGCGCGCCAAGGCCCGGCATGCCCGTAGTGCGCACGGCGAAGTCCTCGTGATCCGGGTAGACCTCGACCTGCACCGGACCGGGCAGCTTCATTTTGTATTTCTTGTCGTAGGTGGCCATGGCGCGCTTCAGAATCTCTTCGACGTACGGGCGCAGGAGGTCGGCTTCTTTTTTGTTGAGCTTGAGGATCGTGGTGTCGTCCTTGAATACGACGAAGTTTTTGTAGCTGTCGAGCAGGCGCAGGGTGTTGACGGTGGCTTCGTTGCGGTAGCCATTGTCGTAACACATTTCGAGCTGGCGGCGCGGCTCGTCCTCCTGACCGAGACGCATGAGATTGATCCCGAGTTCGGAGCGTGCGGACCAGAGCTGGGGGTCGAGCTCGACAGCTTTGCGATAGTCGGCGACGGCGTCTTCGTAACGGTTGTGGAGGACGAGATTGCGGGCGACGATCGCGTAGGCCTCGCCGTACGTGGGATTCACCTGCGCGATTTTGGCGAACCACGGGTCGGGCGAACGATCGGCGAGGACTTCGACGGCCGCGTGGACAGCCATGGCGTCGAGCGCATCGGGCGAGAGCTGGATTGCGGCGTCGGCCTGAGCAACGGCCTGGTTGGTGTCGGAGTCTTCAAGAGCGATTTCGGCGAGGAGTTCGTGGGCGGCGACGAGCTTGGGGTCGAGCTCGAGCGCCTTCGACGCCCAGACGATGGCGTTGTTGTCATAGCCGTCTTCGCTCACGAGAGCCAAGCCGAGATAGGCCTGAGCGTCCTTCGGATCGCGCTGGAGCGCTTCTTTGAAAAGTCCTTCGGCGTCGGTGTTGTTGAAGCGTTCGTGAAGCAGCAAACCCCAGCGGACGCGATAGAGGGCGTTACCGTCGTTCTGCGCGACAGCGGCACGGAATTCGTTGTTCGCGTCGGTGTACATGCCGAGGCCCCAGTAGCCCTCGGCGCGAAGGTAGGGGTCACGCGTCTCCGTGAGCGATTGGAAGCAGGCTTGCGCTTGGACGCGATGACCGTGCTTGACGAGGGACTGGCAGTCGTCGGGCGTCGCGCACAGAGCTGCGGCAGCCACGGCGCAAAGGGCCGCGAAGAGAATCGCGCATTGGCAGGCGCACTTCACTTGTCGAGCTCCTCCTGTACCTTCGCCAACTCGAGCAGCGCGGCGGTGAGCTGGGCCTTGTAGTCGTCCTGCGACATGGCCGCCTTCTGGTATTTGAGCGTGTCGATTTGGCGCTCGAGTTCCTCTTTACGGGCAAGCAGCGCGCGTTTCGCGGGATCGGCGTAGGCCTTTTGCGCGGCGCCCAGACGAATCAGCGTGAAGCTCGAGAGCAGCAGACCCTCGCCTGTGTCGGTGGACGCGTCGCGCACGGGATCGTGCGAGCCCGTGTCTTCGAACTCGGCGTGCTCGGTAGCCAGACGTTTTTGCGCGTCGTAGAAGGCGGCGGTGCGGGACGTGGCGTAGCGAAACGCTTCGAGAGCGCTGATTGCGTCGTTTTTGTCGACGTCCGCTTCGGGATCATGCAGAGCCTGTACCCAGTAACGCGCGAATACGGTGGCGTTCTTTTCGGTACCGCTCTTAGTGGCAACGATCACGGCCCTGCCATGCCTTTCGAGGGCAGCCACGGAGCCTCCGCTGGCGCTCGAGGTATTGACGATCAACTGGCGTTTGGAGGGTACGCGGTCGCAGAGGGCGGCGAGGTCCGCCGCGGAAATGTCCGGGCCGGGGAGATTGAATTTGTATTCGACGCCATCGAACGTGCCGTGGCCGATGAGGGTGAGAACGAAATCGTCGGCGGGCTTGGCCTGCGCGGCGACCTGCGCGAGCGTATCGGTGAGGTGCGCGCGCGTGGCGTCGGCGCCGGTGAGCGTGTAGACGTGGGCGTCGCTACCCGATGACTTCAACAACTTGTCGAGATCCATCGCGAGCGATGTGAACTCCTGCTCGTACTCGGGCTCGCCGCCCAGGCCCGCAACCGTGACGTAGTAGACCGCCGCGCGCGCCGGAACCGCGAACAGAAGCGCCGCTGCGAGACCGACGGCGAGGATAGCGGTCTTCATACGATTCCCCACCTCCGCCGGAGGAGCCATTCGGCGAAGAGCAGAGCGAGGATGAGAAGGAAAATGGCGGGCATGTCCCACAGTGGCTTGGTTTCACGGACCGTGATTCCAGCTTCGGAATAGGCGATTTCGCCGGGCAATTTGTCGAGGTCCTGGGGGGTCCAATAGCGGCCGCCGGTCTCGGAGGCAAGCTTCTCGAGAAGGTCGCGATTCTGCCCGGTGTGAAAGTTCTCCGCCACTCCGTCCATGCGCTGGAAGGTGAGCACGTCGCGCCCGATTTCCTGACCGCCGCGCTCGGCGACAACTTCGGTGAGATACGAGCCAGGCTTTTCAGCGTTCCAATCGGCCTGAAATGTGCCGGGGGCATCGGGGACGGGCGTCATTTCGAGCGAGGCCGAGAGACCGTCGGGGCCAAGGATGTGCGCTTCGACGTTCGCATCGGGCGCCGGCAGATATTCCTTGTCGCGGACATCGGCGGACAACTTCACGCGTCCGGTATCGAAAAGCATCTGGCTCGGTACCGAGGCTACGACCTGGCTCGGCGTGTCGGCGACGAGCCAGCGCAAGAGCTGCTGCCAGAACATGGTGTGGCTCGTGTCGCCGAGCGGAAGGCTCATCTGCCAGCGCCAGGTGCCGGAGGTAGACATGAGGGCGGTGCGTCCACGTCCAAAATTCTGCGTCACGAGCAGCGGCATCTCGCGGCCGCCCGCTTTCATCTCGGCGAGGACGGTGGCACCGGGCTTGGGCGTGCCCGGCTCCTGATAGTCCATGAGGTATGGAAGCGTCTTCCAGCGTTCCGCGTTGCGCGCTGGATCGTCGATCAGGCGGGTGATCAGGCTGTCCTCGCCGGCGGGCGTGAGCTGGACAGTGGCGGGGACGCGATGAAACGTGTTTTTGTGTGCCGGCAAAATCGTCGGCAACAGGTCGGTGAGGCTCGAGCCGCCCCACCCGCCATCGGCCAGCGCGAATCGCCCACCGAGAAACAAGAGGCCGCCGCCGCGGCGGTCGACAAACTGGCGGATCAAATCTTGCTGTGCCGGCGTGAAATAGCCCGCTTCCACGGAACCGATGATGAGCGCCTGATAGCCGAAGAGGTCTTCAGGCTTCGACGGAAAGCCTTCCGCGAGTTCGTTCGGATTGTCGATTCCCTGCCGGTAGATCTTGTTTTCGGTGGTGCGAAGCATCGAGACGATTTGGACGACGCGATCGTCATCTTCGGCGCGGCGGATGAATTTGTACTCCCAGCGCGGCTCGCCTTCGACATAGAGGATGCGCCGCTTGTCGTTGACGACGTTGACGAGGCGGGTGACGGAATTGTTGGCGGGATTCGTTTCGCCGGGCATGGGGTCAATCGAAAACCGGAGCGTTTTGGCGCCTGCGTCGCCGGCGCTGAAGAGAACGTTCTGGTTCTGGAGTTTGCCGTCGCCGGCAAACTCGATCGGCTGGGATGCCAGCAATTTGTCGCCGTCGTGAACGGTCAGCATGGCCTTTTGCCCGGAATAGCCGCGCTGGTGAAAGGTGACGGACGCGGCGAGGCGGGAATTGGCCAGCGCTTTCGGCGCGAGCGCAGCGTCGTCGATCTCAACGTCGCGCGGTACGACTTCAGCGCCTAATCCCACGGTGTGCACGGGAATGCGGCGGCTGCGAAGGGCGGAGATCGTGTCGAGGTCGATGCCGCCGGAATTGTCCGAGCCGTCGCTCAGGAGCACGATGGCGCCGATGGGCAGACCGTTGGTCTCGGCGGTGAGTTGCGTGAGGCTGTCGCCGATGCGGGTGGCCGGAGCGGTGGGCCGGAGTGCATCGAGATCGGAGACGCGCGTGGCGTGGCTATCGAGGCTGTAGAGGCGCGTCTGGAATCGCTTCTGCAAATCGGTGAGGACACCGTCGTCGAGGGCTTTGACGGCCTGGACTTCGCGCGGCGTACCGTTGTCGGCAATCGCCATGCTGCGCGAATCGTCGACGAGGACGGCGATGATGTTCTGCTGCGGTTTCAGCTCGGCGATTGTGATGGCCGGCTGCCAGAGCAGGAGAAGGATGAGCGCAGCGACTGCCGATTGCAGCAGCCATACGATTCCGGCGCGCCAGTTGCGGACACCGGGCGCGGCCTTCCCCATGCGCGAGCGCACGAGCCAGCCGAGCGCTGCAACCACGGCAAAGACGAGGAGCAGCAGAGACCATCTGGGCCACGTGCCTAGCAAGATGAAATGGCCCTTTGAAAAAATCGCGGCCGGATATTTGAAGAAAGCCTGAAACATATTCTGGAGAATCCTAAGTCTTGTGTCCTGTGCCGCCTCAAACGCCCCAGGCGAGTCGCTTCAGGGGCTAAAGCCCGATCGTTGCGCGCGACTTACGGCGGGGCTGGAAGCCCCGCCCTCCTAAAAACCATCCGTCCATGAGCACGCTCAATGGCGTATCGGAGCGCCTAAAGGCCATCAGCCTCGCGCTCGACAGAAAAGCCCGGGGGCTAAAGCCCGTCCATGTGGAAGCGCTTTTCGCGGGCCTGAAGGCCCACGCTTCCACCGAAACGGCGTCCTGCCTCCAAGAACCGGTCGGCCGGCTTCTCGATTTCACGTGGGCTTATGCTCCGAACGCCCTTGATCCTCTTGAAGCCGAGTCGCTTCAGGGGCTAAAGCCCGATCGTCGCGCGCGACTTACGGCGGGGCTGGAAGCCCCGCCCTCCTGAAAACCATCCATCTACGGAAACGGTCAGTGGCGCATCGGAGTGTCTGAAAATCATCCGAAACGCGCGTCGGGCTCCAAAAGCAGATCCCTCACTACGTCCCCCGCCCGCACACAGCGCGGGAAGGAAAAAACCGCGCGGGACTTCGCTCGAGATGACAGCGCGCGTTTCCGCACCCGTGAAGCCGCCACCCGCAAAGAATCGTTCGTTTGCGTACAAACCCCTCGGAGCCCTCCCTGCTACCGGTCGTGACGCAGCTTTCCGTCAGTGCGTCATGCCGTACATGACGTAATTAATTCCGATGCGAAACGCCAGCGACGCGAAGCGCTCGGGATACTCGGGGCTGTCTGCCCACTCCCAAGCGTCGCCGAGATGCATGTTGTGGCAGATCGCGACCATGATCCGGCCGTCGTCGTCGCGAATCGCGCGCCACTTGGGCACGTAACCGTCTTTTTCGTAGGTACGGCCCGTATTGACGTATTGCTCGCCGGGCACCTGAAAGCGCTGCCCCAGATCGTAGAGGACGTGAAATATCTCGTCGTTATTATTGAGGTCCTCGATCGGACGGTTGGGAAAAACCATGCGCATGCCGTTCATGAAGCTTTCCCAGTCAGCGGTGCCGTGGAAGTCGTCAACCATGAGGAAGCCGCCCTTGAGGAGGTAATCGTGGAGGCGCTTCGCTTCGGCCGGGGTGAACGTCCAATTTTCGACCTGAACGGCGTAGACCCAGGGATAGTTGAAGATGTCGTCGCTATCGAGGTCGACGACCTGTTCGGTGGAGCGGCTGTTGATGCGCGTGAGGCGGCGCAAGGCGAGCAGGAACTGGCGGTCGGCCTTGGGATAGTCCTGCGACCAACTGCCGCGGCCGAAACCGTAGTACCCGTAGCCGTAGCGGCCGCCGAAGCTGCTGGCAACCGAGGTGTATTTCAGGCGCGACCAGGAAAACTCGGCCTTTTCATGGGTTTGCTCGGGAGAGACCGGCGCAAAGGGACTCGAGCCGTACCATTGCGCGTTCGAACGGAGCGCTAACAGACCACCACCCAGCACTACGAGGGAAACTACCGCCGAAATTCTTGGCAGAAGCTTCATGAGATACTCTGATGCGCCCGGAGAGGGTAACAGATTGATGTATGCTTTCCAAACTCGCCCGGAACAGGCCGGTGGGCGTCGGAAACCGAGTGGGCGGGCGTCGAGGACGTTGAGGGATTCGTGAAGCGAAGGGACCTCTTCAAATTAGCGGGGGCGGCTGCGGCGGAACTTAGCGCGGCGAAACTGCTTAAAGCGCAGCAAGACCAGATGCCGGGGATGCAAACGAGTTCGCCCCCGGCGGAGACCACGAAGGCGGACTTCACGATCCGCATCTCGCCAGTCACCGTCGAACTGACGCCCAATTACATCATCAGCACGATCGGGTACAACGGCACGTCGCCGGGGCCGGTGCTACGCATGCGCGAAGGCGTGCCGGTCACGGTTGAGGCGATCAACGATACGGATATACCCGAGTACGTTCATTTCCACGGATTGTTTCTGCCGTCCGAGGTGGACGGGGCCGAAGAGGAAGGAACTCCGCCCGTGCCGGCGCGCGGGCGGCGCCGGTACCAAATTACTCCCGCACCGGCCGGAACGCGCTGGTACCACAGCCATGCGATGGCGAACGACGATCTCCACCGGGGCACGTACACCGGCCAGTTCGGATTCTTGATGATCGACTCGGGTAAGGACCCAGGCCACTACGACCAGGAAGTGTTCCTCGCGATTCGCGATTGGGAGCCGTTTTTCACCAACGCGGAGATGGACACGGATGAACAGGGCCAAGGCGGTCCGCAGCCCGAGAAACCGGCGGTGCTCGACACCCGGCCCAACGGACTCGAGGTGACGTCGCAGATGTTCTCGATCAACGACAAAGCGCTGGGTGCGGGCGAACCGATCCGGGTGCGGATGGGCGATCGCGTCCTGATGCATCTGCTGAACGCGAGCGCGATCGAGAATCGCACGATTGCGCTGCCCGGTCACCGGTTCCAGGTCTTCGCGCTCGACGGCAATCCGGTGCCGTCACCACAACCCGCCGACGTGCTGACGCTGGGCCCAGGCGAGCGAATCGACGCGTTTGTGGATATGAATCAGCCGGGCGTGTGGATTCTCGGCGCGACACAAGACACTATTCGAGGCGCCGGGCTTGGCGTGGTGGTGGAATACGAAAACCAGCACAAGCAGCCGGAGTGGGCGCCGCCGCCGAACAATCCGTGGGACTACACGATTTTCGGGCACGAGGGTTCGCAGCCCCCGCCGGACCAAACGATCGACATGGCGTTCGAGAAAATTCCAAGCGGTGCGGGAAAGTTCAACGCGTGGCTCGTGAACGGGAAGCAATATCCGCACGATCGCGAATTCGTGCTGAAGGAAGGCGCTCGGTACCGGCTCGTGTTTCATAACCGGACCGACGACGGGCATCCCTTGCATCTGCACCGGCATTCGTTCGAACTGGTCGACATGAACGGCAAGAAGACGGCAGGGGTGATCAAGGATACGGTCATCGTGCCGTTGTACGGGCGAGTTTCGGTCGATTTCGTGGCCAATCATCCGGGCCTGACGCTCTTCCACTGCCACATCCAGCAACACATGGATTACGGATTCAAGGCGCTGTTGCGCTATTCGTGATCAGGCTCGGTGGTGCTACGCGCGATGGAGCAATCGGCGCAAGAATCCGAATTGACTCGGTGCGTGCCTCTCTGTACCGTACGCAAAACAGATTCGATTGTGGCGTAATCAGCGGGACTGAAATCGGATGACGACACGACGCGATTTTCTGAGGCAAGTAGGCCGCGCCGGCGGGTATGGTGCGAGCTACGTCATGATGCAGTCGCTCGGGCTCTTGCCGATCCCGGCGGCGCAAGCGAGCGCGGTTCGCCTGCCGGAAAATTCCGGCAGCGGAAAGAGCGTGGTAATTCTGGGCGCGGGAATCGCCGGAATGGTGGCTGCCTGGGAGCTCTCGAAAGCGGGCTACGAGTGCGTGATTCTCGAGGCCCGGGGCCGCGCCGGAGGGCGCAACTGGACGATTCGCAACGGCACTCGCGTGGAGATGACGGATGGAAGCGTGCAAACGTGCGAGTGGGGCGAGACTTCGTATTTCAACGCGGGCCCGGCGCGCTTGCCTTCGCAGCACGTGACCATGCTCGGGTACTGCCACGAATTCGGCGTTCCGCTGGAGGTGGAGGTGAACACGTCGCGGAGTTCGCTGATGCAGAGCGCCGGCCTGAATGGCGGCCAGCCCGTGCAGCAGCGGCAGGTGGTGAGCGACACCCGCGGCCACGTCTCCGAGTTGCTCGCGAAGGCGATCGGGCGAGGCTCACTCGATCAGGAAGTTTCCGCCGACGACAAAGAGCGCATGCTCGAATTCCTGCGGACGTATGGCGATCTCTCGCCCGATTATTTCTACAAGGGCTCGACGCGCGCGGGATACAAGGTCTGGCCCGGAGCGGGCGATCAAGAAGGCGAGATCCGCGATCCTCTCGACATGCACGCGCTGCTCGACGCGCATCTATGGGATGGCATGCTGTATGAGGAACAGATCCTGTGGCAGGCGACGATGTTTCAGCCGATCGGCGGAATGGACCGGATTCCCGCGGCGTTCGAAAAGCGGCTCGCGCATTTGATCCGGTTCAATTGTCCCGTGGAGCAGATTCGCAAGACGCCCGCAGGCGTTCGCGTGGTCTATCGAGACCGCAAGGCCGGGACGACGGCATCGATCCACGCGCATTATTGCATCTGTGCGATTCCCTTCTCGGTGCTGAAGGACATCGATGCGGATTTTTCGCCCGACCTCAAACAGATCATCGATACGACGGCGTACGATCACGCTTACAAGGTTGCATGGGAGTCGCCGCGATTCTGGGAAACGGACGACTCGATCTACGGCGGGATCTCCTTCCTGAACCAGCCGATCAATCTGGTGTGGTATCCGAGCGCACGGCTTTTCTCGAAGAGCGGCGTGATCGTCGCGGGTTACGGCGTCGAGGACGGCACGCCGGTGGCGACGATGGACCGAGGCGCGATGATCGCGGCCTCACGAGAATCTGTCGAGATGCTCCACCCGGGCCGGTCGAAGGCGATGGCGAAGCCGATCGTCGTGCGCTGGGGACAAATTCCGTACAATTTGGGCTCGTGGGTGCACGTCGATGAGCCCGCGATGTTTCCGGGCTATGAACGCGCGATCCAGCCGGACGGTCCGATCTATCTCTGCGGCGAACACCTGAGCCATATCGTCGGCTGGCAGGAAGGTGCGGCGCTCTCGGCGCATCGCGCGGTTCGGCTGCTGTCCCAGGCTCGCGCCGCTCAATCTGCACGACCTGCCTGAGTTTTCTCTCTACCGTTTCCGCCTGAAATCCACGACGAAAGCTTGGGAGCGCGGTAGGATAGGCGTTTCGTGGCACGGGCTGATGGCATTCACCAAGAAAACGGCGAAGACTTTGGCCGGCGTCGGCGCGCTGGCCGGCCTATCGATTCTGGCGATTCAACTGCAAGCGGCCACTCCCTTGCACCCCAAGGCCCGGCGACAGGCTACAGCCTCGCGACTCGAGCACCCCGGGCCCACATTCGCGCGCGACGTTGCGCCGATCATCTACAAGCACTGCGCTTCGTGCCATCATTCGACGCAAACCGGCGTGCTTGCGCTCTGCGGCGACGATGCGTTTTCGCTGCTCAGCTATAGCGACGTCAAGCAACGCGCCTCCGAGATCGCGCAGGCGACACGCACCCGTGAGATGCCGCCGTGGCTTCCGGAGCACGGCTATGGCGATTTCCTGGGAGAGTATCGGCTAAGCGAAGAGGAAATTCGTACCCTGGCGGAATGGGCGCGCGATGGGGCTCCGGAGGGGCCGGCGTCGGCAATTCCTGCAGCGCCGAAATTCACCGACGGATGGCAGCTGGGCAAACCGGACATGGTTCTCCAAGCGACCCGGCCGATTTCGATACCCGCGTACGGACCGGATGTGTTTTGGAATTTCGTGCTGTCGCCGAACCTGGAGGCCGCGCGTTACGTCCGCGCTATCGAGGTGCGTCCTGGAAGCGACCTGAGCTTGATTCATCACGCCAACGTGGTGCTCGATCCCGCGCGCTCGGCGCGTCATCAGGAGACGCAGCCCGGCGCCGGATTTCCGGGAATGGATATTTCACTCGAGCACAGTCCTTTCGATATTCCGAGCCACTTTCTTTTTTGGAAGCCCGGGAGCGCGCCGTGGGTCGAGCCCGACGGATTTGCCTGGAGACTCGATCCTGGGACTGACCTGGTGCTGAACGCGCACTTCATGCCGATCGGCACGCCGGAGCGAGTGCTGCCGTCCATCGGCCTGTATTTTACGGATAAGCCGCCGACTCATTTTCCGATGGTGATCGAGCTCGAAAACGACGACGCGCTCGATATTCCGGCGGGCGACGCCGATTTTGCCGTCGGGGACGATTTTCGATTGCCGGACGACGTCGAAGTGCTGGCCATCTATCCTCACGCGCATTACCTGGGGCATGTGATCGAAGGATACGCGACGCTGCCAAACGGGCAGCGAAAGTGGCTGATTCGCATACGGGACTGGGATCCGAGCTGGCAGGCGGTGTACCACTACCGCCATCCCGTGTTCCTGCCAAAAGGCACCGTTATTTCGATGCGCTATCACTACGACAATTCGTCTGCGAATCCGCGCAATCCCAATTCCCCGCCCCGGCGCGTACAGGGGGGCAATCAATCGACGGATGAGATGGCCCACTTGTGGCTGCAGGTATTGCCTCGCGGAGACCAGGGCGACGCGCGGATCGAAATCGAAACGGCTCTGCTGGAACATCGCGTCGGGAAATACCGAGACGACTTCGACGCGCGGATTTCTTTGGGTGCGTTGATGCTGGCGCGCTTTGATCCGGCGGGGGCCCTCGAGGTGCTGGAAGAGGCGGTACGGCTCAACCCAAAGCAGGAGGAAGCTCGCCGCTTTCTGGGGATGGCTTTGGAGGGCGTGGGACGCGCGCCCGAGGCGCTAGTAGAGTTTCAAGCAGCAGTGGAGCTCGATCCCAGCGACCGGCAAGCGCGCTACAGTCTCGCTCGCGGGCTCGTGAAATCAGCAAGATTCAAGGAAGGAATCGAAAACTTCGCCCAAGTGACCGAGGCGGAGCCCCACAATGCGGACATTCGGGACGAGTTCGGCGAGCTGCTGTTGCAACACGGACAGCCCGCCGAAGCTCTCAAGCAATTTCAGGCCGCCCTCGCGATCGATCCTTCGCAGAAGGCGGCCCTTCGGGACCGCGATTTCGCCCTCGAGCGACTACGGCTTCGATGACAATTGGGCGTCGTACTTGGGCCAGCCGGTTTTCGAGTTGTACGGCAAGGTAAAGCCCATGGCCTCGATTTCGTGCATCTTTCCGTCTTTGACCTTGAAGATGTGAACGGCAACCATGTCGAACGGCTTGATGTTCAAATCGTTGTGATCCACGCCGGGCACGCCGGTGATCTTATAGGTCTTCTCGACCATCGGGTGGCGGAACTGCGAGAGACCCATGACGAGGCCCGTCTCGGGATCGGCAATTTCCACGCGGCGCGGTTCGATGCGCTTGATGTAGTTGAACGTGCCGGTCTTGAGCTGTGCAGCGCATCCGAGGGCGCCAAGCGATGCGAAACCGGGCTTGTCAGGAGGCGGGTTGCTGGTAGTCTGCATGCCGTTTTCACGACGGACGCAGTCGTCCGCGAAGGGAGCGTTGTTGGCATCCGCCGAAACCAAGGCCTGGTAATACGAAGCACCGATCGTCAGCATCTGCGCTCGCGGAACCCGCTCGGAGGGCGGCACGGTGGCCAGCAGACCGGGGCGGGGAGTCTGGAGGTTCTTGAGGCTCCTCTCGGGCAGGTTGCGCGCGATGATGTGCTCGGCCTCGACGATCTTGCCGTCGCGAACCTTCAACCGCAGACCCAGGATAATCGGCTTGTCGTTTTCCTGCATGACACCGACGAAACCGACCTCTTCGGAAACCGGATCGGGCACGTAGATCTTGAACGTCGTGGGCGCGGCTGAAGCCGTCTTCCAGAGCCCATCACCCGGCTTCATGGGCACGATGTTTTCGACGAATTGCACATTCGGCGCGAACTTCACCCGGGAAGGATCGTGCGCGACGAGCGCGGCCAAATAGTTGTCGACCGTCTTGTCAAGGCAAGCGCGGTCACACGATGCCGCTCGCGAAGGCTGTGCGATCGCCAGCACGGCTATCGCAAACAGCAAAACAGCTGTTGCTCTGATAGAAGCTTTCAATGGTCCCCCCTGTAACTTCTTTTCTTGTGGCGGCGTGAACCCCGGCGCGCAAACGGGAACGCAGGCGAGGTCAGCTCTGAACCCGGCAGATGCGGCGACTGGGTCAAAAAAACCGGAGAGAAAATGGCACAGGATCGGCGTCAAATCAACGTCCAAGTTTCCCGGGAAGGCGCGGGCAACGAGTCGTGCTCGTATCGAATTTAACAACGGCACGGCGCAGCCTTTCTGCCGCATAACCGTCTCTCTACGCGCGCTCTTCGCAGCGCTCATACGCGTCCGGCGCCCCGGCAACTAGGGTGTATCCCGGATAGACAGTGGCGCCCAGCGCTGCGACCATGCGCTTCTTTAACGCTTTCTTGCTTTGGCGCGTTGCTGCATCGGAGCCAGGAAAATTTTCCCGGAGACTCGCGAACGACATGCCTGCCAAAGTGAAGAAGACGGTGGACCCTGCCGAAGAATCTCCGGTCGTCAAGACGCGCATCGAGGAAAAGCAGATACAAGAGCGCGTGGCCATCGGCGCGCACGTCGTTCACGAGACGATACGGCGCGAGGGCCGGGAGGAACTGAAGAGATCGTCTTCAGCGTTGGCCTGGTCGGGCTTGGCCGCGGGCCTGTCGATGGGATTCTCGATGGTCGCCGAAGGGCTCCTGGCGGCCTATCTTCCGCGGACGGATTGGGCTCCTCTACTCGCGAAGCTCGGTTACAGCGTGGGATTCCTGATCGTCGTGCTGGGACGGCAGCAGCTTTTCACGGAAACCACATTGACGGCAGTGCTGCCACTCTTGTCGGATCGAAACGCAAAGACGGAAGTCGGCGTCGCGCGGCTTTGGGGCATCGTGTTGGGCGCAAACCTGGTGGGAACGTACCTCTTCGCGCTTTGCGTGGGCCGGATTCCCGTCTTCTCGCCGCACGTCCAGGAGGCCCTCCTCGAGGTCAGCAAGGGCGGCGCCGAAGCGAGCTTCGGGGTGACTTTCGTGCGAGCGATCTTCGCGGGCTGGCTGATCGCGCTGATGGTGTGGCTGCTTCCGGCGGCGGAGTCGGCGCGGGTGAGCATCATCATTATCATCACGTACGTGATCGGACTGGGCGGTTTCAATCACGTAATCGCGGGCTCGACGAAACAGCTGCTGCTGGTTGTGACCGGCGCCGAGACGTGGGGCGTGTTCTTCCTGCGCTTCTTTCTCCCAACGCTCCTTGGCAATGTCGCCGGGGGCGTGTCGTTGGTGGCTTTCCTGGGGCACGCGCAGGTGGTGGCAGGCTCCGAGGCCGAATAAATGGGGCCGAAAAGCGGCCTAAAACCCGAAAGCTACAGCTTTTACCCTATACCGACCCGCTTTCGAGCCTGTGACAATCGGTGGGTACGCTACCGAGCCGTTCGAACCATTGCCCGGGCCAGGCGTAGAGCGAGAGGGAGTGTCCGTCAGTGAGCGCCAGCAAGTTTCTGCCCGTAAACGACGGGCCCCCGATGAATTGCAGCGGCATCGACGAAGAGAAGGGTCGCAACGCAGCGGCCGTGCAGCAGCGGATTGGAATCCTCCAAGGGCAGAAAGCGGCGCGCGAAGACGAGCAGCAGCTGCGGCTCTTTATCGATGCGGTGCAAGATTACGCCATTTTCCTGCTGGATGCGGGCGGTTACATCCGGACGTGGAACCGCGGCGCGCAGCGGCTGAAGGGATATCAAGCCTCCGAAATCCTGGGAGAGCATTTTTCCCGATTTTATTCCGAGGAAGATATCCGGGACGGCAAGCCTGAGCGCGAGCTCGAAATCGCAAAGCGCGACGGGCGCGTGGAAGACGAAGGATGGCGGCTGCGCAAAGATGGTTCGCGGTTTTGGGCGAACGTCGTGATCACGGCGCTGAGAGACGACACCGGCAAGCTGGTCGGCTTCGGCAAAGTGACCCGCGACTTCACGGAACGGATGCTGGCGCAGCGCACGATCCAGGAATCGCGCCAACAGCTGCAAGAATCGGAGAAATCGCTGCGTCAGCTTTCGCGCCATCTCTTGCGCAGCCAGGACGAGCAACGGCGGCGCATAGGGCGCGATCTCCACGACAGCCTCGGGCAGTATCTCTCGGTATTGAAAATGAAGCTGGAGTCGCTGGCGGCGCGGGAAGGGGAAACGCCGCAGCCGGAGGATCGGAGCGATTTGAAGCAGTGCATCGACCTGACGGAAGACGCGGTAAAGGAGGTGCGCACGATTTCCTATCTCTTGTATCCTCCCATGCTCGAGGAGATGGGGCTGCGGTCGGCGATCCTCTGGTATCTCGACGGTTTCATGAAGCGGAGCGGCATTCAGACGGCTTTCGAGGTGTCGCCGCAGTTCGAACGCCTCCCGGCCGATATCGAGCTTGCACTTTTCCGGGTGTTGCAAGAAAGTTTGACCAATGTGCATCGACATTCGGGAAGCCCGACGGCGCGGGCGCGGCTTTGGATCAGAGATGGCGTGGTGGTACTGGAAGTGAGCGACGTAGGACGAGGGATGAAGATCCAAAACGGCGGCGAACCCGGCAAAGGCGGCGCGACGATCGGAGTGGGATTACGGGGAATGACCGAACGTATCCGCGAGCTCGGCGGAACGCTCGAATTATCGTCCAGCAACGAGGGCACCACCGTAACGGCTGCAGTGCCGATTGTGGCGCCGGAAGAAACGGAGACGGCGGCTTCAGTGACTTGAGCCGGACCCGAGGCGGTCACCCGCAACATGCGCCAAAACGAGGCGAGAATCGAGAACCCCGGTGAAGCCCACAATTCTGATTGTCGACGATCACGAAATCGTCCGTGAAGGAATTCGAACGCTTCTCGGCCGGTCGAGGCCCGACTGGGTGATTTGCGGTGAAGCGCCGAATGCAGCCGAGGCGCTGGTGAAAGTGAAGACTCTCGAGCCGGACATCGTAATCCTCGACATCACGATGCCGGGCATGAGCGGACTTGAGGCCGCGATGCAGATCAATAAATTGGGGCTCCGCTCGAAGATTCTGATCTTCACGATGCACGAATCAGAACGGCTGGCAAAAGAAGTGCGCGACGTGGGAGCGCGGGGGTACGTTCTCAAGTCGCAAGCGGCGCGCGACCTGGTGCAGGCCATCGAACGGATTCTGGGTGGCGGCACTTTTTCGATCGCTCCGCCGGAGCCACAAGGCGGCGCCGAGGGCAAGGGGAATCGTGGTGCGATCTTGTGCGCGATCTTGCAACCAGCGTAAGGCCGTGGAGTAAAATCGTTTTCGCGTGCGCACAGGGGAACCTTGTGCTTTGGTCCCACACCTGACCCGGGCGTCCAGGGAAAGCCCGGAAGCGTCCGCGAACGATTGCAGGTGCTTGCTCGTTTCCGGACCGCCCAGACTATCGTCCTTCAGAATGTATAAGAGCCGTAGCCGCGCCATCCGCAGAACTGTCGGTCGAACGGCGTTGTTCCTCGCCGGTGTCTCGCTAGTGTGCGTGACGGGGGCGGTTTCGCGTGCGGCTTTCCAGCCGGACCGCGACGCGATCCTGGCGCACCTGAACGCGATCATCAACTGGTATCACGACGCGACCGCGAATGCGCAGCCCGGCGAATTGCCGAGCGATGCAATCTTCCAGCAAAATGTGCGCACTCTCTCGGCGCAAGCGGTGCAGCTGGCGTTTCAGTCGGCGCGGGCTCAGGCGGCACTGCTCGGCGAATCGAACGGCTCGGCGAGCGGCACCGGCGCGCCGCAGAATTACGCGCAGGTCGAGGAACGCATCTCGCAGCACCTGGCGGACGACCAGTCTCAGCTCGACACCCTGAACAAGCAGATTCCTTCGCAGTCGGGAACCAAGAGAAAGAACCTGCTGGCGCAGCGCGATGCCCTCGCGGGGCAAATGTCTCTCGACAAGGCGATGCTCGACGCGATCCAAAAGATGTCGGCATTCGTGGAACTGAATACCGTGAGCAAGCAGGGACTGGAAGGCAGCATCGACGATCTCGCGAGCTCGGTTCCCGAAGTGGTGGCGCCGCGCGCAGGCCCAACGACGAAGAAAGCGGTCCCGGCCGCTACGGCCACGACCACGAGATCCTCGGGGCTGATCGGCGAACTCGTGACGCTGTACGACCAGGTCCAAAGCATGCGAAGGATCAACCGCCTGCTGAACGAAAGTTCGCGGGTGATCGCGACCGCCAATACGCTGCGCGATCCGCTGCGCGCGAGCATTCGCACGATCCTCTCTCAAGGGCAGCAGGATTTGTCGCAGGGGCCCGCGAACGCGACTACCGCGCAGACGCAGCCGCCAAATTACACACAACTTACGAAGCAGTTCAATCAGCTCGCGACGGCCCTTTTGCCGCTCAGCCAGGAGATCCTCGTCCTGGAGGAGAGCCAGGCAAACCTCGAACAGTGGCGCAGCTCGATCTCGACGGAATCGAAGCGCGACCTGATCGCGCTGCTGTTTCGCGTATGCGGAATTGCGATTGCGCTGGGAATCGTCTGGGCGTTGTCGGAAGTATGGCGGAGGCTCACGTTCCGATACGTTCATGACGCGCGGCGCCGACGGCAATTTCTGCTGCTGCGGCGTTTCGTGATGGGATTCTTCTTTGCGATGGTCGTGATGCTGGGATTCGTCAGCGAATTCAGTTCCCTGGCCACGTACGCGGGGTTCGTGACGGCCGGCATCGCGGTCGGCTTGCAGACTCTGCTTCTTTCCGTCGCCGCGTACTTCTTCGTCGTGGGGCGCTACGGCATTCGCATTGGAGACCGGATCAGCGTGGCCGGTGTGACCGGCGACGTGGTGGACGTGGGGCTCGTCCGGCTCTATCTCATGGAGCTTGCAGGAACGGGCGTCGATCTTTACCCGACGGGGCGCATCGCGGTCTTCGCGAATTCGGTGCTCTTCCAGCCGACGACGCCTCTCTATAAGCAGGTGCCGGGGACGGAATACGCCTGGCATGAAGTGTCGATGGCGCTGGTCCCAGGCGGCAATCACAAACTCGTGCAGGACCAGGCGCTTGCCGTGGTGAATACCGTCTATGCGGAATACCGCGAGGTGATGGAGCAACAGCAAGGGACCATCGGCGACCGCATGGAAATCATCCTCAAAGCTCCGGCGCCGGAGGCGAAGTTTCAATTGGGCGATGCAGGACCGACGCTGCTGATCCGGTACCCGGTGCTCCTGAAGAGATCGAGCGAAATCGACGATCGCGTGGCGCAGGCGCTGGTCGACGCGATCAGCGGCAACGAAGCCATGAAAGCCGCGATTGCGGGTATGCCGAAAGTCCGCGCCGCAGTGAAGGGCTGACCGCGTGAAGACCTATACGTGCGCGTGCGGGCAACTGATCTTCTTTCAAAACGCAGCCTGCATCAATTGCCGCCGCGAACTCGGCTTCATACCGGAGTCGCTATGGCTCACCAGCCTGGAGCCCGCGGGCGACGGACTCTGGAAACCAACCGCGATAGAGGCGGGCGACGCTGCCGTCCGAAAGTGCAAGAACTACTCGGAGGCCAGCGCCTGCAACTGGATGGTGCAGCAGGGCGAGGAAGTGTTTTGCGCTTCGTGCCGCCTGAACGAGATTATTCCGGATTTGAGCCGGGAAGAAAATCGTGAGCTTTGGGCACGCATCGAGAGCGCCAAACGCAGGCTTGTCTATAGCCTGATCCGCTTAAAGCTCCCGATCGCGAGTAAGAAGGACGATCCTCAGAGAGGGCTGGGCTTTCGGTTTCTATCGGATTCGGTGAGTCCCGACGGCAGCACGGCAAAGGTCCTCACGGGACACGACAACGGAACGATTACCCTGAATATCGCGGAGGCCGATGACGCGACACGAGAACGAATGCGCCACGCGATGAATGAACCGTACCGCACGCTCGTCGGGCACTTCCGGCACGAAATCGGCCATTACTACTGGGATCGGCTGGTGCGCGAGACGAAGTTCCTGGAGCCCTGCCGCGCGCTCTTTGGCGACGAGCGTGCAGATTATGGTGAGGCGCTCAAGCGATACTACGAATCCGGCGCGCCGGCAAATTGGCAGGACAACCATATCAGCGCTTATGCGACGGCCCATCCCTGGGAAGATTGGGCCGAGACGTGGGCGCACTTTCTGCATATTCAAGACACGCTGGAAGTGGCGAATGATTTCGGGTTCACGGGCAAACAACTTCTCGTCGACGGCCCCGAGAAAGGAAAGCCACGGCTTTCCTCAAAGCAAACCACTTTCGATGAGGTGATCGGCGCCTGGTCGGAATTGGCCGTTGCGCTGAACAGCATCAACCGCAGCATGGGGCTGCCGGACCTGTATCCGTTCGTTCTTTCGGCGCCGGTGGTGGCCAAGCTTCTCTTCGTCTACGAAGTGATCGCCGAAAGGGGGGCCGCGACTTCCGTAGTGGCCCGCCAACCCGCACACGTATAGGTAGTTACCCGCTATTTCCTACAGCAAAGGGGAAGTCGTTCTACCGCTTTGTGCGTATTGGTCGCGAGAGCGAAAAAGCTTACAACGTATGCGTTCCCCACGGGCGCGATCCGAGACTCGGACCCGAAAAGCCACAGCCCGCGGGCAAACACAAGGAGGCTCTATGTTGCGCTGGGCGTTGGCGTTTTTCATCGTGGCCCTGGTGGCCGGGATCTTCGGTTTCTTCGGGCTCGCAGCGGCGGCGGCGGGCGTTGCAAAGTTGTTGTTCTTCATCTTCCTGGTCTTGTTCCTGGTCTCGCTGGTCGGCGGCTTAGTGCGTCGGGCGTGAGAAGCAGGAAGTTGAAGGAGCTTCGGGCTCATGCTGGTTTTTACTTCGAGGAGGCTCTATGAAGGCCGCACCTGCTATCGGGCTCGTTCTGATCGTCCTTGGGGTGCTTGCGCTCGCCTATCAGGGCATCACGTACACGACGCACAAGAAAGTGCTCAATATCGGCCCACTGCAAGCGACGACGGAAGAGCATAAAACGATTCCCCTTCCTCCGGTGTTAGGGGGCGTGGCGGTGCTAGGAGGCGTCGTATTGCTGGTGGCCGGGAGACGGACCGTATAGCAGATTCGCGCGACGCGAGCGTTCCGCAAATCGCGGGACGCTCGCGAATCGGCACGAGCGAAGGAGGAGACACACGACATGCTGCTCCTAATCTTGACCGTCGTTCTGGTGCTTGCTTTGGTCGGCTCGGTCCCGGCGTGGCCGCATAGCAGAGGTTGGGGCTACTACCCGAGTGGCGGACTGGGACTCGTTCTGCTGATCCTGCTGGTTCTTTTCTTGATGGGCCGGCTCTAGCCCGGCACGAGAAATAAGATTCTTCATCGATTTCCAAAGGAGGTTTGTTGTGGGAGCTCCGAAAGAGGCATTGCATCCTCCGACCGAGAAAGTGATCTCGCGCGAGCAACTCATCGCGCTACTGAACGAGGACCTTGCGCGGGAATATCAGGCGATCATTTCGTACGTGGTTTACTCGCAGACGTTAAAAGGCGCGGAATACATGAACATCGCGTCGGAACTCGAAAAGCACGCCACGGAAGAGCTCAATCACGCGCTCGTCATATCGAACCAGATCGATTACCTCGGCGGCATGCCGGCGGTGGCTCCGAAGCCGGTGCGAACCTCGCAGAAGGCTCGCGAAGTGCTGCAGTTTGATCTGGAAAACGAGGAAGAAACGATTCGATCGTACCGGGAAAGGCTGCGCCAGTGCGAAGCGATGGGCGAGTACGCCATCGCGGAGCACATTCGCCAAATCCTCGTCGACGAGCAAGATCATTTCATCGCGCTGGCGACGGCGCTCGGCGAAGACCCGCCCGAAATTCCAGGAGGTCCGCGCCGCTCGCGCTCCTGATGAGGACGCTCACGCACCGCGGCATTGGAAGCTATTGAAAGGAGACGGAACGTGGAAAAAGGTCAGAAATGCGCTCACCCGGGATGTACCTGCACCGTGACGGAGGGGAAATACTGCAGCGCCGCGTGTGAAGCGGTCGAAAAGACGCCCGACATCGACTGTCGTTGCGGACATGCGGGTTGCAAGGGCCGCACACACTAGAGTTCGAGCGCCGGAGCCAGCCGCGAAAGGGCCGCCTGGCTCTTTGCTCCTGTCAAGCGGAGGCAGCGCATGAGACTCGATCTCCTTTTCGGCATCGCCATACTTTTCCTTGTTTTCCTGGGCGGGTGCATCCGCTTTCTTTTACGCCGCGAGGTTTTGATTCACGTGCTTTTCACATTTGCGGTTCTTTCGTACCTGTTCCATCACCTTACCGGCTCCCGGACGACGTAAGGACAGCGGCATCAAGTAAATCGCGTTCTACGGTTTTGTACGTATATCCATTTCCAGTCGATCGGATGATACTTCGAGAGGACGCCCTGCGTCCGCAGTTTACACAGGGGAAAGGCTGATGACAGACATTCGAGATTTGGAAAAGGGCAAACAGCAACATCTTCCGACGCACCAGGAAATCGAGCAACGCGCGCACGAAATCTATCTTCGCCGCGGGGGCGAGCACGGACAGGATGTGGACGACTGGCTGGCAGCGGAAACGGAGTTGAACAACGAACACAAGGCAGCCACCGAAAGCATTCCCGCGAGAAGCAGGACCGCAGTGGCGGGGAGCACGACGGGCTTCAGCAGCGGAACGCATCTGCCCAAGTAGTTCGTCGAAGCGGCGCCGGTATGGCGTGGCCGTGCACGAAAGAAGTGGCATTCGTTGTTGCTATGACCCTGCTCCCGTCCGAGATATGAAGCGACAGGTCTAGTGAGGCAGCCCGATGCGATACATCTGCGTGCACGGCCATTTCTATCAACCTCCGCGTGAAAACCCGTCACTCGAGGCGATCGAACTCCAGGATTCGGCATACCCATATCACGATTGGAACGAACGCGTGTCCGCGGAGTGCTACGCGCCAAACGGGTCGTCGCGCATTCTGAACGAAAAGGGCGAGATCAAGCAGATCGTCAACAACTACGCGCACATGAGCTTCAACTTCGGGCCGACGCTGCTTTCCTGGATCGAAGAAAAAGTGCCGCGGACCTATGGGACGATCCTGGAAGCGGACCGGCAAAGCCAGCAACGGTTCGGCGGGCACGGCTCGGCGATCGCGCAGGGCTACAATCACATGATCCTCCCGCTGGCTAACCGCCGCGACAAAATGACCCAAGTGAAATGGGGTGTCGCCGATTTCGAGCATCGTTTCAAGCGCAAGCCGGAAGGAATGTGGCTGCCGGAAACAGCAGTAAACACCGAGACGCTCGAGGTTTTGGCGGAAAACGGCATCCGGTTCACCGTTCTGGCGCCGCGCCAGGCCAAAAGCGTTCGCCGCCGAGGCGGCCGGAAACGCGTCGACGTCAGCGGCAGCCGCATCGACCCGAGCCGCGCATATCTCGTTCGGCTTCCCTCCCGCAAGGCGATCAACGTTTTCTTCTACGACGGCCCGATTTCGCAGGGGGTCGCTTTCGAGGGGCTTCTCGACGACGGCAAGCGGTTTGCCGATCGGCTGATCTCAGGATTCTCCGAGACGCGAACATGGCAGCAATTGGTGCATATCGCAACCGACGGCGAAAGCTACGGGCATCATCATCACTACGGAGAGATGGCGCTTTCCTATGCCATGCAATATATCGAAGCCAATAAACTCGCCGAACTCACCAACTACGGCCAATTTCTCGCGCAATTCCCTCCCGATCACTTTGTCGAGATCGTCGAGGATAGCTCGTGGAGCTGCGTCCACGGAGTCGAGCGCTGGAAATCCAACTGCGGATGCAACTCCGGCGGCCATCCGGAGTGGAATCAGGAGTGGCGCGGCCCGTTGCGCGCGAGCCTGGACTGGCTGCGAGACGAGCTCGCCAACCTCTTCGAGCGGCATGGCGGGGCCCTGCTGAAGAATCCGTGGGATGCGCGAGACGCCTACATCCGCGTAATTCTGGATCGCTCCGACGAATCACTGGCCTCCTTCTTCGCCGAGCATGCGACGCACGAGCTGAATGACGAGGAGCGCGTCCGCGCCTTGAAGCTCCTGGAGATGCAGCGGCACGCCTTGCTGATGTACACGAGCTGCGGTTGGTTCTTCGACGAACTCTCCGGCCTCGAAACGGTGCAGGTGATCCACTACGCGGGTCGCGCGCTGCGGCTCGCGGAAGAGTGCTGCGGCGCGGCCCTCGAGGCCGAATTCCTGAAGCGCCTGAGCGCGGCGAAATCGAATCTTCCCGAGTACGGGAACGGAGCGCAAATCTACGAAAAATGGGTAAAGCCCGCGTACATCGATATGCGCATGCTGGCCGGGCACTACGCCATCAGTTCGCTCTTCGAAAACTATGAGCCCCAAGCCCAGATTTACTGCTACCGAGTGGACCGCGAGGATTTTTCCATCGAGGCCGAAGGAAAGATCCGGCTGGCGATGGGGCGCGCTCATTTCAGTTCGAAGATCACGCGCGAGTCGGATTTCTTCAGCTTTGCCGTGTTGCATCTGGGCGATCCGAGCTTGCTGGCAGGCGTGCGACCCGCCGACGCCGCCAGAGATGACGCGGACCGATCCAAAATCCGCGAGCTCTTCGCCCATGCGGACACCGCGGGACTGATTCGCGAAATGGATGAGACCTTCAGCAAGCAGACTTTTTCGCTGAAATCGCTATTCAAAGACGAGCAGCGCAAGATCACCAAGCAGATTCTGGACGATTCGCTCAAAGCGACCTCGGCTGCGTATCGTTCGATCTATCAGACGAATGCTCCTCTCATGCGAGTCTTGCACGGCCTCGGGATTCCCATACCGGCTTCGTTGCGTTCGGCAGCGCAAATCGCATTGAACAACACGATCGAAGAAGCACTCGAGCAGCCCGATCCGGATGCGAACATCATCCAGGGCTTTTTCCGGGAAGTCGCGGACACGCAGGTGCAAATCGACGCGACAACCCTCGAATTCGTAATGCGGAGAAGGCTCGAGCGCGAAGCCGCGCAATTCGCTCGACATCCCGATGCTCCGGAAAATGTGCACCGACTCAAGAAGCTTCTCGATCTGGCGCTCGGGCTTCCCTTCCCCGTTGTTTTGTGGGACGTGCAAAATATCTCCTTCGCGCCTCTGGTGCAGGCAATCGAGAAATACGCCGAAGGAAACGGACACGGCGATCCCGCGCAAAAGGCGTTCCTGAGCGAACTGTTTTCGTTGAGGGATGCCTTGAAAATCGAGGGCGCCCTGGCGAGCAGCCATGCCGCCGCTTAATCCACCGCTTTCGACCTATCGCTTACAGTTCAACAAGGACTTCGGCTTTGGGGACGCCACTCGCCTGCTCGATTATCTCGCTGCGCTCGGTGTGACCGATCTGTACGCGTCACCCATCCTAACGAGCCGCAAGGGCAGCGAGCATGGATACGACGTAGCCGATCCCACCCGCATCGATCCCGAGATCGGCTCCGAACAGGATTTCGAAACGCTTCTTGCGGAGCTCGCCAAGCGCGGTATGGGAGTGCTCGTCGACATCGTGCCGAACCACATGGCCGCGAGCGGCGAGAATCGCTGGTGGATGGACGTGCTGGAACATGGGCGCGACTCCGCCTTCGCGTCGTATTTCGACATCGACTGGAATCCCCCGTCGCGGAATCTAGTCGGAAAGGTGTTGTTGCCGATTCTCGGAAAACCCTTTGGCGAGGTGCTTGACGAGGGCCACCTGAAGCTCGCCTATCAGGACGGGCGATTCTTCATCCACTATTTCCAATGGACTCTTCCGGTCGCGCCTGAGGCGTACCAGCACATACTCGGCATCCGCGCGGAAGCCGTTGAAACGGCACTCGGAAAGGAGTCCCCAGAGTTTCAGGAGTTCTCGGGCATCCTCGCTGCGTTCACCGCGCTCGCCCAGAAGGGTCGAGTGGACGGCGGCACGGAAGCGCGCCCGAAGCTCGACGCGGTGCGTGAGCGCCTGCGCGTCCTGGTGTCGGAGCGTCCAGCCGTCGCGGCCGTTGTCGAGTCCAACCTCGCAGAATTCAACGGTACGGCTGGAAACGCTGCGAGCTTCGTGCAGCTCGAGCGGCTGCTGAACCAGCAGCACTACTTGCTCGCCTACTGGCAGGATCCTAACGAGGGGATCAATTACCGGCGCTTTTTCACGATATCGGATCTGGTGGGCGTTCGAGTGGAAGACCCGATCGTGTTCGAAGCCACGCACGATCACGTCTTTCGCATCGTCGCCAAGGGGGCGAGCCAGGGACTGCGGATGGGCTTGCGAATCGATCACATCGACGGTTTGCGCGATCCCTCGGGCTACCTGACGCGGCTGCAGCAACGTCTCTCGGAGACGGAAGGTGCCGGCGCTCCGTGTACCTACTTGATCGTCGAGAAAATTCTGGGGCGCCGAGAACAACTCCCCGACGACTGGCCGATCGCCGGAACGACGGGATATGAGTTTCTGAATTACGTCAACGGGATATTCGTCGATCCAAAGGGCAGCGAGAGGATCGAAGCGATCTATTCTCAGTTCGTCGGCAGAAAGACCGATTTCGCCGACGTCGTCTACGAGAAGAAAAAACTGGTGATGAACTCGCTTTTGCGCGTCGAGGTTCGAGGCTTGGCGCGCCAGTTGGCGGAGCTGGCCCTGAAGGATCGTTATGCGAGAGCGATCTCCCGTCTGGAACTCATCGATGGGCTGACGGAAGTGACCGCGTGCATGCCGGTCTACCGCACTTACATCCGGAGCCTCGAGGTGCCGCCCGCCGCCCGGGCCACGATCGAAGAGGCCTTGCAAGGCGCGCGAGCGAGGCGGCCGCAACTCAGCGACGCATGCCTCGCCTTTCTCGGCGACGTGCTGCTGCTCGCGAATCCGCCGCATATCGGCCCCGAGCAACGAGAGGAGCGGCTGGGCTTCGTCATGCGTTGGCAACAGTTCACCGGCCCGATTGTGGCGAAGGGGTTCGAAGATACCGCGCTCTACGCCTATTACCCGCTGAGCTCGCTGAACGACGTCGGGGGCGATCCCGAGCCCACCCGAGCGGCGTCGCGCGAAGAGTTCTACGAGTTCGTCCGCAACCGGCAAGAACGCTGGCCGCAAACACTCAACGCAACGACGACGCACGATACCAAGCGGAGCGAAGACGTCCGGACACGCATCGATGTTCTCTCGGAGATTCCGGATGAGTGGGGCGCGAAAATCGAGTGCTGGTCGAAGGAGAACGCGCGTCACAAGCGGAGCATCAACGGGCTCAACGTGCCCGACGCCAACGAAGAATATCTGATCTACCAGACGCTACTCGGTATGTGGCCCGTCGCCTCGGACCCATCTTCGATCGCGAAGCGGCTTCAGGAATACATGGTCAAGGCGCTTCGCGAAGCGAAAATCCACACGCGATGGATCGAGACGAACGAAGCGTACGAAGCAGCGGTGGTCAGCTTCGTCACGCGCATCCTGTCGCGCGAGACAGCGCCGTCGTTTCTGAGCGGCTTCGCCGAGTTTCAGCGAAAGATCGCTTGGTGCGGCATGATCAACAGCCTCGGCCAGGCGCTTCTGAAAATCGTTTGCCCTGGAACACCCGATTTTTATCAAGGCGCGGAAATGTGGGACCTTCGTCTGGTCGATCCGGACAATCGCGGCCCGGTAGATTTCGCCCAGCGCTGCAAGGCGCTGCACGATCTGCCCGGGGATGGTGACGATCGCAACGCAGGCGAACTCCTGCGAGAGTGGCCGGATGGGCGAGTGAAACTCCACGTGATTCGCGCGGCCTTGAGCTGCCGGCTGCAGATTCCGGAAGTCTTCGCGCGCGGAGATTTTCTTCCCATTTCGGCGGACGGACCGCGAACCGAAAACGTCATTTCGATTTTGCGCCGGCATGAGGGGCGTTGCGTCGTAGCCGTCGCTCCCCGGTGGCTCGCGCGCACCTACACGCCGGCCGAGCATTTGCCTTCGGTGGAATTCTGGGACGGCACTGCGCTTCTCCTGCCCGAGTCAGCGCCGAAGTCATGGTCGAACGCGCTCACAGGCGAACGCGTCGAGAGTCGCTCTGCCGGTGGATCGGATACCCTGGGCCTCTCCGAGCTGTTGACGCGCTTCCCGGTGGCGCTGCTCACTTCCTCCCCCGCCTAGCGAGTCGAACGCAGACGCGATCGAAGGATTGTTTTCCGTCGAGAATATCGAAGACTGGGCCGCGGACTACGATAAGACCGTTATGGCGTGGCTGCGAAACTTCGAAGCTCATTGGAGCGCGCTGCAATCCCGCTACGACGAGCGCTTCCACCGCATGTGGAAATACTATCTACTTGCCGCCGCTGCCACGTTCCGCGCACACAACAGCCAATCATGGCAAATTCTCTTGTCTCCCCGATAGCAGCGGGTTTTCGACGGAGTCGAACCGCTCCGCGCAATCTTGGCAAGTGCTGAACAGTCCTCCGGTCCCTGACAGCCGATCGCGCGAACATCTCCTAAACCTCGAGCGGTCTTCGGCCGATTAAAACATCGAGGGTGAACTTGTGTCTGAACTTGAGCACGAAGACATCCACCGGAGAATACTCGAGAGCCTGCCAACCGGAGTATGTCTTGTCGACCGCAACCAAAAGATTCTCTTCTGGAATGCGGGTGCCGAGAAGACCACGGGGCATTTGCGGCAGGACGTGCTCGGGCGCGATGCCCGCGAAGTGATTCAGCAAGACACAGCCGACGATAGCGAGGACCCCTCTGAAACAAGGGATTTCATAGCGGAAGTCCTGCGCGATGGAAAGCCGAGCTTCGCCGAGGTCATGCTGCGCCATAGAGCCGGGCACCTGGTGCCGGCGCGAATGAGGGCCGTGGCAATTCGGAATGATCACGGCACGATCATTGGCGCCGCGGAGAGTTTTGAGGAGAGCCTCGCGGCATCCGATTGGGACCGCCGGCAGGAGACGCTGGCTGGTTACGGTGTTTTGGACTCTAATACGGGCGTATTGACCGAGCAGTTCCTTTTGTCCCACCTCCGCGAAAGCTTGCAGACCTTCAAGGAGTGTCAGGTTCCTTTCAGCGTGGTCACGGTTCGCGTGGATCGGCTGGACGACATGAAAGCCAGATACGGCCCTGGCGTAGTCGCCGTGATGCTCCGTGCCGTAGGGCAGACCCTGGAAAACAGCCTCCGGCCCGCGGATTTGCTGGGGCGCAAGGGGACTTCGGACTTTCTATCCATCCTGATCGAGTGCTCACGATTCGACCTGGGCAGAGTCTGCGACCGTCTGAAGAGAAGCGTGCATGCAGTCAAAGTCAACTGGTGGGGCGATCGCCTGCCGGTGACCGCTTCCATCGGAGCCGCCACCGTGCAGTTGACCGACGACACCGAAAGCTTGCTCGCACGCGTAGCACGTTCGATGGAAAAGAGCATCGCGGCGGGCGGAAACCTGGTTAGCGTCGAAGATTGACGGAGATTTGCTGAAGCGAAGGAGCGAGGCGAGATGTTTGCCATTATTGGCATCGTTTTGGTGATCGGGGCGATCATGGGCGGCTACCTGATGGAGCACGGAAATGTCCGCGTGCTCCTGCAGCCTGCCGAATTGATCATCATCCTCGGGGCGGCCATCGGCACCGTGCTCATCGCCAACCCGCTCCATATCCTGAAGAAGATCGCCGGCGGGCTCGGCGGAGCTTTTGGTTCCTCCAAATACACGAAGGAGCGCTATTTGGAGACTCTGAAGATCATGTACGAACTCTTTGGACGCGCGCGCCGCGAAGGGATGATGGCTCTTGAGGCGGATAGCGACGCGCCGGACAAAAGCCCGGTCTTCTCGAAGTACCCGAAATTCCTCAAGGATCACCACGCTCTTCTTTTCGTCTGCGATTCGATCCGCATGGCGGCCAGCGGAAGCATCGAACCGTTCGATGCGGACCAGATGCTCGAAATGGATATGGACGTCCATCATCATGAGAGCACGCAGCCGGTGGCGGCGCTTTCCACGATGGCCGATTCCCTGCCCGGGCTCGGAATCGTGGCGGCCGTGCTGGGCGTGGTCATCACCATGGGCGCGCTCGGTGGCCCCCCCGAAGAGATCGGCAAAAAAGTAGCGGCGGCCCTGGTGGGAACCTTCCTCGGAATTCTGCTGTGCTACGGATTCATCGGTCCCTTGGCGGCGAATATGTCCAAGTCGGCGGACGAGGAGCATGAGTACTACCAGGTGCTGCGCGTGATGATCATCGCATCCATGAAGGGCGCAGCCCCGGCCGTCGCCGTCGAGTTCGGGCGGCGAGCAATCCCCAGCCGCCTGCGTCCCCATTTCCAAGATGCTGAAAACTACATCAAGGGCAAGTCCGAGGCGCCCGCCGCCGCTGCCGCCGCGTAGCCACTCCGGAAGAAGAGCAGATGCCCGCGAAAGCTCCGATCATCGTCATCAAGAAAAAGGGAGGGCACGGCGGGCATCATGGCGGAGCTTGGAAAGTCGCGTACGCCGATTTCGTGACCGCCATGATGGCGCTGTTCATCGTTCTATGGCTGATGAACAGCAGCCAAAAAATCCAAAAAGCGGTCGGAGGCTACTTCAAGGATCCGACGGGAAAATCCGAGAAGATCGGCAGCGGCATGGAAGGCGCAAAAGAGAATTTCGTCGTCTCCAAAGACAACATGGAGCAGCTGAAAAAGCAGCTCGAAACCGCGATGAAGAAGGTGCCGGATTTCGAAAAGCTGAAAAACCACATCGATATGACCGTGACGAACGAAGGTCTTCGTATCGAGCTCACCGAATCCGCCGCCGGCACTTTCTTCAACCAGGGCAGCTCGAAGTTCAATGCCGACGGCCAGGACCTGCTCTTCGCGCTGGCCGCGGAACTCGGAAAACTTCCCAATAAAATCTACGTAGAGGGCCACACGGACGCCAAGCCCTACTCCAATAAGTCGGGTTACTCCAATTGGGAGCTTTCGGCCGATCGCGCCAATGACGCCCGCCAGCTATTGCAATCGCACGGCGTGCGCGCCGATCAAGTAGAGGAAGTCCGCGGGTTCGCCGATATGTTGCCACGAGATCGTCAAAACCCGCTGGATCCCGCAAATCGGCGAATCTCGGTGATCGTCAAATATCTCGACCAGCCCGCGGACGAAAAGGGCGCCGCGCAGGGAGCAAACGGCGCAGCCGAACCGACCACCCCGGCTTCGGAGTCAGGTACACTTCCGGCGGAACTTTTGGACAAAGCCAAGAAGTGAAGGGCTCTCTACGACGCGCCGCCAGCTTCCGCTCGCCCTCAGCCCTTACTTGAGCCCGTATACGTCGAGCTCGCCCGCGATGGTCGTCGATCCGAGCACGCCGCCGCTGTTGTTGCCGCGCGTCCCGATATAGACCTTGCCATTCGCGATTGTGGGCACCACGAACTTCACGGCATTTCCCGCCGCATCGGCCGGAACCATCGAACTGTCCCAGAGCTCGGAAGTGAGCGTCGTGGCGTCGTAGGCACGAAGCACGGCCGGCCCGCATGAGGATGATCCATCTGTGCAGTAGCTATGCGTGTTCAGGGCCCACACGATCCCGTTGCTCGTTCCCGTAGCCGAAATCGACGGCGTTGCGCCAGGCCAACCATACGCCGACGGCGACTGTGAGGTTATCGAGGTGTTGAAGAGATTCGTCGACGTGTTGAACGAAAACGATACGAGAGGCCCGCCACCGCCCGCAATGTAATAGCTGTTGTTCCAGAAGGCCCCGGTCGAGAAAATCCCGTGGCCCAGCGAGAAATTCTGGTAGGCGTTCGTGTCTCCGAGGCCTCCCATGTTGTCGCCGTTCAGCACGTAGATGGTGCCGTCTTTCCCGCCGCCGATCACGAGATGCTTCAGGGTCCCCGTGGTCAGATTCAGTACCACCGCGGCCCCTCCGGATCCGAAGTCCTGGTCATTGTCGTAATCGTTTTGCTGGTCCGACGGCGTGAAAAACGACGAGATGCTCAGGTCGCTCGGCGACAGTTGCAGGAACGAATCTCCGTAATCGTCTCCTCCGCTCGTGACATCGAAATAAGCGTTTCCCGTGATGACGTAAAGATTGTTGTTCGCGTCCGCTGAGGGCGCCCCGCCGCTCATCCAGATGCCGCCGTATCCCACGTTCGGAGACACGTTCAAGACGCTCGAGATCGACAGGTTCGAGGCGCTGAAGCCGACCACCCAGCCGTAATACGTCGGAGTGTCCTCGTGCGAAGCCCATGCGACGTAGACCACGCCGTTCACCAAAGCAAGTCCGGAGCGCTGATTCTCGGTTCTCGTGTTGAAGCTCACTGTCGAGCCGCCGTCGCCCGAGCCAGGGAACGTGATTGACGAAGTGATATTCGCGGGGCCTCCGAATTTCTCGTTGCCCGTGGTGATGTCGATTGCATGGAGACGCTGGTAGAACGCCGACGCGCTCGAGTTCATCGACTTCGAGACGACGTACAAAGTATTGGTGGATGGGTCGACGACCGGTGTGCCCGTCACCCCTACCTCCGGCGTGATGTCGCCGCTGCCGCCGCCCACCGCGTTGCCGGTCGGACCAGAAGGCACCGTCACCTCGCCCGAGGTCGCACCGTGACTCGTATCGATCAGATTCGCGTGCCAAAGCAGGACGCACGCGCTCGAATCCGCGTCGAAGGCGTATAGGCTGTCGTGCTCCGTCGCGACGAAGATCACGTTGTGCACCCCGCCGCTGACTGTCAGATTCGCGACCCACAGCGGCTGCGCGTAAACCGCACCGTCGACGGTGCATGAGAAAAGTTTGCCGAACGTCGACGTGTTCACATTCGCCGTCGTCAGCGCATATTCATGCGCGTTGACTCCGTCGCGCGCCAAATCGTCGTGATAGCTGTAGACGCCCGAAAGGTCGGTCACGCCGATCGTCGCCGTCGCCGACTCCGTCACGTCCGCAACGCTCGTGGCCGTGACCGTGTAGACCCCTGCCGTCGTCGCACTGAACGAAGCCGCGGTCGTCGATTCGTTTGCCAGTGCTCCGCCCGCGCTGACCGACCACGTTACGCCGGCTGCGCCGACGTCATTCGCCACCGTCGCGTTCAGCTGAATCTGCTGGCTCACCGTGACGCCGCCAAGGGTTGGGCTCACGCTCACAGTGATGCTTCCAGATGTGCTCACCGTGAAACTCACTCCGTTGCTGGCCGTTCCTCCAACCGTCACGACGACGTTGCCCGAGGTTGCCCCGCTTGGCACCGGAACCACGATGCTCGTCGCGCTCCAACTTGTCGGTGCCCCCGCCGTCCCGTTGAACTTCACCGTGCTCGTTCCTTGCGTCGCCCCGAAGTTGGTCCCCGTGATCGTTACCGGCGTGCCGACCACCCCGCTCGTCACGCTCAGGCTCGTGATGCTCGGTGCAACGGTCGTCACCGTGAACGATATTCCGTTGCTCGCCTGTCCGCCAACCGTTACCACCACGTTTCCCGAGGTCGCCCCGCTTGGCACCGGAACCACGATGCTCGTCCCG
>Ga0335075_10000713_pt1 | contig 56435 bp, 48 predicted proteins | sample Lox_Sample_24_FD_206723 | JGI IMG/M metagenome (GOLD analysis project Ga0335075, IMG submission 206723) | Soil microbial communities from Loxahatchee National Wildlife Refuge, Florida, United States - Lox_Sample_2.4 | ecosystem: Environmental > Terrestrial > Soil > Wetlands | place: USA... | reverse complement strand
TCCGCACCGGTCGGCAGCTGTTTCACCGGAGCGCCGGACTGAATGCCGACACATTCGATCTGGAGCCGGGCTCGCAGCTGCTGGCCGTCGGCACGCCGGATGGACATCTTCTGCTGCTCAACTCGCGCACCGGCGAGCGAACCGCTCCGCCATTCCGAGTCGCAACCGGCGCAGTCAACACCGTTTCCTTCTCGCCGGACGGGCGCAGTGTCGCGGTGTCATCATTCGACCACACGGTCAGTGTCTGGAACGTGCAGTCTCGAACTCGCCTTGGGGATGTGTTCGGCCCATACCAGGGGAAGGTTCCGAGCGTACAGTTCGAACCCAATGGCCGGCTGCTGATCAACATCGCCTCAAACGGGGTCGAGTGGCCAATGGACGTCGGAACCTGGAAGCGTTTCGCCTGCCGGGTCGCGGGGCGCAATCTGACACGGTCCGAGTGGCGAAATGCTCTACCAACTCGTCCCTACATGAGGGTGTGCCCCTAGGACCACGTTTCTGGCCATTGAATGCTCGGAGTCGGGGTGTGCGGGCTCGTCCTCGAAGGGCCACCTACCGGTCGATCTCGGCCCGGACCCAGGCCTTGAAGCTCGTGAGGTCACGTTGAGTCTGCCGCGCGAACAGGGGTGCGAGCACCCCCTCACAGGCTCGAAGGATGCCCTGAGCTCTGAGGTCCATCAAGAACTCCATCCGGGTCCCCCGCTCCACACCAACGAACGTCGCCAGTCCTTCAGGCCGCAGCGGCCCTTCGAGGGTTCTGAACGCCGAGCGGGAGGGCGGCTGATGTTCGGTGATCAGGTACGGGAAGGAGACCTCCCGGCCAAGCAACCGGCGCACCTCCCGGCCACGGGTGCCGACCGCGACGGGCCCCACGGTTGTGAACTCCGCCCGCAGCAATCCGGGCTGCCACTCGGGGTGTCGATCGTATTGCGCGTACAGGGCGAACACGGAATCGATCGGCGCATCAATCTCGACGAACGCAGACACCGACGCCATACCCCTTATCCAACCAGAACTCCCTCCTTGGTCACAGACTCGTCAGCGTCGCGGGCGAAGGAGCCCCATCGCCCGAGCCTTCAACCGCTTCCACCAGGCCTCTGATTCCTTTGCGCCCTGAGCGGCGACCTCGGCGTCCTTGAGAAGCCGGTCGATCAGTTCGCGCTCAAGCTTCCAACGGGAGAGGAGCCGCAACGCTGCGCCGGCGACAGTCTGGCCCGCAGCGGTCGCGAGGTTCCCAGTGGCCTCTTCGCCGACCCCGGTCAGCTCGACAGCTGGCACCTTGGTCTGCATCGCCCTGCCCAGCAGTTCCAACCCCTTGTCCTGGCTCTGGTCGAGCTCCGCAGGCGAGGGTAGGGCGAACTTGGCCACCGCAGCCTGGTCCTGCTCCTCGACAAGCGCGGCGAGCACCGACTTCGCCTCCTGCTCGACGATGGCCAGGTGAAGGGGTCTCAGCAGGTCGCGCTGGATGGTCTCGAGGGACCCGGACTCGAGCGCAGCCTCGTAGTCCCGCGCCACCTCCGGTTGACCAGGCCGCGCCAGCTCCGCCAGGCTGCCCGCCAGCTCCGCGCGGCGCACGGAATCGCCACCGGTCAATCGTTGAACCTGAGCGGGGTCGAGCAAAACCTCGATGAGGTGCGTACAGCCATCCAGCCGTCCCCACATCCAGTCGCTCAGCCGCCAGGAGTCGCGCAGGAAACCGCCGAAGTGGTCGTACGCGATCCCCGACAGCGGCGGGCGCGAAGAACTGGCTGTAGGCGACTCCAGCGCCGACGGACGGTCGGGGCGGATCGTCGTGAACTGGTAGTCCACCTTCGTGCGCCTATGGTCGCCCGACAGCGCGTGAATCGCCACCTCGAGCGCGAGAGCTCGCCGCACGATCGTTTCGTGCCCCCCGTCAGTGAGCGACAGGAGCAGATCGCACGCGGGGTGGGTTGACACGCTCGCGGCGAGGGGAGTGGACGGGAGCGCCGCCTGCACGGAGTTCCGGCCCGCGGCTGCGATGTCGGCGAAGGCGTGCATGATTTCTCCGTACGGCTCGGTCTGCGAGCCGTCGGCGACGGCACGCCGCAGTACCTCAGACAGTGCGGAGAGTTGGGCGCGTGCGTCGGTCAGCTCGGTCCTGGCGGCCGCGGACCCGGGGATCGGTTCGAGCTCGCGCAGCACGTCGCGCAGCACGCGTCGCGCGCTTTCCAGGGCGGTTCGAACCGGGCGGGCTCCCCATTTCCAGTCCGCCTCGGTCTCTCCCCAGTCGCCAGAGGGCGCCGCCGGATCGAGCGTGAGGTCCGGTGGCGGGACCACCGCGTCGCCGTCGTCCCTGACGCGAATCCGGTACTGGTCGAACAACTGACCGGCGAGCAGGAATACGTCCGGTTGGCCGGATGCGAGCAGGGCGGCCAGGCTGCTCCGACGGCTGCGCTGTTGAGCGAGATCGCGTTGGATGCGCTCGAGATCGTCGATGAACGCAACGTTGGAGGGGCTGGTCAGTGCTCGAACGACGGGCTCGACGAGCCGGCAGACGCCCTGGGCATCGCCGACCGCAGCCAGCGGGGTGGCGTCAGGCGCGGGCTCATCTGCCGGCTTCGACGCCGGCGGGTCGGCGGCGACGATGTACACGAGGCGACGATCGACGTCGCCGGCTGCGCCCATTGCGTCGATGTCGCTCAGCACCGTGTCAAACGGCGCGTTGTCCCACACGCCGCCGTCGATAGCCAAGCGATCAGGCCCATCGAGTGTGACGTCACGGCTGCGTGTGTCGATCACCTCCCGCATCCTCGGCGTCCCCGTCAGACTGGTCGGGTCCTCCTCCAGTCGCGCTTTGTCTTCGTCGAGCGACAGTTCCACTGGTGCGAACGCCAGCGGGAACGACGCTGTCGCCCGGGTCGCCCGGGCCAGCAGCGCGGGGGCGGTGGCGAGCTCGGTGAGATTGCGCATGGGTCGCGCCTGGCTCGGCAGCGGGGGCAGCGCGGCGCTCGCATCACGCACTGCGGCGGGCAGCGGCGGACCGGACACCGCCGCGCGGTCAGCGGCGCAGAACCGCATCTCGAGCCGATGGTCGACCGCAGTGTTGTTGTCGACCGCCGGAACCGCGAAGCCGCGTGAGTCCGTTGCGGTGATCGTGAGCGAGACGCCGGTGGGCGCATCGAGGTTCAGGTCCGCCTCCCTCGCGCTGAGCATCTTGAACACCCCCGCGCATCCGCAGAACAGCACATCGCCGCTGAGCGCGGAGGTCGCCTTGCCATCGAATATGAGCAGCTTGGCGATCTTGCCGAGCGCCCGCCACGCGTCGCGGATCGCGTTCGCCCCCCCCACTTCCAGCGACTTTCCGTTGCCGGCGACGTAGCCGAGAAACGCCGCGTTGATGCCTCCCGCACTCGTCCCGGCCATCACGTCGGTGACCACGTCGGTCCGCAGGATCCTGAGCAGCCTCTCGTAGTACGCGAGCGATGGGTCGGCGTCCATGGTCTGCTGCGCGCGATGCCCGGCACAGCGGAACCGGTCGATCTCCTTCGCCACCCCACCCATCCATACCGCGAGACTCACGCCGCCGTTGAACACCAGCGCGAGGCGAAGCTGACGACCCGGCACGATGGGTCCTGAATCGCTCATTTGAGGTTCCCCCGGTCATTGAGGTCGTGGGCGCACAGCCCATCTGGTGAGTCATTCTCCCTCGAAGCAGCGAGTGATTTCGCCGTCAGGCGTCAGGCGAGTAACTCACCGGCCGGCGGCTGGCGGTGTGGCCGTTACCCCGCGCGGCCCCATTGGGAGAGCGCGGTGATGGTCGGGCGCAGGGCGGTGCCGCGTTCGGTGAGCGCGTAGGCGCGCTGGTTGTGGGCGAGCGGGAGCCGGTACAGGATGCCGGCAGCCTGCAGTTCTCTCAGCCGCATAGCGAGCATGTTGGTTGGCGCCCCCAGTTCGCGCTGGAGGTCGCCGTAACGCTTCGGTCCCTCCAGCAGGGATCCGACGACGAGCAGCGCCCAACGCGGGCCAACGAGCTCGAGCGCATCGACCAGTCCGGCGAGCTCGCCGTCGTCCTGATCGCCAGGCCCGGCCGTCACGTCTTGGGCGGACCCGCCGGATCCATCCAGAACGGCGCGAACTGATGGCCGTCGGGGTCCTCGAAATCCCGCTGGTACATGAAGCCGTAGTCGTCGGTCGACCCGATCTTCGCTCCCGCCGCGCGCGCCCTCTCGACAAATGCATCGACTTCGTCACGCGATGGGAAATCGAACGCGAAAGCGGCCAGCGACGTCCTCGCCGGATCGCCGACCTGCTTGCTGCCATCGCCGAGGCTGGCGAAGAAATCACGGGTCGTCAGCATCAGGTGGACCCCGCTGCTGAGAACAAAACAGGTCGCATTGTCATCACCACTGCCGTCGAACCGTTCGTCCGTGGCCCAGCCAAGGGCGGTGAAGAACGCTTTCGAGCGGTCGAGATCTGCGACGGGGATGTTCGCGAAGAAGTTCATGTGTCCATACTTGCAAAAAGCAAGTGCCGGGTCAAATCCCGCCGCCCCATTGATCCTCCGCGCGCTACCGGCTTCCACTGTGCGGCGGGGATCAGAGCGTGAATTCGCTCAGCGGCCAGCCACGAGTACGGAGACATCGCACTGAAGAAGAACTGGCTCCGCACTCAGCGATCATCTCACCGTGCTGGCTGTCGCTCAACTCCTGCTGATAGGTCAGCACGACCCCGTTGCAGAGTCGGATCATGAAGCCGCGATCGAGGTTGGGATCGTCGCCCAGCGGATGTTGAAGAATGAGCCAGGCTCGAAGTCGTCGTGGGTGCGTCACCCGTCAGGGAGCTGCGTAGCCGGCAAGCGTTGAATCGGGACGATTGCGGTCGGCGCGTACCTGGTCGGTTCCCGTGTCGGCGACAGAGAAGCCTGTGCGGTTGCCGTCCCCGTTGACGACGTTCGGGCCCTGCGACCCGGGCGCATCCTGGGTGACGATCGCCACGTGCACGGCCCGCGGGTCTGGGTGTAGCGACAGGCCGTAGACCGCGACGTCGCCGGGTGCGGCGGTGAATCCTTTGGTCGCCGGATGCCACTTGCCGTGGACGACAGCCCACTCAAAGAAGCTCACGGCGGATGCGTTGATCTCTCCCGGTCCATATCCGTACGTGAAGTGGACCCCGGCCTTCCGCCACGCCCAAGCGGCGAAGTCCGCGCACCATTCCTCAGCTCTCTCACCACCCGGGCATGTCATGGCGCCGGAACGCCAGAAGGCGCTGAACTTGTTGCAGTAGGACTCGGAGGGATCGGTCCGGTAGCCAACCTGGCTCTTGACGATCGCCACGACGCGCTGCCCCAGACTCAGGCCGGCGAGACTTGCGTGGCTGGGCGGCCTGTATTGACTGCTTCGGGATCCGCGGTGCAGGCTCGCCGCGGCAATGACCACGGCGACGCCGGCCATGAGTGAGAGCCCGATCCGGCGCGCTGACCAGCCAGGCCGACGCGACCGATAGATCGTCGGTCTTGAGACCGCCATGCCAACGATTCTCAGCATCCGATCGCGGTGCCACAACACGGAATCGCCCTAGGACCTGTCCGGGATCTCCCGGAGCGCGGCCTTGCGCGCGCGTCAACGGTACCGCGCACGAGGGCTGCTCGCGGTCGGGCGGGCGCCCTGTCTTGGTCGGCGTCGTGCCGGGCGCTGAGTCTGCGCCGGACGGCGTCGGTGAGCCGGTAATACCGACGCAAGCGGCCCTCCACGATCGCTTCGCGATCGACCTCAACGAGCTGCTCATCACGAAGCCTCTCCAGTGCCGCATACAACGTGCCCGCCTTCAGCTGGACCCGACCCCCGGAGATCGCCTTGACGCACCTTCCCTCGGCCGGTCGTCTGGGCGTGTCGCTTATGCCGAGACGCCAACCCGCAAGTCAGGTGCCGGGGCGCCGAGTTGGCGTGCCAGTAGCAGCGTGTTCCAGGTGTGCCACAGATCGGTGGTGCGTCCCTCGCGGTCGTAGTGGAAGAAGTGCATGTGCGGGACCTCGACCGGAGCCCCGTTGATCGGCAGGGCTGCCATCGGACCGATGTTCAGCGGCCCGCGGTGCGTTCCGGTCATGGTTGAACGGCACGCGACGACTTGGCCGTCGGCCAGAATCTCGTCGACCTCGAAGTGGAGGTCGGGAAACGCCGTCCGCAGCACCGTGATGACTTCTTTGATGTGGGCTCTGAAGTCAGTGCCGGCGGGTTCCTGATGGTCGACTGCATCGACAGCGATCGCCCGATCCGCGTAGTCCAGATCACCGGCGTTCCACATCCGCTCGAACGCCTCCAGCGTGATTGCCTTGAGTTGCTCCTCGGTCACAGAGCCTCCATTAGAATCAGATTCTATCCGCTGGAACTGTACTCTAAGACCATGGGACCGAGCAAGTCCAGACAACAGATCGCGGCCGAGGAGACCCAGCGGGTCATCGTGGAGGCTGCGGCCGACTTGTTCTTCGAGCGGGGATTCCACGCGACCTCGATCGCGCAGATCGCCGCTGCAGCCGATGTGGCCATACAGACCGTCTACAACTCCGTGGGCTCCAAGAAGGAGCTCTTGTCGCGAGTCCTCGACCACGCGGCGGGAGGAGATCGCGCGCCCACGCCGGTTGCCACGTTCATGCAACAGCAGGCCGAGGCGCAAGCCGACCCCACCCGGATCATCGAGCTGCTCGTCACCTTCTGGAAGGGAGCGCTCGCGCGCACAGCGCCAGTCTTCCGGGTCATCCGTGAGGCAGCCGCGACCGACCCCGATGCCGCCGCACTGGAGCACGCACGCGCCAGTCAGCGATTGGCGAACTACCTGACAGCCGCTCACCTCCTCCACGACCGCGGCGCGCTGCGCGAGAAGCTCACGGTCGACCAGGCGGCGGCCACGATCTTCGCGGTCGGGCACCCTGAGATCTACCGCAGCCTCGTTCTGGACGGCAGCTGGAGCGAGCAGCAATGGACCGACTGGGTGCGCACGACCCTCAACTCCGCCCTCCTCTCGCCGCGCTGACAGTCGCACCGAGAGCCAACAGCAGACTGAGCGTGATCCGGATCGCGGCAAGGGCACTGACTCCGCGTGTGATCCGATCCCAGGGGCGACAACCACCGCCGGGTCGAGTCCGGCGGACGCTGAGCAGCTCCCGGTTGAGGCCCCGCTGCGAAAGAACGCGTCCCGGCGCAACGCGAGGAAGCCGCCGCCGAGGAACGGCACCGCATACGGAGTCGAGGCGAAGCGCTCGAGCCACTCCGCCTGCAGCGGACGGCCCACCCACGTCAGGCCGTAGCCCGTGGCTCCGGCATCCATCGAGGTGATCCCTGGTGCGACCGCGCCAACCTCTGTGGTGGCCAGTGCGTCGGCCAGGGGGCGAAGCCACCCGGCTGAGACGCTCACGTGTGCGTCGCAGAACACGAGCAGCGAGCCCTGGCTCACCGAGGCACCGTAGTTCCGCGCCCCGGCAACACCGAGCCGTTCAGGAGGGCGAAGGACCCGCACCCGGGAGTCGATCGAGCTCAACAGGTCTGCGCTGCCGTCGGTTCGAGCAATCATCGACCACGATCACCTCGGCGTTCGCCGGCAGCGTCGCCAGCAGCGACTGGACCGTCGCGGCAAGTCGCGCGCCCTCGTTGTAGGAGGGGATCACCACCGTAACCGGAACCCCGACGGCGATCATTCCGCGAGCATCGCACGCCGAAAGCTGAATTGCCAGGAGGCCAGACGCTCCACCGGTTCTCGGCGATGGCCCTCATCGGGCCCCTCGCCCTGCAGGTTTGAACGAGCATCGCAAGAATTCCTGTGCCGTCGCGTTGATCTATAAAACCCGCAAACGGACAGGGGTCCGTCCAAACCCGCATACGGATGGGAGTTGCAAATGAAAGCCACACCCCTTAGTCGGGTCGGTGTCGCCTGCGCCGGCCTCGTCGCCGGGCTCAGTGTCGCGGCCGCCCCCGCCATCGCAAAACCGATTCCGAACGTGACCAGGCCCAGTTTCAGTCAATACCTCGGCGGCTATGACGTGGCCGACACCGGAAACCTGACGACGACGTCGATCGTCCAGGTCCCCAACGCCAAGTGTGCCACCCAGAAGGACTACGAGCACCTGTTTCTCGGCCAGCTGCTTGTTCCCGCTTCTGGCGCCACCTACCAGGGCGGCTCGACCGACGCGACGGCCGCTATCGCCATGACCTGTATCGGCTTGGGGCCAAACCCATTTTTCTATGGCGAAGCCTACGACATCAACGGCGAGGACAATTACATCTCCGTCCATCCGGGCGATCGCGTGGAGACCCAGGTCAGCGACTCCTACGGCGGGAACACCACTGCGACGATAACGGACCTGAACACCGGCGCGACAGCCTCCTCAACAGGAGCGTCGACGGGCGATGACACCCAGCTCTACATCGGCGCGGAGCCGGACGTCACCTATGAGCAGGAAGGCTCGCACGTGGACGATGCCATCCCAAGGTTCACGAAAGTCAAGTTCAACGATACGGTCGTCAACGGGGCACAGTGGAACCTGTCCAACCCGACCGCGTACTCGCTGGCGCAGAACAGTGACATTCAAATCAAGACTCCGCGGGTGCCCTCGACCCCGACGTATAGCTTCAGGCTGACCGAGAAGCACATCAAATAGCGCTGTGGACTGGTGGCATGACCCGGGGCGCTTGTTCTGGTACAGCTCAGCGGAGTCAAGCGAGCGAGGGCCGGTGAAGGCGAGTGTCCCGCGGTCGTGGCGATTGGGAGAGTCCGCCGGACGATGAACTTGGCCTCGCCAAGCTAGGCATGGTGGGCGCCGACTTCCGTGCTGAACAGGGGCCTCCGGCTGACCGATCCTGACTTCCGCTTCGATCCAGTGCCCCTGTCATGCCTTGACGCGCGCATCCAGCGGGAGGCACTCGCTCGCCGCACGCGAAGTTGAGAAAGCGAGTCGCAGCGGACTGGATCACCGGTGCGACGAACCGCCGTCCGGTCGGCGATCGCAATCAGTGCTGCTTGTGCCCGCACCCGTTTGTTGAGAGACTCCGGCACGTCATGGGGCGCGCGTCAATCAGGGCACGCGGAGGTCGGTGCTCCGCTCGGACGCGCGCTGGGTTGCGATGGTGTGGACGCCGTCGGCTGATTGCCGTCCCGTTCCTGATTGCGGCTGTTTGGTTGTTTGCGGCGGCGGGCGCTGTGGCGCAGGGGGACTCCTACACCCTGTCGGTCTCATGGTCCCCTGCGTATTCGGCGGCCGGGACGGTGTCAAGCTCCCCGGCGGGGATCGACTGCGCGTATCCGGGGTTTGACGTTGCGAGCTGCTCGGCGACGTTTCCGCAGGGGACTGCGGTGACGTTGACCGAGACGCCCGTGGACGGCGCGCCGTTTGTGGGATGGTCCGGTGGGGGCTGCGCAGGCACCCACCCCTGCACGGTGATCATGACCGCCGACACGACCGTCACCGCATCGGCCCAGGCCCCGCCGCCGCCTGCGGTCACCCCGCCGCCGCTGCCGATGAACGTGAGCGTGTCATTGGCGGGAAGCGGGACGGGGACGGTCTCGGGACCGGGGATCGCCTGCCCAGGCACCTGCTCAACGACCTACGCGCAACCGCAGACGGCGACGTTGATCGCGACCCCGGCCGTGGGATCGCGGTTTGTGGGCTGGAGCGGCGCCTGCACCGGGACGAGCACCTGCACGTTGCCGTCGGCCCTCACCGACCAGGTCACGGCGACCTTTGACAAGCCTCTCGATCAGCGGCACCGAGTCCCACGCTCCCTCCGGCCGTGTGTCGTGCCCAACCTGCGTCACGTCACGCTGCGCGCCGCGCGCACGGCGCTTGCACGTCGTCACTGCGCGCTGGGCAGGGTCACCCGACGGGCACACCGCGATCGACGGTCGGTGCTCTACGTGGTCAAACAGTCAGTCAGACCCAAAACCCACAAGCGCCATGGATATCGGATCGCGCTCACACTCGCCCCCCGCGCTGCCAACCACGCCAAGTCATGAGCACCCGGCGGCCCAGGGCGACGCGGCCGGTCGGTAGCTCTCGCCGCGGAGCTTGAGCGAATGCCCGGCGACCACGTTGTCGCCGACTCGTAACCCCGCGTGCGGGTCCTGCTTCCCGCCCGACGGAGGACCGCTGTCGCCGGGATGCGGTCGTCGCAACAGGGTCCCGCGGGTGGACCGAATTGAGCGTCCAGGGCGTCTTCAGGTCACTTCCGCGTCAGCGCTTGAGTTGATCGTGCATCCAGTCGGGCAGCGCGTTGGGCCACATATCGGGCACTGAGGGATCGGTCCTCTGAGCGCATCCGGCCAAGTCAGGGTCGTCGAGTAGACCCTGGACTAGAGCGTCTGGCCCGCCGACGCACGCCCATGCGTCGTCCCACAGGCTGGAGAGGAGCCAGCTGTGATCGGCCGGGAACATCAGCTCCGGCAGGGCGGTGAACCACCGTGCGCCGCCTCTCCACGTTCGAGCCTCATGCGGGCCGGCTTGAACCAGGAGCGCGCAGACAACCCCGGAACCCTCAGACCCGAGTTCGTGTTGCTCGGCTGCGGTGAGGCAGGGGCGAACCAAAGTCGCGGAACGATCAGCGAAACTAGAGCGATGAGCCGGTCGTTTCGCAATCCATGCCGAGGACATAGGACGCGACGCCCGGGCGTGTTGCGGGTCGGCAGCGGCTGGGTTCGGGCCTGTCTCGCTGGGGCCCTGATCGGGCTCGGGGCGGTGGCGGTGGTTGGGTGCGGCGCTGCGGTGAGCGCGCGGTCCAATGCGGGTCGCCCGGCGCGCCTCAGCTTCCAGAACGTCCCTGGTTCTCCGTTCGGCGTCGCAGTCACCACGGGTGGTCGGTTCGCGTTCGTTGACCTGATCGATGGGCGTGTCCGCGTGTATTCGCTGGCCGGTGGACGGCCTCGGGCGATCCGGACGATCTCGGTCGGCGGCGAAGCTGTGGGCTGCTCGTTGACGCAGGACGGCAGGCTGTTGCTGATCGCTGATGGTCAGGGCGCGACCGTGGTGGACGTCGCGCGCGCCGAAACCGGGGCACCCGATCCGGTGCTGGGCTCCCTGCGGCCGCCCGTCTCCGCGCACCTGAGGGCCGCGGGTGCGATTGAAACCAACAGCAGCAGCGATGGTCGTTATGTGTTCGTGTCGCTGGAATACGGCACACCTGACGGCGCGGTCGCGGTCTACGACCTCGGCGATGACCGGCATCCACGGTTCGGTCCTGACGACTGGGTCGGGTCAGCGCCGCTCGGTCAGGAGGTCGTGGGCTCTGCTCTCTCCCCGAGCGGCACACAGTTGTACGTCACCAGCGAAGTGGCCGCCACGGCTGGCACCGGCCAAGCCGCTCTGAAGCACGACGGGACACTCAGCGTCCTCAACGTCGCTCGCTTGGAGCACACTCCGGCCCGCGCGGTCATCGCGACCGTCCCGGCCGGTCTTCAACCCGTGCGTGATGCCGTCTCGCCCGATGGCGCGACCGTTTGGGTTACAGCTCGCGCCAGCAACCGATTGCTGGCCTTCTCCGCCCACCGACTCACGAGCAACCCCGCACACGCCCAGATCGGGGCCACCAAGGTTGGAACCGCGCCAGTCGGACTGGCCCTGCTCGATAGTGGCCGGCGCGCTTTGGTCGCTGACTCCGACCGGTTCAACGCGGCAGGTGCACACTCTGCACTGACCGTCGTCAACACCTCCCGCGCGCTGGCCCATCGTTCCGCCAATGTGGCTACGCTGCGCGCGGGCGGGTTCCCGCGCGAAATTGCGATCGATCCACACGACAACGTGGCCCTGGTCACGAATTTCGGCTCTGATCAACTCGAGGTCGTCACGTTCCTGGAGGGTTCTCTACGACCGTGAACGTGGCTTCGTCGCCAAGGCGCCAGCAGGATCGGATTCTCCGCGGCGAAAGCCTCGCCGTCGATAGGTCAAGGTGGGCCGGTTCGGTGCTGGCGTTGTTGTTGCTTTGTACGGTGCTCGCCGGATGTTCCTCTGCGACTGCTCATACGCGATCCTCGACATCGGCGGGCGCTCCAACGGCGACTGCCCCGGCGTTCTGTCGTCAGCAGCATCCAGCCGTCGACTGCGTCGTCGCCGAGCACGGACGATTCACTGTCGCGATCACCACTCCGCTGAGCGCCGCCGCGCGTAAGGTCGGGGTCGCGATCGGCGCGGACCTCACCAGATCGCTGCATCGCATCGCCGCTCTGCTCCCCGGCCCCCATACGGACATCCTGCTCTACGCAAGCGCCAAGGGAACCTTTACCGGATTGCACGTCGGCGGATACACCGCCCCCAACGGCCAGGTGGATATTCCGGTTGACACCCGCCAGAGTCCCCCGGCGTTGCGGACGACGTTGAGACGTTGGCTGCGGGTGGCGCTCAGCCACGAGACCGACCACAGTGTGCGCGCCCAGGCGGGACCCGGCCTTGGCCCAACGCTGCTGGACCTCGTCATATCCGAGGGCATGTCCAGCGCGTTTGACCTTGAGGTACAACCTGACATCCGGCTGCCTTGGACGCACGCGCTCGGCCGGCAGCAGGAACGTCGGCTCTGGGCTCACATGCGCCCATTGCTCGGGCAGGTCGGAGGCACGACCGGGCTGTATCACCACTGGTTCTTCGGCGCTGCAGGTATCCCGCCCGGCACCGGCTTTCAGATCGGCTATCACATCGTCCGCGACTACCTCACGCGGCACCCGCGTCGCACCGCAGCCTCGCTCGTCGACGAGCAGGCCACCGAGATCTTCGCGGGAAGCCACTACAGACCCTGACGAACCGCGAGCTGGCCGCCACACCGACGGTCATTCCTGGTCCGCCCGCTCGGCAAGCGAGCGTGCGGTGGCGATGCCCTCGGCTTCAAGCGAGTGTTCTAGGCTTGTGCCTGTTGGGCGTTTCTGGCCGCCGATGTCTGTGAGAGCTACGGTGTCCGAGGTGGAGCTTGGCGGCCGACGAGCGCTCGTGACCGGCGGCGGAGGTGGGCTGGGAGAGGTAGTGGTGCGCGCACTTGCCTCCCGCGGGATGACCGTCGCGGTGGTCGACGTCGACCGCGACGCCGTGGAGGCGGTCGCGTCGCAGGTCGGTGGTCTGCCGGTGGTCGCGGATCTCAGCGCTTCGAGCGGCGCGGAGGATGTGTTGAGCGTGGTCGGCGGAGAACTGGATGTGTTGGTCACCCTCGCGGGCGGGTGGGGCCCTGCTGGCCGGTCTTTTCCAGAGGCGTCGGTGACTGAATGGCACGCGGTGTTGACGCTCAACCTCCTCACGCCAATGCGCCTGCTGGACGCGTTTCGACCTGTGCTCGCCACCTCGCCCGTGGGGCTGCCGTATGCATCGCTTCAAGCGCGGCGCTCTCCACCGGCGCCTATCGCTCTCCGGAGTACGCCGTGGCGAAGGCCGGGATGGTCCGACTCACCAGCGCGATCGCTGATTGGCCTGAGCGCTACGGCGTCCGCGCCTCGTGCATCGTTCCTGGATGGATCGGGCTACCCCGCGCGATCGCGGAGGCTCAGGCGATGCCGGTTGGCGATCGACCCGGGTTGATCGCCCCAGAACTGATCTCTGAAGAGGTGCTTCGATTGATCGAGGACCCGCAATCGGGTCGCCAGATCGTCGTCATGGAGGGAGAGAAAGCCACGGAGTACTTCGCCGCTCCCGCACTCCGCCTGGCCTGAATTGCAAGCTCACGCGGATGACCGCTGGCGCCGCGCCGGCTACTGCCGCTCGCGGTCTCGTTGAACGAGCGGGGGCTGCCGGGTCTGCCTCAAGCTGGAGCATCGGGCGACGCCGGCCGCTCTCTACCGGGGTGGTGTTTCGAGCTGAGGCTGACGCACCGGAGGGATTCGGCGCGCCGTTGCCTTTAGGGGTTGGGTGTGGTGAGTCCGCGCAGGACGAGGGTGAGCCAGCGGGCGCGGGCGGCGCGTTCGCGGTCGGTCGGGGCGCTGGTGAAGAGCAGATAGAGGTCGTCGACGGTGACGTCGGGGTGGATGCTTCCGTCGGTCTGCGCGGCTCGGAGGAGCTCGGCTAGGGCGCTGGTGGCGCGATCTTCGCCTGCCTGGTTTGTCGGTTGGGCCCCGAGGGTCTGGGCGGCGGTCTTGACGGCGCGATCGGTCGCCGACGCTTCGACGACGTAGGAGAGGAACGCGCTGAGCTCGTCCACCGGGCGCGCGCCTGCCGCAGCGCGCGCGTGAGCCGCCTCGGCGCGTCCGGCGACGTCTTCGACGTATTCCGCGATGACGGCGCTGACCAGATCGGTCTTGTTGGGGAAGTGGCGGTAGAGGGTGCCGACGGCGACCCCGGCGGCGCCGGCGATCTCGTCCATTCCGATCCCTGGGCCGTGGAGCGTGACCTGTTCGCGGGCGGCATCGAGGATCTTGGTTCAGAGGCGAACTCGCGACGCGCCTCGTCTCCTTCAGTGATCGCCAACGCCATCGGTAAAGCCGTCACCGCGCCACGGCCCAGGACCCGCTACGCGGTCGGGTTCGGCGCCAGGCCGTTGATCACACTGCGTCGCGTTCTCCCCGACCGTGGCTTCGACAAGCTGATCACGCGCGCCACCGGTGTACCAGCCTGACTGACTCCCCATCCGGCGCAGTAAACCGGCCAGCGTTGATCCAGAACCGGCAGCGCGACGCCGGCGACTCTCGAATGGCTCCCAGGAAGTTCGGCCGCGACCGCAGCGTGGCGTCTACGCGGCGCCTGTCGCGACGGCACGACTGTCCGCGATGGTAGGTTCGGCGCGTGTCGCTTGAGCTCCGGCTGCCTATCGAGACGGTGCGCCTGCGGTTGCGGCGGCTCGTGACGGTTGACCTCGCCGCCCTGTATGCCCTGCACTCGCGTGAGGACGTCACGAACTGGCTGTTCTGGGGGCCGCGTGAGGAGGCCGAGGTGCGCGTCTCACTCGACGGCCACATCGCCCGGCCGTTGGACGAAGGTGTCGTGCTGGCGATCGATCTGGGCGGCGAGCTGATCGGCACGGTGAACGTCGCGGTTGGTGAGGATCGCCAGGGCGAGATCGGGTTCATCGTCCATCCCGACCACCAGGGCAACGGTTACGCGACCGAGGCGGCCGAGGCGATCGTCGAGTTCGCGTTCGCCGCGTACGATCTGCACCGCATCCACGGCAGCGTCGAGCCGAACAACACGGCATCGGCCCGTGTGCTCGAGCGGCTCGGCATGCGCAAGGAAGCACACCTGGTCGAGAACGCGTGGGTCAAGGGCAAGTGGTCAAGCGAGGCGGTCTACGCAATCCTCGCCCGAGAGTGGCGCACGGTGCGCGAGGGTCGCTCGAGCGGGCGATAACCGGCGTCCCGGCACGACCCTGCGCCGGACACCCGCCCTCGGCGTCGACGCGAACGCTCGCAACCAGCTGACGGCGATCCTCCGACACCACGTCCGAATATCGACCACTCCCCGTCTCCTGGCGCCCCTGCTTTCGGGATCGAACCGGGCGCTCGAATCCAAACGGCGAGCGGGGTTCGTGTCTCAGTCCGAGACTGAGACGGCCGTCTCTGGCTGGACGACCGGCTGCGGCGCGTGGGACAGCGCGGCATCGAGAGGCTGACCGGCGAGCTGTCCCCCGGCGCAGTCCGCGCACCTCACGACCCGTCGCGGATTGCGGATGCCCGCCAGGCCGAGCAGCCCACCGACCGCCACGAGCGAGGCCGAGATGCCGATGGCGACGTGGAACGCGTGGACGGATGCGTGTTCGACGTCGTGCGCGACGCGCGCACCGGCGACCGATGCAGGGATGCGGGTGAGGGTCTGCTTGCGCGCCTGCGCGACCGCTGTGGCCTGCGCCGGGGAGAGCGAGCGACCGGCGAGTCGCTGATCGAGGGTCGCGTTGAACGCTGAGGAGATGACAGCGCCGACCGCCGCAACAGCCAGCAGGCCCGCGACCCGCGCGATCGCATTGTTGACACCCGAGGCGATGCCGGCCTCGGCCTTATCAGCGTCCGAGAGCACCGCGGCCACGAGGGGCGCGACCGTACAAGCGAGGCCGATCGCGAACACGAGCAACGCCGGGAACAGGTCGATGAGGTAGTTCACGTGCGCGCCGAGCCGGAGCATCAACGCGAGCCCGATGGCGGCGGTCAGCGGCCCCAGACCCATGAACAGGCGCGGCCCAACACGGTCCGCCAGCATGCCCACCCGCTTGGCGAGCACAAATGTGATGAGGGTCAGCGGCAACAGCGCGAGCCCCGCCTGCAGCGCGGAATACCCGGCGACCTCCTGCAGGAACAGCACGAGAAGGAAGAAGGTGATGCCGAGCCCGCTGTACATGGAGAACGTCTCGAGGTTGCCGATTGCGAAGTTGCGGCGGCTGAACAGCTCGAGCGAGAGCATCGGCGCGGGCGTGCGGCGCTCGTGGGCGAGGAACGCCGCCAGCAGCAGCAGCCCCGCCAGGCCGACCGCCCACACCTCCGGGCTGCTCCAGCCGACGACAGGCTGGCGGATGAGCGCCAGCACCGGACCGGCCAGGCCGAAGAACGTCAGCACGGCTCCGAGCCAGTCGACCCGAGCGTGTGCCATCCCGGGCTCGCGGGCGGGAATCGCCGCCGATACGAGCGCGATCGTGGCCAGGACGAACGGGACGTTGACCGCGAAGATCAGGCGCCACGAGACGGCGTCGACCAGATATCCGCCGGCGAGTGGGCCGATCACGGTCGCGATTCCGGACCATGCCGTCCACGAGCCGATCGCACCGCCGCGCTCCTCGGGCCCGAACGCGGCGACGATCACCGCCAGCGCGCTCGGGGTCAGCAGGGCTCCGAACACGCCCTGCAGTGCACGACAGGCGATCAGCATCCCGATCGTCGGGGCGATTGCGCAGAGCAGGGACATCGCCCCGAACCCGGCGACGCCGATCGTGAACACGCGGCGCTCGCCGTAGACGTCTCCGAGCGACCCCCCGACCAGGATCAGCGAGCCCAGCGCGAGTAGGTATGCGTTCGAGACCCACTGTTGTCCGGCGAGGCCGCCGCCGAGGTCGGCGCGGATCGCGGGCAGCGCGACGTTGACCGCCGTCGCGTCCAGCCCGGCGACGAATGAGCCCATGATCGCCGCGATCAGCGCGAGCCGCTTGCGATCCGCCATCGTGCTCCTCAGGTCGTCTTGATCAGGCCACCATCGATCACGTAGTTAACCCCCGTGACGTTGGCGGTGCGATCAGAGGCCAGGAGCGCGACGACCTGGTGGTTGAAGGCATGACGGCGCCTCTCGGCCATGCCCCGGACAGATCCTCGGACGGGCCGGAAACCAATTCACCCAGCTCTCGGGTCAAAAAATCTATAGCAATTTGGTCGGGTGCCCGGCTGTTGCGCTTAGGTATTGCCGTGATCGGTCGATAAGGGCGGCATGAGGGAAGGCATCGCCTCGACGCTGCCACGGGTAACAGAATTGCAACGCCGCTGGCGCGTCGCGCTTGCGGCCGGGTTTGTGCTGCTGCTGGCGATCCTTGCCGTCACCGCGTCAAACGCGGTCTTCGGGGTGGGTGGCCACGCCATGCAGAAGCCGATTCGGGATTGGCTGTCGTCGGCCGTCTACATCCTGGTGGCAGCAATCGTGGGATGCCGTGCCGCGACGATCAAGGACAAGCGGGTCCCCTGGGCGATCTTCGCCGCCGGACTCTCGCTCTACGGATTGGGCAACGTGCTGTGGTCCTTCTGGATCGAACACCTGAAGAACCCTCCGATCCCATCGATCTGCGACGGGCTGTGGCTGAGCTTGTATCCGCTCAGCTACGCGGGGATCGTGGGGTTTGCCGGCTCGACGGAGCGGCGCCGACCCCCGGCCGGCATGTGGCTCGATGGTCTCATCGCCGGCGCTGGATTGGCGGCGATCGGAGCGGCCGCGGTGTTCCACCAGGTACTCGCCTCGGCGACGGGCAGCCCGGTCGCGGTCGCGACCGAGCTCGCGTACCCGATCGGGGACCTGCTGCTGGCGGCGCTTGTCGTCGGCGTGTTGGCGGTGCGTGGCTGGCAGATCGATCGCGCCTGGAGCCTCCTGGGTGGTGGCTTCCTGTTGTTGACGATCGCGGATTGCCTGTACGCCGACCAGGTGGCCAGCGGCTCCAGCGATCCAAGCCCCATCACGAATCTGATGTACGTCCTCGCGGTGGCGCTCCTCGCGTTCGCGGCGTGGCAGAGAACCTCTGATCGACAGGAGACACAGCTCGCACGCTGGTCAACGCTCTTCATTCCCGCTTTCTTCACCCTGACCGCCGTCGGCCTGCTGTTGTACGACCATGTCCGAAGGCTCGACCCGTTGGCATTTGGTCTTGCGGCCTCCACGCTGCTCGCGGCGGTGCTCCGGATGACGTTGACCTTCCGAGACGTGCGGGGGCTCTCCGAAGCTCGGCGGAAAGAGGCGGCGACCGACTACCTGACCTCGCTTCCGAATCGTCGGCTGTTCCTGCGGCGCGTCGAGGAGGCCGTCGCCGCGTCTCGGCTGACCGGTGAAACCGTGTCGGTGCTGATGCTCGACCTGGATCATTTCAAGGAGCTGAATGACACGCTCGGACACGACGCCGGAGACGTCCTGCTGCGCTTGATCGGACCGCGTGTGGAGCGCGCGCTGCGGTCCACCGACATGGTGGCTCGCCTGGGCGGCGATGAGTTCGCTGTGCTGCTGCATCCGGTGCCGAACGAGGAGGCGCTGGCGCTCGTGGCGGACAAGATCCTGTTCGAGTTGAGCGAGCCCTTTGAGGTGCGAGGACTCGCTCTGCGACTGACGGGAAGCTTGGGCATCGCCTCGTACCCTGCAGACGCCCGCGACACGAACGACCTCATGACCCGCGCGGACATCGCGATGTATGACGCCAAGGCATCGCGCAACCGGCACGCGTTCTACGCCCATGATCGCCACACGCCCTCCACTGAGCGCCTGACCGTCGCATCCCAACTCGCCACGGCGATCGAGGAGGGACGCATCGAGGTGTACTACCAGCCGAAGGCCGAAGCGCAGTCCCGGCGGATTGAGGGAGTGGAGGCGCTGGTTCGCTGGCACGCCGACGACGGCCGGCTTGTGCTTCCAGGCGAGTTCGTTCCAGTTGCGGCGCGTGCGGGACTCTCTCGAGCGCTCACGCGCCGGGTCATCGATTCCGCGCTGGGGCAGCTACGGATCTGGCGTGAGCAGGGCCATGAGCTGCACGTCGCGGTCAACACGACCGTCGCAGACCTTCTTGATGCCGGCTTCCCGGCCGAGGTCGCCGACGCGCTCACGCGTCACCAGCTGCCCGCTGATGCGCTCATGCTCGAGATCACGGAGAGCTCGGTCATGTCAGACCGGTCGCGTATCGGAAACGTGCTGACGCAGCTGGGAGAGTTGGGGGTCGGGCTCTCGCTCGACGACTTCGGAACTGGCTATTCGTCGCTCGCGCACGTGAAAACGCTGCCGGTCGGCGAGGTCAAGATCGACCGCGCCTTCGTGGCCCGGATGTGTACCGATCCGACCGATGAGGCGATCGTGTTCGCGATGATCCAGCTCGCGCAAAAGCTCGGGATTCGCGTTGTGGCCGAAGGGGTTGAGGACGAAGCGACCTGGGACGCGTTGACGGCTTTGGGTTGCCAGATGATTCAGGGCTTCCTGTTCAGCCGTCCGGTCCCGTCCCCTGAGCTGCAGAAGCAGCTCGACGCGCAGATCGGGCGCGGCCCGGGACAGACGGCAGCCGGCAGTCCTCCTGCTCTTTGAGAGCGGCCACGGCCACAGACGGGGAGGTCGTCACGCTCAATGTTCGAGCAGTGACTTCAACCGCTGCAGATCGGCCCGGTTGGCCCTCTGACTCCCACCCGACCGCCTTGATGTTCTTGTACCAGGCTGTCGCATTGTCGGGATCAGCTGCGAACGCCGAGACCTGCGCCCGCGGACGCTTGATCTCGATTTGAGTCAGCACGTCGACGACCACGGGAGAAAGTCTGCCAAAGAGCAGGGCTGCGGCCGGCGATTTCCGGTGTTGAGCCGGCGTGGACAGGTCGCTGCGTGACAATCGCTTGAGGTGCCGTGGGGGCCGTACTAGCGTGCCCCTATGGGGACCGATCGGTCGCAGGTCCGGCTCGCCGAGCTGGTGGCGGCGCTGTCGCTCGGGATCGACCTCGGCTTTGGGCAGCCGATGGAACACGTCCTGCGCCAGTGCCTGATTGCGCTGCGGCTGGCCGAGCGGGTCGGGCTCAGCGACGAGCAACGCCGCGCGGTCTACTACACCGCGCTGCTGATCAACGTCGGTTGCCACACCGACGCGCACGAGCAGGCGAAGTGGTTCGGGGACGACATCGCGGCCAAGTCGAACAAGTACGCCCACGAGTTCGGCAGCGTCCGCGGCGCGGTCGCCATGATGCGGAGCATCGGCTCGGGTGCGCGGACGCCGCTGCACCGGTTCCGGGTCGGGCTGGAGTTCGTCCTCTCCGGCCATCGTGAGGTCGACGGGATGATCGCCCACCATGCCGCGATCGCCCGTTCGCTCGCGCAGCAGCTGTCGCTGCCCGCCGAGGTGCTCACCGCGCTCGGCGGCGTGTACGAGCAGTGGGACGGCCGTGGCTGGCCGGGTGACTTGAAAGGTGAGCAGGTGCCGCTCGCGGCGCGCTTCGCCCAGCTTGCCGAGTTCTGCGAGGTCGCGTTTCGGGTCGGCGGCGCAGAGGGCGTGCGCGAGCTGGCGCGGCGCCGGGCCGGTGGCCAGTTCGACCCGGCGCTCGCGGCCGTGCTGGCCGGCGATGCGGACGAGATCCTCGCCGGTCTCGAGACGGTCGTGACCTGGGACGCCGTGATCGACGCGGAGCCGGCGCTGGCGGTCGTGCTGTCCGACGAGCGGTTTGAGCAGGCGCTTGCCGCGGTCGCGGCGTTCGTCGATCTCAAGTCCCCCTACACACTCGGCCATGGGCGGGCGGTCGCCGACCTGGCCGCCGCAGCGGCGGTCGGGCTCCGGCTCGACGCGGACGAGGTGCGGATCGTCCGGCGGGCCGGTCTCGTCCATGGTCTCGGCCGGCTCGGGGTCTCCAACTCGATCTTGGATAAGCCGGGGCCGCTCGGCGCTGGCGAGTGGGAGCGGGTCCGGCTGCATCCGCACATCACCGAGCGGATGCTCCACCAGTCCGCCGCGCTGGCGCCGCTCGGGCAGATCGCGGTGGCGCACCGCGAGCGACTCGACGGCTCGGGCTATCCGCGGGGAGTGAACGGAAGCGCGATCACGCGGCCGGCGCGGATCATCGCCGCCGCCGACGCCTACCAGGCGATGCGCGAACCGCGACCGTACCGTGAACCGCTCACTGCCGATGCCGCGGCGCGCGAGCTGCGCGCCGACGTCCGTGCCGGCCGACTCGACGGCGAGGTGGTCGAGGCCGTGCTCGGCGCCGCCGGCCACCGCGTCGCACGGCGGCGCGAGGGGCCGGCTGGGCTGACGACGCGTGAAGTTGAGGTGCTACGGCTCATGGCGCGGGCGCTCCCCAATCGGGTCATCGCCGACCGGCTCGTGATCTCGCCGAAGACCGTCGCCAATCACGTCGAGCACATCTACGCAAAGATCGGCGCCTCCACCCGGACGCAGGCCTGCCTGTTCGCAATGCAGCACGGGCTGCTGCCCGAGGAACAGTTCGACGCCCCGACCGCGCCGAAGATGGGGTAAACGCCTCATGCCGCGGCAGGCGACGGGCCGTACCGTCAGCGCGAATGAAGCCAACTGATGGGAGCGCGACGAGATGAGCCTCTGGGGACGTGTATTCGCCTCGATGTACGACAGGATGATGGCCCGCAGCGAACACGCCACACTGGCTGCCCACCGTCGCGAGATCGTCGGTCAGGCGCACGGTGACGTGCTCGAAATCGGTGCCGGCACCGGTGTCAACCTGCAGTACTACGGCCCCGCCGTGACCTCGCTGACCGTGACCGAGCCCGAGCCGCCGATGCTCAAGCGTCTGCAGAAACGGCTCGTCGCGCTGCATCCGGACGCAAAGCTGCTGCGCGCGCCGGCCGAGGACCTGCCCTTCGCCGACGAGAGTTTCGACACGGTCGTGGCGACACTCGTGCTCTGTACCGTCGAAGACCAGCCACGGGCGCTCCGCGAGGCGCGCCGGGTGCTGCGGCCCGGCGGGCGGCTGCTGTTCATCGAGCATGTCCGCTCGGACGACGAGAAGCTCGCGCGGCTGCAGGACCGGATGCTGCCGATCAACGTCCGCTTCGCCCACGGCTGCCACTGCAACCGGCCGACGCTGGACGGGATCCGTGGCGCCGGGTTCGAGCTCGACGGGCTGGAGCGCGACACGATCGCCCACGCGCCGCGGTTCGTGCGGCCGCTGATTGTGGGCACCGCCACCGCGACACGGACGGCGCCCACAGGATCAGAGCAGACGGCGCGCTTCTCGACGCTCTCGTAGCGAGCTACGCGGAGGAAGCGGTGAGCGTCGTGGCCGGGTTCGCCGCCTGGATGTTGGCGGCGGTGTCGAGCATGCGTCGGAGCCTGATCACCTTGCCGTCGGGGCCGAAGGTCCAGAGGTGGATGACCTCTTCATCGATGCGGGCGCCGCCCGGCAGCTCGGCAGTCAGGCGAATCTGAGCCGCGACCTGGGTGTCGGAGGCGAGCATGTCAAGGACCTCGAAGCGCTCGTAGGTCCAGGCGCTCACAATCGCGAAGAACTCAGCGACCTCCCGGTGGCCGCGGCGCGGTGCCAGCCACGGCACGCCGGCTGCGTGTGGCGTCCAGGGCTCGTCGGTGACGTCCCAGGTGATCTGGTCAGAGAGGTGGCTGAGGATTGCGTCGACGTCGCCGCGGCCGAATGCGTCGTACATCGCGGAGACGGACTGTGTGTGGGTGTGGAGCGTGTCGGTCATGGGCAGATCGTCCCGCTCCGGGCGCCTTGACGGAATGAGTCATTTGGCCCAAGTTCAAAGCAGCCCCTGCTCGACTGCGAACACCGCCGCGCCGGCGCGGGTGCGACGGCCGATCTTGTCGTAGACGGCCGCCAGGTGGTTGCCGACGGTCCGCGGCGAGATCAGCAGCGCGGCCGCGATCTCCTTGTTGCTCATCCCGCGTGTGGTGAAGCGCAGAACCTCGACCTCGCGATCGGTGAGGTCATCCGGCCACGCGACACGCGGACGTGCGATCCCCGCGGCCTCGATCACCGCAGCGGCCATCTCGGGGTCAAGTCTGCCCCGGTTCGCCTCGTCCTGGACAATGCGCGCCGCCTGATCCAGCGAGCGTGCCGGGCGGTGGGGTCGTGCCTCCGTCAGCGCGGCGAGTACATCGGCGGCAGCCAGCAGACGTGCTTCGCGGGGCAGGTCCGCCCCACGCGCGCCGCGGTGATACCCAGTCCCGTCCACGCGCTCGTGATGCGCAGCCGCCACAGATCCCAACGGCGCGAGGGCGCTCGATCGCGCCAGGACCCGCTCCGTCCAGTGCGGGTGCAACCGGACCCTCTCGCGGTCCGCGATGCCGAGCGGACCAGGTCGGTCCCAGATCGAGCTGACCACGCCTGCGCGCCCGAGATCGTGCACCAACGCCGCACGCCGGAGCGCCTCCGCGTCGCCGAGGCCGACGAGGTGAGCGGCGTTCCCGGCGAGCTGGGCGACGTGCGGCGAGTGACCGAGGAGGTGCGAGCCCTTGAGATCCGCGAAGGTGGCCAGCGCGAAGCACGGTCGATCGATCTCGGCGACCGGCACCGACCACACCGGGGCCGGCTCCGCGGCGCGCACCGCCCCCACCAGATCCCCGGCCGTCTCGATGGCTGCGAGGAGCTCCTCCGCTCCCGCGAGAAACACCTCGCAGACCGCTGGGTCAAGGTGACCGCCGGCGCGGCGAGCGATCTCGGACCGCGCGCCCGCCAGGCCACTCGTCGCGTGTGCGATCCCGGCCTGATCGGATACCGACAGGATCCGCGCGATGGGATGCAGCTCCTCGCCCGATCTTCCCGACGGCAGGCCGTGGCCGTCCCAACGCTCGAACACATCATCGAACGCCGCCAGGGCCGCCTCCGGCAGTCCAAGCTCGGTTCCGAGCGCGACCGCCACCTCGCAGGACGCGTGCACGGCCATCGGGCCGACGCTCGGCGCGACATCGGCGAACCGGGCCACAGCCGCCGGGCCGACCGCGTCTTCCAGAGCGGCGAGCTGTGCGCCCATCACCGCCGGGTCACTGGGATCGAACGTCACCAGAAACCGCTCAAACGCGATGTCGTCACCAAACAGGGCGGCGTTCTCGCTCGCGTGCCCACACCCGATCCCGCGCAACAACGAGACCAGGAACGCTGCACGGTGATCGTCCTGGTCGAGCCCGAGCGCCCCGCACAGGCCCTCGGCGATCAGACACGCTCGCAGGCCGCGCTCGAACTCGAACCCGGCGGCGAGGTCACTCGTCAGCGACACCGCCGCAAAGACGTCAACCAGCCGAACCCGGTCGTCAGCCATCACCGCGCATCAAACCACCACCGGACCCTCCCGCACAGGGTCGGGAGCGCCAGCAGGCGCGCTCCTAGACGCGCACGTGCCGCAGCTTCTCCGGGTCGGCGATGACGTTCAGGCTGGTGATGCGGCCGTCCGAGATCGTGAACGCGGCCACCGCCGACACGCGGGCGCCGCGGACGACGACCACCCCCGGGGCGCCGTTCACGGTTGCCGGGCGGCCGAACGGTGCCCGTGTCGTGCCCTCCGCCAGCACCCTCGCAGCCACCTCACCCGGGCCATGCAGTTCGGCGGGCGGGAGCAGCCGGCCGGCATCGATCCGCATCACGACGCCGGGATCGAGCACCTGGACCAGCGCCTCGAAGTCGCCGTCACGCGAGGCCGCCAGGAACGCATCGATGACCGCGCGCCGCTGAGCATCACTGGCCTCGGGGCTCGGCTCGGCTCGATGGACACGTCGCCGGGCGCGGCTGGCCAGCTGACGGGTCGCGGGGACGGAGCGCTCCACGATCGGTGCGATCTCCTCGAACGACATCCCGAACATGTCGTGAAGCACGAAGGCGAGCCGCTCGGCGGGATTGAGCGCCTCCAGCACGACCTGGAGGGCGAGGCCGACCGAGTCGGCGATCAGGACCTCGTGCTCGGGGTCGTTTGACTCCTCGAAGGTGACGATCGGCTCAGGCAGCGCCCCGTCGAAGAGCTCCTCGCGACGGGCGCGCCGAGAGCGCAGCATGTCCAGGCAGACGCGGCTGACGATCACGGTCAGCCACGCCCCCAGGTTGTCGACCTCGTCCGTGCCCGCGCGGTCGAACCGCAGCCACGCCTCCTGCACCGCGTCGTCGGCCTCGGTGATCGAGCCGAGCATGCGGTACGCGATCGAGCGCATGTGGTTGCGATTGCGCTCGAACTCTCGGGTCGGATTCATCGGTCACGTCCTCTCGTTGCCATCCGTCTACAGAGACGACGCGTCAAACGCGACGAACGTGACCATAGGAGGCAGTTCGAATGCACGCCATCGAGGCACAGGCATTGACGAAGACGTATCCCGGCGGGGTGGAGGCCGTCAAAGGTGTCGATCTGGAGGTCGAGGCGGGCGAGGTGTTCGGCCTGCTCGGTCCCAACGGCGCCGGCAAATCGACCACCGTCGGAATGTTGACGACGACGATCATCCCGACCGGCGGACGGGCGACGGTCGGCGGCTATGACGTCGCACGTCAGCCGTTGCTGGCGCGGGCCGTATCGAGCGTCGTCTTCCAGGAGGCGGTCGTCGACCGCTCGCTGACCGGCCGCGCCAACATCGAGCTTCATGCTCGGCTCTGGGGAGCCGGTTCACGGGGGCGCATCCAGGAGTTGACCGGTCTGCTGGGGCTCGCCGAGTTGATCGATCGACCGGTTGCGAGCTACAGCGGTGGGGAGCGCCGGCGGCTGGAGATCGCCCGTGCACTTGTGTCAGAGCCGGCCGTCCTGTTCCTCGATGAGCCGACGGTCGGGCTCGACCCACGCATCCGGCACGAGCTTCTCGATGTGATCGCCGGCCTGCGCACACGTCAGGAGCTCACCATTCTGGTGACCACCCATTACCTCGACGAGGCCGAGCGGCTGTGCGACCGCGTCGCGATCGTCCACGAGGGCAGCATCGTCGCACTCGACAGTCCGCAGGCGCTGCTGGCGCGCCTCGGCGCCGAGATACTCGAGTTCCGCGTCGCCGGCGACCCTCACGCCACGCTGGCGGCACTCCGGCTCAAGCGGCTCGCCTCGTCCGACGCATTCGCGGTGGGGTCGCGCGTGACGGTCCCTCTCCACAACCACATCGCCACCGATGTCCTGAGCGCGGTGGACCAGCACCCGACAGAGATTTCCAGCCGGACCCCGACCCTTGACGACGTCTACCTGCAGCTGACGGGCACCGAGCTCGCCGATGCTGCCTGACGAAACGGAGAAACCGACATGACCGCGATCACCCACTCCCACCCGCTTCCGCAGCGGGTAAGCAGGCGCAGCTCGAATCCGGGCGCGGTGCTCACACTCGCCCGCCGACGCGCGATGCTCACCGCGTCGAATCCACGCCAGATCATCGTGCCACTACTCGGGCCGGCGCTGCTCGCGCTCATCCTCGCGCCCGCCCTGAAGAAGGCAACGGGCGGCCTGAACTCGCACATCGATTACACCTCGTTCGTGGGCGTGGGAGCGGTCGGGCTCGTGATCCCGCTGAGCTCGGTGTTCGCCGGGTTGAGTGTCGTCGTGGACCGGCACACCGGCGCGCACCGCGAACTGCTCGCCGCCCCCGTCCCAAGGGCATTCATGGTGCTCGGGAACATGCTCGTGGCACTTGGGCTCGCCGCACTCCAAGCGCTGGTCGTCGTCGGACTCTCGGCGATGCGCGGCGGCGTGTTCCACATCACCGCGGCGGGAGTGGGCTGGTTCCTCGCCGCCTCGCTCCTGTTCACCGTGTTCATGTACGGCCTCGCCGAGACGGTCGCGAGCCGGGTCAGCAAGGAAGAGGACTACGTCGGCGCGACACCGGTGCTGGCGATCCTGCCGTTCTTCTTCGCCGGCGCGCTGTTCCCGATCAGCGCGATGCCCGGAGCGCTCACCGACATCGCCAAAGTGATGCCGCTGACCCACGCACTCGCGCTTCTGCGATACGGATTCACCGACCCCTCCGGCAGCGGCCTGCACGACATCTGGGGTATGCACAACGTGACCACCGAGGCGTGGCTGAGCCTGGCGGTCGTGGCGGTCTACGCGGTCGCACTCACCGCAATCGCGATCCGCGCCTTCGAGCGTTCGGCTGTGAAGTGACGGAGCACGCTGTGGCGGTGATCCGCAGAGAGGTGCGTCGCGCGCCCCACTCGGTTGATGACGGATCACCCCACAGCTAGGAGAGAACCGGTGTGTGCGGGACGATGATCTGCAACTCGCCGTTGTGCGACGTGTACGTCGCCAGATCAAGTTGCCTGCGGGTGCTCTCGCCGATGTAGATCACGCCCGGGATCCCACGTTCAGGCGACGGCGGCCGGGTCAGGGACACCCGCAGCGGGTGGCCACCCGGTCCGGTCGCTGCTTCGAGTGTCGCGCGAAGCGCCTTCCCCGCCTGCCAGTGCCTCAGGTCCCTGCCGTTGGCGAGACCGGCGAAGATGAACGCCTGCTCGGCAGCCGAGCCGTCGTCGAGTATCGCCACCGCCGACCGCTCTGTGACCTTCTGCGTCGCGCCCTCCGCGAGCGGCACCGCCCACATCGCCCCGGCCCCGGCAACCAGAATGAAGCTCTTGACTAGTTTTGAAATGACGCGCATGAGCGCGAGCCTATCTCGTCGCGCTTCCCCGTCGCCGTAGGGGGATGCCTCTAGACCTCGTCAGGCGTCTGGTACCACTTCTTGCGCCGGCCGATCTTGGCGCGGCGACGCCAGCCACCGGACTTCGGCGCGGCCTCCAGGTCGGCCAGCAACGCCTGGATGCGCTGCTCGACGCGGTCGCGGACCGCGGTGTCGGCGACCAGTTCGGGCAGGAGCGTCTGCGTCGTCTGGAGGTTGTCGGTGACCGTGGTGTAGAGGCCCCAGTCCGAGCCGCAGAGCTCCGCGACGCGGGCGAAGTTGAGCTTGCCGGAGCCGTCGCTCTGGGACGGCTCGTGCCCGGCGAGCAGCATGGCCGTGTCGGAGGCGTCCTTGCGGTTGAGCTCGGCGATCTGGAGCTTGGTGAGCAGGAGCTCGGCGGCGGGCAGGGTGATCGGCTCGACGCGCAGGCGCTGGCCCAGGTCGAGCTCGTGGGACATCACGAACTTCTCGATGAAGACGTCGACGTGGTAGGCGCCGTCGGCGGAGTGGTAGTAGAGGCGCGTGTGTCCCTGGAGGTTGTTGAACATCTTGTCGGGGACGTAGCCGAGGCCCTCGAGCAGCTCGCGCAGAGCCTTGGAGTGCTTCTTGCTGGTGACCACGTCGATGTCCGCGTAGGTGCGGCCGAGCATCTGGCGGATCGGGTCGGAGGCGCGCAGCCAGATCGCGATGCCGCCGAGCAGGCGGACGTCGACGCCGGCGGCCTCGCCCTGCTGGCAGATCCGCTGGGCCGCGACGACCATCTCCGGCTCATCCAACGTCTTCGCTACCGGCTCGACGCTCATGGTTCCTAAGGGTACGTGAACTCCGGCGCTGCGCCTACCGATCAGGAGCGTCAGCCCTCGACGCGCTGAGACAGCTCGACGCCCTTCTTGCCGATGTCGATCAGATATCCCCGGAGGATCCCGTGGTTGGCCTCGCTGCCGGGGTTGATGCTGAGCGTGTCACCGATCCTGCGTTCACCGCCGGACTCGTGGATGTGGCCGTGGACGGAGAGCGCCGGCTGGTACTTCTCGATGATCCGGCGCACCGCGGTCGAACCTACGGGCCCGCGCAGCACGTCGCCGGCGGAGATCGTCGGGCGCAGGTTCTCGTCGAGCAGCGGTGCCTCGTCGAGCCCGGAGTCGTGCGGCGGCACGTGGATCATGAAGATCGCCCGGCGGGGGTCCTTCACCTGCTGGGCGAGCGCGTCGAGACGGTCGAACAGCTGCTCCTCGGTCTCCTCGCGCGGAGTGGCCCAGGGCGTGTTGTTCGACCAACCACTCGAGAGCAGTTGCAGCTTGCCCGGGATGTCCACCACCTTGCCGTCGGTGTTGACCGGTCCGTACCCGGGGGTGTTCAGCGCGTCGTCGATGGTGAACTCGTCGTCGTTGCCCGGGATCAGGTAGAGCGGCACGGGGCTGTCGGCCAGGCGCTCGGTGGCCAGCGCCATCCACTCGTGGACGCGCTCCACCATCAGGCGTTCCAGCAGCTCGTCACGGCCGGCCTCGTCGCCCGAGAGCCGTTGCGCCTCATCGCTGGTAGTGACGAACGAGTAGAAGCCGACGTCGGCGATGTCACGCTGCAGCTGAGCCAGCTGCTCCTCGTCCCGGGCCTTGCGATGGACGCCGAACAGCTCCGTCTCGTAGCCGCCGTCCCGCTGGATGATGGGAACGATCGCCTTGCCGGTCAGGTCGCCGGCCAGCAGCGCGACGTCGGCCTTGTAGACGTTGGCCTTGATCGCGTTGACGAACTTCCGCCACGCCTTCTCGGCGGCGTGGAGATCGCTGGCGATGTAGATCCTGGTGGCCACGGGCTGTCCTCGTCTCTCGTGCCGACCTAGTCGGGCGGCAGTTCGGTGAACAACATCTTCGAGTCGACGCCCTGCGACCGCGTGCGCTGGCGCATCACGAAGTAGATGACGAGGCCGATCGCGTAGAAGACCAGCGCGTCGATGATGCCGTTCGTCTCCAGATAGGTGAGCGCGCTGCCGCCCTGGACGCCCTTCACGATCGGCTTGATCACCGCGAAGATGTAGATCCAGACGGGGAAGATCAGCCACGCCGCACCCAGCCACGGCAGTGCGCGCCTGAACGGCGCATTGCGGACCAGGTCAGGCCGGCGCACCTTCACCAGCAGCGCGTTGACCCCGGGCAGGCACCAGCTGAGCAGTGCCATCGCGATTGAGAACCATGCGGTCCCGGCGAGGTCCAGCTTGTGGTCCGCAGTCGCGAGGAACGTCGGCAGGTCCCTGTAGCACTGGAAGAACACGAACACCAATGCCAGCCCGAGCGTGGCGAGGATCGCGTTGAGCGGCGCGCGGAGACGCTCGTTCACTTCGCCGAACCACTCCGGCGCCTGACGGTCGAGACTCCAGGCCAACTGCATGCGGCTGAGGAAGTTGACGTACACCGGGCAGAGCAGGAGCGGGAACATCGCACCGCCGAGGCTGATCAGCGCCCAGATCGGCCAGAGGCTGCTGTTGGCGATCGCGCCGAGCAGCGGCAGCGAGTTCGGCTGTCCGAGCGGCAGCGCCTGGCTGATGAATCCCCAATAGCTCCCGCCCCAGCTGACCTGGGTGTTGAAGCCGAAGTGGCTGGAGATCACGTCGACGTAAACGGAGTTGGCCAGGACGCCGATCGCCAGCGCGCCGAGCAGCGCGATCAGCACGCCCCGGCGCACGTTGCCGCGGACCTCACCGGCGATGTAGGCCGAGTACTGGAAACCGATGTACTGGAACAACAACAGCGACAACACCAGCGGGAAGGCGCTGGTGGAGAAGATCCTGCTGATGAAGCCGGAGCTGGTGGTGGCGACCAGGCCCCCGGACTTGCCGGCCGCGGCGATCTTGGCGGCACTGACGCCCCCGTCGTACTTCAACAGGTTGTGGTCGAAGCTGCCCAGGTGGGTGGTGACCAGGCCGAAGAAGAACATCGCGACGAAACAGGCGACTCCGAAGCCCGCCAGCACGGTGACGACCTTGTGGAACGTGCGGGTCGGCAGGACGCAGATCGCACCGATGATGAGCAGCACCACGATCGAGGCGATGAACCCGGGGGTCCCTGTGATCTGACCGGTCGCGTCGGTGAACCAGCTGTTGGCGCCCTTGAAGAAGTGACCGCCGGCGCCGATGCCGATGATCCGCGCCGTGATCTGGATGTTGCGCAGTACCAGCGGAACCTCGAAGGCGATGATCAGGATCGAGGCGATCACCAGCGTCCACGACTCCATCCAGCCCAGGAACGGATGGAGGATGCGGCTGGTGAAGACGTAGTCGCCGCCGGACCGTGGCATCACAGAGGTGAGCGACGAGAAGATCAGCGCCAGCAGGATGCAGAACAGGCCGGCGATGATGGCGGCCCAGCCGTAGCCCGAGAACGGGCCGGCCTTCCACATCGGAAAGCCCGACAGCGAGTAGAACAGCGGATAGAGCGTGAGGCCGCCACCGACAAACGCCGCCACGTTGAAGAACAGCGCGTTCGTCACGCTGACGTTGCGGACCAACCCCGAGGATTGGCGCACGAACAGTTTCGCGCTGGTGCTCTGCTCGGCCGCGGAGCCCGGGTGCGGTTCAGCCATGATCCCTCCGTAGTACGGGCGTCCCTCAACGCCTGGTGGCGGCATCCTAACAACGGCGGGCGAACGGTACCGAGCGTCGCCGCGGGCTGTGACTCGGGCGTTCTCGCGGTCAGGCGGTCTTGGCGCGCGCGAGCATCTGGCGGGCGATGATCAGCTTCTGGATCTCGGAGGTTCCCTCGTAGATCCGGTACAGCCGGGCGTCGCGGTAGAAGCGCTCGATTGGAACCGTGCGCATGTAGCCGAGGCCGCCGAGAACCTGGACTCCGCGGTCGGCGACGCGGCCGACCATCTCGGAGCAGAACAGCTTGGTGGTGGCCGGCCCTTCGCGGGTGTCGGTGCCGGCATCGAACGCCTCGGCGCTGGAGAGCGCCAGCGCCCGCCCGGCGCGTGCCTCGGTCTGAGATTCGGCGAGCAGCGCCTGCACCAGCTGAAAGTCTCCGATCGGGTGCCCGCCCTGACGGCTGTTGGCGGCGTGGAAGGTCGCCTCCTCGATGATCCGCTCGGCCAGGCCGACGCAGTGCGCCCCGATGGTCAGCCGTCCGCGAGCCAGCGACTGCATCGCGGCGCGAAACCCCGTCTCCTCGGCGCCACCGATCAATGACTCGGCCGGGACGCGCACGTCGTCGAGATAGACCTCCGAGGTCCAGGCCCCACGCTGACCCATCTTCGCGTCATGGGGGCCGAGCGAGAGGCCGGGCGCGTCCCTCTCGACCAGGAACGCAGAGATTCCCCGCGTGCCCTTCGCCTCCGGATCGGTCCGCGCGAACACGACGAACAGGTCCGAGAGCTCCGCGTTGGTGATGTAGCGCTTGACCCCGTTGATCACATAGCTCTCACCGTCCCGGCGAGCGCGCGTGCGCAGGCCGCTCGGATCCGAGCCGGCCTCGGCCTCGGTGAGCGCAAAGCACGCGACGGCGCCCGCGGCCAACGCCGGCAGCCACCGCTCCTTCTGGGCGTCGGTCCCGTAACCGGCGATCGTCTGGCCGGCGATCCCGTTGTTGGTGCCGAACATCGACCGGAATGCGGGGGCGGTGCGCCCCAACTCGAACGCGAGCCTCACCTCCTCGGTCATCGAGAAGCCGAGGCCGCCGTACTGCTCGGGCAGGGCGTAGCCGAACAGCCCAAGCTCAATGGCGCCCTGCCGCACCCGATCCGGGATCGCGTCGGTCTCCTCGATCTCGTCCTCGCGGGGAACGACCTCCCGAGCGATGAACTCGCGAACCGTCTGGATGATGAGATCGAACTCGGCTTTCTCCATCGCGCGTGGCTCCCCTGTCGTGGTGGCCTCGCGAGTCTGCCGCTCTCGCCCGATTCGCGCGGCCCGGTCGACGAGTTGGTCCTCGACCGTCGCCGCGAGGCACCCTGGGGGGTGGTTCTCAAGCTTTCGCAGGCCGATGCCGATGAGGAGGGTCGAACGGCCCCTGCCGTGACCGTCAAGTTCGAGGAAGGAACCAGAACATGCACTTTGGACGCGCCGCCACTCGATCTGACGTCCCGACCATCGATGCCGCGTCGGTGGAACTGGTCAAGGCCGGGCTCCGTAGCCTGCACGACCATTGCCTGAGTGACCTGGGCGCCGGACTGAACGCGATGAGCGCCGGAGATCTCACCGTCGAGGTGTCCCCCGCGACGAAGCCGATCAACGTGTCCGAGGTCGACGAGAGCGTGCAGGAGCTGGTCGAGTTGTTCAACTCGATGCTCGGCAAGGCGCAGACTGCACTCCAGGACTACAACGCGTTGCGAGAGAACCTTCGCGCGGCACTGGGAGACCAGTCATGTCTGGAAGAGCTGCGCCAGCGGCTGCACAGCCTCGACGAGGTCTGCCTGACCGGGCTGGGCGCCGGCCTCGACGCAGCCGCCGGGGGTGACCTCACCGTCGACGTGCAACCGGTCACCCAGCCGATCCACGCCTCCGCGGGCCATTCGGTCGGAGAGCTCGGCGAGGTCTTCAATTCGATGCTCGCCAAGGCGCAGGGCGGGGTCGACTCCTACAACCGGATGCGCGTCCGGCTCAACGAGAAGGTCGGCGGGATGATCCACGACATCGCCGATCTGGCCAGTCGCGTTGCCGCCTCCTCCCAGCAGATGACCGCCTCCAGTCAGCAGACCGGCGTGGCCATCGACGAGATCGCGCGCAGCACCACCAGTGTCGCCGAGGGCGCCGAGCGTCAGGTCACGCTCGTCCGCACGGTGCGCGCGGCGACCCAGGAAGCCGTCGACACGGCGGCCGCGGCCCGCAACACCGCGCAACAGGGCGTCGCGCTCACCGGCGAGATCGCGAACATCGCCGACCAGACGAACCTGCTTGCCCTCAACGCCGCGATCGAGGCCGCGCGCGCCGGGGAGCATGGGAAGGGGTTCGCGGTCGTCGCCGACGAGGTCAGAAAGCTTGCCGAGTCCGCCGCGCAGACCGCCGAGCAGACCCAGGCCGCCTTCCACGGGCTCGCGTCCAGCGTCGAGGCCGTCTCGGAGTGCGTGTCCCGGGTCGTGGACCTCACCGACGAGGTCGCCTCGGTGGCGGAGGGCACGAGCGCGGCCACCGAGCAGGTGTCCGCGAGTGCGCAGGAGTCGAGTGCGGCCACTCAGGAGATCAGCACCTCCTCCGAGCAGCTCGCCGGGATGGCCGGCGACCTTGAGAAGCTGGTCACCGGCTTCAACGTCTAGCGGTTCTGCGCTGCTCGAGCGCCGTCGCCCCGCCGCGCTTGTGGCGGTGAAGGGGTTCCACTCCGTGTGCCCCCCCCGCCGAGGGACCATCGCTGAAGGCCGCCGTTTTCGCCCATGCGCAGGGGCGGGCGGGGCCGCGTTGGGCACAAGTGGCGTGTGGGACGCCGAAACGTCCCGTTGGGTCGATCGGCGCGGGCGTGCGTGGGCAGAAATGGCGCGCCCGTCCGTCCACGGAGCGGGATTGGCGGATTTGGGCGTCCATTGAGCCCCAAGAGGACGATCCTTGCTCCCGGACTGGTCTCCCAGGGCCGCCGCTGCGGCCACGCGCAGCCATCTGCGCGCTCCCGGGGACGCGGGGTCCCCGGGAGCGAGACTGAGACGCGTCGCTCAGATGGCCTGGCGGCCGCCGTCGGCGTGGAAGGTGCCGCCAGTGGCGTAACTGGCGGCCGGCGACGCGACGAAGGCCACGATGCGTGCGATCTCCTCGACGGAGGCGGGGCGGTTGAGCGGCACCGTCGTGCCCACCTGGGCGATGCCCTCGGCTCCCATCACCTCGGTCGTGCCCTCGGTGGTGGTCGGGCCCGGTGAGACCGCGTTGACGCGGACGTTCTGATCGGCGAACTCGGCGGCCCAGGTGCGCGTCAGCCCGAGCAGCGCTGCCTTGGTCGCCCCGTAGGCTGCCGCTCCGACCATCCCGATCTCCGCGGCCATCGTGGTGATGTTGACGATGCTGCCGCCTCCGCGCCGGGCCATCTTCGGTGCCAGCGCCGCGGTCAGGAAGAACGTGCCGCGCACGTTGACGTCGAACATCTGCTCGAACGACGCGATGTCCTGGTCGGCGGTCGGGCTGAACGCGAACGCCCCGGCGTTGTTGACCAGGATGTCTGCGTCCGCGGCCTCCTGGGCGAGGTGAGCGACCGATTGGAGGTCCCCCAGGTCGGCCGCGATGAATCGCCCGCCGCCGCCCGCCGCCTTGACCTGCGCGACGGTCTCCCCGCCGCGGGTCGCGTTGCGTCCGGAGACGATCACACTCGCGCCGTTGCGCGCCAGCTCCAGCGCGATCGCGCGGCCGATGCCGGAGGTGGCGCCCGTGACGAGCGCAGTCTTGTCCGTGAGCGAAAGGTCCATTGAAGGCTCCTCGATAGATAGACCGGTCGGTCCATCACCTTAGCAACCGGATAGACCGGTCGGTTCACGGTCCTATCCTCAAGGTCATGCCCTCCCACGCCGGCCACCGCCAAGCGCCTCGCGAACGACTGCTCGAGGCTGCCGATCGACTGTTCTACGAGGACGGGGTGTGCACGGTCGGCGTCGACCGGATCCTCAAGGAAGCGGACGTCGCGCGCGCCTCGCTCTACACCACCTACGGCTCGAAGGACGAGCTCCTGCGGGCCTACCTGCAGCGCCGCAGCGAGAACTGGCAGGCACATGTCGCCGAGACCCTGCCGACCCGCTGGAAGACACCCCGCGAGCGGATCCTCGGGATCTTCCAGATGCTCACCGAGTGGTTCGAGGCGCCGGGCTACCACGGCTGCCCGTTCATCAACGCGAGCGCGGAGACCGCGGCCGAGTCGGCGATCCAGAGCGTGCGGGACGCGCACCGCGCCTGGGTCCGCGACCTGTTCACCGACCTGAGTCGGGAGACCGGCGCGGTGGACCCCGAGGCCGTCTCCGCGCAGCTGGTGCTCCTCTACGACGGGTCCATGGTCGGAGCTCAGCTTGACCACAGCCCCCGTCCCGGCGTCGCCGCACAGCAGGCCGCCGCGGCCATCCTCCCCGCGCCCTCCGGTCGCCGCTCCGACCCTGCCGTCTAGACCCTGGGGTCTGGAAGTACACTGTCCGCGGGTTACCGCGCCGTGAGCATTGACAGTGAATTCGACCTGCTCATCCGCGGCTCGCGAGTTGTGGTGGAAGATCGGGAAGGCCCGCGGGCAATCGCGATCAGTCAGGGCAGGATTGCCGCAGTCCTGCCGGAAGACGCCGATGTTCACGCCGCCGAGGAGGTTCGGGTGGACGCGGACGCCGTCATCCTCCCGGGGCTTGTTGACACTCACGTGCACATCTGCGAGCCCGGTACCGATTGGGAGGGGTTTGCGTCAGCGACGGCTGCGGCGGCGGCCGGTGGGATCACGTCGCTCGTCGATATGCCGATCGACAGCTTCCCCGCGACGGTCGACCTGGACACTCTGGCCGCGAAGCGGCGGGCGGCGGAAGGACAGCTTCAGGTCGATCTCGCCCTCTGGGGCGGACTGACCCCGCGAAACGTCCACACGATCGGCGCGCTCATCGACGCGGGCGCCGTCGGCCTCAAATGCTTTCTCGTCGACCCCGGCTCTCCCGATTTCGAGGCGGTCGACGACACGGTTCTGGAGCAGGCACTCGCGATCACAGCGCCGGCCGGCGTGCCGGTCATGGTGCACGCCGAGGACTTCGCGGGGGCACCTCGTCTCCCCGCCGTCAGCCGACGGTACGCGGAGTGGCTGGCCGCGCGGCCTCCATCGACCGAGGATCGCGCCGTCGCACGGGTGATCGCCGCGGCCAAGCGCACCGGCGGCTGGGCCCACATCGCGCATGTGTCGAGCGCGTCGAGCCTCCCGCTGCTGCGGGACGCACAGCGGGTCGGCGTGCGGGTCACGGCGGAAACCTGCCCTCACTACCTGACGCTCGCCGCCGAGGAGATCGCCGACGGTCAGACCTCGGCGAAGTGCGGACCGCCGATCAGGGAGCGCGCCCACCAGACCGCACTGTGGGACGCGCTGCGCTCCGGGACCCTCGGCGCCGTGGTGTCAGATCACTCACCCTGCCTGCCGGTGCAGAAGACCGATGACTTCGCCACCGCGTGGGCAGGGGTGTCGTCACTGCAGGTCAGTCCGGCAGTCGTCTGGACGGCGGCTCGGGCGCGTGGTTTCGCGCTCACCGATCTTGCGCGGTGGATGTCCAGCAGCCCCGCGGCCATTGCCGGCCTCCGCGACAAGGGACGGATCGCCGTGGGCGCCGACGCCGACCTGTGTGTGTTCGCGCCCGACGAGACGTTCGTCGTGGACCCTGCTCTGCTTCTCCACCGCCATCCCGTCTGTCCGTACGCCGGTAGGACGCTCAGCGGAGTGGTTCGTGCGACGATGCTGCGGGGCCGCTGGATTGACGAAACTCCGACGGGGCGACTCGTGAGCAGGGAGGCAGCATGAAAATCCTGGTTCTCAACGTCAACACCAGCGAGCGGATGACATCGACGATCGCCACCGCGGCCCGCCGTGTCGCATCGCCAGGAACGGAGATCATTCCGCTGACGCCGCGCTTCGGTCCTGAGGCGGTCGATGGCGCCTTTGAGAGTTACGTCTCGGCTGCCGCGCTCATGGACCTTGTGCAACACCACGAGGGTGAATATGACGCCATTGTGCTCGCCGGATTTGGCGAGCACGGAAGGGATGGGCTGCAGGAACTGACAGTGGCGCCGGTGATTGAGATCTGCGAAGCCTCCGCCCACGTTGCCCAGTTGGTAGGTCGAACCTACTCCGTGGTGACCACGCTCCAGCGCTCGGTGGCGATGATCGAGGACCGGCTTCGGCTGGCCGGCCTCGCGGACCGGTGCGCGTCGGTGCGAGCAAGCGGCATGTCGACCGCCGAGGTCGACGCCGATCCCGATGCGGCGGCGCTCGCCGTGCTCGCGCAGGCACGGGTGGCGGTCGAGAGCGATTTCGCCGAGGTCGTGTGCCTCGGCTGCGCCGGGCTCGCCGGGGTGGAGGACGCGATCCGCGCCGAGCTGGGCGTTCCGGTCGTCGATGGAGTCGGCGCCGCGGTCCGTCTGGCCGAGGCCGTCGTCGGGCTCGGACTGAGCACGAGCAAGCGCTGGACCTACGCGCCACCGGACCCCAAGCGGTTCATCGGGTGGCCGCTGCCGTGATCGGGTCTGCCCGCCCGGCGCCGACCCGCAGGCTCAGACGTTCCCGAGCGGCTGCGGAGGGTGCTCGACGGGCGTCGCTGAGGACTCCGCCGACGCCAGGGTCGGCGCGTCCTCCATCAGCTTGATCGTGTAGGGATCCTCCGGCCGCTCGAACACGGTCTCGACCGGCCCGGCCTCGACGACCCTCCCCTCGTGGAGCACGACGACCGACTGCGCGATCGAGCGGACCAGGGCAAGGTTGTGTGTGATGAACAGCAGGCCGAGGTCTCGCTCGGCCTGGAGGCGGCGCAGCAGCTCGATGATCGTCGCCTGGACTGAGACATCGAGGGCGGACGTGATCTCGTCGCAGACGAGCAGGCTCGGGGAGACGACGAGCGCTCGGGCGATGGCCACGCGCTGGCGCTCGCCGCCGGAGAGCTGGTCGGGGTACCGGTCGCGGAAGTCCACGCCAAGCGAGACATCCTCGAGGACCTGGGCCACCCGGCTCGCGCGATCCGAGCGCGGCATGGACGGCTCGAAATGCGCGAGCGGCGCCTCGACAATCGTCCCGATGGTCCTCCGCGGGTTGAGCGCGGTGTACGGGTTCTGAAAGATGTACTGCATCGCCTGGAGAACCGACCTGCGGCGGCTCTGGGCGAGGCGGGCCAGGATGTCGCCGTCGAAGGACACCTCGCCCGTCCAGTTGCCGTGCATTCCGACGACACATCGAGCGAACGTCGTCTTGCCTGAACCCGACCCGCCCACGACGGCAACGCACTCGTCACGTCCCACGGTGAGATCGACACCGTGAAGCACCTCGACCGATCCGTAGCGGGCGTGCAGGCCGCTGGCCCGCAGGAGAGTGTCGGCACTTGCCACCTGCACCGCCGGCACGAGAGGGGGGCGGCGGTCATCAGCGCCCACGGTCAGCTCTGTGCGCCGGCAGCGAGCCACGTGCCCGGCGGAGACCGAGACGAGGGGGATCGTGCTCACCCGACACGCGGGCTCGGCAAGTGGACACCGGGGTGCGAACTCGCAGCCCGCCGGCCGCCTCGTCGGATGGGGCGGCTGGCCCTCGATCCCCTGCAGGGTCATGGCGCGCTCCGGGGATGGGACGGCTTGGAGCAGCCGGCGCGTATACGGATGCGCAGGAATGCCGAACACGTCCGCGGTCCGGCCGATCTCCACCGTCCGGCCCGCGTAGAGAACCATGAGCGAGTCGACGAGACCGGCGACCACGGCGAGATCGTGAGAGACGTACACCGCGGCGACGCCATAGGAGTGGCTCAGCCGGCGCACGGTGTCGAGCACGTGCCGCTGGGTTGTCACATCGAGCCCGGTCGTCGGCTCGTCGAGCACGATGACGCTCGGCTGCAGCGCGAACGCCATCGCGAGAGCCACGCGCTGTTGCTGGCCGCCGGACAGCTGATGCGGGTAGGCGTCGAGGATCCCGGGTGTCGCGCCGAGCCCGGCCTCCTCCAGGACCTGGCCCACGCGCGCCGACGGATCGCCGAGGCCCTTGGTAGCGACGACCTCGCGGTGGAACTGCAGGACCTCGACGAGCTGGGTGCGGACACGCAGGGCCGGGTTCAGGGCCGATGCGGGATCCTGCGGAACGTAGGCGACCTCGGCTGCGCGCAGATGCTGCAGCTCGCGCGCGGACGCCGAGGCCATGTCTGTGCCATTCACCATCACGTGGCCGGCGGTGATCTGCAGTCCGCGGCGTGTGTGACCAAGCAGAGTCAGGGCGATCGTCGTCTTCCCCGAGCCGGACTCTCCCACCAGCCCGAGCAGCTCACCGTCTCGCACCTGGAACGACACGTCATCGACGACGTCGGTCCGCGTGCCGGTGAGGCGAACCTGGAGGCCCTGAACGTCGACGCGGACGTTCCCCGGGGTCATCTCGTGTTCGGCGATCGCTGGGCTCATGGCTGCTCCACTGCAACCAGGGCGTCGGCGAGAGCGCCGCTCTCGGCCTGACGGTCGACTCCGATCGTGACCCGGGCGACCGCATCGGTGAACGTGTTGGCGCCGATGGTCAGCAGGGCGATGAGCAGGGCGGGCACGACGACTGCCCACGGATTGAGCACGAGACCCGAGCGGTTCTCGTTGATCATGACTCCCCAGTTGGCGGCGGGCGGCGCCTGCCCGAAGCCCAGGAACGCGAGCCCGGCGATGATCACGATCGAGTAGGTCAGCCGCAGACCGATCTCCACCATGACCGGGGTGATCAGGTTGGGGAGGATCTCGTTGGCCATGATGCGCCGGCGCTTGACGCCGAGCAGCTCGGTCGCCTTCACGAAGTCGCGCTCGGAGACGTCAAGCGCGGCGGAGCGCATGACCCGCGCCACCTGTGGAGCGTGAGAGAAGCCGACGGCGAGCACGATCAGCCACAGCTTCGGCCCGATGATCGACACGAGCAGCAGCGCGAGCACGATCTGCGGGAAGGCGAGGATGACGTCCACGGTGCGCATGATGGCGGCGTCCCATCGGCCCTGGAGGTAGGCCGCGCCCACCCCGGCGGCGGTCCCGGCCGCCACACCGAGCGCGGTGGCGGCAGCGGCCATCAGCAGAAGCACCCAGCCACCGTCCAGGACACGGGAGAGGACATCACGGCCGAGCTCGTCGCCGCCGAGCGGCGCACCCCCGGAGGGCGAGGCGAACGGGGCGACGATCGTCGCAGTCGGCGAGTGCGGGGTGACGAACGGTCCGACGATCGCCACGCCGATGACGAAGGCCATCAACGCGAGCCCGACACGGGCGCGCGGCAGTGACGCCGCCTGCCGGAGGATGGTCGTCCACTGCCGCCGCCTCGCCGGGGTCGCGCGGGGTGGCAAGGCCGGATCAGCGAGCGTGCTGGCCATCCGGTCTCACCTGGGAAGCCGGCGTCGTGGTGTGGCCAGAAGCGCGATCACGTCGGTGAGAATGTTCACGAACACGTAGAAGCCGGCCAGGATGAGCACGATCATCTGGATCACCGGGACATCCCGGCTGTTCACCGCGCTGACCAGGGCCGCCCCGATGCCCGGAAAGGCGAACACGAACTCGACGACGACGATCCCCCCGGCGAGATAGAGGAAGGTCAAGCCGAGCACCTGGACGACCGGGGCGAGCGCGTTGGGGAGCGCATGCACGAGCAACACCCGCCTCGTCGGCAGACCCTTCAGACGCGCCATCTCCACGTAGTCGGACGCAAGGGCTTCGATGGTCGCCGCCCTCGTCATGCGTTGGATGTACGGAACGACCACCACGACGAGCGTGGCGACCGGCAGGACCAGCTGCTTCGGCTCGTCCCACGCGTAGGTCCCTGGCGGGACCAGTGACACGGCGGGCAACACGTGCAGGACGACGCTGGCGAACAGGATGACGAGCCCGATCGCCACCACGAACTCCGGGAGAGACGTCAAGGCAAGGGCGCTCGTGGACACGATCTGATCGAAGATCGAGTCCTTCCACAGGGCGGTGAGAGCACCGAGGGTCACCCCGATGAGGCTGCCGATCGCTCCCGCCAACGCCACCAGGACAGCGGAGTTGAGCAGCGCTGGTCCCACGGAGCTCCAGACCGGCCGACCGTTGGCCAGGCTCTTGCCCGGTCGGCCGCTGAGAACGCCGCCGATCCAATGTCCGTACTCGTCGAACAGCGGCCGGTTGAGGCCAAGCTGCGCCTCCAGAGCCCGCAACGCAGCCGGGGTCGCGGAGTGCCCCAGAATGGCGACCGCGGCGTTGCCGGGCAGCGCTTCGGTCGCGAGGAAGATCACGATCGAGACGACGAACAGCGTGACAATGCCGACCGCCAGTCGCCGGAGCAGCAGAGCACGCACAGGGTGCGCCCGCCCCTTCGGCCTCGATCGCGCCTCGATGATTGCATGAACCGCCACTGACCGCCTCAGCTTGCCAGGGTGTAATCTTCGAAGTTGAAGTTCCCCAGCGGCTCGCCGACCTTACCCTTCTCCCAGCCCGACACCGCGGAGCTGTAGGCGTCGAGACTGTCGACGAAGCACGGGATGATGTACCCACCCTGGGTGAAGTCGATCTGCATCATCTCGTGGATGATCTGGGTCCGCACGCTGGTGCTCTGCGTTTTGTTCGCCTGCTTGTACAGGTCGGTGTAGTGCGGATTGTTGAAGTGGGTCTCCTTGAACGGCGAGGTGGGCAGGAACGTCTGGGCCACCTGCGAGAGGTAGGGCGAGTAGTCGTAGTAGATCTGCGCGAACGGGACCTTCGTGTAATAGTTCGGGCCGAAGAACGAACCCGGGCTCACCTGGTTGATCGCGATGCTGATCCCCGCCTCCTGTGCCTGCTGCTTGAGCAGCGTCGCCATGTTGAGGGCGCTTGAGTTGACGGCCAGGGACGTGTCGAGCGTGACCTTCAGCCCGCGGCTGTAACCCGCCTTCGCCAGCAACCGCTTGGCCTCGGGGATGTCCTGCTCTCGGTGCAGGGAATGGTCGTACGCGGGATCGTAGGGCGAGGTGACGTCCGCCGCCACCCAGCCGAAGCCGTCGAGCGTCGTGGCGATGAACTCCGGCCGGTTGACCGACAGGCGGAGCGCCTGACGAACGTTCACATCGCTGAACGGCGGGCGGTCGACCCGCATCGTGAACGGCTCGATCGCCCCTGTCTGTGATGGGACCGCGGTGATCCCCGGAGTTTTCTGCAGGATCTTCATCTGCGCGCCGGTGAGCTGCCCGGTGCAGTGGATCGCCTTGCTGACCAGCGCGTTCTGGACAGCGGTCGAGTCCTGGAAGTCGATGATTGTCACTGAATCCAGATGGGGAAGGCCCGACTTCCAGTAATTCGGGTTGCGCACGAAGATGCTCTGCTGGCCGGGGGTGAAGCTCTTGTACATGAACGGCCCGGTTCCGTTGGGCTTGTCACCCTGCTTCCAACCTGCGGGCGCGATGTAGAGGAAGTACCAGAACGCCGCGAGCTGGTCCGGGAAGCTTCCGAACGGCTCGGTCGCCGGCACCTCGACGGTGAGGTTGTCGAGCTTCTTGATGCCCCCCACATCGACGGGCGCAAGCACCGCAGCGCCTCCCAGCGGTTTCTTCGGGTTGAGGATCGTCTGGAGGGTGTACACGACGTCGTCGGCGCCGAACGGCTTTCCATCATGGAAGGTGATCCCCTTCCGCAACTTGATATGCCACGTCGAGGTCGACCCCGCCGGCACGATCTCCTCGGCCAGGATGTACTGGAGCTGCGCGCTGTTGCTCAGCTGGACGAGCGGCTGATAGAGCTGCTGCCCGCGGCAGGTTCCAATCGCGGACAGACCCGCGTTGAACGGGTCCAGCGTGTCACTGCTCGAGCCGCCGGTGAGGCCCACCCGGAGGTCACCGCCGTTCCGGGCCGGGGTCGTCGTCTTCCCGGTCGAGCCGTGCGTCGACGACGACCCGCCGCCACCGCAGGCGTCGAGAAGCCCGCCGACGGCCACGGCGGCCCCGGCGGCACCGACGGAGCGCAGGAACGTCCGCCGGTCGAGGTTGAACTGTGCCGGGTCCCCGCCGGTGCCACGGTCGCGGCCCTTGTCGTCGGTCGCAGGGTTCATGGTGTGGACCTCTTCTCTCCTCAGGCTGGATTGCCGATCGTGGCGCGATGGATGGTGGCGTAGTGCTCTTCGGCCGCCGCCTCGTCGCGAAAGTTGTAACTGCGCTTGCCGCGAAGCCTCATGAGGTGAAGGCCGAGCTGGCTGAGCGGAACTGATGCAAGTGCCGGTGTCAGTTCTTCGGGCACCCCGGGCGGAAGCGGAAGATGCAACGCCGGCGCGGGAGGCTCGATGTCGCTGATCCAGATCGGTTCAGCGGCGATGTAGTTGAGCTCCTCGAGAATCTCGGCCGCCCTGTCCTGGGCGGCCCCGGTCGGCGCGACCAGGATGACGGGCTCACCGGGCTGGGTGATGAAGTAGTGCTCGTGGGCCCACTCCTCGGTGTTCGTCGCCACCGCCACCTGCTGCGCCCCCTCGAACAGCTTGGCGGCTCCGAAGTTGGCGCTGCCCTCGTTCGGCCCCGCGCCGAGGAACGCGGTGAAGCGCGCGTCGAGCAGCCGTGCCGCCGCGGCCTGGGCGGGCTCGAGGTCACTCACCAGACTCTCGGCCAGGCCAGGAAGCGTTCGCAGGGCCTGGACGTAGTCGCTCGTGGGCGTTGGATCCGGTCCGGGGGCATCCTCGGCCAATGTGGCGGCGAGGGTCAGGAGGGTCATGAGCATCGCCGTGTACGTGCTGGTGCCCGGCGAGAAGCCGAAGGTCGGGATCTCGGCCGACAGCACGACGTCGGCTTCCCGCGCCAGCCGCCCCTCCGGCTTGCCGGTGAGGGCGACGACCGTCCGCCCGAAGGCCCGAGCTTGCCGGGCGGCCTCGATCGGCCTGCCCGTCTCACCGGAGAAGGAGAGCACCACCACCGCCGTGCCCTCCGGGCAATAGCGCACCCCGTAGCGGGCGAAGTCGAGGGCATGTTGGTAGCGGACTCGGAGCCCGGAGTGAATGTTCAGGGCCAGCTCGGCGGCCTGACAGGCAAACGCGGAGTCCCCACAGCCGACCAGGACGAGGCTGTGGACGCCACGCTCTCGGAGGTGGTCGACGACCGGCTCTGCCGCGCCGGCGAGGTCCAGGCGATCACGCAGGACGGCGGGGATGGTCGCGATCTCGCGCTCCATGACGTCACTGTCGTCGCTCACGACGGCCGCGCGATGACCGTTCTGTGAGCCTCGCGCGTCAGCGCGGGCAACGAGCAATCGCTCGGCCACGACTCTGCGGTCGAGGAGGCGCAGTGAGCCGACCGCGCCGAGGGCCGCACCGGCGGAGGCGGCGCCGCGCCGGGCGGCCGTCGGCAGGTCCTCACCCAGGGCAAGGCCGGCGGCAAGGCCGCCGCAGAACGTGTCCCCGGCCCCGGTCATATCGACGACGGACACCTGTGGCGCGGGGATGTCCGTCAATCGAGTCTCCCCCTCGCCGCGCCGAGCGACAAGGGCGCCGTCGGCGCCGCGCTTCACGACGACCCCCGGAACCCCGGCGGCGAGCAGCTCCTCCGCCGCGCGCCTCGGATCGTCGTAGCCGGCGATCGCAGCCAGCTCCCCGTGGCTGGGCGCAAAGACGTCGACCCGGGAGGCGAGCTCGACGATCTCGCCCCGAGACGCCTCGCTCGTCCAGTCCTCGTGGGTGTCAAGTGCGATCACGGTGTGACCGTCGCCGGAGGCACGGAGTGAGACGACGATCCGGGCCGCCGCGGCGAACGGCATCGCCGCCACGTGCACCACCCGCGGCGAGGTCCAGCCGTCCGGGCGGTCCTCGGGATCCGGCGCCACCTCGAAGCGACGCTCCGGCGGCGTGCGGTAGATCCAATGCCGATCGCCGTTGTCCTCGTAGATCACCCAATTGCGCACGGTCGGGCCTTCGACCGGGCGAAGCCCGCCGAGGTCGAGCCCCGCCGCCGCCAGACGGTCCAGCGCGCGGCGCGGGAAGTCGCCGCCGAGCTTGGCCACCAGGCCGACACGTGGTCCCCACAGGGACGCGGCGGTCGCGGCATGGATCGTGTTCCCGCCGGGCGAGGCCATTCTGGTCTCGCCGTTCGCGTGCACGATGTCGTCGATGGTGAGGTTGCCGACGACGATGACATCGGGGGTCGGCGCGGTCATGTCGACTTCCGCTTACGCCCGCCGGACGCCGGGAAATGAAGGACGTGCCCGTCGAGGCGGTGACTCTCCAGGCTGAAGCGGAATCGCTCAATCCGATACAGGACTCGGGAGAACTCGACGGCGACGTCCTGGCGGTCGTAGGTCACAGAGTCGACGCGCAGGAGCATGGTGCCGGTGGGGACGCCCAGCCGCGCGCCCTCATCGTCCCCGGCGTGGATTGCCTCGATCGTGCTGTCAGCCCGCACGAGCTCTATCCCGTAGACGGTCTCGAGCGTGCGATAGAGGGAGCCGTCGTCCAACTCGCGGCTCTCGATGCCCGGAGCCCTGGACGGGTCGAGGTAGGAGGAGAGCAGCGCGACCGGGCTGGAGTCGAGATAGGCGAGACGCTGGAGCAGCACGAGCCTGGACGCGCGCACCGCGAGCGCCGCGGTGAACTCCGGCGGCGGGACCTGACCGAAGCTCAACACGATCAGTTCGGGGCGATCACCCTGGTCGGCATGGCTGCCGGTGAAGCTCGAGAGGATGGACAACTTCTCCTCGAACTTGGGTTGGCGAACGAAGGTGCCCCGGCCGCGACTGCGGTCGAGGTACCCCTCCGCGGCCAGGTCGGCGAACGCCTGGCGAACCGGCGCCAGACTGACTCCCCACCGCTCGGCCAACTCGCTCTCCGAGTTGACCCGGGTACCCGGGGCGAGCCGCCCTTCGGCGATCTCCTGGCGGACCAGATCGTGAATCTGGCGGTGGAGCGGCAGAAAGGATCCGCGGTTGACCGCGAGGGAGCTGAGCCACCCCTCGTCGCCGAGCGGCTCCTCATCGAGTCTGTCGTCAGTCATCGACGACGCCACCACGCACGCCGGGTCGCTTCATCTCTCCTCGCAAGCGATAATAACGGATCATTATGTCTTTGTACACACTCAAGGAGATGGCTCACGCTGGTTACTGCCGGAGGCCCACGACGGTCGCTCGCCGCCCGACCCCCCGGGCCAGCCGCGTGGCCTTGACCGAATCGACGCGGCCGGAGATCTCCGAGCCGGTGCGGATCGACGTCGCGACGATCGCTCCGTCGGCGCCGCGCCGGACGGCGCCGATGTTCTCCTCGGTGACGCGGCCACCAATCAGAACCGGGACGGTCGGGCCGAGAACGGCCTTCAACTCTGCGATCACCGCGAGCGCATCGGAGGCGCCGCTATCACTGGTGAAGATGACACCGTCGGCGCCGCCGAACCGCACATGCTGGCGCGCCTCCAGCGCCGGGTCCTGAAAAGCAAGGCTCACGCTCGTCACCTCGTGCACGTCCGCGAAGACGCTGATGTGACCGGGAAGCCGGTTCCGCAGTGACGCCGTCTGTGCCGCGCACGCTTCGGTGAGACCGCCCGGGCCCACCGCCGCGCCGGTCAGCACCTTGACGCGGACGAAGGTTGCGCCGATCGCATAGCTCACCGCAATGGCGGCGACTCCGTCATTGTGCGCGACGCAGACGCCCAGTGGAATGTCACAGCGTCCTCGCACCGCCGCACCGATCGCCGCCATGGCAGCAACGGTCTCTATCGGCACCTGGGACTGCTCCGGGACGTCGGTGGCGTTCTGCAGCAGGGCGGCGTCAAACCCCGCGTCAAGAAGCGCCTGTGCATCGTGCACGGCGCGATCGGCGATCTCGGGAATCGGCATGCCCGAGTAGTTGCCTGCGCCCGGCATCGGTGGCAGGTAGAGGACACCGATCAGCTTGAATGCCGAGGTCTCCACGTCACTCACCGTCACGCGGGCTCATGCCGGCTCTCCGACAGTGGCGCGATGGATGGTGTCGTAGTGCTCACGCTCCGTCTCGTCGTCAGGGAAGTTGTACGAGCGCTTGCCACGCGCATCTGCGAGGAAGAAGGCGAGGAGCGCCAGGGGGAGCGCCGTCACCACGGGAGAGAGAGGCTCGGGAAGTCCGGGGGCGAGTGGAAGCTCGGCGCCGGCGATGTCACTGACGACGACAGCGTCGGCACCGATGAACTCGAGCTCCGAGAGGATCTCCTCGGCGCGGTCGCGGCTGGCTCCCGAAGGCGCGATGACGACGACCGGGGTGCCGGCGCCGGAGACGAAATATTCCTCGTGGGCCCACTCCTCGAGGTTCGCCCAGGTGCCGAGCATCTGAGGGCCTTCGAACAGCTTGGCCGCGCCGAAGCGCGCGATCGCCTCTGACGGGCCGGCGCCGATGAAGCACAGCCACTCGGCTCCGGCGAGTCGACCCGCGGCACGCCGGGCGGGCTCCGCGGCCATGGCCAGCGTCTCACGGGCGGCGTCGGGAAGTTGGTGGAGCGCCTCGCGCAGCGCCGGTCCGCTGCCTCGGCGCTCGCCCATCGCGGCCGCGAGTTGCAGCAGGGCGAGCAGCATCCCCGCGAACGTGTTGGTGCCCGGCGAAAAGCCGAGCGAGGGCACGCTCAGCACGAGCGACCGGTCACAGGACTGCCCGAGCAGTCCGTCAGCAGAGCCGGTCAGGGCGATCATCGTCTGTCCGAAGCGCTTCACCTGCACGGCGGCCTCGACCGTGCGCCCGACGCGGCCGGAGTAGGAGATCGGGACGACCAGGGTCCGGTCGGTGAGGTAGCGCACGCGGTAGCGCGCGAACTCCATCGCGTGCAGGGCGGTCGCGCGGACGCCGGCGCACCGCTCGAAGGCAAGAGTCGCGGCCTGGCCCGCGAAATATGAGTCGCCGCAGCCGACGAACACGACCTCGTCGATCCCGTCCAGTGTGCCGGCGAGCGCGCCGATCGGGGCATCGAGCTCGTGGAGCTGGCGCTCGAGCAGGCTGGGGATGCCGTCGATCTCGCCGAGCATGGCGCGGATCGCACGGCGGTCGTCAGATCCCGCGGGGCTGAGGGTGACGCGAGCGGGCGGGTCCGAGGGCCGCGCCAAGCGGGCGGCGGCCTCCTGTGGATCGAGCCGGGCGAGGCGCAGCGAGCCGAAGCCCTCGATGGCCAGCGACGCCGAGACGGCACCACGACGCGCGGCCTCCACCACATCGAGACCCGCGGCCAAACCCGCGGCAAGCCCACCGCAGAACGCGTCACCCGCCCCAGTGACATCGACGACGGAGTCGGCGGCGAGCGCCGCCACCTGCACGGCGTCGGGCTGATCGCGCTGCCAGATCAGGGATCCGTCCCCACCGAGCTTGACGGCGAGAGCGGGCGGTGCGTCCACACGAGCGGACAGCTCTGCGATCGCGCGCGGTGGGTCGTCATAGCCGAGCAGCTCGGCGAGCTCCTCCCGGCTGGGCGCGAAGCAGTCCACCTGGCCGGCCAACGCGAAGACGCGAGCCCGGGTGTCGTGGCGCCAGTCCTCATGCGTGTCGAGGGTGATCCTGATCGCCGGCGCCGCGACGCGGACTGCGCCCACGATCGCCTCAGCGGCGGCAAGCGGCATCGCGGCCAGATGGAGCACCGGTGCCGGCTCTGCCGTCAGCCACTGCTGCGGCAGATCCTCGGGCCTCGGTGCGACCTCGAGGTAGCGCTCGGGGGGCGTGCGGCTGACGTAGCGGCGGGTGCCGTCGGTCTCGTACAGCACCCAGTAGCGCGCGGCGGGGCCGGGGATCGACGTCGTGCCGTCGGCCACGCCGGCCTGCGCGAGCTCGCGGAGACTGGGTTGCACGACATCCTCGCCCAGCCGCGTGACCACTCCCACATGCTCTGCCCACAACCGAGCGCCGAGCGCCGCGTAGAGGCTGTTACCGCCCACGGCCCCCAGGTTGGTGGTGCCATCGGGGTGAATGACATCCTCGAGCGTCACATTTCCCACGACGATGACCCGCGGGGGCGTGGGATTCATGAGGGGCGGCTCCCCCTGGGCCCGTGCACCCTGACCGAAGTCTCACTCACGCTCGAGCCCTTTCAGTAGACATGTCGCTACGAACATTATAACCTTATGTCCGACGAGTGGTCAAGACGGGTTCAGTGCAGACCTTTGCGATCGAGGCTGGTCTCGCGTGTGCTGGCCGTCTCGGCAGTGCGACTTCCCGAACGAGGTGAATCGATGAATCACACGGTCCCTCCCGACCATCACCTGCCGGGCCTCGCACTGGGAAGCGGCCTCCTCCGCGCGGACAGCGCCGCCGTGCTCAAACGCTTCTTCCACCTGGAGCGAGCGCTGGTCACCGCATGCGCCGGCTGGATCCCGGCGGCTCGCCGGCTCGAGACGAAGCTCGCGCTCGCGAGGGCCACCTGGGAGGACGCGCTGACCGCGGACGCGCTGCGAACCCGCGTGTTCGAACTCAAGTACCCGGACAGAGGCATCGAGCCGGGAGACGACGCTCACCTCGTCGCGCTCTATGAGTCCGCGCTCCACGCCCCGAGCGCGGTCGCACTGCTCCGCGCGCAGGCCCGCGTGCTCCTCCCGCTCCTGGCCGCCTCATATCGCTCGTACCTCGGAGCCGCCGACGCAATCGCCGACGCTCCGACTCGCCGCTTCCTCGGGCTGGCGCTCGGCGAGGTCGAAGCCCAGATCGCGCTGTTTGAGCAGGTCGCCTCCGACGAGCTCGATTCGTCTGGACCTGGTCAGGATGAGCGCATCTCCGGTGAGAGCGAGTCCTGGATCGCCGGCCTGGGCGAGTACCTGTCGAGGCTCCGCGAACACAGGCAGGACGGTGACACCCCACACGCGGGGCTGGTGATCGCTCCCGGCCGCCCGTGGCAGCTCGCCGAGGATCCCGGCCGGGATGAGCGCTACCTCGCGACCTCCTTCTACTGGCCTGACAACTTCGAGCCCGGGGCTTCGTACGGCGACGGCTTGCAACTGCAACTCCGCAGTGCGGTCAGCCATCTCAACGAGGTATGGGCAGTCGATACGGCCGCCGCAAACCTCGTCCTCCTCTCTCCTGAGCTCGGATGGGAGTTCGTCGTCGACGCCGCACGCTGGGTCTACGACGAAGCCAGGCACATGACGATGGGCAAGTCTCGCCTCGAGGGTTGGGGTCTGCGGCCGGCGGAGATCCCGCTGGGTGGCTTTATCTACGAAGCGTGCCGTGGTCAGGACCCGATCCTGCGCCTCGCGATGCTCGCCTACTTCGAGACGAAGAACATCGGCAAGAAGCGGGAGCGCACCAATGCGTTCCATGAGCTCGGAGACGAGGTATCGGCCCGCGACATGGACTTCGACTGGGCCGACGAGGGGACGCACGCAGCGTACGGTCGAAAGTGGATGCGGGTCCTGCTCGAGAAGCGGGGACGTGGCGCGGAGGCCTGGCCCGAACTGCTGCAACGCTGCGAGGCGCTCGTCGCTCAGCGCGTCGCGGCTGCGAGCGAGCAGGAGCGTGAGAGGCTGACGGCCGACGTCCAGAGGCTGATCACGCGCGCCGCAGAGATCGCCGACCGACCGGGCGCGCGATTGCGGGCGAGCTGACGGTCGCCGTCGAGGCTCCGAAACGCCATACTGGTGGGCGCCCGTGCCCCCGAATACCCAGACGTCCCGACGCAAGCGATCAGCGGACTCACCCTCTCGCAACTTTGAATCGCTGACGCGCCATGGGGCGCTGCCGCTCTACCGCCAAGTCGAGAACCTGCTGCGAGAGCGCATCACGAGTGGCGAGTGGCCAGAGGACTACAAGCTCAAGCCCGAGGCCGAGCTCGCTCATGAGCTCGGCATCGCGCGCGGAACGTTGCGACAGGCGATCGGCGCCCTGACGGCCGACGAGTTGCTCTCGCAAACCCGTGGCCGCGGCACATTCGTGACCGGCCGACGAACCGACCTTCCCGTGCAGCAGCGGCTGATCACGATGCACGAGCTGCTGGCCGAGTCCGGTCAGGCGTACACCACCGAGCTGCTGCTCAGGGAGTTCGCACCGGGGCCGGCGCGAGTTCGATCTCTCCTGGATGCAGGAGCCGATGAAGAACTCCTGCGCCTGCGTCGCCGACTCCTGCTCGAGGGGGAGCCGTTCGTGGCGCTCGACAACTGGGTGAGAGTCGCCCTGGCCCCGCCGCTCAAGGAGTGTGACTTCTCACAGGAGCCGCTGTTTGCCGCGATTGAGAACGCGGGCCTGACGATCGGATGGGGTCAGCGGAATTTCAGTGCCGTCCGAGCCGGCGAGATGGCGGGCCTGCTCGGCATGGCGGCGGACGAGCCTGTGCTGTACCTCGAACAGGTGACCTACCTCGCAGACGAGCGCCCGCTCGAGTACTCCGACGTCTGGGTCCGAGGTGACAAGTTGCGGATCACCACACTGCTCGGTCGCTGACACTCGTCGCCCTGGCCGACGGGATCCGTGCGGTGAGCTGCCAGCCGCCGCCGGCGTCAGGGCCGGCGCTCAGGGCGCCCCCGCGGGCGTCCACGCGCTCGCGCAGACCGGTCAGCCCGCGGCCGGAGCCGAGCCCCAGCTTGGTGGACGCGATCGGTGGCTCGTTGACGATACTGAGTTCAAGCGCTCCAGGGCGGACATCGACGGTGACGGTGACCGCGGCCCCGGGGGCGTAGCGCAACGCGTTGGTCAGTCCCTCCTGCACGACGCGGAGCGCGACATGAGCCACTGACGGTGAGACCTCGGAGGGGTCTCCGCCGATAGTGAGAGCGACGGGGAGACCGGAGGCACGAGCGGTGTCAATGATCTCGTGGATGAGCGCGAGATCGGTGTGCTGGTCGTCGACGGCGTCCGGCGAGAGCAGGTTGGCCAGACGCTCGAGGTCGGCCTGGGCCTGCCGGGCGGCGGTGGCGATCACCCCGAACGTCTGCGCGGCGAGCGCCGGCTCGCGCCGGGCCAGGCGTTGACCGGCGCTGGCCTGGACCACCATGACCGAGATCGCGTGGGCGACGACATCGTGAAGCTCGGTGGCGATCCGGGCTCGCTCGTAACGGACCGACAGGCGGGCGTAGGCGTCGCGCTCGGCGGTGAGCTCCGCGCTCTGCTGTGCCAGGCGCCCGGCGAGCGCCTCGCGGCCCCGAAGCGCGAGGCCCGCTGCGTACAGGGTGAGCGGGAGCATGATCTCCGGGACGAGCACATTGTCGTCGTAGTGGATGCTCTCGCCGGCGGCGACCCCGCCGAGCACCAGCCCGACGGCCAGCGCTCCGGCCGGCCGCGCGGGCGCGCGGCCGGCCAGGAACGCGACGAGGGGCAGGACGACGATCATCCATGAGGTGTCCCGGGCCCCGAGCGCCCCCAGGACCAGTACGGCGCAGACGGCGGCTGACGCTCCCAGCAGAAACGGTGGCGCCGATGCGCGACGGATCATGCGGTGACGAGCACCGGGAGCGCGGCGGTGGCGCGGGTACGCCCGCCGGCGATTTCGGACTCGAGGCTGCCATGGTGCAGCGCCAGCCGTTCCCGTGCCCGTTCAAGGGCTGCCTCGGTCCGGCGGCGGTTGCCACGGACGGGGCCACTGACCGTCAGCGCCAAGGCGTCGGCGCCGAAGTCGACGTGGACCTCGACGCCCGGCTCGTCATCGGTGGCGCTGAGGAGATGCTCGACCACCCGGTAGGCCGAGAGCTCGAGACCCGCTGGAAGCACACGCGGCACTCCGGTCACCGTCAGGTGCGCCCCGGTGCCCTTGGTACTGAGGAGCAGCGCGTCGAGGTGCGCCAGCGTCGGCTGTGGCTCGGTGGGTGCCTCGTCGCCATCGCGCAGCAGACCGACGACCGACCGCATCTGCTCGAGCGTCGCGCGGCTCTCGGCCTCGATGCGCTCAAGCGCCGGGCCGGCGTCCTCGTCACGCGCCCCCGCCTCGGCGAGCTGCGTCAGCTCCGAGAGCCGGGTGCGGAGCAGCTCGTCGAGCTCGCCCGACAGCCGGACCCGGTCGCTCTCCACCTCCAGACGCGCGTTGGCCTCACGCTGAGCGCCGAGCTCGGCGTTGCGCTCACGCAGGCGCGCCACCATGCCGGCACGGGAGCGCACCACCCTGCCGATGAACCACACTGCGAGCGTCACCGGCACCGCCACCTCCAGGCCGTCCCAATGAGCGGCTTGATCTGAGGAGAGACAGACGACGCCCGAGCCGAGCACGATCGCCAGTCCGATCAGCGCATCGCGACGCTCCTGCCAGGCGGCCACGGCGAATGCTTCGACGAAGAACAGCGGCAGCAGCAATCCACAGCGGGTGATCGTGCCGTAGATGGCGACGTGGATCGCGGTGCCGACCAGCGTCCCGGCGGCGGCGAGCAACGGGGCGCGCCGGCGCCATAGCACCGGGACGGTGGCCAGCAGGATCAGGAACCCCATGACCGGACGGGCGGCGCCAAACGTGTGACCGTGGTGACCGTCCTGCATCCAGCCGATGAACGGCACGCCGGCCACGGCGAAGAGCACGGCGATGGCGATATCGCGACGCGCGATGCGCGGGCCCCCGGTGGGCATAGGTGAAATCATCTCGACTCGACTCCTTGGTCGCAAGTGGTTGATGGCCATCACTGTCCCCGGAGTCCGGTGTCGTGTCGTCACCGTGTGGGGTGAACCTCCGCGGCCTCAGTCATCCCGCGGTGGGATCACGGCAGGTGCTGGTCGCGCGATGATGCACCCGTGACCACGATGCGTACGGTGCTGGTGGCGGCCGATGCGGGAGCCGGAGCGGCGACCATCGTCGCCTCCCACGGCGGAGAGCTCCTCTCCGCGGAGAGGGTGGTCGCCGCGTTCGCCGCCCCTGCCGACGCGGTGCGGGCGGCCGCCGCGCTCGTCGCCGAGGGCGAGCACGGCGAGGGCGAACACGGCCAGCCCACCGCGCGCGTGGGCGTCGACGCGGGGGAGCCGGCCGTCGCAGTCGAGGTTGCCGAGCGCATCTGCGCCGCCGCGGAGACCGGCCAGGCGCTCGTCACCGAGGCCGTGGCGCATCTCTCGGGCCGCGCGACCGCGGAGCTGCTGCGCCCGGCGGGCGGCGTGCGGATCGCTGAGCTTCGGCGGACGGTTCCGGTGTTCGCAGCCGGTGCAGCCCCGATCGCCGATGGCGAGAGCCGCGCCACGACGGTCGTGATCGCCGATGACCAGGAGCTGCTGCGCGCGGGGTTCCGGATCATCATCGACGCCGAGCCGGATCTGCGGGTTGTCGGCGAGGCGGGCGATGGCTGGGCCGCGATCGACGTCGTGCGCCGTCGTCGCCCCGACGTCGTCTTGATGGACATCCGGATGCCGGGCCTGGATGGACTGCGCGCCGCCGAGACGATCCTCGGGGACGGGGAGCCCGCGCCCGCGATCGTGATGCTCACCACGTTCGACGTGCAGCGCTATGTCTATGAGGCGCTGCGCCTCGGCGCCAGCGGCTTCCTGCTCAAGGACGCTCCCGCCGACCGCCTGCTCGACGCGATCCGCGTCGCTGCGGCTGGGGAGGCGCTGCTGGCGCCGGCGATCACGCGGCGGCTGGTCGAGCGCTTCACCGCGGCCGCCCGCCCCGCGGACGCAGCGCCGTCGCCACGGCTCTCGGAGCTCACCGCGCGTGAGCTGGAGGTGCTGCGCCTGATCGCCCGCGGCCTCTCCAACGCAGAGATTGCCACCGAGCTCGTGCTCGGCGAGAACACGATCAAGACCCACGTCAGCCGCGTGTTCGCAAAGCTCGGTCTGCGCGACCGCGCCCAGGCCGTCGTCGTCGCCTACGAGACCGGGCTCGTGGTGCCGCGACCGAGCGAGGAGTGACTCGCGCGGCAGGCCGAGGCGAGCTCCGCATCTCGGGCTTGGCTTTCACGTCGCGCTGAGTCGGACGACGCCGAGCGGGTAGTCGGTTCTGCAATGACGTCGTCGGACGGACGCGAAAACGGCCAAGAGGCAATCGAAGAGGCCGCCGAGCATGCCGAGCGAGCCTCCGAGGAGCGCGAGGAGATGCGGCGCAAGGCGAGCCTGGCCGAGGCGACGGATGACTCCGACCACTCCGACAGCCTGACGCGAGAGGCCGCGGAACATCTGGACGAGGCCTACGAACAGGAGGACGCATCGGCCGAGCGCGCGGACGACGCGGGCTGACATGAGCTCGTGGCCGGTGTAGCTTCTGCGCAATGAAGGTCGTGGTCGTGGTGGTGTGCTTCGAGTCTCTGCCGTTCGCGGTTCTGGGCAGCGTTGCCTGGGGCCGGCGGTCGTGTCGCAGATCGAGGTTCTGGCTTCGGCTCATCGGGGTCGCGTTCGTGATGTTGCTTCCGGGACTGACGGCAGTGCTCCTGCAGTCCGATGAGCAGACCGCGGGAGCCCTGCTCTGGCTGGGGTTCGTGTGGGGACTTGCGATAGCGGGGGCAGCGGCGTTCCTGCTCTTTCACCGAGAGGGCCCGGACCCGGGGCCAGAAGACGACGAGGGTGAGGGACCTGATTCCGACGATGGCCGGCCAACACCTCCGTCCCCCATCGGCGGCATTCCGCTCCCGGACGCCGAGCAATCATCGACACGCCTGCGAGATCATCGTCCGCTGCCGCGCGTCCCACGTCCTCGTCGACCGGCCCGCCGGCGCGAGCGAGTGCCGTCACGGCTGTGGCGATCGCAGTTGCGGCCCAACTGACGACTCGGCTGAGTCGACGGAGGTCAGCATGAGCAGCACCGACATCGACACTGACACCTCGTCCGCGCTCCCGGCGCCTCCCGATGGGATCGTGCTGGCGCACTTCATCGTCTCCCAGGACGTCGAGCGCTCCCGGCGGTTCTACACCGAAGTGCTCGGCGGCACGGTCATCTTCTCCGGAGGACCGACCTACGTCGCACTCTCCAACGGGTTCATCATCATCAACGTGGGCGGCGGCCCCACCGACGACAAGCCGACGGTCACACTGCAGACGCCACAGGATCCCGATCACGTCAGCAGCTTCCTGAACATCCGCGTCAAGGACATAGCGACCGTGTACGCCGAGTGGAGCGCGCGGGGCGCGAACTTCCTGACGCCGCCAAAGCAACACGAACACGAGATCCGCTGCTACATCCGTGATCCCGACGGCTACCTGATCGAGGTCGGGCAGACGACGGACCCCGAGGGCGACTGGGAGCCCGCTCACTGGCCGGCGCCTTCCCCGGGCAGCTGACCCGCGGAGGGCACCCCATGCAGACGCGGCCCGACGGACGTTCGCCCGCGGGCGGACTGCCCGCGATCACGGGGGATGACGTCCGCGCACTGCTCTCGGCTGCGCA
>Ga0335075_10000712_pt1 | contig 56473 bp, 51 predicted proteins | sample Lox_Sample_24_FD_206723 | JGI IMG/M metagenome (GOLD analysis project Ga0335075, IMG submission 206723) | Soil microbial communities from Loxahatchee National Wildlife Refuge, Florida, United States - Lox_Sample_2.4 | ecosystem: Environmental > Terrestrial > Soil > Wetlands | place: USA... | reverse complement strand
GGCCGGATTCGACCGCCCAGCGGTCGCGCTCCTCATAGGGCGCCGGAGAGCCGGCGGAGCCCGGCAACGCAAGCCCGATCGCTTCGCTCACCATCGCCATGGTGTTGGCGGTGAACTGGCCGCCGCACGCGCCGGCCGAGGGACAGGCGACGCATTCGAGTTCGTGCAGTTCGGCGTCGCTCATCCGGCCGGCGGCGTGCTGTCCGACCGCCTCGAAGACATCGACCACGGTGACGTCGCGGTCATGGAAGCGGCCGGGCAGGATCGAGCCGCCGTACATGAACACGCTGGGGACATTCAGCCGCAGCATCGCCATCATCATGCCGGGCAGCGACTTGTCGCACCCGGCGAGCCCTACCAGCGCGTCGTAGCAGTGTCCGCGCACCGTCAGCTCCACCGAATCGGCGATCAGGTCGCGCGAGACGAGCGAGGACTTCATCCCCTGATGGCCCATCGCGATGCCGTCGGTCACGGTGATGGTGGTGAACTCGCGAGGCGTGCCGCCGGCCTCGGCGACGCCCTTCTTGACCGACTGCGCCTGGCGCGACAGCGCGATATTGCAGGGCGCGGCCTCGTTCCAGCAAGTGGCGACGCCGACGAAGGGCTGGTCGATCTCGTTGGCAGTCAGGCCCATTGCATAGTAGTAGCTGCGATGAGGGGCCCGCCCGGGTCCGACCGTGACATGGCGGGAGGGCAGCCTGCTCTTGTCCCAGCGTCTGGTCGGCATGGTCCCGGCTCCTGCATTGTGCGACGACTTGCGGGCTGGTTATAGCGCTGGTCGCGGAAAGGCCAAGCCTTGCTCCAGGGTTCTCCCATCATTCCCGCGCAAGCGGGACTCCATTGCGCCGACTCGAGGCTTTGGGTGCTCCCATGGATGCCAGCAGAAAGCAGGCATGACGGAGTGACGCCTCGACCCTTTCGCCGCCCGGCATGACGTCCCACCCGGACGAAAGGTCAGCCGGCAAGCTGCGTCGCAGCCGCAAGTACGGAACCAACACGGCAATACAGAGCCGATTGCCCACCGCTGAGCTGCCGCATTCGCGGCGCTATTCCGGGCAAGCGGAGATCGTGCCTGCACCGGGCGTCGTCACGGCTCCACCATCGGGCCTGACACTTGAATCCGTCTCCGACCGTATGGTCTGCGGAGACGCAGTATCGGTCCTGCGGCAACTGCCTGCGGAGTGGTGTTCATGTGCGGTCACCTCCCCACCCTATTGGCACACGGTCGATTACGGGATTCGCGATCAGATCGGCCTGGGGACTTACGAGCAATACCTTGACGAACTCGACGCCGTCTGGCCGGAGATCGCGCGTGTGCTGCTGGCCAACGGCAAATTCTGCCTGAATGTCCCGCTATTGCCGCTGTCGAAGGCGGTCTCCGGGACAGCGTTCGGGACAACCCACACCAGAATTCTTATCGACCTTTATTCCGATATAAAACGCCGGATCGAAACGCTGACAACCCTGCGGCTTTTCAGCCTTTATGTTTGGGAAAAGCAGACGACCGAGAAGATGTTCGGATCGTACCCCTATCCGCCGAACCTATACGAACGGAACTACATAGAATTCATCGCCGTCTTCGTTAAACCCGGCGCGCCCCGTGTCCTGCCAGCCGCCGTCAAGCAGGCATCGCGGCTATCTCAAGGCGAGTGGATGGACCTGACCCGGCAGGTCTGGTGGATGTATCCGGACAACGTCCCGCGCCGGGACGGCCATCCCGCGGCATTCCCCGAGGCTCTGCCCAACCGGTTGATCGCGATGTACACGTTCCGCGCCGTCCCCGAGCTCGATTTTCCCGGCGATATCGTTCTGGACCCGTTCGCCGGTTCCGGCACCACGTGCGTTGCCGCGCGGCGGTTGGGACGTCGTTTCATAGGCATCGAGCTGAACCGGGATTTCTGCCACCTCGCCCAGCATCGGATCGCATCCACGCCGGTTCGGCCGTTAATCATGAGCGGCCGTCGCCCCGAGGCGGCGGAATAGCTCCCCCACGTAGGTCGGAATTTATTCCGCCATCCGTTCCCTCAACTCCCGCCCAGCAAGGCCACGCCCCGCTGCGCAATCACCCCCACGACCACCCATTTCGGCGCATATTGCGCGTCACCAAGCCGGTGGCCGAGGCCCAGGCCGAAGCGCAAATCAGCTTCACCAGCCAATCGAAATCGGCAGTTCAACCCAGCCATGACGCGGTAGGGCACCGAGGACACCTACCGCCTTGCTACAATCCCCCGGTGCCGGCAACTCGATTGAACCCTGTGCTGCGCGGCCTGTTCCGGGCGCCGATATACCTATACCGGTGGCGGTGCGGCCGGCTGCTCGGACGCCGCTTCCTGCTGCTGGTCCATATCGGGCGCCGCACCGGCCTGTGCCGGGAAACCGTGCTGGAGGTTATCGAGTATCGGGACAACGGCCCCGAGGTCGTCGTTATGAGCGCCTTCGGTCCCAAGGCCGGTTGGCTTCGCAACATCCAGGCGACACCAGGCGCGGAGGTGGTCATCGGTTCGCGCCGTTTCACCGCCGCGCACCGCATCCTTGGCGCGGACGAGGCAGTGCGCGTCATTGCCGGCTACGAGCAGCGCAACCGTCTCGTTGCGCCCATCATCCGTGCGGTGCTGAGTCGCCTTCTAGGCTGGCGATATGTCGGCTCCGACCTCGATCGCCGCTGGTTGGTCGCACATTTGCCGCTGGTTGCATTTCGGCCGCGATAAAATCGCCACCGGCACGCGTGCAGCCCAGCGGGTGAGGGCCTCACGGCGACCAGGATATTTCAGATCCCAGACGAACCGGTTGAGGCCCGCGCCGGGTTCCCGGACGCCGCGCCGCCGGCTACCGCGAAAGCGGCGCTCATCAGCCGCGCCCCTTGTTCAATGTACACCGCGAGCCGCGTCAGGCCGGCGAGTTCTCCGGTATGCCGAAACTCTGACGGTTGCTTCAGCGGGGCATCTACTTCCACGGGAAGCCTCTGGTAATCGAAGGTTGATATGCGGTCATCAGCCAAGGTCATCAACTGACCAGCCGGCACCAGCTCGACCATCTGGCGGCGAAACTCAGGCGTGTAGCATCGTCCCGACTTGGACATTGTTGGCTCCCCAAACGCAGCCTGCCCGCCCTGGACAGCCTGACCGCGCAACCAACGCTGCTCGGGGGCACCGCCTTACACCACGGGAATGGGGCACGCTCTCGTTGCTCAACGGTTGGTAATGCGCCATACTTCCACTACCACCGCGGATAGTAATCCCGATGAGGTAGCGACACGTTACACGCCTAGGATGTAATCACAAAAAAAGAAATCAGACCTGATCAAATTTCTGTTGTCTTTGACCGGCGCTGGACATAACCTTCCTGGGTCGGAAGGATAATTTCAGTCTGTCCAGCCTGGTCCGTGCGCAGCTATGGACCGGAGCGGCGAAGCAATCCCCGGCGGCTGGTCGCATCCTGGTAGGAGGTGATCAGGACATCGGCATGAGTTTGCCCAACTCTTTCTGTTATACAGGAAGGGTAAGTGCGGAAGCATGACGATGGGTAAAACCATCCGTTATTGGCGCGCTGGCAGGGCGACAGCGTGAGAAGGGCCCGCCGCCGTCTGTTTGCTGATTATGCGGGGCTCAAAATCGGTAGGGGCAGAGGGATGCAACACTGGTACCTGCTTCGCACAAAGACCGGAGGCGAGAGGACCGCGCAAGCGCAATTGCAACACGTAGTGGAACGTACCCTGCTGCCCCTGGGTAAGATGCGGCTCCGGCAGCGCGAGCGCACCTTTCAACGGATCGGCCCTGTTTTCCCGTGTTATCTATTCGCATTTTTCTGTTTGGGACACGCGGCAAGGCAGATCCGGTTTACGCCGGGGATCCGTGACATCGTGCGGTTCGGTGAGCAAGCCGCGGTCGTGCCGGACTGGGTCATTCACGAATTGATCTCAAAATGCGCCCAAGGACCAGTCGACCTTTCGAGTTCCGGGTTCGCACAAGGCGCTCCCCTCAAGGTAGTTCGCGGACCGTTCCGGGAATTGGAAGCAGTCTTTGACGGGTATCTCGACGGCAATGAGCGTGTGGCTGTTTTGCTGTCGCTTATGAATGCGGAGAGACGCGTCGTAATGCCGGTTAACATGGTGGTCGCAGCGGAGTGACTGGGAACTGCCACAGTCCTTCTGCAACCTGAGCCGAGGTATCGACCAGCCCACCTGGCAGGGCATTGAACAACCTCGGGATGCGTTCGGCGAGTGTTTGAATCGGGTGAGGTCGGCATGAAGGTGGTTCTGTTCTGTGGCGGTTTAGGAATGAGGCTGCGTGACTACGCCGACCACATTCCAAAGCCAATGGCGGTAATCGGTTACCGGCCCATCCTTTGGCACGTCATGAAGTATTTTGCCCACTTCGGTCACCGTGAGTTTATCCTCTGCCTCGGCTACCGGGGCGACGTGATAAAGCAATACTTCCTGGATTATAATGAGTGCCTGTCCAACGATTTCGTCTTCTCAGATGGCGGAAGGACGGTGCGGCTCGTGAACAGTGACATCGATGATTGGCAAATCACCTTCGCAGAAACGGGGCTCCGTTCGAGCATTGGGGAGCGCCTCCTGGCCGTAGAGAAATATCTGGCAGACGAGGAGCTCTTCTTAGCCAACTATTCAGATGGGCTCACAGATATGGATTTCGACCAATATCTGGATTACGCCCGCAGGCAGGATAAAGTAGCCACGTTCGTGAGTGTCAAACCTAATCTAAGCTACCATATAACACGTACAGATAACACAGGCCTTGTCACCGGCATCGACGAAGTGGCTCGATGCGGCATACGGATCAATGCAGGTTTTTTTGTGTTGAAGCGGACTATCTTCAGCTATTTGCATCCTGGTGAAGAACTGGTCATAGAGCCGTTTCAGCGCCTCATCCGGGCGAAGCAATTAGCTGCCTATGAGCACGACGGATTTTTCGCCGCCATGGATACGTTCAAGGACAAGCGACTCCTGGATGATCTGCATGAAGGGGGCCATCCTCCGTGGGAGGTTTGGAGACGGCCTGGCACGAAGCCGGGGGACCTGGCGGACCCCACAGCAGCGGAAGATGTTCCGGACGCCGTTGAAATGGGGAGGTCGGCCTTGCCGGCCTTGAGCCAGTAAGCTCAGGGTTGCGAGTCCGCCATACGACGGCAATGCCCTGAACAAGGATGGCACCCGCTGGGATGGTCACCGTCGAAATGCGGTTAGATTGGCCTGCAAGAGAAAGCTGGCCAACCGCTTTGTCTTGAATTGAGTCTGCCCGAAAGAGGAGCCGAGGTGCGAAAGAGCAAGTTCACCGAGGAGCAGATCGTCGAGATTCTGCGCGAGCAGGGAGCCGGGATGAGGACGTCGGATGTGTGCGTAAAGCATGGCATTTCCCAGCCGACCTTTTATGGGTGGAAGGTGAGATATGGCGGGCTCAGCGTATCGAATGCCAAGCGGCTTAAGCAGCTCGAAGAAGAGAACGGAAATCTGAGACGACTGCTCGCCGAAGCATTGCTGGATAACGCTGTACTGAAGGCCAGTACGCCAAGAAGAGGATAGCGATCGGCGTCTGAGAGCGGCCATGACCGCGGCAGGCGAAGAAGCCCCGTCGTCCGAAGGAAGGGACCACAATCATTCCGGATCCAGCGATCTGCCTCATCTTCAACCGGCATGGACCGTCGGTACCCGGCGTTGCCGAGCCAAGTCGCGGTGCGCTTTTCCGTAGACAATAGTGGGGAAAAGCCGATGCAATACGTACACTCCATTCCGGCTGCGGCATCGTTCAGCGGCAGGGGGCTATCAGGATATGCCTTCGGGCCATTGAGGCAAGACCTTGACGTCTACTACGTCAAGGTTGAGAGCGGGCACGATACCTTTATGCGCAGCAAGAAAATTGCTCGGACGTATTATGTCCTGTGCGGAAGCGGCTATTTTACCATAGCTGGCAGCAGATACGATGTCGAACCTGGATTGCTCGTGGAGGTTCCAGCAAGAGTCGAATACTCCTACTCAGGTAAAATGGAACTTATTGTGTTCTCAAGGCCACGATGGTTCGCCGGCGCCGACCGACATACTAGATGGAACCCGGACGTCGTGACTGACACAATTCCCCTTCCCAAAGATCGCCCTTGGCTTACCCGACTGATACAGCTCAAGCTATTTGGAAAGTCGCCGGTCGGGGTCTATCTGAGGTTCAACCAACGATTATGGAATAGCCTTCCCGAGCAAGTCACGTCTTCTGGGCTAATGAGGCCGTATGGAGAATTCTTGCATCGACTAGCTCGCGCTCGCGGAGACCGCGCGCAGGCGGGCAGCACATTCTTCCTTCGCAACAGGCCGTTGCTTGAGCTGGTCGAACGCCTCGCTCGTCGATCCATCAAGACTGATGTTCTGAGGGTGGCGGTGCTGGGCTGCAGCACAGGTGCCGAGGTCTATTCGATGGCATGGACAATACGGTCAGCGAGACCTGATCTGAAGCTAATACTGGATGCAGTCGATATCTCTAGCGAAGCAGTGAGCATTGGCAAACGGGGGGTCTACTTATTTGCACCGAAAGCGGATTTGTTTGAACGCATCTTGGATGGCGAGATCAACGAGATGTTTGAAAGGGATGGAGATCGATTGACTATTAGAACCTGGCTTAGAGAGGGGATCGAATGGCACGTCGCCGATGTAGGAGAGACGGCGATACGAGAACTTTTGGGCCCTCACGATATCGTGGTAGCCAGCAACTTCCTCTGCCACATGGAGGAGGCTACGGCAGAGAGATGTCTGCGCAATGTTGCTGAGCTTGTAACCTCAGGGGGATATCTGTTGGTATCCGGAATTGACTTAGACGTTCGTTCAAGGATCGCGTCGGAACTCGGATGGACCCCGGTTCGGGAATTGCTTGAAGAAATCCATGAAGGAGATCCTTGCTTGAGGCGCCTTTGGCCATGCCACTACGGTGCATTGGAGCCGCTGAACAGAGCGAGAGACGACTGGATGCATCGTTATGCGGCTGCCTTTCAAATATGTGCTTCCACCGACCCGAGCGGGGATTTTGCAGTGGAAAGCCGCCAATGTAGTGAACCGGGGAAATCCAATCGGGGCGGCGATCAGAAATCCAGGGTTGAGATTCTGGCGTCAGAGGAGTGATCTTTACGGAAGCTGAACTCGCGGCGCCTTCATCATCGGCCTGGCACCGCACGACGACAACCGAGGGTACTTCGCGCGCCTGTTTTGCCAGAAGGAACTTGAGGTGGACGGCCTACACACCGAGCGCGGAGGACGACTTACGCCATGACGACCCGGGATTGAGCGCGAATCGCGCCAACGAATGTGTCAGCCTGTTGTTGCGGCCTCGAACGCAGCTTCGGGTGCTCAGGGCGCAAGCTGAGGCGATCGATCCCGCAGAGGGCGGGCCTGGTGGGTGCCTATTTCATGGTTCAGGGGCTGATCAACACGATCTTCAATTCCGTTCTCAGGGCGATTCCGCGCCAGCACCCACGCTTTGCTTGGTCCCATTCTGCGAGTCTATGCCTGGAAATACGGGGTGATTCTGTTGGCCTGCGATGGCGACGCGCTGGGGGCTGCAGATGAACCCGTGCCCGCCGGGTGAAGGGGCTGGGGTCACTCCCCGCCTGCGGAAATCGGGGACAGATCATACGCGGGTGCAGTGCGGTTTGCGCAACGCGCAAGCAGCCGCAGAGGCGTCGGTGAAATAGGAGGAAAACAGGTTGCTTCCCCTCATTTTCTCGCCGGAGAGACGCGGGCCACTAAAGCTACTTTGTTTGGGTGCCCATTCCGATGACATAGAGATCGGGTGCGGCGGGACGATTTTTCGTCTCATATCGGAGATCCCCGACCTCGCAGTACGATGGATTGTCTTCAGCGCAACCGGAATTCGAGAAGCTGAGGCCAGGGACAGCGCCGGCGCATTTCTTCAAGGTGTCCTTGACAAGCAGATCGATGTAGGCAGGTTCCGCGACGGCTATTTCCCTTTTCAGGGTGCCGAGATCAAGGACTACTTCGAGGCTGTCAAAGCCGATTTTGATCCGACACTGGTCCTGACGCATTGGCATGGCGATGCTCACCAGGACCATCGGCTGATTTCCCAACTTACACAGAATACCTTCCGTGATCATCTCGCCCTTGAGTACGAAATCCCCAAATACGACGGCGATATCGGTAATCCTGTTCTCTTCGTGCCACTGACGCGGGACCAGGTCCACCGGAAAATCGAGGTCCTCGGCCGGCATTTCCCGAGCCAAACAGGACGGAGATGGTTCTGTGACGAGACGTTCTTGGCCCTGGCACGACTGCGCGGCATTGGTTGCCATGCTCCCGAAGGAATGGCCGAAGCGTTCTACGCAAGGAAGCTCGTGCTCTGATAAACGGAGGCCGAAACAGGGGAAACCTGACCAATCTGGCGTCCGACGCTCGAGTGGCCATCGTTCCCACGCCGGAACCGCGATCGTCGTCTGTGCCCCACACACAAGATGACCATTGCACAGTGATCTCATAAGGAGACTATTCGCTGAAAAACGCTGCCACCACGGCTGATCTCCGCCCTGATGATGTCCGCCAGAGCGAGCCATCGTGCCCGGTGATTCGTCATGATTGCGTAGGTCTGACGCAATGGACCGCGGTGCTGGTGACGGCCGATATGGTAGGTACAGCGCTGGTGGCCATCCTTGTCTTTCGCTTGTATGCAAGCCCGCTTAACTACAGCTACAGTCAGTTATGGGTGGGCCTCGCCAGTTTTTTGGTCGGATGGATAGTGACCTCGTGGACGCAGAGCCTCTACACACGGGGAACATTACTATCAGGAGCTCGAGTGCATAGCCTGAATGGGTTGGTTGCATGCGCACTCACATTTGGCGTGGTCCTGCTGCTCGGGTTCGCACTTAAGTTTATTGGCAGCGTGTCGCGCGTCTGGCTGCTGAGTTGGGCTATGGGCTCCTTCGCATGGGTCGGCGGCCTGCGGTTACTATGGACTTATTTCCTTCGTCGGTCGCTGCATCGGGGAAAGTGTCTCGACCGGGCGCTGGTTCTCGCCGGGTCCATTCGGCATGCGCGTCACTTAAGTGACGAAATCGAGCTGGAAAGCCGCGGCCAGATTGCTGTGGTTTCCGCGATGGCAATTCCCGGAATGCCCGACGGTGCGTCAATCGACTGGATCGATCAGGCTGTTCGCGAGGGCATGATCGATCGCATCATCATCTCCAAATTTGAAAGAGCAATAGACCAGTCCAGGGTGCTGCTCGCGCGATTGATGCACGTTGCAGTCGATGTGACATTCATTCCGGATCTCACCGAGCTGCAGGCACCGGTGCTGAACGTCGATCGAATTGGCATGTTGCCGGCGATCGATCTCGCGTCCCGTCCGCTTACCGCTCTGCAGGCCGGGTTGAAGCGCGCGGAGGATCTGTTCTTGAGCTGCTTGATCATGCTCCTGGCAGCGCCGATGTTTGCTGTCGTTGCACTCGCCATCAAGCTCGACAGCTCCGGCCCGGTGCTGTTCGGTCAGGTACGGGAGGGCTATCACAGCAGGGCATTCAAAATCTGGAAATTCCGCACCATGTATCATGAGGCCCGCGATGAGGAGGCAGAGCAACAGACCTCGCGGCGCGACCCCCGCGTCACCAGAGTGGGGCGCCTCCTCAGACGGCTCAGCCTCGACGAACTCCCACAGCTCGTCAACGTAATCCGAGGCGAGATGTCGATTGTGGGACCGCGCCCGCATGCGCTCGGAATGACGTCTGTTGGCTTGCCTATGACGCAGGTGCTTGAGGAATATGCGGCCCGACATCGCCTGAAGCCCGGGATTACAGGTTGGGCGCAGATCAATGGCTGTCGCGGTGAGGTGGACTCGCACGAAAAGCTCCGTCGCCGTGTCTCACTCGATTGCTACTACATTGACCATTGGTCGCTTTCTTTCGACCTTTGGATAATCCTTCGCACGTTAGCTCACCTGTTATTCGACTCGGATGCCTATTGAGATCGGTCTACAATGTGGATGAGGCTGAGAAAGCGGTCTGCCTGGCGGGAGGACGACCACTCCGGCGACGCTGGTACCCGGACTAAACCGAGCAGGCGTGTGGGTTGGGGCGCGCGGTACGACGGTTCTTTGCCGACTACGCCATACCGACCAACTTACGGGCCCTCTCGACGTTCCGGCATCACATCGTGGACCAACGGCGACGGCCCTTGCGCCGACGCAGCCAACGCGATCGCACGACGTGGCCCGACATAGACAGACTAGTTGAACGCCGGCTGCCCGTAAGATGCCCAAGGTGGAGCCGTACGCGAGAATGCCGCACGCACGGGTCCGGTGATCGAAGGCGTGATGGTCGCCCAGGGTATGAAGAGCGCCCATAAAGGAGAGGAATAGTTGCAGAGCCAGGTTCCCGCCCAGCCAATCGAGTACATTGAAGACATGGCGGGCGCACAGGCCGCGTCGGTTGACCTGTTGGCTATTGCAACAGCAGCACTGCGGCGTTGGAAGCTGATTACCACCATAACGCTGTGCGGGCTGATTGCGACATACGGCGTTCTGAAGCTCATGCCGTCGCTTTATAAATCGACGGTTGAGATACTCGTCTATGATCCACAACAGCAAATCGACGCGGCGATCCAGAAGCCAGTCTCCCCCTTCGTAGACGCCCTCGGCGACGAGGCGATGAACACCGAAATCAGCATCCTGAAGTCGAAATCGGTCGCATTGCGCGTCGCCACCGAGCTTCACCTCGACAAGGATCCGGAATTCCAACCCCGCGATCAACTCGTGGCCTTGGTGAAACGGCTTGGTATTCGCTGGCTGGCCCGGGGGTCTCGCGATAACGGCAGCGGAACAGTCGGTAGTACAGCGCAAGAGAAGGCCGAAGCGCTGGATCGGGCAGCGGATATGTTGCTTGACAGACTGCAGGTCTGGCAAGACTCCTACATCATATATGTTTCTGTTACGTCGCAGAGCCCGATCAAGGCTCAGCGCCTGGCAGCGACGATCGCGACGGACTATTTGGCGAGCCAGCGGGAAGCGCGGCAAGAAGCGCTCCAGCGGGTGGCCATCTGGCTGAAGGGTCGTGTCGACAATCTGCAGTCTCGTGTGCTGGAAACCGACTCCGAGATCGAGAAGTTGAAGGCTGAAAGCGATGTAAGCGAGAACGACTTCAACAATGTCAGGGAGCAGATTGGCGGGCTCTATACCCAGCTTATGAGAGCGCACGAAGATGTCGACGAGAAGCGTGCCCGCCTCGAACAGGCCCGTCATGTGATCGAGACCAAAGGCGATATCCAGAGTATTCCCGAGCTGACCGCCTCCACTACGCTCACCCAGCTACGTCAGGAACAGACGGAATTGAGCTCGCGCGTGACGGACCTGCAAACTAGGCTGGGCCCGCGTCACTTGCAGGTTATCGCTCTCCGAACCGAGTTGGCCTCCGTGAACAATCAGATAACCGCCGAGACCGAGCACATCCTCGGCGATATGAAAAATGCGTACGATATCGCGGTACGGCAGCAGCAGTCGCTGGAGGCAAATCTCGAAAACCTGACCTCCCATGTTAATTCCGAAACTTACACCAAATTGCAGCAGCTCCGACGCGTCGCCGATGCGGACCAACGGCTCTACGAAAGCTATCTCTCCCAGTACAATGATGTCTCCGAGCGGCGTACACTGCAGGACGCGAGCTCACGTGTCATTTCACCAGCCGCGCTTCCGCGGTCATCCATTTCGTCACGTCGTAAGTTGCTGCTTTTTCCGCTTGGAGGGGTGCTCGCCCTCGGTGGCGGCTTTATGCTCGCATTTCTGCTGGAATATCTTCGGCCAGGCATCAAGACTGGCGCGGAAATCGAGCAATCCTTTGGCCGGCCAGTTATGGGAATGATTCCTCTGGTGCGGCACCGTAAAACCCGCAGCACTCCGTATGATCGATTGTTGGGCGAAGTGGTCAATGAACCTTTCTCACGCCTGACGGAGGCCGTGCATGCGGTGCGGATCAGCCTTGAGCTTTCGAACGCGAATCCTAAAGTCGTTCTAGTTACCTCAGCACTGCCTGCCGAAGGCAAATCGACCGTTGCAATGTTGCTTGCAGCTTCCAGTGTCAGTTCAGGCAAGAGAACCATATTGCTTGATTGCGACCTGCGCCAGCAGTCGACATCGGAGGCACTCCGAAACAAGCGCCAACCGGGCCTATCCGACTTGCTGCTCGGCACGGCGAAACTCACGGACGTAATCACAAAAGACGCGGTAACGAAGACTTATGTGATTCCCGCTGGATCGATGGTTCCAAATGCCGCTGACTGGCTAAAATCCCAGCGGATGCGCGATCTCATCTCCGCACTGCGCAGCGAGTTCGACTATGTCGTGATGGATACATCACCCTTGCTGCCGGTCGTAGATGCGCTCGTCCTCACGACCGTCGCCGACAAGGTTTTGGTGATTGTCGAATGGAGCCACACGCCACGCGGCAGCATCTCCGAAGCTTTCAAGGTTTTGCGGCCGGAGGCACATCGCGTCGCCGGGATCGTCCTCAACAAGGTGGATGTCGATCAACTGCCGGGGTATGGTTATTACGGCAGTTATCACTACGCTTCGTCGGCAGGTACTTAGCAACTCATACGGCTGACTCACTGGGCGCAGGTTTGTCGTGCCAGTGCAGGTCGCGCTTGATTACACCGCATCGTAAGAGTTAGCCTGGAAGGTATGCGAGTCATTTGAATCGATTGCAGCGTTGGACTTGAGCGGCTCGAATCGCCAGCCAGGTTGCCACCGGTGGATGAACACGCGAGCCTGGCTACGGCACCGGACATGAGAACAGTCCACTCATTGTTGCCCGGTTCTTTGCCACGCGGCGAGCGATTCGACACCGGTTGCCGCGTTCTAACCTCGAATATGCGGGCATTTGCGCCGACCCCGCGCCTCCTGCGGCGACCTCCCTGCAATGGGCCTTTTCCGCATGCACTCCTCGCGACGCTACTTGCTGATCTCACCTTGCCGGGACGAGGCCGAGTATCTGCGCCGTACGCTCGACAGCGTTGCCGCGCAGTCAGTGCGACCGGCCGCATGGGTTATCGTCGACGACGGATCGACCGACGGAACCCCAGCCATCCTCGAGGAGTACGCACGCCGACTGCCATACCTACGCGTGCTGCGGCGCACGGATCGCGGTCACCGGAAGGTGGGACCCGGCGTCATCGAGGCCTTCTACGCCGGCCTGAAAACCGTGCGCCTGGAGGACTTCGATTATCTCTGCAAGCTGGACATGGATTTGGACCTGCCGGTTCGTTACTTTGAATTGCTGATGCAACGGATGGAGAGTGATCCCCGCGTCGGGACCACCTCCGGCAAGCCGTGGTTCGTTCTCCCCCGGAGCGGTGTCTTGGCGCCGGAAATCTGCGGAGACGAGATGTCGGTCGGAATGACCAAGTTCTACCGCATCGCCTGCTTCAAGGAAATTGGTGGCTTCGTGCGCCAGGTGATGTGGGACGGCATCGACTGCCACCGGGCCCGCATGCTCGGTTGGATTGCCGAGAGCATCGATCACCAGACCCTCCGCTTCATCCACTTGCGTCCGCAGGGAGCCAGCCAGAATGGCATCTGGACCGGGCGGCTTCGGGTTGGTTTCGGACAGTACTTCATGGGCACCTCGCCCCTCTACTACCTGGCAGTCGCAGTATTTCGTCTCCCGGCCCACCCGGTGCTGGTCGGCAGCGTGGCCATGCTGTGGGGTTACCTCAGAAGCTGGCTCAAGGGTTTGCCGCGGTACGACGACCCGGAGTTCAGGCGCTTTCTCCGATCCTACCAGCACGCATGCCTGCGCATGGGAAAGCGGGCCGCCACGGCCCGAGTCGAGGCTGAGCGGGCGAGCCTTTGGCACCTCAGCCATCCGGGTTTCCAGTCCTAATGGAGGCGTCGATGGAACGCATCGAAACGGCCGAGCTGCTGGGCCTATCGTTCGACCCGGTGACTATGGAGACTGCGGTGGCCAGGTGCCTCGAGTTTTGTCGCGACCCGCGCAGCACACACACGGTTATTACGGCCAACGCCTTCCACCTGTGCATGATACGCCGCGATCGGGAGCTGGCGGCGTCCTGCCGGGCAGCCCACCTCACGGTGGCCGACGGCATGTCGGTAGTCTGGGCGCTGCGGGCATCGGGCCAACCGGCACCGGAGCGAGTGGCCGGGGTGGATCTCATGGCGCGCCTCCTGGCGGCGGCCGGAAAGCGTCGGTTGCGCGTCTATTTCCTCGGCGCGCGGCACGAGGTGGTCACGGCCCTGGTAGAAACGACGCGTCGACGGTACCCCGGCGTCCAGATCGCTGGCTTCCGCGACGGCTACTTCGACGGGAATGATCACTTAGGCATTGTCGAGGAGATCCGGGGCAGCCGAGCTGACATCCTGTTCGTCGGTATGCCCTCCCCGTTCAAGGAGACTTGGTGCGAACGCCACCGGGAGCGCCTTAATGTGCCAGTCATCATAGGCGTAGGCGGCAGCTTTGACGTACTGGCCGGCTTCATCAGGCGTGCTCCTCGGTTGGTACAGAGAGCGGGGCTGGAGTGGTTGTGGCGGCTCCTGATGGAGCCCCGCAAGCTGTGGAAGCGCTACCTCACCACCAACTTCGAGTTTATCTGGCTTGCAGGTCGGGAGATCGTGGCCCGCCGCCTGGAACGTCCGCCAGCCGCACAGGGGCATGCGTGACGTACACCCGATCTGCGGCCGCGCTTCGCAGGGGCGGCAGCGCCCGGCTGGCGACGGGCAATTGAACGGCGTCCAGCTTTTCAAGGGACCTAGCTAAACGATGTGTGGCATCGCCGGGATCATCGGGCGACTGGATGACCTAAATCGCACCGCGCTGCAGCGAATGAGCGACGCAATGGTCCACCGCGGCCCGGACGGCAGCGGGGTGTGGGTCTCCCCGCCGGACTCCCGCGGCTGGGGCACGTTGCTCGCCCACCGCCGGCTCTCTATCCTCGACCTCTCAGCCAGCGGTGCCCAGCCCATGGTTGATGCGCTGACTGGGCACGTACTCATCTCCAACAATGAAATCTATAACTTCGCTGAGCTGAGACAGCGCTTGGTGGCTCAGGGGCAGGAGCTCCGCTCCACCGGCGACACGGCCGTCATGCTCCGCGCCCTCGGCCAGCACGGAGCAGACGCGGTAAGCTGGTTTCGCGGTATGTTCGCCTTCGCCTGCTGGGACCCAAAGGATCGCCGGCTGCTGCTGGCAAGGGATCCCCTGGGGATCAAGCCGCTCTACCTGGCACGGTCGTCGGATCCGGATGCGGGCTGGTCGATAGCCTTCGCATCAGAGCTTCGAGCCCTCCTGGCCTCCGGCCTGTTGGGCACGCCGTGCCTCAACCCGCATGCCGTGGCCAGCAGCGTGTGGAACGGCTTCGTGGTCGGCCCTCGTACCGCCGTCAAAGGCGTTGAGCTGCTTTGGCCCGGCCGCCTGCTCGAATTCGACGGGGCCGGCAAGGAGCTTCGCCAGCAAGACTTCTGGCAAATCCCCGACTGCGGTCCCGATCCGATCATGGACGAAGACGGGTTGGCCGCCATCCTCGAAGAGGGACTAAGACTCCATCTCGCGAGCGATGTGCCCCTGGCGGTCTTACTTTCCGGCGGCGTGGACTCGTCGGTCGTCGCCAACCTGGCGCAGCGAGCTGCGCGAAGCCCCATCCACACCTTCACCTTGGCCTTCGAGGAACAGCAGCTCAACGAGGGACCTATCGCGCGGCAAATCGCCGCGGCAATCGGGACAGAGCACCACGAGGTGGTGCTAACCGAGGGGCACTTCGTTGAGAACCTTGAGGAGGCGCTGGACAGCCTGGACCAGCCGACCTTCGACGGGCTCAACGCCTACTACATATCGCGCGCCATTCGCTCTGCTGGGTTCACCGTGGCTCTGTCTGGCACCGGCGGCGACGAACTGTTCGGGGGCTACCCTTCCTACCGGGAGCTGCCGCTGTTGCACCGCTGGTCACGGCACGCCGCTTGGGTACCACGAAGTGCGCAGATAGCTGCGGCGACACTGGCGACCTGGCGGCCGCGATGCTCGGGCGCGACGATGCCGCCACAGACCCGTTGGGCCAAACTTCCCGAGATGATTCGTCATGGTGACGATCTGCTGACACTCTACCAACTGGCCTACGCGCTCTTTCTCCCTGGATTCCAGCGAGAGCTCCTGGCGCCCGACTTTGCCGAAGCTCTGTCCGACGGCCTCCCTTTGGCCTTGCGCGACCGAATCATTGCCGAGACCCGGAACCGCACGCCGCTCTCGGCCATCAGCGTTATGGAGCAGCGCCTTTTCCTCGGCGAGCGGCTGCTGCGTGACAACGACGCTGCCAGTATGGCCTGCTCTTTGGAGCAGCGTGTACCGCTGGTGGACCAGGTCCTGTTTGAAAGCGTGGACCGCCTGCCGGATGCGACACGCTACCGGCCGCTGGGTCGGAAGGCTGTACTGCGGCGCATCGGTCTGCGCGGCATTGACCCGGCGCTGTTCGAACGGCCCAAGAGCGGATTTGTGCTGCCATTTGATCGCTGGATCCGGCGCGGGCTGAAGGACGCCATGGACCAGACTCTGCGTGACCCTCAGGCGATCGCTGCGGTCGGGCTAAATCCCGCAGCGGTCCAGCGACTCTGGCGAGCCTTCCTCGACGGGGCGCCCGGCACGTACTGGTCTCGGGTTTGGTCGGTATACGTGTTGATCCGATGGTGCCATCGCAACCGGGTCTTCCGCTGACGCTGACCCCCTACCATGCGGGCCGCCTGACGGGCGCCTAGTACATCGTTTCCCATGAACCGGCTCCGTGATGCGCATTCTTTCAGTGTTCGGCACGCGCCCCGAGGCCATCAAGATGGCGCCGATTATCCGTCGGCTGGCCGTGACGCCGGGAATTACCTCGCTGGTGTGCGTGACGGCGCAACACCGGCAGATGCTGGATCAGGTATTGAGCCTTTTTTCCATCACGCCGGACCGGGATCTGGACGTGATGCGAGATGGGCAGGGGCTGACCTGGATCACCACCTCCGTGCTGGAACGGATGACGGATGTTTATACCGAGCTGCGCCCGGAGTTGGTATTGGTACAGGGCGATACCACCACCACGTTTGCTGCTTCGCTGGCAGCTTTCTATGCGAAGGTTCGGGTCGGGCATGTCGAGGCCGGTCTGCGGACCGGCAATGTTCATTCCCCCTGGCCGGAGGAGATGAACCGACGGCTGACCACGCATATCGCCGATTTGCATTTTCCTCCCACCGAGCAGGCATGTCTGAATCTGCTGCGGGAAGGGATTGATCCATCGCGAATTGTGGTGACCGGGAATACGGTGATCGATGCGTTGTTCGACGCGCTGGCGATCCTGGATGCCGATCCGGTGCGGATCGTGGAGATCGAGCGGATACTGCCGCGATTCGATCCCGCAAAACGACTTATTTTGGTGACCGGCCACCGGCGGGAGAATTTTGACGGCGGTCTCGAACGGGTTGCGCGCGGGCTGCTTCGTCTCGCCGCGCGGGGCGATGTCGAGATCGTGTATCCCGTACATCTCAATCCGAATGTGCGGCGGGTTGCCGAGGCGATGCTGGGATCGCATGATGCGATCAAGCTTATCCCGCCACTCGATTATCTTCCGTTCATTCACCTGATGCGCCGTGCCGATTTGATCATTACCGATTCGGGTGGCGTACAGGAGGAGGCGCCCTCGCTGGGCAAGCCGGTACTGGTGACACGTGGTACCACCGAGCGTCCGGAGGCGATCGAAGCCGGCACGGTGGAGCTGGTTGGCACGGATACGGAGTTGCTGGTTGCGCGGGCGTCGCGTCTGCTGGATGACCGCACAGCATACGAACGGATGGGCTTTGCCCACAATCCTTATGGCGACGGCAAAGCCGCCAGCAGGATCGTCGAGACTTTGGTGCAAGCATAGCCTCTCAAAAACGTCTGCGATGATTCGGTTGGCTGAGGCTTCTTCTTTGTTCACGCCAGGCGCGGCTTGGCGTTTCTTTGTCAGACATTGAAGTTCATCCCAATCGCATCCGCGGGCGGCCAGACCAACTCGATGAATCCGAATCGTCTTGATATCCTCTGCGTTTCGCAAATGCCGGCGAGCCCTCCGCGCTTTGGGGCCCAGGCACGAGTGCATGGACTGATGACCCAGCTCGCACGACGCCACGACCTGACGGCGGCGATGCTGGTCGATGATGAGTTTGATGCCGATGAGTGTCGCCGGGCTATGCAGCTCTACTGCCGCGAGGTGGTGCTGGTCCCGAACCCCCTTGGTCGGGAGGGCCTCACCAAGCGGATGTTGCAAGTCCGGTCCCTGGCGTCGACCGGGAGCTTCGAACGGTTGCGGGTCACGTTGCCAGTCCTGCAGCAGAGCCTCGACCGGGTCCTGCGCGCCAGGCGGTTTGACGTCGTCAACCTGGAGTTCCCATATCTTGGTCATTACGACTTCCGCCGGGCGCCCCCGGGGCAGAAGCCACCGCATGTCATTGTAGACTCGCACGAGATCGCTTACGACTTGGCCCGACAGTTCGCCCGCGCCGACGGTAATCTCGGCCGTCGCCTTTATGCCGAGGCCAATTGGCGCAAGCTTCGGCGAGAGGAGTTAAAGGCGTATCGCGATGCGGACGGGGTTTATCTGTGCAGCACAGCAGATGAGCAGCGCCTGCTCGACCAGGTGCCCAACGTCCGCACGGCAGTCATCCCCAACGCTGCGGACGTCGAGTACTACCAACCGCGCCCCACAGACCCGCCACCCGACGGCTGCACCGTAGTCTATTTCGGGCTCCTCGCCACCGTGCCCAACGTTGATGGCGTGACTCATTTCGCCCAGAATATCTGGCCCCGCATCGCCGCGGCGCATCCTAAGGCGCGTTGGAAGATCATTGGCGGCCGGCCGCCGCCCTCGCTCCTGGCACTGGCCGGGCCCAGGGTCGAGCTGACCGGCCTTGTACCGGACCTGCGGCCGCATCTTGCGGCTGCCGCGGTGGTGGTTGTGCCGCTGCGACTGGGCGGCGGCACCCGCCTCAAGATTGTCGAGGCCATGGCGATGGGAAAGCCCATCGTCTCGACCACACTGGGCGCTGAGGGGATCGAGGCGGTCCCCGGGCGCGACCTCCTGGTCGAGGATGACCCCGCGGCCTTCGCGGAAGCGGTAAACCGGTTACTGGCCGAGCCCGACCTGGCCGCCCGCATTGGCCAGTCGGCCAGGCAACTGGCGACGGACCGGTATAGCTGGACTGGGGCGGCACAGGCCTTGGAGGGCTTCTACCGCCGTGTCCTGGACCACACTCCGTGAAGGCAGCGCTCATCGGAGCTGGTCAGATCGCTCGCCAGCACCTGGCCTGCCTGAAGACTCTACCGGGCGTCGATCTGGCGGCCATCTGCGACCTGTCACCCGCTACCGGGGAGGCTGCCGCCGAGAGGTACGGCATCCGGGATTGGTTCACCGACCACCGGGCCATGCTGGAAAGGGTGCGACCCGACGTGGTTCACGTCACCACCCCGCCGACCTCCCATTTCGGGCTCGCGCTGGACGCGATCGGCGCCGGCGCCCATGTCATCGTCGAGAAGCCGGCCACTCAAACATATGAGGAACTGGATACGCTGGTCGGGCGTGCCCAGGGTGCCGGCTGCCATCTCATCGAGGACTACAATTACCTCTTCAACCAAGCCCCACAAGAGATTCTGCGCCGCATCGAGTCCGGCGAATTCGGTGCGGTGACACACGTCGAGGTGCTCATTTGCCTCGATATCCTCGGCCCGGGTGGCTTTGCCGATCCCAACTCGCCGCATCCGGCGCTCGCTCTGGCCGGCGGCGCCATCGCGGACTTCCTGCCCCACCTGGCGTCGCTGGCGTACCTCTTCGTTGGCCCGTACCGGACCGCTCAGACAGTCTGGACCAAGCGCAAGCCTTCGCTGCTGCCGTTCGACGAGTTTCGCGCCGTCGTGGACGCCGAACGCGGTACTGCGGCTCTCGGCTTCAGCTCCAGCTCACAGCCGGACGCGTTCTGGCTGCGCGTTTATGGGGAGAGAATGCAGGCGACCGCCAACCTGTTCGAGACGCGGCTCACCTTCGACGGGCCCCGCAATGCTCCCAAGCCGCTGCGCTCCTTCTTCAACGGGCTGGAGGAGGGGAAGACCATTCGGCGCGCCGCAGTGGCAACACTACTCCGTAAGTTCAAAGGCCCCGGCGCATATGAGGGACTGTGGGAACTGCTTGCTCGCACTTACAGGGCGCTGGCGGACCGCTCGGCGCCGCCGGTCACGGCGAGCGACGTCCTGGAAGTCAACCGAATGGTCGAGGCACTCAAGCCGCGGGAGCAGAGGTGATGAGGGCGCTTGTCACCGGCGCGAACGGGTTCCTCGGCCGGCATGTGGTCGGTGCACTGCTTGCGCGGGGCATTGAAGTCCGTGCCTTGGTCCGTCCAGCCGCGTGCCTGGAAGGACTGGGATGGCCCTCGTCGGTGGAAGTCTTCAGAGCCGACCTGCGCACGTCGCGCCAGCTCCCGCACGCCTTCGAGGGCGTCAACGTGCTGCTCCACCTCGCGGCGGTCGTTACGGGTGGGGAGGATGCGCAGTTCGCCGGTACTGTGGTCGGCACCGAGCGGTTGCTGGACGCCATGGCCAGCAGCACCTGCCGGCGGCTGGTCCTGTGCAGCAGTTTTTCGGTCTACAACTACAGCTCGGTCCTCCGGACCTTGGACGAGGACTCGCCGCTCCATCAGACGCCCGACCTCTACACCCGCGATGGCTACACGATCGCCAAGTGGTGGCAAGAGCGGGTAACCCGGCGCTTTGCCGAGCAACACGGCTGGGATCTTACCGTGCTCCGGCCCGGATTCATCTGGGGACGCAATCACGGCTACTTGGCTGCCCTGGGCCAGCAGTTCGGCCGGCACCATCTGGTCATCGGTCCGCTGACTCGCATACCGATGACCCACGTCGAGAATTGCGCCGACGTTTTTGCGCTGGCAGCGGTCAACGAGCGCGCTCGGGGTCAGACCCTGAACGTGGTGGACGGCCCCGGCGAACGCATCTGGCCCTATCTTTCTGACTATATGCACGGCAGCGGCCAATGGGGCTGGCGCCTGCCCGTACCCTACTGGCTTGCCAGCATGATGGTTCGTTTGGCCTTCGCCACCGTGTTCAGAACCGCCACCAAGGTGCCCGGCATCCTCATCCCGCGCCGGTTCGAGTCACGGCTCAAGCCGCTGCGCTTCGAGAACCGCAAGCTGCGGGAAACGCTGGGATGGACCCCGCCGCTCGACTACCGGCGGTGCTTGGTGCGCACCTACGGTCTGGCAACGTCCACCGGGGCCGCCGAGCGCTGAGGCACCGGCTCCCTGGCCGTCTCGAACAGCCGCTTCAAACGAAGGAACCATTTCTCGAAAATCTCATAACTCAGGCAGGCCAACGCCGGCGAGGCCGAGGCGCCAACCATGGCCTGCAACGCCACGGCCCCACCATGGGAGCCGAGCCAGCCAGCGAGCTCCAGGTCGGTGCGGTTGGAGGTCAGATGGCAACGTGATGCCCGGCCCAGGGGTCTGCGCCTCGGCCAGGGGACCCGGACCGCCAAACCGATGTCATTGTATATTTATCGATTATCGGACCAGGCCGCACGGGCCGCTTCAATTCGCAGCAACACCGCTGGCGATCGACCCCAATAGCGCCCTCAGGTGGACTTCATGCTCAGCGAGCCTCGTAGCCTCACCGCAGCCAGGCGCCTCCTTCGATCAGCAGGGACGCTCACCGGCCCCCGATCACGGCGGGCGGCTACGCCGGCCATCCCCAGGCGACGCACAGGGTCTGCCAACCTATCGCAATCGCCAACGAGCAGCGGGTGTTCGCGCCTATCGTGGCCTCCGTCCGCAATCACACGAAGCTCACCCGATCCGCCGAACTCAGGCATCCAGGGCCAAAGTGCCCTTGGGCTCGACGAGGCAGATTTAGCGGGGCGTTATCCCTTTACGTAGCCGACAACCGGGGTTCGTGACCCCCGGCAACAACCTGATATTCAACCCATCTGGACCCGGATTCGCGGCCGCAAATACAGTCCAGAACGGAGCCGACTTCGCAACTCTGTCAGCAAAAAACATGCGCCGCCTTCTGATGGCCTTGCTGCCCCTGGCCGCTCTTGTCGCCTCGGAAGCGGTAAGCACGGCGGCAGTCACCGGATTGTCATCTACGCCTGCCAAGGAGATTGCGGGCAATAGGTCACACCACACGCTATTCGAAGGCAATTATACTTTCAATATGGATAGTGATACGACCCATGACAACTCAGTCTATCTTACGTTCTTCCGTAATTACGCGACCGGCTACCGGTCGCGGTTCACAGATTGCGTAAACCACAACGCGGTAGTCGACGATATCAACAATCTACCCGGCAGAAACGGTGAGCCTCGCCCCCCGTGAGGTGGAAGTTGACCGGGCTTCCGAGTGCACCGGCCAAAGTATGGGTCTTGGTGCTCAGGCCGCCGCGCGAGCGTCGATGGCCTGGCTGTCGCCGTCTTTTCTTGGGCGCCGGCACTGTGTTGATGAGCACGCACAACGGTGCTGTCGAGCATCGCGTATTCGCGCTGGATGCGGATACCGGACACGAAATTCGGCGCCTCCCACTCGGCCGGACCACCCAATCCCCCCCGATTTCGTTTACAATCGATGGGCATCAGGTGATTGCCGCGATCGCTGGACGGGCGCTTATGTACTAGGGCTATAGGGAGACTGCGAACGATGAACTCGCAATCAGCAGAGCGACTGAAACGGCCTATGGTAAAGCCTGCATTGGCCTTGCTGCTGTCCAAAGCATGGGGCCGCGCATGGGATAGTCTTTTTGCGCACCGTCTTGTGGTCTACATATGCGTCCTGCTGGCAGCGTCGGTTGGTGCTTACGGATACTGGGTCAGGACACACACCATCTTCGCCTGCCAGGCCGACGGATACAGCGCCGAGCGATATCTGGCGTATTGCAACGGAGCGAACTATGCCGAGTACGAGCACGGGGCGTTCTACTTCAATATGGAACCCTTCGTGGAGGACTCGGTCAGAAACGCGGATGTGCTTTTTTTGGGGAATAGTCGGCTTCAGGTGGCATTCTCCACAGCTCCGACCGCACAGTGGTTTTCGGCTAATTCGGCGCGGTACTACCTGTTGGGGTTCAGCTACTACGAGAACGCGTTTTTTGAGGGCCTGCTGCTGAGCAGAATTCATCCTCGCGCCAGAGTTTATATCATTAATGTGAACGACTTCTTCGATAACTCCGAGACCGTCCCCGTGCAGACGATCCTGCACGACTCAAAAGCGCAAGACCAGTACAAGCTGAAGAAGTTGTGGCAAGATGTCCATGAGCGGGTTTGCGGGACCTTTAAGGCACTTTGTGGGAATAAGTTTGTTATATTCCGGTCACGCGTGAACGGGACCTACCACACGGAAGGAATGGCCGGATCAAAGCCGGTGCCAGTTTCATACGACCCAGTAGCCGACCAGAATGCGGCTGGCAGCAGCATCGCTATAGCGATTGACTTCCTGTCACGCTTTACTCGAGGAAAATGCGTGATACTGACGATTGTTCCCTATGTTGGCACCAAAATCGAGACGGCAGAAGCGATCGCAAGGGGCGTTGGTTTGAAGCTGGTCACTCCACGGAGCTTGGAAGGACTCCATACAGCCGATGGGTTCCACCTGGATCAACCAAGCGCGCGACGGTGGTCTCAGGCCTTTTTCCAGGTGGCAGGGCCGGAGATACGATCATGCCTTGACCACCGAGATACGGCGGAGCGAGAGGGCACCAATGCTGACTTCAAGTTTCACGCCGATCCGGTGGTCCGACTTACCAACAGGAAGGAGTAGCACAATGGCCGACAAGGAACTTCTTTCCACATTTACTCGCATTCTTCGCGACTTGCTGTTGGATGACTCCATCCAACTAACGATGGAAACCAGGCGCGAAGACGTTCCCGGATGGGACTCGTTCAACTACATTAACTTCATCGTTGCCGTTGAGACGCAACTCGGCGTGAAGTTTAAGATAGCCGACATTGAGTCATTCCCCGATGTCGGTGCGATCGTCACGGAAGTGACGAAGATGTTGGAACGAAGCCCAGTTCGCTAGACCTGGCGACAGGGACAACCAGCCAATGCAGTCTTAAGCTGAATGGCCGCAGAATTCTCACCGCCGCCATCTGTTCAGTGACGCCCGGGTGATAGGCGCCACTTGAGTTGCATACTCACCAGTCGATAAGTAAGGCGACACTGTCTGCCTGCACCCTGCCGCCGGCGCAGCTGTGATCATCGGACGCCGGATCATGGCGCATTTCGCGGTCGCCCACCTGTGCGGCAGCAAGTTTCATGTCAGACCCTCCGCCGAGGGCCTTCCCCTGCTCAACCCGCGCAGCAGCTCGGCATACAGCGCCTTCTGCCCGGCTACAAAGACCAGCACAGCAAAGAACGTCATGCCCAGCGCGCCGCTCTCCAGGACGAGCCTGAGCAAGGGCGAAGAGAAGCCGCCGCACATCAGCCGCACGGCGTAGCCGACCGCTCCCGCCATGACGCCGCAGGCCAGCGGCCGGATCACTGCCGCCGATACGTCACGAAGGGAAATTGCCGTGCCGTGCACGCACCACGCAACATGCGGAACCACCCACAACACCATAACCGCCGAGTAGGCGAAGGCCACGCCCGTCGCGCCGTACGGCAATCCCAACACGCAGCCCAGGATCATGATGGGCGCGAAAACCAGCGCAATGTTGAGGCCCCGCCGCACCAGCCCGAGCGAGTAGATCAGCCATCCCATCGGATTAATGATGGCGAGCACAGCGATCGTCGGCGCCAGCAGGCGGACGATCTCGGTCGAGGCGTGCCACTTCGGCCCCAGCAGGACGAGCACGAGGTCGTCGGCAAACAGCGCGCAGGCGATCGTGATCGGCAAAGTCAGCCCGAGGACGAACGAGAAGCCCTTCAGAAAGTAGCTTCTGAGGCGAGCCGGCTCGTTCTGCAGGCGCGAAAGGGCGGAGAACGCCACCTCGCCAACCGCCGAATTTAGATTGTCGGTCGGAATGCTGACGAGCTGGAAGCCCCGTCCGTAGATGCCGATCGCATCGACGCCGAGGAACCGTCCGATCATCACCTTGTCCGCGTTGAAGGCGATGTAGGCGATGATGCCGTTCAACGTGAGTGTGCCCCCGAAATGCATCATCGAGCGGATGCCGACGCGTAGACGCGGCATCCCCGGGACCCATCCCGTCGCCAGCCAGAAGCCGATGCTGGCGACAAGCGGGGTCGTCACCGACGTCGCCACAAGCGCCCAGTATCCGTAGCCGAGTGCGGCTCCGCCAATGGCGGTCGCCGTGCCGACCATCAGCGACAGCACACTGATCGCTGCCAGGGCGGTGAAGCGCATCTGCCGCTGCAGCAGCGTGGAGTGCTGTATACCGACTGCGTTGAACAGGAACGCCGTCCCCAGCACCGCCGCCAACCAAAGCAGGCGAGGCTCGTGGTAGAACGCGGCGATGGCCGGTGCGGCCGCCAGTGTCATGAGCGTCATTAGCGCCCCGATCAGGACATTGATCCAGAACAGGGCCGAGTGCTGATCCCTGGTGATGTCCGCGCGCTGCACAGCGGCCGCTGACAGCCCGAAATCGCGGAACCAGGTCAGCACGCCGGTGAACGCCGTGACCATCCCGATCAACCCGAAATCCCTGGGGCCCAACAGCCGCGCCAGCACGACGAGAGCGCCCGTGCGCAGGGCAAGGTTGGCCGCCTGCGCACCCAGCCGCGCCGCCCCGCCGCGGATGGTCTTTTGCTTCAGATCCTGCATTGCCAGAATGTGTCCGTGGCCGCGCGGCCCTCGCCGTCGACGGCAAGCCCGATGCCGCCGCGAGTATCGACGTTTTTGTGGTAACCCCTATTGTGGCAAATCACCACGCGCCAAGTTTGTTCGGCTCGCTCAAGCACAGAGGACACTCGTCGGCTGGTTTCAATGGTCCGCTAGCCCAATCGGTGCCAAATGTCAACAATGGATTCCGTCAGCGTAATCTGTCGGTACGGTCACGCTCAATGGTTTCCCGGGCATCCCCTGCACCGGTGCCCGATGAAAGGACGCCATTCAGTTGCAATGCGCCGACATCGAGGCTGCATAATTACCCGCCAAATTCTGATAAGTGAAAACCAACAGACCAGTCGACGCGGACCCCCGGGGGACCAGATCTGATTGACTCACGGATGGTATAGGCCAACGGAATTGATTGATTTCAGGAACTGCAAACGCGAGACCACGGCCGCCCGACACCCGCTGGTTTGGCTGTGATCGTCAATAAGAGAACGCTCAAGGGCCGCCGCAACTTCCAGGAGCACAGCGTCATAATGCGGCTCGGGGGACCTCTGCCGCATTGTGGTCTGGATTCAGGACCCGGATATGAAGCAGGCCGCCCGATCGCCAACAGCATCGATGCGACTGCCCCACAATTGGTAGGTTCCACGGCCGTCGCTGGCGGATTGAGGAGGCGGAGCGTGATCTTCAAGTGGTCGAGGTGGGGGCCCCTCATCCTGGGGGCGCTCGTATTGTCCGCGCTTACGATCGTTGCTGTTCGCTCCCTTCGGGTACCGGTTCTGCGAGCCGCTGGATGGGCGCTTGTCGTAAACAAACCGGTCGCGCCCGCCGACATCATCGTCTTATCACTCGATTCCGATGGCGCCGGCGCGCTCGAAGCGGCGGACCTCGTGCGAAGCGGCATCTCAAAGCGAGTTGCGGTCTTTATGGACCCTCCGAGCGGAGTAGACCTTGAGTTCATCCGCCGGGGGCTCCCTTATGAGGACGCAGGGGCAAGACAGATTCGTGAACTCAGGTCGCTCGGCGTGACGGATGTTGTGCAAATCTCCAGGGTCGATGGAACCGAAAGTGAAGGTCAAGCGCTTCCGGCATGGTGCGATGAGCATCAACTCCGATCCATTGTGATGGTAGCGACTAAGGATCATTCGCGACGATTGCGGCGAGTGCTCGACCGGCTCATGAAAGGCCATCCCACACGCGTCACAATTCAACCCGCGCGCTGCTCAAGTTTCGACCCGGACCGGTGGTGGAAAACTCGCAGTAGCATCCGGATAGAAATCGTCGAGCTCCAGAAGCTCTTGCTCGACATCTTGCTGCATCCAATGTCATTTTGATACCGGCATTTCAAAGCGGTCACTGCACGCGCAGTGTCCGACAGAACCGGGTGAGAAGTGGTTGAATGCCTCACTCTGTTGGTCTGGCGGCGTCAGGTCTCATCGCCCGTTCATCGATCCCTGAGCATCAGCATGCATGCCGCCACTTAGCCCGGCCAGATGCTCCCTGGCGAGTGGCTCGCCGAAGGCAAGGGCTTTACGATACCAGGCTCTCGCCAATTTCGGGTCGGCCTGAGGGCCCACCACGCCGTGTTCGGCGAGGAATACTGGATTGTAGGTGTCCCCCAGCGCAAGTGCGGCTTCGCCATTTTCGGACTCTGCCGCGCGGGCGAACAGGAGTCTGGCGGCCGAGATGTCGCCGATCGACAGCATCGCTTCTCCTTGCTTGAGAAGCGCATCGACCATCGCGGCTGACATTGGCGGAACCTTGGGTGGCCCAGGTGTCGCCGCCACGCCGTCTGGTGCTGCGGCGGTGGCAGCCGCAGCAGGCGGCAGCGCGGCGACCTGAGTGTTCCCGGACCCCTTCGCGGTCTCTACATGCCGCGACGCGCCTGGTGGAGCGGGCGGGCCTGTCTCCCCGGCTGCTGGCGAGACGTGCTGATCGATAGGCTTTGTCGGTGCCGCGAGCGCCGGCAGTCGGGACTTTGTGTCCGTGCTCGCCTTCGAAGACGACGCGCCGACATCGCTCCGAGATTTCTCTCCACTGGCAGGCGCTGCCGCCTGGTCGGCGCCAAGACCCGGCGTCGTCGCAGTGGCCCGCGTCGCTACTGCCGCCGCTTGCGGCGCCGCAGGGTCGACGGCGCCGGCCGCATCCGTCGCACCTCCGGACTGCACGGACGGAGCGGCATCCGCCGGGGACGGGGGTTCGCGGGAACCGATGACCGAAGACACTACCTCGGCGAAAACTTCTATCCTCACGCTGAGGTCCGTACGGCCTGCGGCCTGCGCCGCGTCCGCGCGCCTCTTCAGGGCCGACGGGAATTCCGCCATCGTCCGCAGCCCGGCCGGAGATGCCAAAGGAGAAAGCACCAGTGCTCGACTGAATAGGTCAGACGCATTGCCGGCGGCAGGCGATGTTACATGCCCCTCGTCGAGCAAAGTTTCGGCCTGTCCAAGCAGCAACGTTATCTGCGCATCCACCTGTGCGCTCGACATCGGGGGGGTGATGGCAGCGGCTTGCTTCGCCTCTACGCGTTGCAGGGGCAGCATCGACAGGACAGACAAAAGCGCCCAGAGCACCGCACTGATCCACGCCGTCCAGGTCCCGCCAAACCCTTTCTGACGTTCACGTCGCATACTCGCCTCCGCTTCCCCTGGCGGGCACTCAGTCATTCTGCGTGCGTTGTATTTTATCGGCGGATTGCTTCCACTTAAGCAGTTTTTCTCGCAGGTTATCTGTTCAAAGTTGTATCATGTGCGGCGTCTATCGAGAAGCATTTTCTGTCCTGCAACAAAACCTGGACGCATCAATATTTTGCTGCTTTCTGATCGTGGAAGGCGAAATACACCAAAAGGAAAGCTCGATCTCAGGATTCGGAACCAGGCTCATGCGGATGGACGGGTGGATATCGTCATGAAGCTCGTCGTCTCCAGCAATTCTGTGTATCTTGTTCGCCGCACGTGTCCTCAGGGGGACGACTTCGGGCCGGGACGGTCGGCCCGTCCAGAGTCGGAACCCAAATGGTCGGACAGGGCGGAAAGCGGCCACCCCTGACATCATACCCCGCATGATCTGTTGCCGCGCAGCACCGGCATTTCGCCACCAGGGGCGATCTCGTTTCCTGTCGCGCCTGCTCGCCGCGGCGGTTGGCGATGGTCCAGGACATCTGTCAAGGATGCGCTGGCTGGCCGGTCGCGCGTAGCACGGAACGTTATCATGCGTGAGATGACGACCATCACCGGGCAAAGTGACAGCGCCGGGCGACTGGCATGTGGGTAATTCCCTGCCTCACGGAAATGAGGAACGAGAAATGAAGCAAGTCACGCTGGTGTCGCTGTACGGACAGAAGCGCAAGGAAACGGCTGATTTGGCTCAGCGCTGCATGGATATGATCATCGCCTCGCCGCTGCGAAGAGTGTTCCGTCCCTACCAGATCGAGCAAGTCCATGGGACCTTGGTCGGCATGGAAAAGCTGGTCGGCTACTCCGAGCATTACAACGCGAACCTGTGGGCCAAATCGAGTTGCCACAAGAGCCGCATGGATTTCGCACCCCTTCTCGACACCGTCCGGCGGCACTTTCCAATGACTTTCCAGTTCGGAGGATTCCCCAAGTCCTTCACGCGATTCGACAGCTTTGGGCTGCGGCCTTACGAGCGCTCTTTTCAGGTTCAGTGGGTTTCAAACCGTGTAACGGTAATTGGCTGGCCTCACCGCGATAATGATTTTACAAGCGCCCGCCTGTTGGCGCGTTTCCGCGATGATATGGCGACCCGGTGCGGCATCATGCACAAGTACGACAACGACAATGACCTGTTCATCGTTTTGGGAGAGATCACTAACCTGGCCAGTTTCACAGACTATGAAGTCGCGATCCTCAGGCAAGAGAGCAGGCAGATGGAAGACGCGGTAAGAGACGTACTGCAAGGATATAAGACAGCGATTACGGTAGAACGCGACGATGTTCTCGTGGTCCAGTACGAGGATGAAACTCTGCCGCTGGACAGCTCGGTTTCTTACCGGATAACCGATCCGGGTCTCAAACCGGCCGTCATCTCGCGCCTGTATTGACAGATAGCCACGATCTCCTGCGGCCTCGCATTCTCGTCATGCCGCTCCATAATGATCGCGATCAGCCGGTCGGGATCGCGCGGGATGCAAGCTCCGCAGGTTGCGTCCCGCGGTGGTGCAGGGGCTGTGGATGAACGGCCTGCCGGAAGCAGACACGCTACCAAAGGAACCAGATGCAGACAGCGAAGAGACCCCACAAACTAACACCACCGGCAACCGCTACCAATACCCCGCGCAGAAAGCCGCGGCCGTCATCGTCAACTAATCTGCACGACACATCAACCGCAGACCGGTCAGCGGCTTCGGCCATCTCTGGCAAGGAGGAGGTCGAGCGATGGAATATTCCATCTAGATACGCGTTATCGCTGCCGCCCGGCCTGCGAAACTCCAAAATCACCGTCGTGGTTCGGTCTCCTCTGCATGATAAGAGCGAATCGTGCCCCGCTGCAATAGCACAGCAATATCAATGCTATCAGCCATTTCCACCTTCGCGCTACTCGCGATAGCGTGACTGAGGTAACGTTTCTGCGCGCCTGCCCATTTAACTAAGGTCAATATTTTGCGTACGACTGTCTGCAAGATGGCAGAACTCGGTCGAGTTACGCACCACGAGCAGCGCAAAGACGGCAAAGCTGGCCAGGAGGCGCGGTCCGCGTCCCGAACAGAGTATCCCCGAGACCTCAGCCCCTTCTTGTCGGCCTTAACGCAAAGTTGCATGCGGGCCGACTCGACGTATCAGCCGCTTCATAAGCAGGACCTCGACTTTGGCAAGTGCGCATTGGCGATCGACCCTCCCACCTATAGTGTGCAAGCATCAACCCCGCCTTCTCGACGATGTAGCGATTGGTTTCCTCCGTCAGCACGCCGCGCCAGCCGCCGGCCACGCCTTTGCGGATATGCGAGCGTGCCCCCCAACACATCGACCCGCAGCACCAGCCGCAGGTCCGACAGCATGCAGGTATGACAGCAGTGTAAGCCTGCCCCTGCGAAAGCAGTGCCCCCTAGGCAGGCGAAGCGTCAGGGACGGTCCACACGCGGCGGCCCTTTCTGTTTTGCCGCATCACAAAACCGCCCGACCCCTGCCGGCTATCTAGAACAAACTGTGCTGCTGCGGGCGCGGGCGTTGTTTTGCGGCGGCCGGTCGGTGCCGTATCGTCAGCCCTTGCGCGATATCGCGCAGAAACCGCGACGGCGGCAACACGCGCAACTTGCCGTGCCACGAGCGCTGCATCGCGCTGGTCAGGAACAGCCGATCCTTCGCACGGGTCATAGCGACATAGAACAGACGACGCTCCTCTGCCCGGTCGCCGTCATTCTCCGCGCCACCATCGCCCCACGAAAACGGAACCAGCCCGTCCTCCAGCCCGACCACGAACACAACCGGAAACTCCAGTCCTTTTGCGGCGTGCATGGTCAGCAGCGACACCCGGTCGGCGCGAGGGTCCCAGAAATCCGCCTCGCTGGACAGGGCGACCTGTTCCCGCAGCCGAGCTTCATCCCCCGAGACTTCTGATGAAACGGCCAGAGCATTCAGCCAGCGACCAGCCTCGGCCAGCATCACCACGTCTGAGGCCGCGTCGCGCGCCCGCACGTGCGCAATCGCCTCGGCGATGCGCTTCATCAAACCCGCACGCCGCAGTTCACATTCCTGCCGTTCCAGCGCCGCAAGCACCGCCCGCACGGCCGCCAGCCCCGCAATGGGAGCGGGTGAGCTCTTCTTGAACGGGATGCCGGCCCGATCGAAAGCCTCCCGCAGCGCGGCAGACTGCGCATCCGTGCGATAGAGGACCGCGAAATCGGCAAACCCGAGCCCCGCCTTGGCACGCGCCTCATTCTTCGGCTTGTTGGCCGACAGCATGTCGTGCCCACCCAGCAGAGTCTCGATCGTCTCGGCCACGAACTCCGCCTCAGCCCACTCGGTCGGTGCAGTGTGGAGCGCAATTGGATCATGCATCGGCCGCGTGATGTCTGTCGGCGCACCGGCTCCGATCACCTGGGCGGCGGCGGTGACAATCGTGCCGGTGGACCGGTAGTTGCGCCCAAGCCGCACCGTTTGCGCAGTCGGGAAATCCCGATTGAATTGCTCGAAACACGTCGCATCGGCACCACGAAACCCATAGATCGCCTGATTCGGATCGCCGATCACGCACAGATTGCCGCCGGGACCGGCCAACAGGCGCAGCAGCCGATATTGTGGCTCATCCACATCCTGGAACTCATCGGCACAGATGTAACGGAATCGTTCGCGCCACAGCGTCGCGAGCGCGGCATCGTTCTGCAGTATCCCGACGGCCATCCCGACCAGATCGTCGAAATCGATCCAGCCGTGCTCGCGGCCCAGCCGGTGCAAGACGGCGAGTGCCTCCGTCGCCTCCGCCATCGCCGCCACACCCGTGCGCTTCAACACCGAGATCGCTTTCAGGAGCCTCGCGGCTTTGGCTTCCGTGATGTCCAGCGCGGCCGCCAGTCCTGTCCTCCGCTCCGGCTCGTCGGCGATACGGAAATCCGCGGCAAGGCCCAGCCCAGCGCCATGCGCGCGCAGAATCGCCAGTCCCAGCGAATGGAAGCTGTGCACGGCGCAGACGCCTGCGGCCGGCGGCAATAAAGCGGCAAGCCGGGCACGCAATTCCTCTGTCGTGCGGCGCGTGAACGTCACGGCGAGGCAAGCGGCGGCCGGCACACCGCGCTCCACGACAAGATGGGCGATGCGGTGGGTGAGCATGCGCGTCTTGCCGGAGCCCGGGCCGGCAATGACGATCAGCGGTCCCTCGACCAGTTCCGCGGCGCAGCACTGATCGGCATCCAGCGCCGCAAGGATGCCGGTACGCACAGGCCCGGCCTCCCGGCTCGGCGAAGAAGCCGCCTCGTCCGGCTTCGCCGCCTCAGGGGCGGCGCGACTCGGCGCACCCGCGCGACGGCGCACCGGCGCATCGAACAAAAGCTCGCCTTTGGTCAAGCGAGCCAGCTCGCGATCCTCGAACAGGCGGATGGCGCCGTATTCGCCGTCATACCCGGCTTGGCGAACGACCGCGCCGCTCCGCAGCCGGTTGAGCGCCTCGCCAAGCAGCGGGGCGGTCCGGGCGACGTCCTCGACCGGCACCTCCGCAAGTACCGACAGTTCCGAGCCCAGCGTCGCGGTAGCGCGGTCATAGGCCTGGGTCACCGCTTTCGAAGCGACACCGCTGCCCGTGATCTCGGATAAGATCTCGGGCAGCGGAACGAGGCTGGTCACTTCTCCGGCGGTCGATGGCGGCGACGCTTCGGCTTCGGTGCGGTCGGCCAGCAACTCCACCCGATGTGCCACGCCCACGGTGATGCGGCCGCCGCAGGCCGGGCAGACCCCGCCAAGCGACATCGTTTCCTTTGGGTCTAACCGCACGCCGCAGGCGCGGTGCCCGTCCATGTGGTACTTCCCCTCCTCGGGGAAGAATTCCACCGTGCCCTGATATCCCTCACCGGTCTCGAGAGCGCGACGGATGGCGAAATAGTCGGGCTCGCAGGAAAACCGCGTCGCCTCGCGTCCGAGCTTGCCCGGCGAATGCGCATCGGAATTGGATGTCAGCCGATAGCGATCCAGTAAGGACAGCCGCCAGTTCATCGCCGGATCCGAGGAAAGTCCCGTTTCGATGGCAAAGATATGGCCCGCCAGGTCGCCATAGCACGCCTCGATCGAATCAAAGCCCGACTGCGAACCCAGAACAGCGAACCACGGGGTCCAGATATGGGCTGGCACCAGATAGGACTCCGGGCCCGAGGCCAACGCGATCTCCAGCAGGTCGCGTGAATCGAGCCCAAGGATCGGCCGTCCGTCGGACGCGATGTTGCCGATCCGGCCGAGGCTGGCCGCCAGTCGGTCTGCCGCTTCCAGATCAGCCAGATAAATCAGATGGTGGATTTTCCGGGTGCGGTCGCCTTTCTTGTAGATTGTCGAGATCTCGGTCGAAAGCATGAAGAGGACGGGCTGCCGGCAGCTCGGCGGCAAGGTCTTCCACATCTCCGTCTCAAGGTCCGGCCTGAGACGGAACAGCCCGCCGCCGGCAGGCACCAGCTTGTCCTTGATTTCGGCAAGCCAGACAGGATGCACGCAATCTCCTGTGCCGACGACCGCAATCCCTTTCCGAGCCGCCCACCACGCAAGGTGCTCCAAATCCAGATCCCGGCTGGTGGCGCGGGAGTATTTGGAGTGCACGTGCAAGTCGGCGTGAAAGGTCATGTCGTGCGCGTGCCCTGGTTGTGCAGTGAGAAGGCTCTGGCCTTGCTGGCACTGTATGGCCCGCCGCTCAGGCGATTCGGAACCGCGAATGGCGCCGAGGCACGAAATCGGGGGTGGAGGTCAGACCCGCGCTGCACTCAGGCTTCCGATGCCGGCAGGCGCCCCAACACCCATCGATGCACGGCGTGGGCAAGCTCGTCCCGCCACGACAGTCGGCCGGGGCGAAACAGGACCGACGACACGCCGCGTTGTTGAAGCTCGAGGATGCCGACATCCTCTTCCGCCACGCGCCGCCAGCGCTCGTAGTACGGACGCGCATCGTCATCGAACCGCGGGCGCGCCGCCGTGCTCTTCGGGAAGCAGCCGCCGAGAGACAGTACGGTGCGGTCCGGTGCCAGCGGACGCATTGCCAACCACCACATGCAATCCTGCGCGCAGGCAAGCTGGCTCGTTGGCAGGATCATGGTGAAATACGTGCCGCGTTGCGCCTCCGGGCTGAGACCCTCGATCGGCGGGAATGGCGGCTGGTCGGCAAGCACGGCGACGCTCCGGTCGCTGAGCACCTGCAGGCACACCCAATCGCCGCGGGTCGGAACGATCGCCTCGCGCTGCGCGCCAACAGTCGCCGCGTGCACGGTGCCGGTGTGGTACGCTTCCAGCGCGTTCTCCACCAGCATCTTCCAGTTGCAACGGCATTCGATTTCGTGTCGCCAGGTGCAGACCATGTCAGCGAACCGGTAGCAGCCGAGTCGGTCCGGCAGATCGCCCAGGTGCGCGGCAAGCGGCGCGGCGGACACGTCGAAATTCAGGAACACCAGCCCGTCCCATTGCTCCAGGCAAAGCGGCGCCAGCGCGTGTGCCTGTTTGTCGAAGCCTTCGGTCCGCTCCATCGCCGGTACCGCCAGCAACGAGCCGTCCAGCCGATAAGTCCACGCATGATACGGGCACCGAATGGCGTGCACGTTGCCGCTGCCGGTCAGCAGAAGTGACCCACGATGGCGGCAGCAATTGGCGAACGCACGCAGCTCGCCCTGCTGATCGCGCAACAGGATGACCGGTCCGCCCACTGTCTCGATAGCAAGATAATCGCCCGGATTCGGCACATCGCCGGCGACACCGGCGAAGAACCAGTTGCGCAGGTGGATGTGCCGCACCTCGGCGGCAAATATGGCGGCCGAGGTGTACATCTCTCCCGGCAGGGCGCTTGCGCGCAGGACCGAATCACCAAGGAGCGATTGCGTGGCCAGGCTCATTGCAGCAGGCGCGCGGTCGTGCCTTGCGCCTCGATCAGCTTGACGGCCTGTCGGTCGAACGAGATGAAGGCGCCGAGCCAGCTTCCCTCATAGGCGATCACGCCGTCGGCAAAATCGCCGCCGGCGTCCAGCACAGCCAAACCTGCCTCCACGGCCGGCCGGTTAACGACGACATTCGCGCTGTTGATCAGGCGGCGGATAGTTTCGGCGATCTCCGTCGAGAGAATGCGGTAGCCCCGCGACAGCACCCAGACGAGTTCGCAGAGCGCCAGCAAGGCCAGGGCAACGACGTCCGCGTTGGTCAGCTCGACCTGGGCGATCCCGCTTTGACGCGGGTCATCCTCGGTGATAGCTCGGACAAGCACATTGGTATCGGCTGTGATCTTCACCGTTTGCCGGCCCACGCCTCGGCTGCGATCCGGTTTATCTCGTCGATCGACAAGGACGGGCCATTCTCGCGTTTCAGCATACCGAAGACGTCCGAAATCCGACCAAGGGGCCGGGCAGCCTTAACCTCGAGCCGAGCATCCGGAAGCTTGTCCACGGTGATTTTTTCGCCCGGGCGGACACCAAGGTGCTGCAGGATATCCTTCCGCAGCGTCACTTGTCCCTTGGCGGTCACAGTCAGCATGCTCATGGCGTATGGCCTCGTGTCGGGGCCGTCGTAAGGCGAAGCAGCCTTACAATCAAGGCGGCCTTACGACCGCCCCTCCCGGCATCGGCCGCGGCACACCGGTCGTTTCAGGCAAGCTAAGCGGCAGGCTGGCCGCAACCCGCGCGGCGAGGAAACCGAAGCATTGCGCCTCCAGCGCGTCGCCATCCCAATCGACTGTTTCCACCGGCTCGACAGGAACAGGCAACGCCTGGCGCAGCGCATCCATGATTGCGGGATTACGCCGGCCGCCGCCCGAGACCAGCCAGCGCCGCGGCGGTGCCGGAAGGGGCGCGGCGGCGACAGCGCCGGCGGTGAAGCCGACCAGGGTCGCGGCGCCGTCCTGCGGCAACAGTGCCTCGATCCCGCTCTCCGCCAATGCGCGGGCGAAATCCAGCCGGTCCAGCGACTTGGGCGCCGGGCGGGCGAAATACGCGTGCGCCAGCAGCCGACCCAGCACCCCGGCGTCGGCCGTGCCGGCGCGCGCCAGCGCGCCGTCGCGATCGAACGGGCCGCCGCCGTGCCGCGCCACCCAGTCGTCGAGCGGGCCGTTCCCCGGTCCGGTATCGAACGCGACCAGCCGCCCGCCGGCGCCGATCCAGGTCACGTTCGCGACGCCCCCGATGTTCAGCACCGCGAGCGGCTTTTCCAGTTCGCACGCCAGTGCGCCGTGAAACAGCGGGGCCAGCGGCGCGCCCTGCCCGCCTGCCGCCACGTCGGCCGAGCGGAAATCATGCGCCACCGCGACGCCGGTCAGGCGCGCCAACAGCGCCGGGTCGCCGATCTGCCAGGTGCGCCGGCGCGCCGGGTCATGCAGGATCGTCTGGCCGTGGAACCCGATCAGGTCGGGCATCCCGCCCAGCGCCAGCGCCGCCCGGGCGTGCGTCTCGGTGAGCCGACGGATCGCCCCGGACAGCGATGTGTCTCGCGGGTCGAGACCGGGCGCGCGATCGAGCAGGTCGCGTAGCGACGTGCGCAGATCGTCCCCATACGGGATGGTCAGCGTCGGCCCCAGCGATGCGATCACCTCGCCGTCGGTCTCAACCCAGGCCGCATCGACGCCGTCCAGCGACGTCCCGCTCATCAACCCGATTGTGCGCAACATGCTGCCTCGATTTTGCCTGCCGGCCTGCCCATGATACCCGGTACCCGCCAAGTACGGACTGCCCGGCATGCCGAAAAGCGATTTCCTGCGTGAAGCCGTAGAGCGCGGCTTCGTCTTCCAGTGCACCGACCTGGAAGCCCTGGACGCAGCGATGTGTTCCGGGCCGATCGCTGCCTATATCGGCTTCGACTGCACCGCCGACAGCCTGCACGTGGGCAATCTGGTAGGCATCATGTCGCTGCGCCTGTTGCAGAAACATGGTCACAGGCCTGTGGTGCTGATGGGCGGCGGCACAACGCGAATCGGCGATCCCTCGGGCAAGGACGAATCGCGCCAGCTTCTGACCGACCGGCAGATTGCCGCCAACATGGCCGGCATCCGCCTCTGCTTCGAGCCGTTCCTGCGCTTCGGCCTCAATGGACAAGACGGGGGTCCGTCGGATGCCTTGATGGCGAACAACGCCGACTGGCTGGATCCGCTCGGCTACATCCCTTTGCTGCGCGACGTGGGGACGCATTTCACCATCAACCGCATGTTGACGTTCGATTCGATCCGGCTGCGCCTCGATCGCGAGCAGCCGCTGACTTTCCTCGAATTCAATTACATGATCTTGCAAAGCTACGACTTCCGGGAACTGGCGCGCCGTCACAACGTCGTCCTGCAGATGGGCGGTTCCGACCAATGGGGCAACATCGTTGCCGGCATGGAGCTGACCCGGCGGACCGACGGGCGGACCGTTTTTGGACTGACGACGCCGCTGATCGCCACCGCCTCGGGCGCCAAGATGGGCAAGACTGCCCAGGGTGCCGTCTGGCTGCGCGCCGAGCGGGTGTCACCGTATGACTACTGGCAGTTCTGGCGCAACACGGAAGACGCCGATACTGGCCGCTTCCTGCGCCTGTTCACCGATCTGCCGCTCGATGAGGTCAACCGGCTGGAACGGCTCGGCGGAGCGGAGATCAACGAAGCGAAGAAGGTGCTCGCCACCGAGGCGACGCGGCTCGCCCATGGGTCGGCCGCGGCGACAAGGGCGGCGGAGACCGCCCGCCTCGCCTTCGAGGAAGGCGAGGCCGCCGCGACACTGCCGGCAATCGAGGTGCCGTATGGCGAGCTGGTGTCTGGCATCCCAGCCTTCCGCCTGTTCGTTCTGGCCGGGCTTGCCGCCAGCAACGGCGAGGCGCGGCGATTGGTTCGCGGCGGCGGCGCTCGGGTGAACGACGAGGCGGTCAACGATGAGGGCCGGCTTCTCTCAGTGGCCGACTTGCGGGACGGAGCCATCAAGCTGTCGGCCGGACGCAAGCAGCACCGCCTGGTGCGCGCGACGTGAGGTACTAATCATAGTAATCGTAGGGCGGACGCCAGTCCGCCGCTGCTCCGCCCCACAACTGAAGGGCACTAGCCCATGGCCACACAACAGATCCTCGAAGCCGCCAGTCTGCTCGTCGCCGCGCGCCGCAGCGGCGAGCGGCTTGCCGAACTGCCGGCGCGCTGCCGCCCGGGCACGGTTGGCGAGGCGCACGCCATCCAGGATGCGGTTGCCGCGCAACTCGGCGAGCCGGTCGGCGCCTTCAAGGCGGCAGCACCGGCCGGAGACGAGCCTTGGCGCGGCCTGATATACCTCCGCACCATCCGGCCATCGCCGGCCCGTGTCCCGGTGGCGGAGGTGCCTGATTGCGGCGTCGAAGCCGAGGTCGCTTTCCGGTTCCGCCACGACCTGCCACCACAAATGGCTGCTTACACGCGCGACGAGATCGCCGCCGCGGTCGATGCCTGCGCCGCGATCGAACTGATCACCAGCCGGTTCTCGGACCAGGCCGCGCGCAGCACGCTGGAGAAGCTTGCCGATTGCGTCAGCAACGGCGGCTTCGTGCATGCCGGGCCGATCGCGGACTGGCAGCAACTCGACCTGGCGCGGATCCATGTTTCGTTGTTGGTGAACGGCGAGATGCAGCTCGATCAGCCTGGCGGCCACCCGACCGGCGATCCCCTGGGAACCGCGGTGGTACTGGTAAACATGCTGCGGGGTGGCGCCGGCGTCCGCGCCGGGCAGTTCGTTACCTGCGGCAGTTATACCGGCATGCGCTTTCTGAAGCCGGGCGACACCTGCACCATTCGCTTCGAGGGGCTTGGCTCAGCGGAGGCGACCTTCAAGTAGCCAACGATGAGGGGGCCCCCCTCCCCGGCCCAAACTTTACCCACCTTCAAACGCCAGTCATTGATACACCCGGTTTTCGGGGATGCCTGCCTGTCCACGCGGCGATCGCCCGAGCAAGCAACTCAAAGGCACGGGCGATGATCAAGGCCACGCCCGGCGTGAGCCGCGCCGAACCGACCCTGGTTATTGCGTGCCACCCAACTTCATCTGCGTCCATCCGCGTGCATCTGTGGTTCCAACTTCTATTTCCCCCAGGCCGCACCAGCGCTGATCGACATGGCAGCAAGGGAATGGAACCACAGATGCACACAGATGGACGCAGATGCTGCGCTCCGCCACATAGCCCGTACGACTGCTCGATTCGCTTGGCCGGCCGGCAGCGAGGTTCGCCAGCGTGCGTTTGCGGATCTTGCCGTCCCTGCGGGGCTCCCGCACAGCAGGACGTGGGGGGATCAATGTGAAGATGCATGGATCCGCCGAGTCGCGTCGGGTTAACAAAAATCTGCGGTCCCGCATACCCGCAGATTTCAACCAACTGCAGGCGTTTCAAATCGCTTGCGTGAAACCGGCCGCAAAGTCCGGCCTGCGGGCGGGCGCAGCGCCAGATCCGCGTCAGCGGATAATAATCTCGACGCGCCGGTTCTGCGGCTCGCGCACGCCGGGACCGGTGGGCACCAGCAGGTGCGTCTCGCCGAAGCCGTGGATCGAGATCACGTTGCGCGGCACGCCGTCGCGCACCAGCTCGGCGGCGACCGCGTTGGCGCGGCGGATCGACAGGCCCATGTTGTATTGCGGCGTGCCCGAGGTGTCGGTGTAGCCGTTCACCTCGATCCGCGTGTACTGGACGCGGGTGGAGTTTTGCGCCGCCTCCCTGATGATCTGCCGCGCGCGGTCGGTCAGCGTCGCCTTGTCCCAATCGAAGAACACCAGGTAAGAGCGCGCGGGCGCCGGTGCCGGAGCGGCCACCGGAGCCGGGGCCGGGGATGGAGGTGGCGGCGCGTAGAACGCGTACCGCACACCAAGCACGAAGCTGTGATCGTACTGCGCCCCGAGCTTGATCTGCCCGGTGGTCGGGCCGGAAGCGGTGCTTTCAGGACCGGAGAATTTCGCCCCCGCGGTGATATCGGTAAAGCGATAGTCCAGCGTGATCGACAATCCCGGCATATGCGGGATCGGGAACGAAAGTCCGGCGATGCCCTGCCAGGCGAACCGGCCCTGGGTCTGGTCGGTGCTGAACCCGAACGGCCCCCCCGGCTCGATGAAGCTGCCGTTGATGTGGGTCCACATTTCGCCGGCGCCTAGGCCGAGATAGGGAAAGACGTAGGGGGACCCGATGTCGAGGTCGAACAGCGCGTTCGCCATCACGCCGTAGCGGTTGACATGCCCGCTCGCGGCGGTCGGGAACGGGGTGCGGGCGAGCTCATCCAAATTGTTGTGGAAGAAATCGCCCTCCACCTCGAGCCGCAGCCCGTTGCCGAAGCCGTAGCCGATGCTGCCGAGCCCGTTGATCCCGCCATTCTTCTCCAGCCGCAGATGCGACCCCCCGAAGCCGTCGGTGAGCGGGGTCACCTTGTTGTTCTGCGTCAGGTCGTAGCCGGCGCCGGCACCGACATAGACACCTTCGATCGGCTGCGCCCGCGCGGCAAGCGGAACTGCCAGAACGGTTGCGGCGAGCAGGGCGCTACGGTAACGCATCCTTTGAACTCCTCGGTGCGCTGTCGCAATCAGGTGCATAAGAAACGGGGCGCCTTTCGGCGCCCCGATCCCATGCAGCGGTCCGCGGCGCCGTTACTGAATGATGATCTCGACGCGCCGGTTCTGCGGCTCGCGCACGCCGGGGCCGGTGGGCACCAGCAGATGCGTCTCGCCGAAGCCGTGGATCGAGATCACGTTGCGAGGCACGCCGTCGCGCACCAGCTCGGCGGCGACCGACTGCGCCCGGCGGATCGACAGGCCCATGTTGTATCGCGGCGTGCCCGAGGTGTCGGTGTAGCCGTTCACCACGATCTGCGTGTATCGCACGTGCGTGGAATTCTCCGCTGCTTCCCTGATGATCTGGCGCGCGCGGTCCGTCAGGGTCGCCTTGTCCCAGTCGAAGAACACCAGATACGACCGCGCGGGCGCCGGGGCCGGGGCGGCGACCGGAGCCGGGGCCGGCGGCGGTGGCGCCACGCCGAAATTGTAGCGGAAGCCGATCAGGATCGCATTGTTGTACTGCGCCCCCAGCTTGACCTTGCCAGACGCGGTGCCCACCAGTCCGGTCGGGGTAATCGTTTCGTAGCTGGCGTTATAGCTGCGGTCTCCAGCCGTGCCGAGGAAACGGTACTCGGCGGTCAGAGACAGCCCGGGCAGCGCCGGGATCGGCATGGCCGCGCCCACGATTGCCTGATAGGCAAAGGAACCTTCCGAGGTGTTGGCGGTGACCCGGTTATAGTTCCCATTGACGGGGTTGGTTCCGTACGCCGCGAAATTCTGGAGATCCGCCCACTGATAGCCGACGCCAACGCCAACATAGGGCACCACGAAAGGCGTCAGCCCATAGAAGTCGTACGCGACGTTGACCATCGGGCCGTAGAGCTGGTTATGGCCCCCGGCGCTGATCCCGTAACCCCCGCCCGTTACCTTCTGGAACTTGTTGTTGCGGTAGTCGCCCTCAAGCTCGACGCGAAGCCCGTTGCCGAACCCCCAGCCGATCGCGCCCAGGCCGACCGGGCCCAGTTCCGAGGAGAGATTCGCCCCGTTGAGATTGGTCGTGGTTGTCCCGGCCGACAAGCTGTCGACGCTCTCCGAATCCAACCAATTGACCCCGACGCCGGCGCCAATATAGAGGCCGGTGACCGGCTGCGCCTGCGCCGCGAAGGGAACCGCCAGCACGGTGGCAGCCAGGAGCGCGCTCCGAAACCTCATTCGTTCTCTCCTCGTTGTCTTCCCACGCCGGTGGCGCAGTTTTAGGCGGATAGACTGGGGCACGACCTGCCCCATGCTCTTGCGATTGGCCAACCATAGCGTCATCCACGGAACAAGACGAGTGCCCTGCGCCAATTCCGTGGCCGCTGTTGCTATTGGGCAACAGGGGCAGGCAAGCCCGCCACAGCCGCTCCGGCCGAGCTGGAATGGCTGAAGCAAGCACAGGGGAGCATGACAGAGTTGGCCTCGTCCTATGAACTGTTCGCGATCCGCCACACCAGCCGGGGGCGCCCTGCCGGGCCAACGCCCAGGCTGTATAATGCGGCATCGCAATGACGCTGGGTTGGAGTGACATCGGGCCAGGAGGGAATCAATGGCGCCACGCGCGTCTATGTCTCGAACGCCGAAAGCAAGGACATCGGCGTCCTCGACATGCACCCCGACACCGGAGCGCTCAGCGGGATCGAGCGCGTCGCGGTCCCCGGCGCCGATGTCCCACGACCAGCCTCCCAATGGCCGTCAGCCCGACCAGCCGCTTCCTCCACGCAGCCCTGCGGAGCCCGCCGTTACCCATCTCCAGCTACGGCATCGACCAGCATGAAGGCTCGGTCGCGCTGTGCGCCCGCTACGAGGGCGGCGCTATGCCGAACTGGGGTTGAGTCCTGGATCTGTACTGGGTGAAAATCGAACGCGCTGCCAACTGCCTGCAATTCACTCCATCCCGCTTACATCGCTCCCGGGCTCGCCAAGGGGCTGCCCTTTCCCCTGCTCCGCGACCTGGGCAAACTGGCGCAGAACCCAACTGGCTGGCCATGGCACCTGGGAAGGGCTGTGCTCCTGCCGCTCTACGGACGGGGGTAGCTGCGTTGGACGCGGCGTTGGAACCCTGGTGACATGACCCGGAAATAGCGATGAGGCACACGATGATCGGTGCTTCCTGGCCGCTCGGACGGCGGACCTTCATAGGTGGCCTCACGGGCGTTGCCACCTATGCCGCGAGCAGGCCGGCTCTGGCGGCCGATGACCCTCTGCCGTCATGGAATGACGGGGCGGCGAGGCAGTCGATCGTGGATTTCGTCAGGCGTGTCACCGAGAGCGGCGGCAAGGACTTCGTGCCGCCAGAGCAACGGATCGCGACATTCGACAATGACGGCACGCTGTGGAGCGAACAGCCGGTCTACTTCCAGGTCGCGTTTGCGCTGGACCAGGTTCGTGCCATGGCAAAGCAGCATCCTGAATGGAAGACCAAGGAGCCGTTCAAGACGGTCCTGTCCGGCGATTCGCACGCTCTGGCGAGGCTGGGCGAGAAGGACCTTCTGCTGGTCGTCGCGGAGACCCATTCGGGAATGACGGTCGAGCAATTCCGTAACACAGTGCTGAAATGGATCGCGACCGCGCGGAATCCTCGCTTCAAGCGGCCCTATACCGATCTGGTGTTCAAACCGATGCTGGAGCTACTGGCGTATTTGCGCGGCAGTGGCTTTCGCACATTCATCGTATCAGGCGGTGGCATCGAATTCATGCGCCCGTGGGTCGAGAAGGTCTATGGGATTCCGCCGGAGCAAGTGGTAGGATCATCCGCGGAAACCAAGTATCAGGTGGTGAATGGCACGCCAGAGCTGATCAAGCTGCCGAGGGTGGAGTTCATTGATGATGGCCCGGGCAAGCCGGTAGCCATCAACCGGTTCATCGGGTTACGGCCGATCCTCGCATTTGGAAATTCCGATGGCGACAGGCAAATGCTGGAATGGACAGCGGCCGGCAAGGGTGCTCGTTTGATGGGGCTGGTGCATCATACGGACGCGGACCGGGAATGGGCTTACGACCGCAATTCCTCGGTTGGGAAGCTCGACAAAGCATGGGATGAGGCGGTGCAGCGCGGCTGGCCGATCGTCGATATGAAGCGCGACTGGAAGGTAATCTACCCATTTGAGACCTGATGTGTCGAAACGGCATGAGGCGTTGAATGGAACACGCTCAGGAGATATCCGATAGCGCGTTGCTTCGCGACATCGTCCATGTGCCAGGCGGGACGTTCCGCATGGGCTCGGACGACCATTATGTAGAGGAAGCGCCGGCGCATCGTGCGACGGTCGACGAGTTCTGGATCGACAGAACGCCGGTGACGAACAAGCAGTTCGAGATGTTTGTTCGGGATACGAGGCACGTGACGTTCGCGGAGACCGTGCCGGATCCGAAGAATTATCCCGGCGCGCTGCCGCACATGATCTTTGCCGGATCGCTGGTCTTCGTGCAGACGAAGCAACCGGTGGACCTGCGAGATTGGAGCCAGTGGTGGACGCTGATGAAGGGCGCGAACTGGCGGCAGCCGTACGGGCCGAAGAGCAGCATCAAGGGGTTGGAGAACCACCCGGTGGTGCACGTGACCTTCGACGATGCACTCGCTTATGCAAAGTGGGCCGGCAAGGACTTACCGACTGAAGCCGAGTGGGAATTTGCCGCGCGGGGCGGGCTGGACGGCGCGGAATATGCTTGGGGCGACGAATTCATGCCGGGCGGGCGGGCGATGGCGAATACCTGGCATGGTGCGTTCCCTTACCTGCGGACGTCGGGATTCCGCCGCACGTCCCCAGTGAGGACATATCCACCGAACGGCTACGGGCTGTACGACATGATCGGCAATGTGTGGGAATGGACCACTGACTGGTGGTCTGCCAGACATACGGCGGACGCGCCGAAGGCGTGCTGCGTGCCACAAAATCCTCGCGGCGGGCCGGAGGCTGCGAGCTATGATCCGTCCCAGCCGGAAATCAGGGTTCCCCGCAAAGTTCTGAAGGGCGGCTCGCACCTGTGCGCGCCGAACTACTGCCGCCGCTACCGGCCGGCTGCGCGTCATGCCGAGCCGGTGGATACCTCAACGAGCCATGTTGGATTTCGTTGTGTCGTAAGAAACGGAGGAAGCTGATGGATACGGACGTCCGCGTTGAGACCACCGCCGAGACAGAGTCCACAACGAAGGACAGCGCTCCCAATCGTCGGGACGTATTGCTCGGCGGCGCGACAATGGCGGCAGCGTCCGCACTGGCAGCGGGTGTGCCAACACGGGTAGCGCAAGCTCAGTCGCAGTCAGCCACGCCACCGAGCGGCAGCAAGCCGAACATCATCCTGATCCTGTCCGATGACTTCGGCTACGGTGATGCCGGCGCATACTTGGGTGGTGAAGCTCGCGGCATGCCAACCCCCAATATCGATCGTCTGGCGGCCGAAGGCATGCTGTTTACGTCCTTTTACGCCCAGCCAAGCTGCACGCCTGGCCGCGCGGCAATGCAAACCGGCCGTATTCCGAACCGCAGCGGCATGACGACGGTGGCCTTCCAAGGTCAAGGCGGTGGCCTGCCGGCAGCCGAGTGGACATTGGCCTCGGTGCTTAAGACCGGAGGCTACAAAACGTTCTTTGTCGGCAAGTGGCATCTTGGTGAAGCGGACTACGCGCTGCCGAACGCCCAAGGCTACGATGAAATGAGGTATTGCGGCCTCTATCACCTCAACGCGTATACGTACGCCGATCCGACCTGGTTCCCCGACATGTCAGAGGAACTGCGGGCAATGTTCGCCCGGGTGACGAAAGGCGCGTTGTCCGGCAACGCTGGGGGGCAGGTGACGGAGGATTTCAAGATCAACGGCCAGTACGTCAATACGCCCAATCAAGGAGTGGTCGGGATTCCGTTCTTCGACGAGTATGTCGAAAAGGCCTCACTTGATTATCTCGACCGGAATGGGCGTTCAGGACAGCCTTTCTTTATGAGCATCAATTTTATGAAGGTGCACCAACCGAACATGCCGCATCCTGATTTTGTTCATAAGTCCATGAGCAAGAGTAAATTTGCAGACTCTGTCGTGGAGAACGATACCCGCATCGGCCGCATCATGGACAAGTTGCGTTCGCTCGGTCTCGACAAAAACACCTACGTGTTCTGGACAACAGACAACGGCGCTTGGCAGGACGTTTATCCAGACGCCGGGTATACGCCGTTCCGCGGCACGAAGGGCACCGTGCGCGAAGGCGGAAATCGTGTTCCGTCTATTGCTTGGGGTCCAAAAATCGCGGCCGGGACGAAGAATTCTGACATTCTTGGCGGCCTTGACTACATGGCCACCTTCGCCTCTCTCGCCGGCGTCACGCTGCCCGCAAACGACCGCGAGGGAAAACCGATCGTCTTCGATAGCTACGACATGTCGCCGGTACTGTTCGGCACGGGGAAGTCGGCGCGGACATCGTGGTTCTACTTTACCGAAAACGAGCTTACCCCGGGCGCGGCCCGCGTCAGCAACTACAAGGCCGTGTTCAACCTGCGCGGCGATGATGGTGCGAAGACTGGCGGGTTAGCCGTCGACTCGAACCTCGGTTGGAAGGGTCCGGAGGCTTATGTCGCTACCGTGCCGCAAGTGTTCGATGTGTGGCAGGACCCGCAGGAGCGATATGATATCTTCATGAACAACTACACGGAGCACACCTGGGTGCTGGTTACGATCAATCAGGCAGTGAAGGAGCTGATGCAGACGTACATGACACATCCACCGCGCAAGTTGCAGAGCGAGAGCTATAGCGGGCCGATCACGCTGACCCAATACGAGCGCTTCCAGTACGTTCGCGAGGCTTTGTCAAAACAGGGATTCAGTCTCTCGCTGCCGACGGGAAACTGAAGCTCACGGAACTCCCGGCTTGCACCTTCGCAGGGTGCAAGCCGGCATGACCCGAAGGTAGAGATTGCCGGCGACGGTGTGAGACCACGAATATGGGCCGGGGGTGCGCAGCACCGCAGATCGACCCTGCGCCTTTCGAATATCGGGTGCGGCAGCTCCGGGCCGCGCGCTCCAGCCGACAGCTACGCCACGGCTTCGACTTTGGCGGTCAGCGACCGCGCACTCAAGAGCAAATCGGCGATGTCATTCATCGTCGCCAGCGAAACGCAAATAATCGGCATATTTCCGCAGAACGGGTTCCAGACGATACGGCCAGGCGCGACTGTTAAGCTGGTCTTCGCGAACGAGCCGGGCCATATCCACCAAGCGAAGGTGGACCAGATTCTCCGTGGGGTGGGTGAGGGACAGCTTGGTGCTTCGGGTACGCTGGTCCGAGTGAATTCCGTAGGGCTGACGAGTAATTACGCTGCAAGCATAACGCTTCCAAAGGATCTCGATCCCGGGTTGCTGCGGCTTGGCATGGCCGGCGTAGCAACGGTGTTCTCCGATCACGCCGGTCCCATCGGAACACTCGCCTCCATCCTGCTCTGGGTCAAAGCGTATGCGATGTATCTTCGATCACGGCGAGGGCGGTATCGTCACGCCACCCTTGAAGCCCTGCAGCGTCCATTCGTACACCGCTGTGCCGGTGCGAAATTCACCAAGTCGCGGGGCCGCCAGATCAAGGATATCGACAATAACCAGGGTCCACATCGCGGTCAGCAAGACGACCAGCAAACGCACCGGCTTGCCGCTTAGCCCCAATTGATATCCCAGTGCTGCCATGGAAAGCAGGGCTAATCCGAGCAGCAGCCAGACCAGTTCAGGGGGTAGCCTGAACGCATAGGCGAAGCGTTCGGCCGTGGTCATGTCGAAGACGTCATTCAATGAAGCCTGTAAGGCAGTCGAGACAGGATTTGGCTGATCGCGTACGATCCCCGCCGAATATCCCCACATCTTTGACTGCATGGCGTTCGTGCGCTGGTTCAACTGGTCGAGCAGCGCCTGATCGCGACCGGCTTGCACAAACTCGATCCGAAGTCTGGTATAATCCTCCAGGAGCTGGGCAATTTCTTTCCCACGTGGATCTTGGATGGCTTCGGCGCGAAGCCAGGCGGTGCCAATTGCATTGGCTTCTTCCAGCGATCCAGCGCGACGTTCCGCGAACCGGTTGTTGGCGAACGACAATGTCAGCGCCAGGACGAAAGCGAGGAGGCCCAGCATGCCGCCTACGACGACACCAACGCCTTCAACCTTTCCCTCGACATGGGTACGATAGCGCCGGCCGACCCATTGACCGAATTCCTGCGCTACGAACTGCACAACGAAAAGCAGCAGAGTAAACGCCGCAAGGCTCCATTCCGCGAAGTCAGCGAGTATTGTCATTTTTGGGTCTTTCGTTGTTCTTTCGGTGATCCACCTTTCTTGCGGTTATGCCTCATTGGAAGGGACGGCACATAAGACGGCCACGAAAGGCAGCGCCTGTGTCTGCATTGCAACGCGATGTCGATCAGCCCAGGCGACTACCGGCCCCCTGACATTTTCAGCACGGTCGCGACGTGGAAGAGGCGCGGGCAGGTATCGGTCGCACTGCAACGGTCGAGCAGCCCCTGCGTCCATCCGGTCAATGGATCGGTCTAGCGCGCATGGCTGAAGGGAAAATCATAGGCGGGATAGAGATGGTCGGTTTGCTCGCCCCAGGCACGCACCGGTTGGCCGAACCGTACGTTCAGCGGCATCAGCCCGCTCCAATATGCGGATAGGCGCCGTCGAACTTCGGTCGAGTACTCAACCATGCCGCGTGCGTCGCGCAGAGCGAGATAGAGGTCCTGGATGACGGCGTTGCGGGGATCCGCGGGATCCAGCTCGCCATAGGCACGCGCGAAGACATGCTGATAAGGCCCGACATCGCCGAATGCCTCACCGCCCAATGCCGGTTCTGTGCGCAGGACCTCGAGGCGTGTGATGCGCGCCCGGGCATGCACTTCGGATACCGACATCAGCATCAGCGCAGCAACGCACAGCCGTTTGATCCACATCGGTGGAATTCCTCTTCCGTGCCGCGTCTCTTGACCGGACTGGACTCTGCTTCAGCCGGAATCGCCGGCCAACTCGCTCAGGGAGTCCACGAACCGTCGGCTCAGATTCGCAAGCACCGCACGGTCCGCCTCGCTCCAGTTGGCGAGCGCCTTCGACAAAAGCCGACGGCGGGCGAGTGTGATCGCCTGAACCACCCGCTTGCCGCCACTCGTCAGTCGCGCCGCCTTTCGCCGGCGATCCGCGTGGCTCTCGCATCTCTCGATGAGATCCAGGCTCTCCAGCTTGGCGAGCTGGCGGCTGACGGTCGTGTGGTCGCGTCCCACCTGATCCGCAAGCTCCGCGACGCCCAGCGCGCCGCGCGCGCCGAGGATGACGAGCAAGGGAAACAGCGCACGATCGAGGCTGACGCCGGCTTCGCGGAGCAAGGCGTCATCGCGCCGGGGACTGTTCAGGAAGCCGAAGAGGTCGATGAGCGCCGAGGCCAGCCGGTCCATATTACGTGTATTTTGCATCTTTACATCGCCCCTCGGCGGCTCCATATCGGGTGTATGATACACGCTTCCAGGATCCTCGTCATCGTCGGCAGCACGCGCCGGCGACGAATTTGCCCGCTTGTGGCGGAGTGGGTGGCGCAGGTCGGCCGAGAAACCATGACCGCGCTGTTCGAGGTCGTGGACCTCAAGGATTGGCCCCTGCCGATGGACGACGAGCCCGAGGTGCCCGCCCGCGGCGATTATCTCTTCGAGCATACCCGTGCCTGGAGCCGGAAGGTCTCCAAGGGAGACGCCTTCGTGTTCGTGACCCCGCAATACAACTGGGGCTACCCCGCGCCGCTGAAGAACGCGCTCGACCATCTTTATAAAGAATGGTCAGGAAAACCGGCGATGATCGTTACCTATGGGGGACACGGCGGCGGCAAGTGCGCGGATCATTTGCGCCAGGTGCTCGATGGGCTGCACATGAAGCCTGTCGCGATCATGCCTGGTCTCAGGCTGGCTCGCGAGCATATCGAAGCCAACGCCGGGATCATCCAGCCCGCCTTGGAGTTCGCCGAACATCTGGAGGCGCTGCGGCGGGCATTTGCCGAATTGGCTGCTGCGCTGGCGACCGTTTGAGGGCGACCTGTCACCAATCGGCCGCCTCCCGACTGGCCGCATGCGACGGGCATTGTGGCGGCAATCAATGCGCGGGCACCCACGCGAATCGGGCTCGCAACGCCCTGCCAACGCGATTAGATCACCCTATGGACATCATCGACATCCCCGGCTCCCGAATCATCGAGGTCAGCCGCCTCGCCTTCACCCTGCCCGACGTAGATCTCCTCTGCTTCGGCGAATCCGACCAACCCAGCCCCCGCTCGGCGCACGAAGCGGCTGTAGCGGCGCTCGCCGCCGGCCACACCCGCTATCCCGACGTCCGCGGCCTGCACGAACTTCGCGAAGCACTGGCGAGCTACCTCACCGCCCTGCATGCCAGGCCCGTGACGGAAGATCGCATCCAGGTCGTGGCCTCCGGCATGACCGCCGTTTCAGTGGCCCTCGCCGCCACAGTCCGCCCCGGCCAGCGCGTGCTGATGCACAGCCCCGCGTGGCCCAACGTCGCCAACGCCGCCCGCCTCCGCGGCGCCGAACTCATCGAGATGCCACTCGAATCGCTGCCCGAAGGCGGCTTCCGCATGGACATGGACCGCCTGGAAGCGCTGCTTCCCGGCTCCCGCGCATTCCTTCTGAACACGCCGAACAACCCCACCGGCTGGACCGCCACCACCGACGAGCTGGCAACGATTCTCGAGCTGTGCCGCCGCCACAACGTCTGGCTGATCTCCGACGAGGTCTATTCGCGGCTTGTCTATGACGGCGCCCCTGCCGCCCCGTCGCTGCTGGACGTGGCCGAACCGGACGATCGCGTGCTTGTCTGCAACAGCTTCTCCAAGACCTGGGTGATGACCGGCTGGCGGCTCGGCTGGCTGGTGGTGCCGGCAGGCGCCCGCGACCGCATCACCGAGCTCGTCGAGGTGACCCACTCCGGCGTCGCGCCCTTCATTCAGCACGCCGGCCTCGCCGCGGTGGCCGACACCGGCGCGGTCGCCGAGTTCCGCGCCCATTGCGACCGCGGCCGGGCGCTGGCCGGCGAGGCGCTCGGCGGGCTGAACGGCGTCCGCTACGCCGCCCCGGACGGCGCATTCTATGCGTTCCTCGGCGTGGAAGGGCTGACCGACAGCCTGACGCTATCGAAGAAATTGGTCGTCAATCATCGTGTCGCCGTCGCGCCCGGTGTGGCCTTCGGCGATGTCGGCGAAGGTTACCTGCGCCTCTGCTTCGCCCATTCCGAGCCGGCCATGCGCCGCGCCATGGACCGTCTGCGCGACGGGCTGCGCGCCGAGGCCGCGGCATGACGACCCCAGGCGCCGCCACCGGACCGCACTGCGGCGTCTGCGGCGCCGTCGCCCCGCCGCCGTTCCGCGCTCCCGCGCCGGAGATCGCACCCGACCTCGACCTCCGCCCCGGCGAGCCTACCCGATCGACGCTGCCCGACTGGATCGCCACCTGCCGCCGCTGCGGCGCTGCCGCGCCCGATCTGGCCGCGCTGCCACCCGAAGCCCGCGCCGTGGTGGAGGGCAACGCCTATCGCGCCCTGTCCGGCGCCCACCCGGAATTCGCGCTGCCATTCCTCCGCTGGGCCATGATCCTGCGCGGTACCGGCGACCGCGCCGGCGCCGCCGAGGCGATGCTGCAGGCCGCCTGGTCCGCCGACGACGCCGCCGACAGCATCAACGCCGCGCGCTGGCGGGCCGAGGCGGCCTTTCTCTGGGGCGAACCCGCCGACGTCGAAACCGCGCTGCGTCGCATCGACGTGCTGCGCCGCGCCGGGGAGTTCGACGCCGCCGCGGCGGCCGCCGAACGATTGGCCGGCCGCGCGCTGGACCAGACTTCGACAAGCGTGCTCGCGTTCCAGCGCGCGCGAATTGCCACGCGTGATATCGGACGCCACCTGATCAGCAGCGCCGTGCCGCCGCCGGCGCACCGACCGCACGTGGCAGCCCGCCAGCCGGAACGGCGAGATGTGCTGGGACGTCTGTTCCGTGGCACTCGGCGCGACGAGTGACGATGGATGTCGATATTTCGGAATACCATCAATAAGGCGGAATATGAGTATCCCTGCGGAGGATGTCGCCGGGTTGGATTTCTCGGACGTAGCTGGCTCCAAGCGCATCGCGCCGGTGACGCCTGGTGAAGTGCTGCGCGAGGAGTTCATGGTGCCGCTCGGTCTGTCAGGACGCGCGCTGGTACGACAACTGGGGGTGCCCTCGAACCGCATTACTGAAATTATCGCCGGCGAGCGCACAGTTACAGTCGAAACTTCAATCCTGCTGGGCGACCCGTTTAGAACCTCGGCCGCGTTCTGGCTCAACCTGCAAATGATGCATGATCTTGAGCAGGCGCGTCGCCACATGCACCGGGCGGCATAGCGCATCATGATCACTCTTTACTCTTATCCGACGCTGTTCGGCGTGGCCGACAACAACGGCTACGGCCTGAAGGTCTTTGCTTTCCTGCGACTCGCCGGCCTCCCGTTCGTGCATGAGCACATTTTCGATGCATCGGCGGCGCCGCGCGGACAGCTTCCCTATATCGTCGACGACGGCGAGACCGTCGGCGACAGCGAGACCATTATCGCTCATCTGGTCGGCAAATACCGGCTGACGATTGACGCGGCGCTGGACGCCCGCCAGCGCGACCTGAACCTGCTGGTCACGCGCCTGCTCGACGATCTCTACTGGGTGATGTCGTATTCGCGCTGGAAGGACGAGCGCTACTGGCCGGCGTTCCGCGCAGCCCTTATGCGCGAGCACCCGAGCCTCACCGAAGAGGGGTTGGCCAAGGCGCGGGAATTCAATTTTCAGCGTTATCATTTCCAGGGCATCGGCCGATACGCGCCGGATGCCGCCTACGCGCGCGGTCTCGCCGATCTCGGCGTCCTCGCTGATCTCGTTCCGGCCGGTGGGTATGTGCACGGAGCAGACCCGACCAGCGTCGACGCCGGCATTTACGGGTTCGTCGCCAACATCCATTTCTACGACATCGACACACCACTAAAGCAATTCGTTTCATCACGGCAAAACCTCGTACGCCATTGCACCGCGATCCACGAAACTGTGATGCGCGGATAGCCGAATCGCGGTTCGAGCGGGCAAATGGATGACCTGCAACACCGGATGAGTACGGGGCACCAAGCCGCGACCTCACAGCACCGAATGCCGCTCGCGAAGCTAGCTCGCGTAACGATGCCCGTTCAGGGCGAAAAGCGGATCCACTGAAAGCAGACCTGGCAAGGAGCACGGCCAGCTCATTCCGTACCTGTTTCGGAAAGGGTTCGGCAATGGCGATCGGGGTCAGCCATAACTCGGCTCGACCCAGATTGAACTGCAGCTCAATTGCGCGGCGCCGCTCTCGCTCGAGATGTCGCAGCCACTCGGCCCGCCACGGCCAGCGCACGCCCATCGATTGCGATCAACCCCAAAGCTATGAGGAGCATCCCCGCTAGCCGGTCAGTGGATATTCGCTCACCCAGAACCGCGCTGCCGAGCACCACGGCGGTCACGGGAATCAACAAGGTCACGAGGGAGATGTTGATGGCCCCGGCACTGGCAAGGATTCGAAAGAAGACCACGTAGCCCAACGCGGTCGAGAGCACCGCCAAACCTGCCATTGAGGCCCAGACGGCAACGCTCGGGGCGGCAAGTTTCCACGGCGTCTCCAAAGCCAGCATGACTGGCAGCGCCATGATCGCGGTCGTGGTCATCTGCCCCATTGCGCCTGCCACGGGTGCAATTCCAAGTCTGCGAAATCGTTTCCCCAGAGCGTTCGCGCAACCGTATGCCGCGGAGGCGCCGAGACAGGCGATGATTCCCTTCGAGGACGCGTTGGCCGCATGCGCGGTACCGATCTGAAACAACACGCACACGCCAACGAGCCCGAGAACCATGCCGAGGATTTTTGCTGGGTTCAGCCGTTCGTCGGCGCTGCTCAAGCGGATCGCGATCATTGAGAAGATCGGAGTGGTGGCGATGATAATCGAGGCGAGACCGCTGGGAATCGTCGTCTGTCCCCAGACGATCAGACTGGCGGGGATGAGGTTGTTGAACAGGCCCATGCCGGCGAACGAGAGCCAGCTGCCAATGTCGGTCGGAATGGCGACGGAGCGTGCTCGCGCGTAGGCGTAGACCAGCAGCGCCCCCGCCGAGAACCGCATGAAGACGATTGTCAGGGGCGGCAGGGCGGCGACTGCGACCTTGGAGAAGAAGAAAGAACCACCCCAAAGCATCGACAGGAGCAGCAACAACGTCCAATCAATAGAGGACATCACCGTTGAATCGCGCATCATGGCCTCGCAGCATATGGCGCGGCGACCATGCCGGGTCGCGTCGGCGCCGTCTCGCCACAATCGGACCTCATCCTTTTTGGCGGCCGTCGCCCGTGTTATGCTTTGCGCATGAATCCGGAGCAGGAGGCGTTATTCGAACCGGCCTGGCTCGCACGCGATCCTGCGTTCGATGGCAGGTTCTTCGGCCTCCGGACGATTGGCGTGTATTGCCGGTGCGTCTGCCCGGTCAGACTGACCTTTCCGTCGCAACACCCATAGGGTCGAGCGGCTCCCGAGATCGGTTCGTGAATTTCGATGGGAAGCTCACACTGTCCAACGCAGATTGGGCTTCGCTCACGAGGCGCGTCTACGTGCAGTTTTGTCGCGCTGGCCGCCCTGAAGGCCGTCGCATCCTCGATCGCGAGCGGCGAGCGCCCGGACGGCGCCCCGTTGCGCGTCACTCCGCTCAAAGGTCGAGAGCTTGGTGCTTTACGACGCTCGGGGCAACCAAGCCGAAGCAGACCCCCGGCGACGGCCGCTGCACGCCTGGCTGACACGCCGGCAGCGGAGAACTCGTGGAACCGCCGATCAGTCCGCCAGCAGATCCTCGATCCGCACCTTAAGCGCCTTCGCCAACCGCGCAACGGTATCGACATCGCCAATGCGATGACCGCCCTCGATCTGCGAGAGATAGGCCTGCGAGATGCCGGCTGCCTCGGCCAACTGCACCTGGGTCAGACCGCGCTTCCTGCGCCAGAACGCAAGTGGCGTGGGAGCGGCCAGGTAATCATCGACCTCGGCCTCGCTTAACAGATCGGTGCGGCCGGCACGCACATCGGCCATGAGAAGCGCCGCGTCGCGCGCGTCAATCAGGTCCTGAAACTCCTGCGCCGGCAGCACCACCATCTCATCTCCTGCTGGCGTAACGATTCGCTGAGCAGTCACCATTCCTCTCCGCTATTCACAGAAGCTGCCGGGCGGCCCGATTTTGATGACGACAATCTCGTCATCCCTCTCGTCGAAGATCACCCGGAAATCCCCGAGGTGAAGCCTCCCGCACGGAGACAGTCCTCCAACGCAGCCACGTCGTTCGCCTGTGCTGCCGTGTCATCCGCATATTGCCGTATCTTATCCCGGATACGCCGCACGACATTGGCGTGCCACTTCAGAGCCTTGGCCACGCTATACCGCCATCAAGCCACCGGCGACAATCCGCGCATACTCGTCATGGGCTCCAGCCGCATCCTCTGGCGGCCCGCCGTCCGCCCGGTCCACACTCGCCCCCACCCAACGGAGACTCCCATGGACTGGACCACCCAGATCGCCATCGTCACCGGCGGCTCCCGCGGCATCGGTGCCGCCATCTCCCGCCGCCTCGCCCAACTCGGCGCCGCCGTCTGTATCAACTACACCGCCCGCGGCACCGAGGCCGACGCGCTCGCCGCCGAGATCACCGCCGCCGGCCGCCGCGCCATTGCCGTGCAGGCCGACGTCGCCAACCCCGACGCCGTCGCCCACCTCGCCGCCCGCGCCAGCAAAGAACTCGGCCCCGTCACGATCCTGGTGAACAACGCCGGGATCGCCATACCCACCACGCTCGAAACCTACGACCCCACCGCGCTGGCCCGCATGCGCCAGGTCAACGTCGACGGCGTGATCCACACCATCCGCGCCCTCGCCCCCGGCATGCGGCAGCGCGGCTATGGCCGCATCGTCAACATCGCCTCCAACGCCGCGATCGGCACTGCCTTGCCCGGCACCACCTTCTACGCCGCGACCAAGGCCGAGGTACTGATCCTCACCCGCCGCTTCGCCATGGAGCTGGGCCGCTCCGGCATCACCGTGAATGCAATCGCCCCCGGCTGGATCGTCACCGAGATGGCCCGCGCCAACCGCAGCGAGGCGGAATTCGCCGAACGGGTGAAGCTGCTGAGCGAGCGCGCCATGGTCGGCCGTGCCGGCCAGCCCCAGGATATCGCCGCCGCCGTCGCCTACTTCGCCGCGCCCGACGCCGGGTTCGTCACCGCGCAGGTGCTCACGGTTGATGGTGGCCGCATGGACTACATCGGCCACGGCTAGCTTCAGCCCGAGCGGCTGGGAAGCCTCGGATAGGCCCAGATCCGCGGCCATCGAAGGCCGACAGCCCCAGCCCTCGCCGCCGGCAACGCGAGTTGCCCCACGGCAACAGGCCCCCACAAGCTCCCGCCGATCAGGAAAAA
>Ga0335075_10000711_pt1 | contig 56606 bp, 58 predicted proteins | sample Lox_Sample_24_FD_206723 | JGI IMG/M metagenome (GOLD analysis project Ga0335075, IMG submission 206723) | Soil microbial communities from Loxahatchee National Wildlife Refuge, Florida, United States - Lox_Sample_2.4 | ecosystem: Environmental > Terrestrial > Soil > Wetlands | place: USA... | reverse complement strand
TGTCATTTGATTCATGAACAGCCATGTTCACCCTTGCCTGAACCGCGGTCGGTCTCTATTGTTGCGCGAGAGGACACAGCGCGCTTAGATCTATCCGTGACCATCGATGAGGGCCGAGATTTGCTGAGCACCGTGGAAGCTGTAAGATGGCCGTCGGTATCGAGGAGCGTCGCGAGCGCTGCGCTGATCGGAAGTGAGTTTGTTTCGTTGTAGAAGTGCATTCCAGAGTAGTTGCGTGATGAGGTTCTGTGGACTCCCCTAGCGCACCCGGAGTAACGCCATCAAAGTGGAAGCGATCACGCGATATAGAAATCTATAAGTCCAGGTAGTGGTGTTTGGGCAGCCGAATTCAGCGGGGGCGCACCGCTGTTTTAAGCAGCTCGACACCCACGTGCAAGTCGCGTCGCGGCCTATGTCTACGCCAAAATAGCCCGGGGTCCTAAATTGACGAAAGTCGATTCCGACTTTCAACTTTCTATTTCCTGCCGACCCATGGGCATCCCCAAAATGGAGGCCCCAATTCCCTTCAAAATGGCGGTCGTCTCCCAGCTCTGCTTCCCTCCCTCTCGTCCTTGTCATCACCATTCGAGCCGGTCAAATTCTCAAACGCTCACTCACCTCTCTGTCGATATTGGCCCTTCTCGACATCTCTCTCCTTCAATACCACGACCCTCCTCCTTGTGGCAGAGCAGGTCTCGCCCCAAAAGTCCACAGCTCCTCTGCACACTCGACACCTTTGCTCCTATCCCATCCTTTTCTCGTCCTCCTCTTATCCTCTCGGCCTCCTCATCCTCTCGACCTCCTCTCGTCCTCTCATCCTCTCAGCCTCCTCATACTCTCGGCCTCCTCGGCCTCTCGACCTAGCGTCCTGCTCTGAAGCACAATTGCCGCTATCGGGATAGCAATCCCTAACACTAGGCAACTTACGATGCAGTAGCTGCTCTTACAAGGCACATTAATCAACGCAACAAAGTGTTACGGACCGCTTCACGGACCGTTAGCCAACCACAACTGCACGTGATTACCTGTATATTAGTTCTTCAAGCACAGTTCTCTCTCTTTCTTCTTCTTTCTTCTTTAGCTTTCAGATTCTTGTATTTAGAACTGCCAATTGTACAGGTTGTCGCCCATCTTCATGTGTGACACAAAGAGTCTGCAAGACAGAAGTGGCTCAGGTGCGAACAGAAGTGGGTCAGATACGAACAGACCTGGGGCAGGTGCAGACAGAGCTAGGACAGGTGCAGACAGAGCTAGGACAGGTGCAGACAGAGCTAGGACAGGTGCAGACAGAGCTAGGACAGGTGCAGACAGAAATGCGTGCAGGATTTGGTCGGTTGACTACTAGAATGGACGCGAGGTATGTAGTATAAGTACTCATTATCCATTGGATTAGTTACTGATCTTCACAGCGACAGGAATATGCTAGCCCGTCTCACCAATGAGGATAAGATAATTGACGTGTGGCTCAGATGGCTCAGATGGTAATTAGAAACGTCAACGGAGTAAAGTGCCGTGAGGGCTATAGACTTCATAGCAGTGTCTGGCCACTGTATTTCATTTTATCTCTAGTCCGTCCTAAGTTGTCATTGGCGCCACATAAGCAGCCCGTGAACGCCCTACGCCACTTCTATTGCAAGTACACAGCCACTTTTTGGACCGTCATTTACATCGCTTTTCCACCACATTTGGCCCGAACTCGTCATACTCCTTTTTTGAAATCCACATCTGATGAAATGTGCCTAAGCTCCCAAGAATACTACCGCCAATCCAGGTTCCAAACTTTCGCTCTGCAGTCAGTCCCGGTGCTTGAATCCTAATACGTGCTCCAGGATAGGCTGCTTGTATCTCATTCACAAGCCGATCGTTGAAGCCGTTGAGAAGTGTCGTTCCACCGGTAACAACAATGTTTTGCAATAGGTTGACCCTGAGATCCATATCTACGGAGCTAACAGCTGCCTTGACCATCTCAGGGATAGTCTGTGCCTTGGTCGGTGCCGCCTCCAATGACATAGGTAACGCGGCCTTCTCATCCCACATACCCTCAGCAACTTTGAAGCGCTCGACTCCCCACATTTGATTGGCTCCATCTGGCATCTCGAAAACTCGCCCAGGCTGAGACTTGGCAAAGTCTTCATTTGTTGTACCTGACGTTGTTCCTGAGCTGAGGCGACCCGGTCCTGGCCAGACTTGAACGACTGATTCTTTGAACTCGGTAAGAATACGCTCCTCCTGTAATGCTCTGTAGCTAGCTGTTGGAGGCGTATCGAATGTTCGATAAGTAGCCTGCGCTGGCGCACCAGCATCAACTGGAGTCTTAGAGGCTATCATGAAATGTGGTGTAAGGTCGACTTTAGGATCAGAGTTATTGAAAAGCGTTCGTAACTGAGAAGAGAGCCAGTTTCCACCCATTGGAGATCTTTGGATGCCTTTCTTCAGGATGAGGCCGTCATGAATAGGGGTGACGGAGATACTGGTTGCGCCGACGTCGACTACCAATGCACTAGCCTTTCCGGCGGCAAATGCTGCTAGAACACTGTTCCGCGCGAGCCAAAAAGCTGGGCATCCCCACGATTCCATTGCAACTTCTATAGCGCGTTCTCGAGATTTGATAGGATTCCAGGCCGTTTCTGTCATTAGCAGCGGATTTTCCTCCAATGGCTTCTCATTATCCTCCACACCTTCCATCTCTACCTCCGTAATTATTGGTCTGTCCGTTTTCTCGTCGTGATTAATCGGGCCTGATGGCTTAAAATTTGTGAGTCGTGATGTGATTGCGTATTCCCAGACCTTCGCTGCCGTATCCCAGTCCTCTACCGTCCCATCCTTGCCTATAGGATTCCGTATCTCCATACCCGGTGCCGGAGTGTGTATGGCATTGTCTCCGAAGACAAGCTTGAGGACGCCTTTCGTGCTCAGATCGCCATAATGGGATGGCACGACGGACTTGGGAACATCCTCACCGGCAAACCCAGCGCGTACACTCATCCAGCCAGGATCAAGAACAAGCGCCGAAATCTCATCTGAGCTAAAGGTTAGCATTCACTGATGTGAGGATGTCTAGGTTCAACACGTCGAGTCTTACCTCCTCCATAGATATTGGTAGGCTCCACAGAGGAATTCAACGTTTGCGCCATGATGAAATCAGAATGCCAATATTTCGGAATCTAGGTAGCCAAGAGAATGTCCAATGGGTGGTAATCGGAGGGCAGGGACCGTGAGTAGTGCTGAAGTGGGTAGCTGCGATGTTGAAGGGTTCGTAAAAGTAGCTTTTCAAGCCGCGCCTCGCGACGGTGAAATGTGGGCAAAGGCACATGTCTCAGCCTCGCGTACCTGAACAGGGGTCGTTGACCCTCGATTCTTGAGAGCCTTCCCTAGATTTTCTCTGAATGAGCCTCCAACTTCTGTTACCAACAGACAGGGTCTTTTCAACTGACACCACCTGCATCTCTCGGGATATATCCCGCCCTCCTAAAAGGACCATCTAGATGGTGCCACAATGAGCCTCTTTTCCTACATCCGCAGCATCTATCAACTAGACACATTAGATACCCGCTTTGCAAACTCGTCGACGACACCGTACAAGCGCCCGGCAAATGCACAGATAGATCCAACGTTTACAAAATCATCTCAGGATCTATCACAAGGCGTACCTGTTAAACTTGACAGCAATGGACGTCCCATAGGTCAACCGTCGAAATGGAATACCCCTGAGTTTTACTTCTACTATTTTTGTTTCCTTACAATTGTACCGTACATGTTTTGGGTAGCTTATGATGTGTCCCGACGTTGGTATCCCAGTCATAGGCTTTGTGCTTCTGATCTGACGGTGCTTCTAGCCTCTGGTCCTAATTATGAAAAGTACGAACATCTTCTGTCACCTGGATGGGTGCCAGGACGTAAAATCGTACGGAGAACGACATCCACATCTGTCATGCTTTCTAACAGCAGTTGCAGGACATTTCTGATGCACAATATAGATCCTTTCGGAAAAATATTCCTTACATGGCTCTGCTTGTCATCTTCCATCCTCTTCTACGACGCCTTTACGAGACTCTACGGCCGATTTCCGAAACAAGTCTAAAGTCAGAGAACAAGATCAATGGCACTCCCTATAGTTCCATGGCGGATGGGGATGCTCGAATGAACCAGCGAGCATCATTTGATTATGGATTCTCACTAATCTTTCTTGGCGCACTCCATGGATTTTCAGCATTAAAAGTCATTATCATAGTGTATCTTAATTTCTCTATAGCGACCCGACTACCAAGGCAGTATGTCCCAGCCGCGACATGGATCTTTAATATTGGGATACTTTTTGCGAATGAGCTCTGCGACGGTTATAAGTTCGCCAAGTTAGCAGAATTGATATCGTTGGCTGGTCCAGGATCGGTAGAGAAAAGACCAGAATTGCAAAATTGGGGAACGTGGTTGGATAGTTATGGTGGTATAATGTCGAGATGGGAAATATTGTTCAACATCACGGTACTGAGGCTGATAAGTTACAACATGGATTACTATTGGAGCCTCAATAGAAGATCTGGAAGTCCGCTTGAGGTATGGCTTTACGAAACGCCGGTATGAAAGGCCATTGCTAATGTTCACAAGAAGAAGCAACTCGACCCAGCGAATCTCTCAGAACGAGATCGCATCTCAATCCCAGCAGATGCAAAAGACTACACATTTCGTAACTACGTGGCTTACGTGCTCTACGCGCCCTTGTACCTCGCCGGTCCAATCGTGACATTCAATGAGTACATATCACAGCTCAAATATCCGCTTGCAACTATCGAAACATCTCGCACAATCAAGTATGCAATCCGCTTCCTTCTGGTACTGCTGGCCATAGAACTAGTACTTCACTTCGACTACTGCATCGCCATCTCCAAAGGCAATCCGAACTGGGCCGACTACACTCCAATCCAATTGAGTTTATTATCTTTCTTCAACCTGCACGTGATATGGATAAAACTTCTGCTCCCATGGCGGTTCTTCCGCCTTTGGGCCCTTGTTGACGGGATTGATCCTCCCGAGAACATGATCCGCTGTGTCTCTAACAATTATTCAGCAATGTCCTTCTGGCGTGGTTGGCACAAAAGCTACAATCGCTGGCTCATCCGGTATCTTTACGTCCCACTAGGTGGCTCCAAGATAAAGGGCAGGCTTGGCCCTGCAAGGGCGGTGGTGAACTACATTGTCGTGTTCACATTTGTTGCTTTATGGCATGATATCAGCCTTAACCTACTTGTTTGGGGGTGGCTGATTGTAGTATTCATGTTACCCGAAATCATTGCTGGGTATCTGTTTCCGAGAAAAAAATGGTTAAATCGCTTGACGGCGTATAGGATTTTGTGTGGCATTGGCGCGGTGGGAAATGTATTGATGATGATTGCGGCGAATCTCGTAGGGTTTGCAGTCGGTGTGGATGGCTTGAAAAGCATCGTTTCTGGCATTTTTAAGGACTATTCAGGTATGTGCTCTGCGAGGAACTCTCTTTCCTTGCGCCAAGCTAATTGGTGTCATTACAGGCATAGCATTCCTGTTCGTTGTTTCAGCAACGTTATTTGTGGGGGTACAAGTCATGTTCGAGATACGGGAGTCAGAAATGCGGAAGGGTATCTACTTGAAATGCTGAGTTCTCAGGCATATGTATTATCAACCGTTATGGCAAGAAAAAGTTGGGATGAGCTTTGAGCCACAAAAACTTAAGTTTTTCTAAGAGTTTGCTGTTCAGTGGCGATTTACACTTACGACGACAGGTTCTGATTCAGCAATATTTTGCAACGGTTTGCATTCCACTAGTTGTCTGGCTGGTACAGCTATGCATCAAAGAGATGATCTGATAGCTTGTGTTTTAAGTTCTCAACACAATACGATGAAGTCCTCGGCTTCGACATAGTCGCCGCCGGCGTTATCAAACTTATGAAAAGCTTGGCGAATGCGTTCGGCTTATTGTGGAAGTTCCAACAGCCTCTAAGGCATCTATCACCGCCCAGTCTTCCGAGCTCCATCAACTAAACCCGCTGCTTTCCTCCGCGCCATGGAAACCTTCTGCAACCTTTCATCCTCATCCTGCGTAGCTCTAAGATACCACTCGACTGCGAAAATATGAATGACTATTGCCATCCAGGCGCAGGTGCCAAAAGACAACTCGAGGATACTGCCGATTTCTTCTGGCCGTTCCGCGGTGATATCCGCGTTTACGACGACATAGGCAGGGATAGAGGCTGTAAAATTTCTGCACGTGGGGTAGGTGGTGTAAATGTCTTCCAGGGGGAGGGAGTAACCTTCGTACATGAAGATTAGCTCTTGGCAAGTAGAGACTGTGTGGTAGTCCCTTGAGGATAGTTTTGCTGAGAGGGGTACGAGAACCATGAGGACTCTCATGGTGAGGATCTGGGATGTGTTAGTTAATTCAGGTTCTAACGGAAAGGAGAATACATACGGCAGAGGCATAGGCCCATGTCCTGAGCATCCAAGAGCGGTGCTGGTCTATACGGAGGTTACGGATGGAGAGGTAGCCTTTGATTGTCGAGACGGCGGTTGAAATGGCTAGGTTTATCACCGCGAATTGGGTTGCGAGCGTGCCTCCGAAAGCACGACCGGCAATTATTAACGCAGCTGTATTGATTATTAGACAGAATTTAAGAATTGATACTATAGCTAACTTACTAATGTTGCCGACCATTAGCAGAACTAGAATAATACGACCATTTAATCTATGGAAAGTAATGTATCGCCTTCTAATGATCGGTAGAAATTGTAGTGGCATCAAGGCTCCGGCAGCTTGAGAAATATTAGATAACTAACTTTCTGATGGAAACATGCAGTTCGAGTAGCATCAATGGCATGTAACAAATAGTTACTTACGAAGTACACTCCAAAGATGCACTGTCATGCCAATTCTTCTCAGACCCTGTCTAAACCAGTACCATTCGCCAGGCGCCGCAGCCTTTCCCCACACATTCTCAATATCCAGTGAGGGCAAACGGAAAATGCAGAACGCTGCGAAGATCCCTGCAGTAAGAGAGAAAAGGACGATATTATAAGTGTTCGTGAAGCCTGTGTATTGCTGCAACTTTCGGACTAGAAAGTGTTGTTTTTCTGAGGGAGCTAGTGATGGAGTTGACTGCGAAGCCTTCGAGACTTCCTGAGAAGTAGGCTCTGCCATTATCATGCTTCTTAAGCTCAAAGATAAGTCGGGGTCTTGAATTCGGAATTAAGTCCCCGTGACAGGCATATGTTGGATTCAAAGAAAATGAAGATAGGAGAGATCTAACATTGTAGAAAGAAGTATATATGGTCGGCGTTGAGGCAACAAGCAAAGAGAAGACTATGTGCTTATTCAATAGACGTGCTTGCCCCTTAGTGGTCGGAGATAAAAGCAAAGAGGAGAAAGGCGACGACTACATGATTAGGAAGGCTGCCTAAAAGGGTGTACGGCGCGGAGTAATATTAAGCCATAAGACACAGTGCCAGACCGGTAGGTGTTTTCACGCACTAATAATACGTAGTCGGACAAACTTTATCTCAAAGGCGCACTCAAGATGTGTTCGCTATAGGTCGGAAATTTAGAGTAGGAATGGGGCGCATATCTATTTATGGCCGAAGCTGCTCGCTCAGTGAGTTCATATAGTAATAATGCATTAATTTCACAGTAAGGAGAAACTGATGATTCCGGTGTTCGGTCATTGTAAGGTCCGGAGTAAGCATTAGAATAGCACCCTTGTTACATGTCTTGCGGTGCGAGTGTCATTAACCAAGTGAACAAATTTTCACCATACCCCGATTCGCAATGATTGCTCAGCCTCCCATCATAACTTTACCGATCCAGAGTTACATACTCACTTTCCCCCGATATCCCAATGTCCTCTTTACCCACGTCGCTCCCGCTCTCGCTCCCAGATGTAATCCCACCAACTTTCCTTACTCTTCTCATGCCCATCATCCATCCAACCAGGCCTTTGGGCACCCAAGTGCCTATAAACTCATAAATAGAGCTTCCCATACCTACTCTAACGCTGCCGCCCTTCCTCTTGGTCATTGCGTCAAATACTGCATTATGGAGTTCCCGCAATGGGCTTCCCTTTGGGCCTCCAATGCTAGGCCTTCGTTCTGCAACAGACAAGAAGTTCCTACCATAAATTTGTCGCGTGCCTTCGGGCCAACAGAGCATTTCTGCGCGTTGAGCTTGTAAAGTTTGCGCCTGGAGCTGATTTCGCGGATGTACACTCGAGAAGTCAAAGGCTCCTAGTTTTAGATGCATAACGGGAATATCAAGAGGTGCAAGTTCACCCCTGAGCGACTCGGTAAATGCTGTCAAACCGGATATAATGACAGATTCGGGAGCATGGAAAGGCGGTGATAGACTGGATATAATTGAGGGGGTAAGGAGTATCACCTTAGGGCGTGGGGATGGTGGATGAGGCGCGGAGTTATGATGCGCATGCGGGTAAGGGAGGGAGGACAGAAGGGGGAGGAATGATTGCGTTACAAGAATAGGGTGGAGGAGCCGCGTGTTGAGGAGGTCGGAGATGTGTTCAGGGGATATTGTAGCAACTGGTCCGCTAGGATAGTTGACGGAGGGAATTAGGATCAGCGCTGTGAAGATGAGGTGGTGTGGGCGGGCACCTTCGAAGGCATGTTGTGGTGTTTGTAAGTAGCTGGCCAGACGTTCGATGGAGCTGGCAGATGTTTGGGGCTAGAGTCGCTGTCAGTAATTTCATTGTGAAATGAGACATGTAAGACTTGCATGAGACATATCAACCGTTAACGGCCTGATATCGCTTCGAGCTTCGTTTTGAACCATAACCTCTTCCTCGACATCATTACAGACCACGAATACAATGAAGCCTCTTCGTTCCAGGTCAAGTGCGAGAGAACGCGTGATAGGTTCATTTGGAGCCCCAGCAATAACAACCACCTCTAGCCTTGCCCCATTACTTGCTCGTTTTGCTCTGCGCTTCCTGCTATAGGATTTTCGTTTTCTGTAGGCGAAGAATACTGCAGCGCCAATGCCAACTATGAATGTGCCAGTGAGAAGCTTGTGTTTCCGTATCCAATCCTCGGCTTGTGAGTAGAGGCCAATAGGAACAACTTTTGAAGGAACAGGAGATTTAGGTGGTGGTCTTGGACGTGCAGATTCCGGAATCCATGGTGATGAGGATAGCGTTTCCCGTAAAGCATTGGCAACTTTCTCTATATGGCGATCAACATAATCGGCGATGTCGCCGGAGAAGCGCTTGACATCATTGGGGACAGCACTCAGGGTATCTAAAAAGGTCTGGTCGTCCGCAGACATCCTGAGAGTGATATAATAAAAGCTCAAGGAATTGATACTGAGTTATGGCATGACGATGGTAATGCAAAGGCGGGGATACCCGTCCCTAGCCTCAAAGGGGTTCGCTTGTCGGAGATTAGGCTTTTCTTTACTCCGAGTTAAAGGCAACGATTTATAACGTGTCTCCTCGCCATCTTTGATTACAATACCTTGATTGGGCTGTACCGTTTCCAGATGGTTCTGGTTGTTGACTGGGATTGTTTCCTTTAAGGTGTTATGGATGGCAGTCTTTCTTTCACTCATTTCTCCCCTATTGCTCTTCGAAGCAGCAGCAGCCGCAGCCTTGTCTCGTCAAGCTCATTAAAGGTTTCTAGCCTTGAGTATTCGTACCGCTTTTCAGCCGCCATTTCTCCATCCACAGAGTAAACATGAGGGAACTCGACCCACTGATTTTTGAATATGCTCACGAGAAGCAGCTTCCTCGGGAGGCAGAAGCTCTTCGCACCATTCAAAAGATAGCTTCCTTAGTTAAGCCGATTATGAGAGCGAGAAACTGGCGTGTAGGCACCTTGGCTGAGTTCTATCCTGCACAGCCAAATCTACTAGGTATTTTATTTTACTTTCAAATTATCGAAATTGGCTCTGTTTACCTAACAACTCATAGGCCTTAACATTGACAGAGGTGCAAAAATCCTCATCCGCCTTCGCTACCCTGGAGATGTGAAGCAATTCATGCCACTTGAGCAGGTAGTTGATACTATGCTACACGAGCTGAGTCATATTGTGTTCGGTCCACATGACGACAAGTTTCATGCCTTATGGAATCAACTCCGAGAAGAGTACGAAGGTCTTGTTCGGAAAGGTTATACTGGCGAAGGATTCTTGTCGGAGGGCAGGAAGCTTGGCGGCCAGCGGATCCCAAGACATGAAGCACAACGAATTGCGCGTAATGCTGCTGAGAAGCGACGAAAACTCTCAGCCGGTTCTGGTCAAAAGCTTGGCGGAGCTCCAGTCCAGGCGGGGACTGACATTCGGGAGGTAATTGTCAACGCCATCGAGCGCAGGGCCACTATTACCAAAGGCTGTGCTTCGGACGCAAAGGATGATGAAAAGAAGGCCATAGCTGACCAAGCTATGAGGAACGGGTTCAGAACAAAGGCCGAGGAGGACGAAGCAAATGACCTAGCTATTGCTCAAGCCCTCTGGGAACTGGTCCAAGAAGATGAAAAGGAAAAGTACGGAGGTGCATACATACCGCCTTCAGCAGCGAATCCAACAGGAAATGGCGGTGGTGGCATGATGCCTTCTGCCAAGCCTTCTCCACGCGGTCCACTTCCCACCAAAACCGCTCCTCCAGCTCCAGGTCCTGCCCCCGCAACTCTGAAGAGGCCCACTGCAACTAGACCTGATCCTACTCGCCCCATAAGCCGCTTAATTTACGGGCAATCAGGTAGCGAGCGATCGTCTTCGTCAAACCTCAACAACAGCTCGCCACCTTCTGCCAAATCCTCTCAAACAATGTGGGAATGCCCAATGTGCACATGCCATAACCCTCTTAGCTACCTCTCCTGCGATGCCTGTACAACCGAAAGACCAGCTGAAGACTTCCTCGTTTTCGTGGAAGGTTTCCCACCTCGGTCAGTCAGCATACGAAGTGTCAAACCTACAACCCCGGCTGCAGCCGCGAAACTGAAAACTTGGACTTGCCATATGTGCTCAACTGTGATGGAAGATAAGTGGTGGACTTGTTCGAGCTGTGCAACGATGAAACTATCTTCTTGAATCTGGATTTGTGTTATAACAGTTCTATACTTTATGGTGTTGACTTTACGATAAGATGATTTGGGAAGGACGTGCATTCATAGCGGGCTGGAGCTAGGCGCAGCGTAGTGGCATGGCATAGAGTAAGGGACTAGAACTAGGACTTGCAGGCGTCCAGGATGCAGAATGGAACGGCTATGTCTGAAAACCTAACCTCAACCATGGTGTTCCTAACGGATATATGATGTGTTTAGGGAGATGAACTTCGTGTTGCATATCACAGTTCATACTATTTAATAAATCCATTTATATATGTATCTTTGCCGACCGTCTATATGATTTTGGTATCTCCGTGAAACGGCGCCACTATTCTTGTTTGGCACTCGAAAGTTGAGATCCCAATTCTATTCAGGCGTTTTCGGCTGCATCTCGCCCGTTTCCGTAGAGGGGATAGGTTGGACAAGTCCAGTGGATTCTAACGTACAATCCTTTCCCTTTAGCCACTTTTAGAGATCGTTGCTAGCTTGTACGAGGACTTGAGGTGGTGGATACTACAACGGTCCAAAATCAACGTCGTATTCGTCATTAGGAATTCAGGCCCGTCGGGCCGGCTCGGCAGTTTTGCGAAGGCATCGGCGATGTATGAGTTGCGCTAGTGAAATACTCTCAAGCCTCAGCAATATCAGAAGACAGCCGATGTCCGTTGATGGAGTCTCAGCCCTGAGAGCCACTATAGTTCAGTTGAGGCTTTTCGGGATTGTGGTATCGCGCTCTCGCAGAGTCTCGTGTATGTAACTTAATATTGATGTTGCAGCATCTAATGCCCGTAACCTCGACCTCGACCTCTTCTGTCACCCTGCCCACCTGGCCGACCTCTTCCACCGCCCCATCGACCTCCCCTGCTACCGCCAAATCTCTCCCTCTCCTTTTCTTCTTCCCTTTCTCCCGCCTCTCGTAACCTCGCCTGTTCCTCCGCCATCTCCTCAGGATCACGGTCAACCTTCACAGTGGGTGGGTCAAGATCAGTTGGCCATCTAGGATGTGCCCCTTCCTTACACCCCTTCCCGTTTGGACAAAACCCAGCCAAGTAGAATCTGCACAACTGCTTCCTGACGTGCTTCTTTGAGCAGCGTGGTCCAAGGGGGCAGAATCCCTTATCGTAGTGTGGGCAAGGTGGCAACTTTGACGCCGGATCAATATGTAGATATAAGCACTCGTCTCCATTCGAGCAGTATCCGTTTCGAAGGAAGAAGTTGCATTCGGGCATCTTACGCAGGTTGTACTCGTGCAGGAACTCGCAGTGCTCGCCTTTCTTGCAGAGGCCTCTTAGCCAATGCTTGCACACCAAGTTGTTGAAGTTGGATGACGACGTGTGCTTGTCTGGGCAGTCATTGCCCAGGGGGCAGTGACCTTGCAGGAAGGCTTTGCATACGGGGCGATTAGGGTCGAGTCCAAAACGGTACGTCTTCAGCAGGAAGGGAGAGAACGAGAATTCGTATTTCGGGTGTTGATGTTCCAGGATCTGTCGTGCAAGATCTTTGGGCCCTAGGCCATGTGCCATGGCGATGGACATGGTGACAAGGATCGAGGATGACTGAGTGTGAGACAGCAGCAGCGAGTGGCATCGAATATTGGAGGCGTTTTATAGTGGAATATACGAGAGGGTGTGAAGGCTGCACAGCTCTCTGCCAATGCTGACTCGCATGAACGATTTGGTAATAATGGATGCGAGGCAGGGTCTGATGGCTGGACGTTGGAACAGAGTGTGAAAGCGGCTGCAGGTGGAAGGGTTGGTTGGGATGGTGTCACAAAGCAAGAAAAAAGATGGTACGGATGGGTGATGATCTGGAGAAAGCTCTGGCGTCAGCCACACCTGCTGGGATTGCTTAGCCCTAATTAGAGCTAGTGCGGCAGATCGCCGATCGAAATAACTTAATGGCCCCCTGCCCGTCATGGATCAAGGGTACCTTTGTACATCCCTGACATGCGATGGCATGACATGGCATGACCTACTGAATCCTCTACGCTCACACGTCCACTTGCCTATATCGCTCACCGATCTACGCGTCATCGATAATCCTCTTGATCACCAACTGAAACCAATATTCAGAATTGCTGCAGTGGTATGTAGCCGAGCTGAGCTGGGCTGCGCATCGTCTCCGCGCCCTGATGTACGAGTTCAGCTGTCATGATGGATTTCGACATCCCATGCAGCTCTAGTGGCAACCAAAAAGGCTTTGACTTCCTGGTACTACTCTGCACGATGCACCACATAGCTGGACTTTCCACTCCTTGAGCTGTTCCTGATCCAAGATGACAGAATCTTGGTCCGTCACTAACATCATATAGGTCCTTGTTGGATTGGATTCTTCTGGAATCTAGATCATTCTCCTCGAAACGCCACTGTTGATCTAACTTGATATGAACGAGCTTTTTCTAGTACAACTTGCGAGACACTTTCCTATCAAGAAGATGATCACACTCATGCAGGCGACGAACAATCTCATGATCGGATTGCCGTAAGACAGCTTTAAGCAGTATAGGAAGCTGATACCGTCTAGATCTTGTCAACGCGACTAAGATTGAAAATCGACGATACAAAGCACCAAGTTTCATATTGTTTGGAATGCCATTGGATGAACATCGAAGCTAGGGAATCAATCCGGCGCTGCAGCAACAGTTTTCTGATAAGCCAACTGGGACATTCCCCAGTCTCTACGAGTCCAATGACCGAAAAGACATCGAAGATTTATCCTACGTTTACAATTTCCTTACAAATGATATCGCCGACAAAGCTGTTTTCCTTGTTAGCAGCTACGCATTAAATTGAGTCCTGTCTGCGATGGCGTGGTCTAAGACTTCACTGCATCTTGCAAGATCTGCCACCAGCTTTGAGAAAGAGGCTAAAGTTTTGGTGTTTACCAAATTGCCAGAAGAGCACAGCGCCTGCTGCCACTCAATAGAATCGGTCAATGACGTATCGGAGTGGTCGTCGAGGATCTCTGTCTACTACCATACATCCTCAAGGACTGATTACTGATGGCTTGGGTCCTTAGTCTGAAACGGTCCATCTCCTCCCAACAGGTTTTTATTTTCTTGTTAGATTCGTTGCAGATTGCCGACCTAATTGACGAAAACCATCTAAGGGTTTGCAACGCGAAGTGTGGGGTTTGGTGGAGACTTCCCAGCTGCAGATCCCACCATGTTCGAGGTCGGTAGGAACGGTATACAGGCGTCCAGATGCCTCGCAAGCCAAACTAGTGCCGTAGCAAGGTGATTTGGAAGGAAGAAGCTCCAATTAACAGCCTTGATCTACTGTATGCATTAGCGTCGTTGGTTACAGTGAATACTTTCTCTGATGGTTAGCGGCATCGGCCTCTTTGTCTGGTAAACGCAAGTGAAGCTCTAGCATTTTAAATAGCATAACCACCGAACAAAATCAACGCCGTTAAATGAGGTACAAGTAATGTAAAGGTACCGAATGGCACTGATAAAACTACTTCCATCCTTATAACCGTTCTTTATATATCAGGCTATTTCATGTGCAGGCGTATACATAATATAAGTCAGGCACAAGAAATCGCTCACCGAGCTGGCGCAGAGCGTTATTGATGAGCTGGCTTTCTACCACATGCAGCAGGTGTCGTTGGGAGGACGAAAGGGCCTTTTCGGACCTGCGCTTCTGCTCCACAGTAGTAAATTAGCCCCGCATACAGCCTACCCGCGGTGTTCAGGCTGTTTTGGGGGAAGCGTCAAGCACGATGATGGCATCCTCCGGGCCTCGGCCGACAATTACCATAAGGTAGCAGACACATTATGCTGATGTAAAAGCACCGTTGATGATGAGAGACAGGTACAGGAACCAGGGCACACAGGATTGCAGGAATGAATATACAAGCATAGGAAAAGATCCGGAGGAGCCTCCGCATCATTGTTAATCAAGTCTATATGCAATAATTTTGTGTGACGAATAAGCACTAAGCTCTCAAAGAGCTAGTTCCCTGTTCTCGAGCCATTCGTCGCGTGCCCCTCGATGTGGCCTGTATACTCAACCTTAAGTACCTATCTGCCTACTTTTCCATAGGGTGCTTGACGCTATTTCGTTATGCAAGTCATCATTGCTCCAGTTCAGCCTGCAATAGTGAAGCTCGGTCCGTCTCGGCCACAGCGTGGCGTTATGGAATTGCGAATGTTGGTTGTAGTTCATTCTATTATTGACAGGCATGTGGCAGGTGGCCCATAATGCATACCGATCCCAGAGATACCCTTGTTCCCCTACTGTACCCCACTATGTAATTATTTTTACACCAACGTCTGCTCTGCAGCCACCGCTGTATCCTAGGTTTGCCGGCAACAAAAACACGCCAATGCTATGCACTCATACGTGCTTCCCCCTGACCAATAACGCCTACCTAGATGTGATGCATCATTTTATTATATCATGCAACAGCCAGAGGAGTAGGAGGATGATCTGGGTGCAAAGTGCTCCTGGTGACGCACCCTTCCAGTACATGTGGCTCGTACCCATTGTCAATCTATCACACCACGGTTCGTGGTGTTGGTTGGCCGATTCTCCACTCATACAAGGCAGAAAGTGATGCGGTTCATTAGCCGTACCATTCTGCTCTCAACAAACTCTTGGTCCACAGGGCGCGGCTTACCTGCTCTTCCGCTTTAAAGAAACTTTACGAATAACCAGGTGGAGCCCGGCAGCCATAATGGTATGTGGCAGAGTCTCTTTGTGTCAGCCCACATCGGTAGCAGTCACTCCTGCAAAAGGCCGAAGTGCGTCTGTACTTTCCTCCTGTATGGTCCACTCATCAACCACTATTTCACTGCAGACCGTTGCGGTTTCTTGCCCCCTCAGCAGCCACCACCCGGCACTTACAGCTTACATGGGCCAGCAGAAGCCCTGGGATGATCGACAATCTCGTCTTTCCGCCTTTCGATTCGATCTCTTCTACACAGTCCACATTTAACACAGCCTAATCTTGCGCCTGGTAAAGCCTCCAACTTTCACAATTTCGCGAATTATATCTATGTACTTCTTTGTCCTTACCAGCACTCGAAGTTATATGTGGTCAAAACTTTTGATCTGAGCTTCATCCCTGTCTTGTGGTGCAGCAATGACCGACTGGAGGCATTGTCCAAAAGTTCATCTGATACCAAGTAGCCGAAGCTAGCAAGTAACTTCCGCATTTTCTTCAGTCATCCTGTGCTAGTCAAACAGCGTCCCTAAAATTCTCTGCGGGCATGGCTTAAACCAGGCTTGAAATTTGTGGAATCTTTTTTTCAACACCGTTCCTCAGAACTTCCGCCGGCATGGCTTGACTGAGATTTAATGCTTCCAGAAGACCAAGTCCTGACTGCGAATTCGCCTTCCTGATATCACCATGGCTAACTGTATTACTCCTTTCTTTGGGCCTCGAAGACCACCGCAGGCGAGCCAGGCTCGGAGACCCTCATTAGCGTTACCGGAAGGTATAATGTGGGCGAACGCGGTGTACTACCCAAGCTACCGAGTCTATCGAGGAGACACTCCGAAGCGCCTCAACTATAGCTGTATCAGCCACGTGTTCTATGCCTTTGCGGGTGTCGGACCGGATGGAGGGGTTTTCGTAAGTGATTTATATCTAAGCCTTCTGTGACCTACCTGATTCGTAACACAGCTTAATGACGAATATGCCGACGCTCAATTGGATGTCGACGGCTCAAGAGGCTGTCTAGGATCTCTTGCAGAAATTAAGCAGCGGACACCTCACCTGCAGGTGATCTTATCGATCGGAGGTGGTGCATCGAGTCAGAATTTCGCAGCAGTAGCTGCGAGTGCTGCACTGAGGGACAACTTCGGAAGATCTGCCCGAGGTCTAGTAGTTGCCTCGGGATTGGACGGCATAGACAGTAAGTTATTCGATAAGTATCTGCATATGAAGTTTATTTTCTTTCTGCACACCTTGAAATAAAGAACTGACGAGCTCGTGATAGTCGATTGGGAACACCCTTGTGGTCCTCAACAAGGCCGAGACTTTCTTTCTCTGCTAGCCACCGTTCGACTGCATCTGCCTAACGATGAATATCTTTTAACAGCCGCGTTGCCTGCCGGGCAATGGGTGTTGCAGCATATTGATCTGAACAGAGCACAGGAGTATCTCGACTTCATAAACTTAATGGCATATGACTTTGCCGGGCCGTGGACATCAACTGCCGGTCATCATGCTCAATTGTACTCTGGTAATCCAGACGAACCATCAGGGTCATCTGCTGTCGACTATATTAAATCTACTGGTTTCCCGGCTAAGAAAATACTTCTGGGCATTCCTGTATACGGCAGGTCTTTTCTCGGAGCCAACCGCCCGGGTGAGACCTGCAGAGGTCATGGCGGCGAAGAAGGAAGCTTCGAATACAAAGACTTGCCCAGGCCCGGCACAGAAGAAAGGGTTGACACCGCAAGAGTGGCCGCGTCATGTGTTGGGGGTGATGGCGGGTTTGTGAGTTATGACAATCCAGAAACAGTGACAATTAAGGGCAAATATTGCAAAGCCGAGCAGCTGGGGGTTAGCAAATACCTCTACAGTTTTCGAGATGTGAATCTGACCGTCATTAGGGTCTATTCTACTGGACAGGCACAGCTGATGCACCGGCTGATGTGCCACAAGGATCGGAGCGCAGAAGCTTAGTCGAGGCCGGATTCAAAGCTTTACATTACGCATGAGGTTTAATCTTCGGGTAGCATTGAACAGTTTATTTTATTGACGAGGCGTATCCAAAATAAAAGTCGTAAAAGGGTGATTGATCTTCGTCCAGGGGCAAAATGGGAAAAGCATGGCATAGCATATTACAGCGGGCATTGCTGGCCTAGTATGGGAGTTTATAAAAGCTGGCGTGTTAACATGGCCTGAGAAGTGTCTGCAATGTATAACAGTCTCTAGCTAATGCGCTCAAAGTGTTACACTGGTTTGAAGATTACCTTATGCAAAGACTTGCTTTTTCTTCTTTGCCTGTGCCTGACGATTTTTAATTGACCTTTTGTGCTTTATGCGAGCGTAGTTAGCTTTGTGCACAACGACACCCCAATTTCACTCTTGAACGACCGAACTCAGATGCCTGGGTTCTTTGTAGTTACTATCAGTGAGCGCATTCGAACACAGTAGCTGTATTTTGCCCCAAGTACAGAAGAGATTCCGGAATGAATGGCACAGCTACGACCACATCCTTGGATGCTGGTACAATACCCCAAAGCCCTCGATTTCTCAAATTGAAAGCGAAGACAAAGCTGACCATGTTTCTTCTGCAGCCGAATATGATCCTCTTAATCACCTTAATGTCATCTTCTCCCATCCTTCCACTCTAACCTCTATATCCGAGACCGCGTCTGCCTTACAAGCCTATCAAAATGACCTCTCCTCAGCGATAACCTCTCACACGCACACCCTCACCTCATCCCCCGATGACAGTATACAGCGTATGGCCAGCGCCAAAGCTGAGCTTGCTATTCTTTTTCGCAAAATTGAGTCCGTACGGACACGCGCCATTGAAACTGAGCAAACGATTACCTCGATGACAGCTGACATCAAGCGCCTTGACAACACAAAGCGAAACCTCACACTGTCAATGACAGCGCTCAAGCGCCTACAGATGCTAACCACAGCATACGAGCAGCTGCGTGGCCTGGCGAAGAGCAGGCAATACAGAGAATGTGCGAGCCTGCTGCAAGCCGTGATCCAGCTCATGGCACATTTCAAGAGCTACAGATCGATAGACCAGATTGCTACACTGTCACGGAATGTTGCAGATCTGCAGCGAGAGCTGGGCGAGCAGGTCTGTGAGGATTTCGAGATGGCATTTGCAAAGGGGGAAGTCGGTACGCGTAAAGGAGTGTTAGCGGAGGGCTGTTTAGTCATGGATGCCCTAGGGGACAATGCCAGGGCCAGATTGGTGACGTGGTATTGTAATACACAGCTGAGGGAGTATAGGCAGGTTTTTAAAGGAAATGACGAGGCGGGAAGTTTGGATAATATTGGGCGGAGATACAGCTGGTTTAAGAGGATGCTCAAAACGTACGATGACGAACATGCAGGGATTTTCCCCCGTGAGTGGCGGGTCAATGAGATGCTGGCGAACGCGTTTTGTGAAGGGACAAGAGACGATTATAAGGGCATTTTGGAGCGAAGTATGAGGAGGGCTGATGGACAAACTCTGAATGTCGCCTTGCTGCTGAGTTGTCTGCAGGAGACGATGGACTTCGAGCAAAGTCTTGAGAAACGCTTTGCGAATGATCCAAGGGCGTCAATCGATACATTGAGTTCCTCGGAAGAGAAGCCTCATACCTTCGACCGCTCTATTTCGGAAGCATTCGAACCATATCTCAGTCTCTGGGTTGATTCCCAGGACAAGCAACTTGCTGCAATGATCCCTAAATATAGGCATCAGTCCTTGATACCAGATGACGAGGAGTTCTCTCCTCAAGCTGTCATTCAATCTTCTATCGAACTTTTCCATTTCTACAAGGTCACCTTGGCTCAATGCGCCAAATTATCGACCGGCGAGCGGCTCCTGGACCTTGCGAAGACGCTTGCCAAGTACCTGGATGAGTACGCTCAACAAGTTCTGCTCTACTTTTTGCAAAGGATGAGTACACCACAGGGCGCTTCTCTACATGATGTTATCCTCGTCCTCAATACCGCCGACTACTGGCACACCAACAGTCAGCAATTAGAGGAAAACATCAAACGGCGAATCGACTCTGAACTGGCATCAAAAGTAGATCTCTCTAGCCAATCCGACACGTTTATGGGCGTTGCGAGCGCAGCTGTTCTATCTCTAGTTCACAAAGTCGAGCTTGACTGTGATTCGAGCTGGAGAGAGATGCGGAATACCAATTGGAGTAAAATGGAAAGTGTGGGCGATCAGAGTTCTTATGTGGCCGAGCTGCTAAGCCATGTCAATACAAAGGCAACGGAGATACTAGCTCTGGTACAGAAGCAACAATACGCAAGGGCATTCTGCGACAACCTCGTGGAACATCTTGCTAACACCTATATTTCCAACATCGTCCAATGCAGGCCTGTTTCGGAGGTTGGAGCTGAGCAGGTAAGCTGTTCAACTCCATGATTGATAACACTCGATGCTAACAACCATTAGATGCTCCTAGACAAATATGTCCTAACCCAAGGCTTCTCAAACCTCCTCTCGCTCTCCCCGGCTGCCAGCTCGCACGGGCCATCCACATCCTTCATCAAACGTGTAAATCAAAGCATGACTAGACTCGATCCTCTGCTTAAAACGCTACAAGTCGGGCCTGCCCCTGCGGAAGGACTTGTCCAAGCTTACCTTATTCATATCGGCGACAAGTCTGAGACCAACTTTAAAAAGGTTCTCGAGCTCAAAGGCGTCCGAAAGCAAGACCAGGCGCATCTCGTTGAGCTATTTCAAGTTCATAGGGACAGTCCACGCGCTAGCAGTGGAGAATTAGTGCAAAGCTCGCCGTTGCTAACGCCCTTAGTGATTGGATCAGGCGAGTCGAAAGGTATTGCGGCGTTGGGACCGGCGATAGCAAGCGGTGTATATCCGCCAGGCCTCAGTGCTCGAAATGCCAGCGCATTTGGCGAGAAGTTATTCAGTGCTGCGAGAGATGGCGTAGAAAGAATTGGATCTGGGACCGGGACTCCTACCGGAGGTGCGAGCTCGGCGCCTGCAAGAGAAGGGAGTACGGAGAGGGCGCCGGATGGTGAGACGAAGACAAGCATGAATGAGAATCTGAAGAATATTGGAAAGTTCTTTAGAAGAGATATCAGTGGATTTGGCGGTAGATTCGGTGCAAAAAGAGAAGGGAGTGTTGATGATACTGTTAGGTAGTGAGGATGGACTGCCAAACTAGAGACATCACATGCCATGATATCTATATCATGAGAGTCGTATACTATACTCGATATTTGATACCTGCGATTAGTATTTTGTGGCTGAGATTAGTAAGATCGTTATTTAAAATGTTCACGGAAGCCAATCACGTGATTATGGTCTAGACGCGAGCCGAACGCGGTAGATTTGGAAGCAAATGGAGACGTAAGGTACACAGTGCCTCGGTCTGCCACTTAGAAATCATACAATTCCAGATTTCCCTTGCAACATACCTCAATCATCCACCATCTTCCGGCAGCTTCCCTTGCCCAAAACAAACATAAGATTATGAAATCGTGCAATCCAGTGTGCATATAAGCAATTGACTCTCCCCCATCACCGCACGAAAGGAATCAACAAGCGCCTGCAGATAAATATTCACAAACGCGGTCAAGCTGTTTTCTTCAGCCTTTCGTCGCAGTTTCTTCTCATTGCGATCTTCAACAGCTGGGATTTCTATTGCCGCAGGAGCAGGCTTACAGAAGCAGAGTAGGAGCCCAGTGACAGGGAACGGAAGTCTCCTGGCTAGGAGCACTGCCAGAGGGATGCATAGCAAGGTGGTCATTATTGGGAGCGGTCCTGCAGCACATACGGCAGCAGTGTATCTGGCGAGAGCAGAACTAAAGCGTAAGTCACATTCAAATGGTGTTGTTGCCCTGAGAGGGAATCGTTCCTCGTGGTGGGGTTTTGGAGAGGCATGTTTTGGAATCATGCTGACAGTGTCACAGCGGTACTTTACGAAGGCTTTCTGGCAAATGGTATAGCTGCTGGTGGGCAGCTCACTACTACGACCGATGTGGAGAATTATCCTGGGTTTCCTAATGGCATTGGGGGCCCAGAACTTATGGTCAGTCAATTTTCAGCCTCGATAGGAATTTTGAATGCGACAGTCAATTGACATTTTGCACATTAGGAAGCCATGAGAGCACAATCAGTCCGCTTTGGCACCGAGATTATCACCGAAACAGTCGCCAAACTCGACCTCTCATCCCGACCCTTCAAATACTGGCGCGAATACTACGAAGACGCAGCCCCCGACACCGCCGACGCAATCATAATAGCCACTGGTGCGTCTGCGCGCCGTCTCAACCTACCAGGAGAAGAGAAGTATTGGCAGAACGGCATTTCCGCCTGCGCAGTATGCGATGGCGCAGTCCCAATATTCCGCAACAAGCCATTAGTAGTGATTGGAGGTGGCGACTCCGCCGCTGAAGAAGCCATGTTCCTGACGAAATACGGCAGCCACGTCACTGTGCTGGTGCGAAAAGACAAGCTGCGCGCCAGCAAAACGATGGCGAAGCGGCTATTGGCCAACAAGAAAGTCACAGTACGGTTCAACACCGTTGGGGCGGAAGTGAAAGGGGATGATCGGGGCCTCATGAGCCATATGGTGATCAAGAACGTTGTGACCGGAAAAGAGGAGACACTCGAGGCGAACGGACTGTTTTATGCCGTGGGACATGATCCTGCGACGGCATTGGTGAAGGGCCAGGTAGATACTGATGCTGACGGCTATATGATCACTAAGCCTGGGACGAGCTACACGAATATTGAGGGAGTTTTTGCGGCAGGCGACGTGCAAGATAAGCGGTATAGGCAAGCTATTACCAGTGCAGGTATGTGTTTCTAATATTCCCAATTAAAAAACGTCAATCGCAATGCTAACTTGGCGGCAGGATCTGGTTGTATAGCAGCGCTCGAAGCCGAGAAATACCTCGCTGAGCAAGAAGATGTCGAAAATGAGCTCAAGATAGAGAAGGAGGTTAAGAAGAGTAGCAATGTTACGGTGCCGGAGTATAATTCAAATCCCTTACTGTGAGTGAGCGTTTTGCCTAGAGTCTAGTTGATCGGTTGGGACAGGAACGGAACGGGATTAGAGGTCAGACAGAGTTAGACTACTTAGATATCTTGCGAGAAAACGAGAGTCCCTCATAGCTTCATAGCTGAATTTAAGATCAGCTCGGTATAAATGCACGTCTTGATGTCACCGTGCAGGCTTTACGAGTTTGAATACAAGAGCTTTAGCAAATCACTGATGTGATGGTCTCACATCATCTATTAATATGTCTCATAATCAGCGCCCCGTGTATAGACTTTCCTAACCTTCTGGTACCACCTCCGCATTCTACGCTCATCTCAAGATTCAACCCCACTCGCTGCACCGCTAGAAACCATCTTGAACTCCTCCAAAACATCACGATCGACATTAACCGCCCAATCCCGCTGGAAGGCCTCCTCGCCACCACAAAGCGCTACGACCTGCCGTAACCGTTCCTTCACAAACTGCAGCGTATGGATCTTATGCACAGGATCACTTGCACTCTGTAACCTTTTACGCACATCTTCCGGCGTTTCGTAGCTATGATCCTCCGTATCCTGCCAGATGAGATTATCGCCGCCGTCGTCACGGCCTTCTTGCATCTCCGCGATAACGCTCGTCCACATGGCGAAATAGTCTTGCAGTTTCTGCAGCACGAGAGTCGCCATTGGTGGAGGCAGCTCTAGCAGGCGTGTGAGGGCGAGGCAGGAGAGTTTTTGGCGGTCGGTATTGGCCATACTGTCGAAGTGGAGGAACCACTCTGTTGAGAGCCAGGACCAGGTGCTGTCGATGCTGCCAGCGGAGGAGAGGAGATTCATGAATGTTGATGGATCAGCTAGGGCTACGCGGGCCAGGATGGTGAAGTAGTCTGTCTCGACGACATCGTCTAGCTTTGGGTAGCGTCTGTCGGGGCCGACTGTTTGATGGCACTCCCATGCTTCTCGAAGGCCTTCCATGATTTTCTCGGTATAGCCGCTTTCAAGGAGATCTTTTGTGACGAAGGCAACCCCTTGCTGTCCACCCAGAGACTCTGCTGTCCTAATCATTCTCTCTGCAATAGTCGTGACTAGTCCCGCAAGCTCCCGTTTAGTGGTACCGAGAAGCGTTGCCATATATGAGAGTGTGCGTAGGCGCATGGTATCACCAAGCATCGCTTCTGGTGCAAGAAGAGTGTATGATTCAACAATTGTCAGGATCGCTCGTAGGCTCTCTGACCCAAAATCGAGCAATGGGAAGACGGACTCTGCCAGCGAAACAACATCTGGCGGAGCTGGAGCAGATGTGTGCATTAAAATCGCTGACCAAAGGTCTAGAGACTCTTCCATCAAGTAGACATTTATATCTGTGTTTGGTACAACAGCTTGTTGAATTAGCGGTAAGATAAGTGAGTTGTAGCGCTGGGATTGGTCTTTCATCGCCGCTACAAGCGTTGACAGAAGTACCAGTATAGCTTGCTTCATTAGATGTTCCTCACCAGAAACTTCCCATAGCTGGGGGAGAATAGATACTATCTGGTCGGCGAAAGGTGATATATGATGTTCTAGCCTCACAGAGATCACTCTAATTGTTTCCAAAATAGCCATTTTCGTTTCAGTAGGACTGACATCTTGGATGAGCTGCATGAGTTGGTTAAGGATTTCCGCGGCGAATGGCAGGAATGGTTCAACTTTAAAACCAAAGTCGTCTACCACCATGTAGAATTGTCGAGCCGCTGTCACACGCACGACTTGATCATTAACCTCGTCCGATGAATTTAGAAGATGCTGAAATATTTGATAGACCAAAGGTCTGTTGGATTCGGCGATCTGAATGGTGACCCATCTTCCAATAAGAATAGCTATGCTCCGTCGTAAAACTTTGTAGCCCGGTCCTGTTTGCTGTACATCATTGACGAGTGTTGAAGTCAAGAACCCATTAAAATCAAATTCTTGATGGATGGCTGCAGCACAGAGTCCCATAGCTGTGTAGACTGAATCTTTGGTCAAGATGTTGCTTTGCGATGTGGTGGTCACTGACTGAAAGAAAGCAAGCAGGGGGTCCTTCAGTAAGTCTTTGAAGTTCAGCACAAGATCCATGAAAAGCTTTTCTGAGCATGGCCGGACTTCGAATTCCCATGTGTCTGCGCCGGCATCCTCTCGGACCTCCCACTCATCCGGCTCCTATTCTCCAATTAGATCCTGATAGCTACACATATTTAACTAGGACTTGATTAAATACCTCTTCCCAAGCATTGAGGTCTGCTTGGCGGAACACAAAGAATTTAGTGACGATCACATCTGCCAGCTGGCAAACCAGATCATTGGTAAAAAGCTGCGTCTTGATAAGATTGGCGGCTTGAGCCTGCTCCTCCTTTATTTCGGGAGTGCGATATTTGAAAGATTGGCTGGGACTAAAGACCATCTTCACACAATACCTAAGGATTAGCAGGCCTTTGAGGCTCAATTTCTCCAACACAGTAACATCATCTCGCATGTTGTCTTGTGATAATGCCTTGGCACTAAAATCTGGCTTTGCAGACCCATACGTTTCCCCAAATTTTCCAACAAGACCCCAATACGCCCGAGTGAGTTCAAGGGAATTAGGCAAAAGTGCAAATGCAGCAGGGTGATCTCTTGCCATTTGAAAATGAAGCTTGGCAAGCTGTAGCATGTGCTTCTCCACCAATTCCTTCGCAGGAGCTACGATGATCGCTGGCTCACGTGTTACCATATCCAGAAATTGGCCAAATTGATTTTGCGATGAGGTCCATAGCTCTTGAACTTCCTTGTCATGATTTGGATACTCGTAACCAACTAATAGCAATCGTCGAATTATCTTTAGTGCCACGAGACTGTTCTCCATAGCATCATTTGCTCCTCCCTCATCATCACCATTTCCATTTAGAAATTCCAGCCAAAAACTGACCTTTTGTATGTAGATGTGCCCAAGAAGGAAGACGAGTTCGGGTGTAACAGATTGTAAGCTTGTCTGCGACTTTCGTAATCGAGCAGTTGCAAGCTCTTTTGTGGTCCGTAATAAAATCAAAAGTCCTCTACGAAGATGAACTGGATTTGATTCGCTGGCTGTCCTCAGAATTGTAATAAGACTTGTGAGGGCTTCAGGCCATTCAGTCGGATAGTCAATCCGGACAACCTTGGCTATAGCAAGGGCATTCTGAAGAGCTAATTGAGGATCTGCTTCGCTAATGCCGCTTTCGAATAGGTGTGATCGTATCTCGGACTTCTCCTCAGCCTTAAGGGCATTCGTAGCAGTCTTTCGCCAATACTTATCAATCCCATTCTTCAGTTGGATGATGGCCAGGTAGCGAATCTCAGTTGGTAGCTCTTTGTCCAAGTAGGCCGCCTGTACGTCGACAAGTCAGTCAGCCAAATTACAGGACTGGACCCAGAATGATGATAAGTACTAATGACGCACCTGAAGGAGGGTATAATAGCCATGTCGACCTTCCCAGGTCTGTAGCTGCTGGGTACCAGTCTGGATAAAGTTCTGTTGGTGCGAGCTTGCAGACTGCAACGCCAGATACACTTGTTGCGGGGTTAGTGGGGCAGCTTCCCCTGGCACTTCAATAGCAATTGTCATGATAAATGACAGGGTTTTGAGGTCCAGCACGCCGTTTCCGAAGTGGAAGAGGAGTGGAAGAGTTCCGCAGGCGGGACCAACTTTCCATTTATCAAGGCTCGATGAGGCTTCAGAAATTATGCGGAGCCTCGCCGCCGCCAACGCGCTAAAGTTGGCCCGTGCATTTTGAGTTTTCTCAGCCTTAGATCCCTTGGACCTCGGCTGCATGATAGCTTGATGAAGGAATCTCTGCCTCTTCCACCTGTGCAAACTCTCCATCCAGGTGTCGACTCCGAATGGAATGCTCCTTCGATGGCATCCACAGACTTTGCTCTTGCTCAAGAGAGAATCGCTGCAAGGCGAAGGGCGCGGGAAGCGGAACAAGCCGCGCAGCTTGCAGCGCAGCAGGAGAATTCGGAAGTCAGACAAAGGCTTGCTCGACTTCCGTACCCCTTAGCAGGTCTTGGTAGAGCTGGCATCACAACATGGGAGAGTATTCAAGGTCGAGAAGGTACGAGGCCGGCTTTCAGGGTTGGTCAAGTTGATGCCGAACTTCTCGACGAGGAGCTGCTCGAATTACTCAAGGGTCAGGTGGGAGAGGGACTTAAGTACTTTGGGAGTCATATACAAGATGAGTGGTCAGCGGAGATTATGCTGGCCCTTCGGGCAGTGCTGTTCAAACTCTCAGTATGGGACCATGGTATTTCCATCGACAGCCTTTTCTCGACCATAAAGGTACTAATGAAAGTCTAGATGCAACCTATGGAGCAGCTCTTCAAAATCTGAAATTCACAGATGCGAGGAAGGAAGGCCCAATATTAGTCTCTCCGTCAAAATGGCAGAAGACTTTGTACGGGATTTTCACGGTCGGCGGACAGTATGCATGGAAACGGTGGGAGGACTGGTTGGTCGACAATGACAATGGATATGACGAACCAAGTCCTACAGTACGGAAGCTGGCAAGGCTTTCCTCTATTATCTCGAATATCCATTCGACGGCAGCATTGGTATCTTTCTTAGTCTTTCTGGTAAATGGGCGATATCGAACCTTACTCGATAGGATATTGAGATTACGGCTTGCCCCTCCAACTAGCCAGGTGAGCCGTGAGGTATCTTTCGAGTACCTAAACCGACAGCTGGTATGGCATGCATTTACGGAGTTTCTGCTCTTTGTCCTACCCCTTGTTGGAATAAGCAGATGGCGAAGGTGGCTGTCTCGAGCTTGGAGGAAGACCAAATCAATCATGCAGAGCGGCAGTGCAGATGAAGAGGATACCAAGTCTGGAGAATTTTCTTTTCTCCCTGAAAGAACCTGCGCCATTTGTTACCAAGACCAGAACTCTACATTGACGTCTGAAGCAGAAATTGTGGCTGCTTCAGGGGCTTCCGGTGGGGTCATTGGATCTGCACAGACAGATATCACCAATCCATATGAGACGATCCCGTGCGGTTGCATATACTGCTTTGTATGCCTTGCTGGCCGTCTCGAGGCGGAAGAAGGTGAAGGGTGGGTCTGTCTCCGATGCGGTGAGATTGTGAAGGAGTGTAAACCATGGAGTGGCGATGTGCTCGAAGAAATCAGCAGACCTACTACTAGCTCAAAAACTGTCGGCTTCTCAGATGAAAGCAAGAAGGACCACAAAGAAGCAATAATCCAACATGACCATGACGCAAACCACAAGCGCGGATTGCATGCAGAGGATGCGGGTTCACCGGAAAAGGGGGTATCGGATGCTGGATCAGATGCGCAATCAGAGGCGTACGAAGAAGATGAAGCAGGGGATTTTGACGATAATTGACTCCGTAAGAGTGTCGCTCGTGGCCTTCTTGCAGTGGTTATATTTTGAGTTGCTTTACAGGGCGTTCCGGGAATCATATTGGACCAAGGACGTGGCTTGATTGTCATTACTGACCTATCGGCAATCTTGGAATATGGAAATCCCCAAACTTTTGTATTATCACAAAAATGAGGGGTAGTTTGGGAAACATAAAGAGCAACTTTAGTATTTACGGCTAGCTATGGTGACTCATCTCCACTGATACTGGGCTCGCTATCTCCCACGTCACTATCATAGTCCATTCCATGAAGAGCCTCGGTCTCAGCACCTATCAATAGAGCTCTTTCACCACCTTTCTGCTATAATGTCCACCAATACTAATCACCGCGACACTCAAGCCATGAACCACCGTACTATCAAAGACTACGAAACATATCACCGGCCAACTCAACTCTACAGCCCTAGCATTTTCCGAATACGGCGGCTTGTGTTGTGGCCGTGCTGGAAGCGGAAGAGATGTCCCTGTCTCCAGCTGTGCTCGCGCTTCCATAGCTAAGAACAGCGCCCCATGGGCCCGAAATGGCCGCAGAATAGGACCTCGCAGTATGTCCTTATATATAGGACGATCTGCTTGACAGCTATCATGACTAGTATCCGGCGGAAGAGTAGTACAAGCACGAGTAACAGAACGAGTTACTATATCCCTAGGTGCGGCGTAATATCTAGTGGAATGAAGTGGCTCTAGGGAATGTTGGCCCCAAAATAGACGAACATGCTACTGTTGAGTGAGAGGTCTATTATCGCAGGAAATCGTGCCGTCTTAGTCTTTGCGGCAAACCATCCATCGTTTGCGAAGCAGATGCCAGCACCAAATGCAACGAGAAAGTCGTCTAATCCCAGAATGCTACCAATACTAATGGAAAAAATGGCTAGAAGTAGGTAGAAGACTATGAAAGAAGCGATTCCTACATAATCACGATCTTCGCAGAAGCGGAGAATGCGGTTTGCGATCTGGCCAATGAAGAATCCTAAGAAAGGCCAAAAGTGCATTGCCATAGGATGGTGATTAGGAACCATCCTTTGATGGACTCTCCAGCGGTGGACTGAGTATAGATGATGAGGCCAACATACAAGAATGGACGCGACAGACCATCATTGCAACCTGACTCAGCAGCCAGAAGCTAGGATACATTACTATGCCATCCAAATCGGGGCATGAAAAGTACTTGCATTCTTAATCCGACTCGGAACCCGATCACTAAACCTTGACTTGGTAAGAACACTCTCAGCAAGCACCGGATCTGTCGGAGAAAGATAGGCCCTGATAATCATCGCTGTAGGAACCGTAGGCCTAAGACCATAACCGCCACGCTCTTCCAATGCCGATGAAAATAAAGCTTCTGGAGCTCAATGCTGACAGCGAATCATTGGACGCCGATGAGAATACGCGTGACCTCTTGCAAAATGTTGTCGTCGAGGTCCCATACGCCAGGCGTAGTGATATTTAGTACTGCGGGCCCGAAGAGGATGCCGATTAGTACGGCGAGCGGTGGCTCTGAGAGGTGTAGGCTAGAGTTTCTTTGACCAGCCGAGTACATTTGGATAATTTGGATAATCTATTGAATCTATCGATAATGATGGATTTGAACATCTTGGACATCCATGAGTATGGAATACTTTGGTAACAGCCTCTATCCAACCTATCACGGATCCATATCGAACCCTGCACGGAATGGGTGATTGCAAGCAGTACAGTACTGCCTTTCGAAATAACACTAAATTGTTATATTATCCTGCCATATCGCCCAAAGGTATCCTTCCCTGTTACATATTCCCCTTTAAAGAAAAAATTCCTCTACTTCGTCTTCCTGGCCAAGGCTCGAAGCCTCACATACCCAATAACATGCACCCCACCCTCACTCCTACACTCCCTCTCCAGTCTCCCTACCACCTCCCTAATGCACTCCTCCCTCGCCTCCGAACCCTCCTTCCCAACAACATCAAAGAACTTACTTCCCATAAGCCTCACCCACCCCTCAATGCCACCTCCCTCCCCCTCCTGAAACCTCGTCGGCCTCTCCTCCAACTCCATCCTCTCAACCGCAAAACCATGTCTCTCCAGCGCAGCTTGCATCCACTCCTCATCAGGGAAGAACCAAGGATCCGCTTCCTGCGCCGTCTTCACACCCACGCGCTTCGAGACCGCCTCCAGGAGAGCAGCTCTTATCTTCATCACGTTGCCCTTCCCGCCCATCTCAAACACAAAGGTGCCTCCGTCCTTCAACACGTTGTGAACCCCCCTGAAGACATCATCTCGGTAGAGCGGATTGCCAAGGATCCAATGAAGAGCCGCGTTGGAAAAGACTTTGTCGAAGGGAGGGAGGTTGAGCGTTTTGTGCTTTGCATATAGCTCGCGGGCGTCGAGGGGGTAGAAGTTGCAGTGGTCCGAATGGGAGGGGCCGAGGTCTTTCTTTAGTTTGAGAGCGGAGTCGATCATGCTTTTGGAGCTGTCGAGACCGACGATGAGGCCGGTTGTGAGGGATTGGACAATGTGACAGGTGAGAATGCCATCTGCGTCATGTCAGAGTCATATTGAAATGGGAGTGTGCTAAGTTAGATTTGTTTTGAGCAGGGTGCGTTTCTACTAAAGGCAACTTCTGCTAAGCAAGGATAGTATTTCCACTCTATTCGCAATGTGGTAATGCTGTTGTTCTTTTTTTTTCACGAGTGGCGCCCTTATCCACTAGATTTATCGTCGCCCAAGAGACAAATACTCGTCGCCTTTCTTTTAAAGAATAGAGAAACCCGGTTGGAAAGAAAGAAGACGTGAAGCGTTCAAGAATGTACAAGTTTTTCAATAATGGTTCTAGGGCAAAAAACCCCCCCACGATGGTTCAAAGAAAATCATGACATGAGAGAAAGATGATTACCTCCACAGCCAATATCAAGAATATTATCACCTGGTTGAACATCAAGCCACTCGACTACCTTCGTCGCCAACTTAGGGACGAAGGCTGCCGCCTTTTGGTAGGCCTGCCGTTGTCAATCTGAGAATCAACACGCCATTGTTCTTTAGAGGCTTACGTCTGACGACCAATGATCTTTCTCTTCATTATTCGTCATTTTGAACTCTATTAAGAATGTTTTTACTTATTCATATAAATTGTAGAAAAAGTGGGAAGGCTGTTCATCTTGTAATGACTTATGGTCGTGTGGACTTCCGATCTCGGCTCTGTGCACCCTTCCTACCATCGGTGCTCCGTCATTTCTAAGCCCCCGTCACAATTACTGTAAGGCAGGGATACCATCGCTCCATGCAACAATGCTGGCCGATCTCCGGCATATATGTTCATTTTATATCACTAATCGATTTCCATCAGCTGATATTTCGAGTCCCCCAGCGCTGCCTCAACTCTTTCCATAATAGCTAACACTTTCTCCTCTTCTAATCTCTGCCCTACAATCTGTACCGCAACTGGGAGGCCATGCATGGCATCCGCGTCATACAACATATATGCACCCTTCGCCACGCCGTTTAGCTTCTTGAGATTGAAGTTTGCCGGAAGTTGGTCAAGTGCACGGTCTACGTGTGTAACGGGAATGATACCGCACGTATAGTCCAGCTATGCCATCTGTTAGCACGCCCTGGTCCTAATTTATGAAGGCAGATGAACTAACCAAGTTGAACAAGAAAGTGTAACCGCAACTAGAAACGGCCTGCTTCATCCCGTCATGTGGCACTGCGGGTGTCGCATTTGGCGGCGTAATCATAAAGTCTAGCTTTGCTTCCTGCTCCCACCAATCATGCCATTTCGCCTTGTAAGCTTCTCGTTTTGCAACTAGTTTCCACTGCTCGAAAGCGCTCTTCTCATGCCAATCCTTGACCAAACCAGCCCATATATCATCTCGGCAGACGTATTTGACCCACATATAGTATACCCATTTGAAAGGTTTAGGAAGACTCGCGAGGAAGCTCATCTGTCTCGCTCCGGGATCCTCCCATTCTCCAGTCCTGAAGAAGGATTGGATAGTCTTGCATCCATCTGCATTCAGAAGTTGGGAAGCAATAACAAGCGCTTCGTACGGATCAGGTGGCGTGACATCAATAACTTCATGGCCTTCTTTCTTCAACGCCTGCGCTGCCTCTTCCAATGCTCTGGCACAAGCAGGACTCGGATCAACTACGCCATCTGTCCTCATGACGCCTACTCTGAACCTTTTCTTTTCCTGATACTCATTTACGACCTCTTCTCTCCACGGGATTGGATGCACAGAATAGTCGTATTTCCAGGGCTTCATGCCAATTATACTTGCTGAGAAATACTTGAGATCACCTAGTGTCCTAGCCATCGGACTAAAGACACTCGGTATCCCTTCCTGTCCAAGCATAGAAGTCATCATTCCTACTTTGGGCCACCTCCCCGTCGAACACCTCAAGCTGTAAATTCCCGAAAAGTGTGCAGGAGCTCGTACACTGCCCGCAACATCCGAACCAATTCCAATCCTACCTCCACCGCCAGCTAGCAGTGCACCCTCGCCACCAGTTGACCCACCGGGAGAGTACTTGGCATTATGCGGATTCGTACATCGGCCCCACACATCATTTGTAGATTCAAAGCTCAGAAGCGTAATGGGCAAATTCGTTTTGACATAGGGTATTGCTCCAGCATCTTTCAAGAGTCTGACTAACGTCCCATCTTTCGGACCTTTATTCCCAACTCGGCAGGAGTACCCCACTGTAGTATCGAATCCACCTACCACAATTGAATCTTTCAAGCTGACAGGTATGCCGGCCAGCGGGCCTTTCATGTTGATTGATCCATCTGTTGTCCAGATTTCTGCGTCCGAAATCATAACTTCGGTCAGGCAGTTTGTCTTCGCATGGACTCTGATAGCGGCCTTGCCATAGGCGCGAAGTATGTCAATTGGTTGGACGATTTGCTTGTGCACATCTTGAACTAGCTCCTCGATAGACTTATCTAATATCTGCCGATCTGCGGCTGTGTACGGGCCTTGATAGCTCTTCAATGCCGCTATTCTTTGTGCGCGTTCGGCCTGCTTGGAGTTGCTGAATCAAAGTCAGCCTTGGCCCGTTAAGGATTATAAAGATGTTGTTACTACTAACCAGTCGCGCCTATGCTGGAAATAATCTAGTAAAAAGACCATTTTTACATATGGATTTAATAAAAAGTTGAAAGAGGAAAGAAGATGAGTGAAAGAGTGAAAGAGGGGTTCCGATAATAAGCGCGTGTTTGTCCTAGATAAAGCTGCATGCCGATAACCCGCCTGGACATGCCCCTTCTGGATAGCTCCGGGCGACCCCTCGTTTGCCTGCATGGTGATGATTAAATTTGACTGCAACACACTCGGATCTCCGTTCTATATGTTCTTATAAGTAACCTTCAATATATAACTTCAGTCTCCTGTCTCAAAATCCCATCAGATGGCCCTTCGTAAGCACTCGGTATAGGGGCCGTTTTCCATTGAACGTTCTATCTCAAGCATGTCATCATCTTCTTCGGACGAACTATTAATCTGCACGGCTTGTGGAACTCAGTTCGAAGAGAAGGACCCAAAATTCCTCACAAGCTGCCGGATATGTGATGACCGTTTGTCCCTCCAAATAAAAACCTGCCTAGAAATATCTCATCGCTAATACTTTCCGATGCAGCCAGACAATTTGTACCCCCGACAGGCCAGAGCTTCACTACCCTTTCCGCCCTGAAGTCCTCTACGACCCCAAAATACACCAACAAACACAAACCTTTAGACAGAGATAGCCGCTTCATCTCCACCTGGACAGAGCCCAAATTCGGCATCGGTCAGCGCGCCATTCTAATCAAGACGCCAGCAGGGAACGTTCTATGGGATTGTATAACGTTACTCGACGACGAAACAGCCGAATGGATCAATAGCGAAGGAGGCCTGAAAGCGATCGTTATCAGCCATCCACATTACTATACCACGCATTTGGAATGGGCGAAGACTTTCAGCTGCCCCGTGTACATGAGCAAAGAAGACGAGGAGTGGTTGTGTCGCAGCCATGTATCGACTACAGGTGGTCAAGTCTTTGTCGAAACAGAAGATGTCGATATCTTCGAGACTGGAGTGAAGGTCATAAAGCTAGGAGGCCACTTTCCGGGAAGCTTAGTATGTCTGTATGACGGACGTCTGCTGATAGCGGACACATTGCTCACGACGCCGGCCGGGATGGGCAATTGGAAGGACAAGCCTAGGCCGAAGGGAATGAACAGTTTTGCGTTTATGTGGAGTATCCCGAATGTACGTCACATTCCGTACATCAGGTATAGGCCATCATGCTAATGCCAGAGCAGTTCATCCCTGTCAGTCCAGATGAAATCGCCAAGATGTGGAACGTGCTGAAGAAGCACGCCTTCAGGAGCACTCATGGGGCATTTGTGGGGACGGAAATATTCGCTGATGATATCAAGGGCCGCGTGCTGGAGAGCATGAAAATTCAATGCAAGTACAGTGGCCATGGATTTCACTCCATTTTGAACGAGTCCTGGGACGGTAAATAGATCATTTCAAGAGAAAGATATCGAGAAAGAAGATGATGGAGGCGTTATATGCCCAATATATCTCAATTATTACCCTATATACTGCCCAGATAGATGCGGACCATGCTGTACGAAACCCATAAATGCAATCTGTTGTACAAGAGGATACTAATCCAGAGATCTTCAATATGACTTGTGATGAGAGCACACCGCCACCCAAACGCCACATAGCTACCCCAAGTCATTTTAGACTTGACTCATTATCGTATCATGCCCTACAAGGCGAATCATAAAGACATAAGCAACCTTCATAAACCAGCTCTATCCCACAATATAGAAATTTCCTTAATATAGACAATCGTTTCAGATCCGTAAGACTCGTTTCGTGAGTCCGCTAGTGTCTGTTCGCCATATGCGGGCCTGTCTCCGTTTCGGAGGCTTAGTAAACCACTGTAGCCGCCGATCGATGTTGCGACACCAAAATAAGGTGGGATGATTACGTGGATACTGCTCGATCAAGTCATCGGTTCCGCTTCATAACCTGGCTCACCATCGTATTACCATCATAATCCCATTGCCTCTTTAAGCCGCCCTCATAAACACTAGCAACGGATTCCTGCCACATGCTTGGACTCACAAATGAGGGTATAGGCGCACTAGAATACTGCTGCGAGTGCATAGCTTGAGAGCCTGGAGGAAGAGAAAGGCTCGGGCTTGCTTGAATTTCAGGAAGTTCATGAGATCCTGAAGGTGGGGGTATTCTTAGCGGGGTTGGATGGGGGGCACTAGTAGTTGCAGTAGTTGGCGTACCAAAGGTCGTATTCCACTGGCTATAACGTTGTTGTTAATACGTCCCTTGGTAAGAAATCGGGGTAATGAGGACTTACTCAAAGATCCGTGAAGGGTTCCAAGACGACGGATCAACCATCGGGATAGAATTAGATAGGGATTGTTGCTGCTGCTGTTGGGGTAGCCGTTGCCCAGTAGCCATCATGACAAGAGACTGTATAACTGGTGAGTCGCCCTTCGTATCTGTACTTCCAGCGGATATTGGTGGAGTAATAGGGTGGCTGGTGTAACTGACTTGGGGCTGTTGCGCATGAAGTTGATCCAGACTCTGCTGTTCCATGGATGAGGGTCTAGAAAGCTGTGACTCTTGGTGGTATTGCAGGGAACGCGAAGGAGACGCTTGCTGTGGCGCACCGGGGCTACCGTACGGGAACGTAGGTTTAAGCACGAAGGGCTTTCTAGTATCTGCAGAAAAGGCTTCTCGAAGTGCGTCTATTTGCTGCTGCATTTCTTGCATAGGCCATGAAGCCGTGCATTTCTCTAAGATACGCATATGCCGTGTAAAATAATCGCGTGCATCCGTGTTCAGATCTGGATCTGGAGATGTTAGGGCAACCTGGCGGGAGGTGTTAGCAGGCAATTAACATGAAAGACAGCCTGAGCATACCAAATGCAATACTGTACAGGTCAACACGCAATATATCGTGTAATTGATTCCGCGTTGCATGCAGAGCAAGCCGGGCAAACCAAAAGTCTGAAGGAGGGCTTCTTGAATTCTGCAAAGGAGTTTTGCGGACGAATAGCAGATCATCATGTGCTGCTTCCACCCACCGTCTATTCCAGTAGGCTCCATGAAGGTCAGCTGTGGCCGGTGGAGCATAATTATGCTTAGGTAGTAATACGAATGCATGTTGCCAATGAAGTGTGATGGTAGCCATGGCGGAGATCCATCCGTTGGAAAACTTATCTGTAGATCTGATGGAAGGTCGTTTAGCCATGCCTCGAAAGTCGGGTTTAATTGAACCAATTCCGGCTCAATACCCCATTCCTTCCTCGACTTAATCTTGGCATATATGCCGTTCATGCATCGGACATTGCGGATTATCCTTAGCATATATGTAAAATTACGAGTCACGTGGAACTCAGAGTCCTCTCCTGGTACTGGGCGGGGGACAATGAACTCTACAGTCTCAGGATCTACAGCGAGATCTGTTCGGCCTAATATTACTTAGTACAAGTATATCCTTTGGATATAAATTCACGACTCACCTTGAGGACTGCCTACCATCAGCTCCACCATAAACAGTGTCTGCCAAATACGAGTTTTCATAATGCAGTCTGTGGGACTGGATCCACAATATCTTCCTGCTTTATGCTCATCAAAGTGTTCGTCCAGGCCTAGGTCCTTTGCCATTGCCACGCACTGGACAATGGTCATCCATGATCGATAGTAATAGCCTCTTTTTGGAGCAGATTCGCGAGCCTTTAGTACTATAAGCATCGCCTGGAGGGTGCTCAACCGCGGCACATCCATGAAAGAGTCTGCATGATCTAGAATACTACCTTAGTAAAAACTACTCGTATCTGAGGAAAGTGACTTACTTCCTGCCAGAGCCAACCATTGTTGGCCTTGTGATGGTTCTTCGGCGAGTTTCCCGGCAATTGCAAATATGGCCTCCAATATCAAGGGCGATATTGATTCCCGATTACTGTGCCATTGCTGATAGAAAAGCGTCTTATTAAGGACGGGTACATAAGGATGGACATTTGCGAAGTATAAGTCGAAGTAATGCAAGGCCGTTTGTTCATCGGGCATCAACTCTGGTGGTATTCGAATCTTTGTACCTGGGCCTGAGGTAATAGACGGCAGGGTGTGCTTGTACGCATCCGTATCTTCATATGCTGGCTCCTCAGCGACGATATTCTTGTTCTTGCGACTAAGATATGGGGCTAAACGCAATGATGAGCTATCAGGTCTACACAGTAGAATTCGTACCCTAACTCACCAGAGCCGGTCACATCTACCTTGAGATCTCCAAGTATATCCACCAAGTCTTGCTGGCCGTACTGATCTTGGTGATATACATCTGGCGATTCGCTTGGAGTGTGTTGTAATAAAGGTGCCACTGGATACACATTCTGAGCCGGATAGTGTCCTTCGACCACCTCCCCAGGGCCTTGCATATTGCTGAATTGCATTGTATGCTGGCCAGATGGAGGCGCATATGGGACGCTGTGATACATGCTAACACCATCTGTATAAGGAACTTGTGATGGATAGACTTGTTGAGGTGGTTTTGGTGGCCCGCTTAGATGGTGTTGCATAGATATTTGTGTATTATATTCATCGTCTCCACTACCACTCTCGTAACCCCCTCTTTCTTGCTCAAACCCTGTGCCATTTCCTCCATCGTACTGGACCGTAGGTGGAACACAATGAAGCTTGAGACGGATGCAAGCCGAACAGGGCCAGGTATTCGTTGTTGCCGCATCGCATTTAATCTTGCGCCGTCGACATCCTTCGCATGCGCGCATAACTATAAATGTTTAGAATTGACGTATCTTCACAACGGTTTCAAGAGATAGTTACCCTTAAGTCGCTTGTGACGATTATGCTCGTCCACGAAGACATAATCTATAAGAGAATTAGTCAGTTCCGTTCGCAATTTCGTATGGGCACAAGCGTAAGTATGGATTGCGCACTCTTCTGGTTCTCCCGTGGGCCAAAATTAGCCGGGGTGAAGGAAAAGCTCTGCATTTGCGAGTTCTGTGGGAGAAGTCTCCGAACAGCTGGATCGCCAGACATCGTGTGGGGTAGGAAGCGCAGGTGCCGGGCCTCGGAACTCCCAAACAAATGCGCAACTAGCGTGCAAAGGCTGGTCTTTACAAGCGTTTCGCATCGATCGTATTCTCATATAGCTTCGTTGATTTGAGGAGCTCGTCGGGTAGTTGTGTTAGTATCCGTTGTGTTGTCGTACGATGGAATCTAAGATGTTGTGGTATTGTCAGACTTAAACGGCCTCGGTACTCAAAGACTTTTGGGCTTATAGCCGCAGGCATTTATGGGACCAAGGCTAAGGAAATAAATGGATTTAAAAGGGAAGACGGTAAGGAAATTGGCCACTAAGCTCTGACCACCCGCAGTCAATGATTGGAGCTGGAAAAGTTAAAGCCTGTGATTGCTAATATTGACTTGGAGGCGGCAATGCGCGGGTACGAAGATGCATATTCAAGTTTCCGTTGTACAAAAACCATAACGTACTTGAAGACCTTTTTCATTTCCTAGGCCGTTCACGAATTTACGTGAGACGATGCGAGCGAACTGCCACTTTCGAGCATGTAAAATCAAACTTTGGAATACACTTCGACGATTCTCTGATAACAGGAAGAAGAAAAGTCCATTTGAGGGGCGAGATGCAACATTGGATGGCATGAGGTACGTACGTTTAAGTTCCCCTGCAGTAGGTATTCCTAGGCTAGAGGTCCCGGTAAGAGGGCGAGCAATCGCTGGGGCGAAACTAGGGTGACCTGACACAGCGAGTCAGGGGAGCGGGAGCGGGACGGTTTCTCGTATGTAGCAGGGAAGTGGAAACGGCCGTCTTAAGATATAGTGCTACCGTGCTTTCCACAAATCTGGAGATTTGGTTCCTCTTTCCTGTTCGGTGTTAGCCCCTCCCTTCCTAGAGACCCTTCCACTCAGCAATGCGCCTTGAAGGAATAGTTAAAGCCTTCCTCATGAAGACTGAACAGCAGTAATTTTCCTTTGCGCTGCAAAGACTTGACCTTTAGTAGCCACTTACCGAGGTACTTTGATATTCAAATGGAAATTGTTGCAGCCTTGACTGACAGTAACCTGTGGCTTACTGCAGGTCCGTGGAAAGAGCAGGTAGAAACCCCGTATGTGCTTGGCTTTCATCAACGATGGCGAAGAAGGTTTCAGTGTGGTTCGACTGTGCTGTGCATGTGATGCTGTTTCTTGCATGCGTTTTGATCCTGTCAATATCTGGCTTAGAGGTTGTTAGAAGCTAATATATATTACACCGCCCGCAAAGCCTGCCGATATTGCCTTCCAGAAATTGATTGAACAGCTGATTTAATTTGTCAGATCGGCGGTATGGGTTGTAGCTCGTATGTGAGGTATGTTTTTGCTGTAAGGACTTGAGTCGTGCAATCTTTCGATCGTGCATATTAGCACATAACCCGCAATGACCCATCCACGCGAGCTGTGGGCAGGATGCTAGCATGTGGTAGTGCGGGGGTCATCATGGCGTCAAAGCAACAAGGCACTTGGGAAGCAGCTTCGCTCGGCATTGGATCGTTGACACCATCTGCTTTTGGTGGCCGCAGCAGCCACAGATTTGCACTGGGCACTTAGTAACCGATCCCACCCGCAGGAACGTGGCATTGGTGCTTATGGCTGCCTGGTCCTTTCGATCCAAACCATGCTACATTCGTTCTATTGGGCACAGATCAATCTCTGTCATCATATCCATAGCTTGGGCGCAAATTAAGTGGAGGCAAAGGGGATGCAACCTCCTGCATCGATCAATGATGAGGACTGTCTCATTGTTCTCTTGAATTTTCTAGCCTATGGCTAGAAAAACATTCGCCGGGGGCATCCATGGAGGTCGACGGGCAATGATCTGCCAATAAAACGATTCGATACCAAAGTCCTGCAATTGACCCACAACTCAGCGAATGATTTCGGAATCATATTCATCGATTTCCGTCGACTTTCAGCATGGCTCCTTTCATGGCAACTATCGCATGAAAGTTGGAAGGCGTCCCAATGGCTTGCACCTGCAATCCTCGGCTGACAGCGGAATGGAAAAACGTTAGTTTACTATCGTGCATGGAACATGCTTCTACGCAGGAAAAGTCCTTCCATGCATGCTTCTATGGAATTGTCCTTTACGGCATATTTGCTGAGCATGCATCCGGGATGCCGATCCATGGCTGGCAGCAGCTTTGCTTTTTCGGCTGTTTTATCATTGCTGGTTTCTCTCCGCGCCACACAGTGCTTGTTTCGATTCCATGGGAGCGGTCAAACCTTCTTCTGAGATGCGCCTAGCTTGATCTGCATCAAAGTCCGTAAAGCAGACTGATCTTCATCAAGGTACGAAACGTTGTCGGACAGTTAACCCTGCATAAAACGTGGCATCGCTCAAAATGAAAGGATACAAGCACATTCGATAGGAGGCCATTTTCAACTCCACTAACACGCGCAGTGACCATAACCTGATGATAAGGCGTCGAGGAATACATGCGTAATGTGGCGATAGTGTTAGACCTTCAAGCGGTAGCTGTTCTCTCTCCTTGGCTCTACTGCAAGGCAGTTGAAATGCTCGGATGGTCATAACGCAAAATCATGCAGGTACCTTTAGCACGCTCCTCCAACCTGAAGAGCCTGATCGCTGAGTAAAGCGAGTGGCAAACAGTCTCTCTCCGGGGTTGTTTTGAAGATCCTATCTAGCTGGGAAAGAATATTGATTCAAGTGTGGATGATAACTTGATGATGTTTGAAGTAATATCAGCCCTGAGATGTGCTTCAAAAGTCTTTGAGCATGGTTTTGGAACCAATCATCCAACTCGGCCTCTGACGGCAATTTTCGTGCCTCCTGAAACTACATGTTTTATAATCAAAATAAAGACATTGGGATAGGCACACTTGCTAGGTTGTCTTCGAAGGGATATTTCTAGCTCGGGACTGCCTAACAACTTGTCTGCGAATTGCAAGCTCCGTACTGGTGAGAACAGAATAACTCTAGAGTATAGAGTGGAATCCTAGAATAATTTGAACAATCTAAGCTGTGTAATTGTCGTGGTTACCAATGGGAAGGCCTTGAGAATTGTGAGGCCGTGACAGCAGACAAACGATAACACGTTAAGCGAGGGTGTTCTTATCAATTGTGCCATTTTTCATGGCCGCGGAATCTGAACATCTCGCAACTCATTCTACACTGTTGGAGCTTGGCTGAGCGTTTACAGCCTGAGATATATAGAATAACTCCTCAGGTCGATATCCCGTCTTTTCGCATAGCAAAATCATGGACAACGCGAATCCTACTGTGCTCAACGCCACCGACCTTCCCACGCGGCGGGGAAGAGATGGCGCCGGCAAGAAAAAGGTCGCCGGCTCAGAGATACAAGAGCTATTGGAGATGAAGTCTCGGTATATCATTCAGGATTCTGATCTATCTGACCCAGAGTCTGAGCCTGAAAGCGATGAGGATGTCACAGTCGAGCCCATCGACGAGCAAGAGATATATGGCATGCTCTTCCTGGCCTTTCCTTTCTAGGCCGAATCTAATAGAACTACAAATAGATCTCATCTCTACTATTTCAGATCCGGAGCATCCGCTCTCACTTGGCTCATTGGCCGTCGTCAATCTTCCCGATATTCATATCACTCCCTCACCTTGTTTACCAAACACGAATACGTTAACGCGCGTCCTTGTTGAGATTACACCTACCATAACCCACTGCTCGCTCGCTACTGTCATCGGTCTGGGCGTACGGGTTCGGCTGGAACAGTCACTACCGCCCAATTTCCGTGTAGATGTGAGGGTTAAGGCTGGGACACATAGTCAAGATGACCAGGTCAATAAGCAGCTCGCAGACAAGGAAAGGGTCGCTGCAGCGTTGGAGAATAAGACGCTAATGGGTGTGATCAAGAAAATGTTGGAAACGTGCGTCTGATCTTTCTGATCTCTCACACGATCCTGCATAATGGGGATTTGGGCCATCATCCCGGGGAAGGAACCTACCGAGATACCGAGCCATGCAAATACATATTGTGGCTGTTACGTGCAGCATCTAATGTTGGAAGGGCTGCTGGACTCGGCCCGAGTTCACACGTGGAATTCTGCAAGGCGTTTCGCGAGGTTCAAATGTAACGAGGCCTGTACGAAGATATTTGGCAAATCAGGAGCTATTAATGACATGGGAATGAAGTGCGAATACCCAAGAGAAAAAGTGCCATGCATGTCAGCAAAAGCCGTATGCTGCCAACACCCCACCCAACGGCTACTCTCCCGGGTTCCCGAGTCCAATCCGTCGTGAGGATGATATCGGAGTGCATCGATGCATGGTATCCCTTCGTAAAATATCTCCATCAAAACCCGCCACATCGAGCTTTCCTGACATCATTTAACGGTGACCCCGAACATTCCCAATCCAAATCGGCTCGGCGTTTTTCTCTCACCGACCTTTTTGCGGCATTGCCGGCAACTGCCGCAGTTGCTGCCTCACAAGGCATTATCATATGCCAATCCTCCCCACCTCGGCCTCCCCCTTTCTACTCCCCAAAACCCCAAACAAACACGAGACAGGCACAAAGCAATAGTCCCATCCCAATCTTACACATCAGCTAGCTGACCTTCCTCATCTGGAAGAGCGAAATAGATATTGTTATGCATGTCCTTAATATAGCCCCAGGATTCTGGAACACGATGATCACCATCTCCAAGATTTACGTAGTCCGTGGCCCTATCGTGGCGAATCAATATATATAATGTCTTCTTACAGGATGTGTAGTAGATATTACAACCCCCCCTTTTCTCGGGTTGAGTAAGCGGAGTTTGCGAGTGCGAAAATCATGGTCACATTGAAGTTCGAGATTTGAGGCAAGCATGTGATGATGTTATTTTGGAACAATTTTGGATAGCAAGATAGGTAACTGTATCAATGAACATGGGGGATACCCATATCCTCATATAGGTACTCTATTCAGGATGTCTTTCTGCAAGATGGACTTTTCCGTTGCCCCTGAACTATCTATGGTATAATGCACTCTCTGAACGCCCGCCAAAATGTGAGATCCTGCCCTTGCCTAAATTAGCCATCCAGAAGCCCACTCTCCTTCAGGCTAGTGAAGAGTTCTGGCTCCAAGAACTTCGCTACACTAACATCCTCACTCAAGCCTTTTCTCCTCCTGGTCTTGAGAACAAAATCTCGAGCTGTGGCCTGGGCACTTGCCGGTTCCAGGGGCCTTAATATGACGTCTTTGTCAAGAGGGTCGCCGGGTACAATGCTCCACCGATCAAAGACAAGGCTCAGCATCGCCTGTCCTTGAGTGTGGATCCTTAGATCTGTCTCGAATCCAAAGGAGTCGATGACTGGAATGAGGCCGCTTACTCTGTACAGCGGTGTACCAGCAATGGGACCATCGGACAAGACGTGTCCACGACGACGGGCTAGGACGGTGTAAAGAGAAGAAACCGAATCTGCAGGGCCGGTCATAGAACATGAGTAGACAGGTTCCATGAGTCGTGGAGACGCCATCAGGAAGGATGAATAACATGCTCGCCGGGATGTTGGGATGATTTGACCACCACCTCGGAAGATCGCTTCAGGGGCTAATGTGACATCCATAATTTTGAACTTGGTATTTCGGATTGCTAGAAAAGATGCAAGGTTAGCGAAAGGATCTAGATGATAGGTTGAAATGAAGGCGTCTATGTAGAAAGAAGTGGGTGGGTCACTTACGTTCTTCACATAAAGGCCCTTCTCTTGTAGCCCAACTGAAACCTTGCCGAATGCTATCACGCACTGTTGATAGTAGCTTCTTATCCACCTGCTAAAGAGTCAGAATAGAAGGTTCTCATAGAAAAGCTCATTACTGTGTTATGGGAAAGGTCACTCACCTCTGACGGTAATGTGTCATCCTGCAGGATATTCGGTCCCATATCATCCGGACCAAACGCCCATATGCTCCTGGAAGCCAATAAATCCCAGCCATAATTCTCTTCGAAGAATTTTCCAGTCTTCCTGATAGGATCTTTGATGCTAACCCTACCCTTTTCAATATCCTCGGCAATGCCCGAATCAAGAGGCTCAGCAACCATAGTGATTTTGTTCTTTTTATTGGGTGTCATAGCATAGCATTTAATCGCTGAAGTCTCAACCACCGTCTCGCAGAAGCGAGTAACTGGGTCGGAGACTTTGATTTCCATCTCGGCATAAAGTCGTCGTAGGTCGTGCAATACACAATCCATGTAGAGCTCGCCAGTGCCAAGAATGACATGCTCCCCAGATTCCTCGACTTTTGTCGTAATCAAGGGATAGCTCTTATTGATCTTCCGCAAGCCATCCAACATCTTTGGCAGTTCGGAGGGATTGATAGGCTCGACAGCTACCTTGAAGACTGATTCAGTGAAATGCGTAATAGGTTTGAAAATGTATGCATCTTCATCGTCTTGCAGTTTTGGGGGAACGATTGTAGCAGTTTTGACAATACTATTGTCAATGCCTCCCAGCAAGACCCAGTTGCCCGCTGGAACGCCATCTGTGGGAATGTTGTATCTAGTCTCTGCTATCCATACATCGGATATCGTAGCCATACTCATATCTTCTTCGTCATCAATTGAGTAACCTTCGCCTAAAACTCTCACTTGCTGTCCAGATTGTGCAGTGCCACTCATGACTCGGCCAAATGATTGAAAGCCAGAGGCATCGCTGGTATTGAATAATTTCGATATTTGGACGACTAATGGTCCATCTTGGTCGCATTGTGCCATTGACCTCGCAACTTTCGAATCAAGAGGACCAGTGTAATATCTTTTAAGTTTCTTTTCCGCCGCTTCAATAGGAGATGGGACATGTTCCACGACCATGTCTACAAAGCCATTAGCCGGGCCAAAGAAACGCTCGCAAACGAGCTTCAAAAGTACTTTGGCATCAGTCTTGTATTGTGAAGGCTTAAGAATTATGCCAAGTGTGGCTAATGTGTCTTTGAGATCCTCGGGGCTCTCACTGATCGTATGCGAGTATAATTTGTAGATTGGCTCCAAGATGAAGTTGACAAATGATCTCTTGGCCCTCTCCTCTATTGGCTTTCGGGTAAAGGAGCGTTTCTTGGGATTGAAGAAAATATCTCCCCATAATCTTCGGGCAAATTCGAGAGTGTTGATGCCAGGGTAGGTGTCTGCGTACATTCTTGCAAAGGATTGTAGTGTGAAGCACCAGCCCATGCTACTGCAAGCAAAGAGAACATTTCCTTTTTCAGGGCTGAGCCTTCGCTTTTCCCCTTGCCCTGGTACAGTATTCTCAATTACAGTGTTAACCTCTTCAATAACATGCTTCAGCTTGAAGTATGCATCGGTTGGGGGAAGCTTCAGCTCCAGTATTAATCGATCCATCTTATTAACCACCAAGGTCAGAGGTAGATCTTCGAGCACGGCATATTTGATGATCTGCTCAGTGTTGACTTGCACACCCTCAACAACATCCACGACCAGTACGACTCCATCCACTAGCCGCAATGATGACGCAACTTCATCGACAAAGTTCACATGACCTGGGGTATCCAGAATGTTGAGGAGGTGGGATTTGCCTTTCGTGCCCTGCAGGACCAGACTCATCGGTGCTGTCTTAATAGAGAGGCCTCGCTCTCTTTCAAGAATATGAATGTCGGTATACCGTAATTGCTCATCCCTCCTCTTTCCTATCCTTTTATCCAACTTATCGTTGAGATCGTGAGTTTCCAGGACCAGCATATCCATGAACGCAGTCTTTCCATGGTGCAGATGACCAACGAACGCAATATTTCTTATCTGTTCAGGGTAATTCATAAGGTCTGTCATAAAATTTCGGTCGAAATACACCGTTGGGAGATCTGCTTCCTGAATTGTGAACTTCTTCTGCTCCACAGGCGCTATGATTGGCTGCGTAAGTGGTTGCGCATCCTCCTCTTGAACCATAGTCTCCACATCAGCGCCGTAGACTTGTTGAGCGGTGGGGTAATACTGCTTGTCTTCGTGAAGCACAACAGCATTGGATGGCCCCTCATCTAGTTGAAAGTCAGCAGAGCCTGAAATGTCATTTTTTTCAATGGACCACAAACCGTCAATCTCCATCAGCTCCTGACCTGTTGTCTCCGGCACCTGCTCTTCCGGGTATTCATCGTACACATATGCGCCTGCGTCAACGCCATGCTGGGAGTCATCTTCGGATTCTTCGACCTCGCCGATGAAGTTACCAAACCTATCATCTGTTAGCTATCATAATTCTTGCAATTCTGAGAACTGTACATACTCATCGTAAAGATCGTCCATCTTGTCATACGTTGAGAACAGGCCTCCTGGAGGTGGAAAAGCTTGCGATCCCTCCTCAGAGCCTGTCTGCTTGTTTATCACTTTTCCACCAAAAAGTTCGCGATATTTTGGGACTAGTGCAGTCGAGTTTGAGCTATGGATCTACCCTTGTTAAAGGTCACGTGTATGTGGTGCAATGCAGGTACTCACCGCCTCCGATCAATCGCCAGTGTTATTCGAAATTCAACAAACCGCCACATTGAAGGAAGTTTTTATTTTCACGATTCACAGATTTTCATACCATCACAGCGAACATGGCTACCTTTCCTCCCGTCTACATTGTTTCTGCTGTCAGAACACCCATCGGATCTTTCCTGGGGTATGTTTTTCGTTCTTAGTGTATTTTCTGCCGGATTTAAGCTGTTAAGCTGACAAAAATAGCTCGCTTTCGAGTTTAAGTGCTACACAATTGGGCTCAATTGCTATAAAAGGTATTACGAATAAATTCAAGATTCGAAGGAAGCTTTGGCTGACTTTTGTGCAGCTGCTGTGGAGCGTGTGCCTGAAATAAAACTCGAGCAAGTAGAGGAGGTCTTCTTTGGAAATGTCTTGTCCGCAAAGTAGGGTTTATGCTTTTCCTATAGATACTACAGATCACTAAAGCTCCATAGTCTTGGCCAAAATCCCGCCCGGCAATGCGCAATTGGTGCTGGGCTTTCTGATGCCACCGTTGCTACGACAGTGAACAAAGTTTGTGCATCTGGGATGAAAGCTATTATACTTGGCGCTCAAACTATCATGACTGGTAACGCTGAGATCGTTGTTGCTGGTGGTACCGAGTCTATGTCCAATACTCCACACTACCTCCCTATCTTACGAACCGGAGCGAAGTACGGCGATCAGACCTTGGTAGATGGTGTATTGAAAGATGGTTTAACAGATGCATACGGCAAAAAGGAGCACATGGGAATGCAAGGCGAGGAATGCGCTCAAGACCACAGCATTTCAAGAGAAGAGCAAGACGATTATGCCATTAAGTCCTATCAGAAGGCACAGAAGGCAACTGACACAGGGCTCTTCAAGACTGAAATTGTTCCTGTCGAAGTTAGTGGAGGCAGGGGTAAACCATCCATCAAGGTGGACCGAGATGATGAAGTTAAAAACCTCAATATCGAGAAATTAAAGGCTATGCGTCCTGCTTTTCAGCCCAATGGTGGAACTATCACGGCTCCAAATGCAGCCCCGCTCAACGATGGCGCATCTGCCTTGGTCTTGGTCTCAGAAGCTAAGCTGAAGGAGCTCAACATCAAGCCTCTTGCGAAGATTCTCGGATGGGGTGACGCAGCCAAGCAGCCAAGCAAATTCACAACTGCACCTGCGCTGGCAATTCCAAAAGCCATGAAGCACGCCAAGATCGAATCGTCCGAAGTCGATGCTTATGAGATTAACGAGGCATTCTCTGTGGTTGCTCTTGCAAATATGAAGTTACTCGGCCTAGACGGTAAAAATGTGAATGTTCATGGAGGGTCTGTTGCTATTGGCCATCCGCTGGGCTGCTCGGGAGCTCGAATCGTGACGACTTTGATTAACGTGCTCAGGGAACGAAACGGCAAAGTGGGCGTGGCTGGCATCTGCAACGGTGGTGGAGGAGCCTCTGCTCTTGTCATAGAATCTTTACAATAAGTCCTTCCAAGGTTGGCATTTGGACGAAAATTTGCACATTGTATGTCCGAGAGAACCCCTGACTGCTGCGTTCAGTAAGGTCTCTGCTTTGGGGAAGTTTAGTTTCAAAAAGTTTAGTATAGTTCACATAGATTAAATACTAATATATCACCGTTAACCTGCTGTGTACGCTCTTTCAATATTTTAGAATATTCTCTATTTATTTGCATCATTATTTGGCATGGTCGTGGAAAAGAGTCGAATAACATCGAACTCGTTGAAAGGAGTCTTCACAAAAGAAATAAACAACAAAAGACACCAAGGTTCTGTAGTGAGATTTCACTTTTTGCTTAATTAATTCATATCCACGTTAGCGTGTTGCCATCACTCTGCCACTGAACATGCTTATTTTAAACTATAAATTTATTAAGTGAAGGTGAGGGGGGGCAGAATTCTAGGGTGGAGCTAATGTGGCGGGCTCATCCGCTATGTAACATTATTCTCAAGAGGCCATTCACGACTATAAGTGCGGATAGGGGTCAAATTTGCCAACGTATAGAATTCCTAGCTAGTCTTGTACTATGAACGCCCCTTTTTAGATGCCTTTTTGACCTTTTTATGTACTTTATCTCCGATCTCCTCGGCATATATCTCAGCTGCTGTCTCTCCAGCCTTCCTCTTCGGCTTTGCCGTCTTCACACTCACCATCATACTACTCCGACCATCTTTTGCCGCTTTGAGGATCTGTTTTTCTGCTTCTGCCCATCCTGGGTCACCTTCCGCAATTTCATATCTTGGACACACGTCAGTAGAGATGTTTCTCATAAAATAAATGTACGTTACTACTTACTCATCAAGTGGCAGGGCATTAATGAGCTCTCTCTGCTTTTCGCGAAGTGCCTTCATTGCCTCATCGCCTCCCTCATCTAGCTCATCCTCTAAGCCCATTTCTAATGGAACAAATCGCTCATCTACTACTTGATCATCGTGAGCTGCACTAGCATCTTCAACACTAACACCAATTGCTTCACGCTGAGGGAGCTCAGCCTCTATTGCGCCCGTCACCAAGGAACTGAAGTGCGAACTCATTTTTCGCATAATCTTTATAAACATTGCAAGGAGCTGAGATGATGGTAGAGAGAGTTCGCTTTCTACAGACGAAAGATCTTTCCGCTGAAGTCCGACTGCAAGGAGAATAGAAGATTGTACTCCGGTGAGCTTCACATCAGGTGATAACTGACCTGTGAAATAGAGTGTCGCTAGAGTTGGAATGAGGTCGAGAACAACATGGTAATCGAGCATGTTATTTGCGTAAGATTCTAAGCGTTTGAGATCGAAGGGCGAGAGTAAGCCATCCAGCTCGACCTTCGAGAGGGGTCGGAGCTCGTTCGAAGGATCGAGTTTGAAACCAGCATTGGTAGATTCGTTTATACTGAGCGCAAGGATGGAGGGGAATTCGCGAAATTGATAAGAGAGCAGAGACAGGAATCGTCGGTGGAAGTCTCGTGCGAAAGAACCAAGCCACGCTTTGTCTTGAGCAGTCTCGAGAGGTCGCAGCATGACGCAGGAATGCTCTCCGGTCAACTCGTTGGGCGTCTGGCGTAAATACACAGGTATAAACGAGGCACGCTTCCAAAATTTGTGAAGAGGCTGTGTCAGCCCATAGCTCACACCGACATAATCAAGGCTATCCGGCCGGCGCTCAGAGAGCTTGGAGAAGAGGGGCGGCATTTTTCGAATGTCCCGGACTTTGATATCGTCATCCAGAAGTGAAGCATTCACAAGCTCCGCATCAGTAACCCGGGTGATGTTATCATGGGGAAGTGCATTATCGTCTTCGTTTAAACTGGCGAATTTGCCTTCGTAAAAGTCATTAAGGAGCTCGAGCGCTCGACTGCCATATCCCATGGAGATATAGTCTGGATTTGTGGCTATTCGAACGATTCGAGCTCCAGATAAGCCCGCAAAGTCTTCATCCTGGAACTGTTGACTTACAAGCCAAGGGATAAGATCTCCGGCTGCTCGCTGTCCTCTGCTTAGACTGCTAAGGACACTTTGCTTACTGATACGACCTTCAAGAGCGACTTGTATGACACATAAAGGCTCCGGAAGACGAGGACTGTCATCGGGAACTGGTGGTACAAGCACAAACAACTGGTGCGCAGGAGCATCGCTCATGAGCTGTAGGTCATCGGGCGAATTCTTGTAATGACTTGCCACGTAAAGTGCAATCATCTGCTGTAGAAATTTCTCCGACACGGGATGAAATGAGAATAGCGTGTCACGGTTGACATTAAGGAGTTGACACTGAGATGGATGTGGGCATCCTTGCGTGTTTAGCTTCGATCGGGGTAGAGTTGCGTCGAGGCAAAGAAGTGTGTTGAGCCACTTTTCCACAGCGTCACCTTGAGCATATCGAATTGGCTCGGACAAAGTGATTTCACGGAGTGATCGACCTCCAGTGACAACATTATTATCCACGCTCTTAGCGGCTTTTCCAGTCGTTCGATCCGCAATTTCTAGGTCCTCTGCTCCATTTATTTTCGCCGTGATTCTCGATTGTTCTCGTAATTGTTTGATCAATTTCAAGGACAGCGATCTTCCAGTGCCTTCGTAACCATTGATTGTTGACGCCATAAAAACTAGATATGGACCCATGAGTTTTCTCACAAGCGGTAAAGGGATAGCCGCAGCCTCATCTATGACCAATAGCTCTGCTTGGCCTAAGACATGTGCATCTTGAGGTCTAATATATTGTATGGTTTGACGATGTTGTCGGTGAACATTGATGCGCACTATTGCTTTGTTGAAGTCTGGATTTGTAGACTGGATAATCGAGTAGTCGACGTGATCTAGGTAGTTTAGCGCATCAAAACCTTTGAAGACGAATTCGAAGAGCGTCTTCAAGTTTTCTGGACTCGGCGATGTAATAAAAATATTACTGTACCCGTGCGCTACAGCTGCCGCGATGGCGACACCTAAAGCGGCAGATTTTCCTCTGCCTCTAGCGGCTGTTAAGGTGACGGTACTGCGCAATGTTTTTTCTGCAATTGCATCAACAAAAGTCAGAAGCGCTTTGGCTTGATCGACAGTCTTCGCAAGCGTAATCAGAGAGCCTACGGGTTGAGTGTCTTGTAATTGTTCTTTCATGTCATCCAGTTCTTTCTGCGATTCTGACTTCGGCTCATCCAGATCAGGGGCCGGTAATGCTTTAACATTCTTCCCTCCAGAGATTGGAAGAACGTTGAGCTCGTCGTCGATAACCAAACATGATTCGCAGCTCCCAAGTGATAGTATGAAACGTTCATTAAACCTTGCTATAACATCATCGTGCGCCTCAGTGCGGTATCGGGAGTGAATGTCCATGGAGAGGGTATATAGCTGTTTCAAACTGTTCATACCCTTCAACAAGAGTACCACCAAGCCTCCACCCTCCACGGTTTCAATTGTCCTTGCAAGTAGATTTGGCGTAATTGCTTCAAAGTCCTGTAGTATACACATGCCATATGTATTCCCCAGTATCTTGTCCGTTTCTTTATAATAAACATAGCGAATATTATGGAGTGATACAAAGAGTTCGAATGGATCTTCGGTGTTTGCTTCTCGGATTCCCCGCTTGATCTCTTTCTTGATTCTGATCTCGCGCTTCTTACGATGACTATTTAGTAAGCTACATTAGTATATTCCAAGCATACAGGGTGCAAGTAGCCCACCTCGTGAATCCAAGAAGCTTGTGCTTATACGCCCAGAGGACCGATTTGTTCTGCTTCACATCCATACTAGACATGATGTAGTGCAGATGCACGATGACCTCCTTGGACTTATCTCCAACAACCACAATAAAACTTCTCTTCTTTTCTTGTATTCCATTGCGAATGAGCGCGGGGATGCGCGAGTCACTGTGTGCTGGTTAAAATATTGTGATAATTGAGGAATGACGACGTTTGACATACACTGCTTTGCGGACCATGACTCCTCCACAGAAATCAAGTTAATTGCCCCTAGAAGGCGACATGCGCATAGCCTTTCCCGTGGAAGTAATACTTTGAAATTCGACCGTACTTCAATGAAGACCAAATCTTTTAAGACCTTGCAGGGCCTGCGATAAACGAAATGTTTATCTTCACGTGATAGCAAGAACTTCGCTGCATCCAGTAAAAGTAGAGCTCTTCCGTATCGCAGAGCTTTATCATCCCAGTTTCTCTCCCTTCGGAAGGTTTTGACGTCGGTATTAGCACTTCACCCATTGGTGTCATCTTGAAGAGCTCTCGTTCTTACAAACCTATGTCGAGATCTCATATTTTTACTGTTAATCACTTCATATTTGAAGGCCTCTTTTATGTATGTCTTGTATACGGAATGTGCAATGAAGAGCCAGGAGGTCTTGTATCCTGCTACAGCCGTATTATTAGAGCGTCTTCTGGGTCTTATGTGCGCTGCTCATCACTGAAAATTTAAGGACGAACAGGCTCATAGAGGGTGGAGAAAATGTGTGATATACTCAGTGGAGTTTATCGTGTCTTTACGCTTCAGTGTGTTGCCCATCCTCTCCGCGGAATAATAAACACATATATAAGTTCAACCCAATTTGCCGGGGTTTGTTGATAATTCTATGAACGCCTGCTACTATCACCGTACAAATCCCATACGCCTTATACCAAGGTCTCGTGGAGCTTGAATTTAACAGTCTTATTTATATCGCCCGACTTCAGATCTTCATTGAAAGGTTCTCTGTTTTCGTCGTTCTCCAAATGGTCTACTCCATTGACTCGCTCTTCCGAACTCGATCGAGTGCTATGCGCATTAATCCTCATCTTGATATTCGACAGCGGGTACACTGGCCTTGCCCAACACTCGTGCCTCCGTGGACACTTTTAATGCAACTAGCTGGTTTACGATTGGTGGGATATATGGTGCCATCGTTCGAAGTTACGAATTCGGCCCTGTTTGTAGTTCCTCCATATCTGCGGCTACGGCTGTTAGAGGATGTTTCATTAACATAAATTGCTACCACTAGCTTCGAACCTGTTATGTCAATCTTATATCATGTTAGTACAGATTGTTGGGTATCAGGTGAACAAATAGCTTACAGCATTACCACAGGAAAGATACTCTCCAGCGTGTATGTAAAGCGGTCAACTTAGCTTGCTACACTCGTTGTACTTTGAGTGATAGTCTGGGAAGAATACGTGATTGCCCTGGTGATTCCAACAAGGCTCAGAGTGATGACCCTGTACTTCTCATTAAATGGTGGAACAAAGAACTCTTCGAATATACCACAACTGATGTTACCTTTGCCGCAGCAAAGACTCGCAGAAGATAGAACTAACTGATAGTCTCCACCACAGTGATGGAGGTGAAGTAGCCTACATGTAGGTGGTTTATGCGATCTTCTAAGTCGATGCTGCCGTTCAAATTGTCCATTGCTCGGCTGATCAAGACTACGGCTCTCCTGGCTGTGATGAAAAGCATCAAGGAAGGCAGAGAAAGACTTTTCGATTTTGATTCTTCAACACCCGAGTCAGGATCTGGTAGCTGTAGAAGAATATTCCAGCTTCCTGTATCTGAGGCAATCGTCAGAAGCTAGCCGCCACTTTTCTGTTTAAGGCTTGCATCGTAACTACTTATAAGCCACATGAAATCCGCAAACGCTCATGCAACTACCTTCGGAATTCAGGAATAGTCTGCATAAAAGGCATAGTACCACACGCCATTGGCAATCGCGCACGCAACCGACACAATGATTGCAATGTACGATAGATATTGGGGAAAGACTGGTGATTCCCACAACTAAGAGAATAACAGAATATTGAAAAACCCAATGCTGCTAAGGATGGACCAACTAAGCTCAAAATATACTGAGACCGCCGTGGACGGCATGTTGAATAATGGACAGTACTGAAAATTTGAAGATCAATGACGATGTCAGCATTCTTAAATACGGTATGAACGATGGTACCGGCAGATGTGTTTGTGCGAGTTGCCATTTTAATAGGACAAAGTCCCCTTAAGGAGACACAATATCGCATAGCAAGTGCACGACAAGCCACGTCCCAGGAACAGCGCATCAGACATAACTATTCATTAGCAAAGTCACGCACAGAAGAGTAGGTATCATGGCGCTGCCATACGGATCAAAGCATTACGGCAGCAAACCCAGGTAATGTCCAGTAGCAAGATCTGGGACTCCGCGATCTACTCTCTCCGCCGCCCCCAGCAATCACACGTAAGGTCAATCTAGAGATCTGCAGCTAGAATTAAAGATGATATGTCCAATCGCCCTTCACATGAATATCGTAGCTCCCAATGATATAAGGAAGGCAACTATGGATCTCTGATATAAAGCTTCCCGGCCGCCGCGTCTTAAGGTCCCCTCTAAGCAGGCCAAAAGAGGCCTATAAAAGCAGCACGGTATTAACGGTTTGGTATCGAGAAAGCTTTATCGATGGGCCGTGACTAATCTAGCCTCAACAGCCACCGGCAAAAGTCGTCAATTTGTGTTACTACCTAACTTCGTCCTATAGGCGAAGAGGTCAATGCACAGAGAGTGCGTAATAGAGAGACCTCACAGTCCTACATACTGCAAGCAGACCGCCAGGGGCAAGCTAAGTTATACGTACGAATAGCTTCAAAATCAAAAGCCACCTCCGCGGATAGCGGGAACACTAAGGGTTTCGTCCATCTAACAGTACTGCTAGAACATATAAGCACTGGGTCGGAACACCTGAAGCGCTAAACTAAAAAAGGGAGGACTTTCAGGTAAGCTAAAGGACCTTGGATCGCTATTTCGTGACGCTAAATTCCTTAAGTTCTACCGAAACGATCGGGGAACCTAGTTCTTACAGTCGCTTGGAATCCCATCTATTGATGTGCTATAGGGTCTAGGGCGACAAGTTAGTGACACCCTTTAAATTCTCGGTGGCGGTAAGCTCTTTCCAGCAAGTGACGAATATGTCAAGCTTCCTGTGCCACAACATTTAGCGCAGTCATCCAATCCGATATCTCCTTTTCTCAGCCGCCGACATGGTACTCAGATCATAGTGCCGGCCACCCTTGTGATTCTTCTGAAATATCCTCCACTGACGTGTAACATTAGTTAGCCCTTATCTTACCATAACTCAGGCCAATGCATATCACAACACCCACTTACCTCCTTGCTCCAATCCCATCTATGCCAAGACCTCGTCTCCATGACCTTGTCGAAATCCTGCTTAGGAGTCCACGTTTTGATCTCCGCCGCTTCCTCGTATGCCTTACTCTCTTCGAGCTCCTTAATTTCGCTCCGAAGCTCCTCAAGCTTCTCTTTATTCACCGCTTCCATCACATTGAGGCATGGGATGTCGATACCATATCTATCGAGATATCGGACTACAGGCACGATCCACCTCGTTTCACCATGCATATCGCCTGATACGTCAAGCCACGAATCTATCGCGAAGTTTATGTACAGCATAGAAACGAAGCCAATGTTCTTGATCGGTGAGTTCTTTGAAAGAAGATTTGCTTCTTCAAGCATCTCCAAGCACGTCAGAAGCATGGTCCCAAGCATCTCCACAATCTCGGAATTCCCTGGCCCATCTTCGTTCACTATATACTTGGTCAGAATTAGAACTATTTGAGAATGGGTAGGCGAGCACTACTCATAAAATGATATAACTGCTCGTCCGAGCTAAGGAACATGGCAAGTCCTTCAACTAACGCCCATTTTGCTGCAGGAGACCGATTTTTATCGAAGATGATTTTGTTGAACTTGACGAGCTTTTCTCAGTCAGCAAAGCTATCTTCATCCCGTCGGGCCATAGTACGAACCGCGTTTGTCAAAACCTCCGCCGTACCCCAGCCTGACCAATCGTTGTAGATATGTATGTCGAAGTTAGCCTGATTTCGTTTCTCATTATCATCTATCAGCTGGAACATATTTTTGCCGCCTTCTTTAGTAAGAAAAATTGGCCAGCCTGGGTTCTTTTCGAGTGGTTTGTTGCATTTACAAGTCTTGGTCCCACACTTGGCGTCCCTGACATCTACTGCCGTTGATGAACGTTTCTTCGCCTTAGATTTCTTTTTCTTTTTGCTAGATTTGTTGGCGAATATTCCAGGAGGCTCTTCATTATCTTCATCCTCGGTCACCCACTCAGCCTCGCTACCTTCCGCACCACCGCTTCCTACATCGTCATCGTCAATCTCTTCCACGTCTTCGTCCCCCTCGTTGCCGCTATCAGCTTCTTCATCGTCGTCTTCTTCACCGTCTTCTTCATCATCTGTCTCTGGCCAACAATAGGTAAGGTAGTTCAAGTCCGAGATCTCTATCTTGTGCACCGGTCAGCGTAGGCTTATCAAAAATTCCATGCACCTACCACCTTCGTATCCGAGTACTTCAAAGTAACTGGAACTGGCACAATGGTCCCCGATCTCTCCATCCCTGCATCTGCGAGTTCAGGTTGGATATTATTAGGCTCAAGCTCCAAAGCATTAGCATTAACATCGGCCCCTTTTCTGTTTGCCTCCGTTGCT
>Ga0335075_10000710_pt1 | contig 56624 bp, 54 predicted proteins | sample Lox_Sample_24_FD_206723 | JGI IMG/M metagenome (GOLD analysis project Ga0335075, IMG submission 206723) | Soil microbial communities from Loxahatchee National Wildlife Refuge, Florida, United States - Lox_Sample_2.4 | ecosystem: Environmental > Terrestrial > Soil > Wetlands | place: USA... | reverse complement strand
CCCGGAGCCGCTGGGTCGCGATGTGTTGTCCGCGCTGATCGACTCGCGCCAGCAGCAGCTCTACACCGCGGCCGCGGCGAAGCTGATCAGTGCGTCCGACGAAATCACGCAGAGCATCCTCGATGTCACGGCCTGACCGTTGACAGCCGAACGCGTCGCCAGTACTTTCACCCCGTGCTCAAACATTCCCGCAACACGTATTGGTATTACTCGGTACCACCCATCGTGGAGGCGGTTCCCTGAGCGCGTGTCACTGACGACTCATCCGAAAACCAGCCTCCCTCGCGGAGGCGTTTTTTTATCTCGCGTCCGCGGGCGGTGGCCCACCCGAAGGACGCGACCATGCCCATCGATCGACTTCACATCCGGCCCATCGAGCTCGCCGACGTGCCGGCGCTGCTCACCATCATCGCCGAGTCCCGGCGCGAATACGGCATCGCCGACCGCGGCGTCGAGGTGCTCGAGCCCGCCGACCACGCGCTGTTCGCCAACTACCAGCGGCATCGCTCTCTCTACTTCGTGGCGTTGATCGCCGACGAGATCGTGGGCGGCGCCGGCGTCGCGCCGTTGTCCGGCGCGGATCAGCTCACCTGCGAACTGCAGCGCATGTACCTGCGCCCGGACGCGCGCAATCGCGGCATCGGCCGCGAGCTGCTGAAGCATTGCCTGGCGGCCGCGCGGCAATTCCTCTTCGTGCGCTGCTACCTCGAAACCATCTCGCAGATGCAGGGTGCGCTGGAGTTCTACGGCCGCCACGGGTTTCGCGAATGCAAGGTAAGGCACGGCCGCACCGGCCACGATCACAACGATCGCTGGCTGATGCGCCCGCTGCGTGCGTCCGCGCAACGCTTCGCGCTCGAAAACTCATATGCGACCTGACTCTCAGTTTTGGTTCGCGGCGAGCGGCGGCTGACATTTTCTGCGGCGAGTCCTGCGTAACGTCTTTCGCGGGGGACGTTTCCAGAAAGGACTCGCATGAAAGTCTTCGCCGCCGCTGTCGCGGCCTCGCTACTCGCATTCTCGTTGTCAGCCGCCGCGCAGACGGCAACGCCGGTGAAGGGCATCCTCGCCGCGCAACGCTTCACGCTGGCCGAACCGGGCAACGACATTCCCGCGGGAACGTTGCTGGTGCTGGACGTCGATCCGGCGCTGGCCGTGCCGCGCGAGTCGCTGAATCCCATTCTTTATATAGAGGGCCAGCCGGCCACGCGGCTGAACCACGGCGGCCAATCCGGCCACGTGCTGGTGATCGTGCCGGCCGGCGTCGACGTGAACCGCGCGCGGATCTGGTTCGGCGCGCCGGACGTCGTCGAGGCGCTGACGCCGCAGAAGATCCAGGCCGAGAGAACGAAGGCCGACGCCTCCCGCCTGTCGCGCGCCAGGGCGCTGGTGAACGTCGAGAGGCCGGTGGTCGAGGCGAAGGACCTGGCCGCGCTGTTGCGCGACGTCGCCGCGCCGTTGATCGATCGCTATTCCCCGCAGGACGCCGCGGTCGCTGCCCAGTGGCGCCTGCCGGAGGCGAACTGACATGCGCTTCGCCTTGCTCATGATCGCTTCGACGCTCTCGCTCGCCGCGCACGCGGCACCCGTGAAAGTCGAGCTGGCCGGGAATCCGCTCGATCGGTTCCCGTTCTTCGAATACGTCCGCGCTTTCAACACGCGCATGTCGGTGCGAGTCGCTATCGATCCGGGCCGCTTTCCGGCGATCGTCGGCAAGACCTGCGACATCTTCGTCGTGAAGCACAAGACGCCCTCGGCGTGGACCGCGAACCCGTCGCTCCTCGACGTGACGCCCGGCGGCGCGCTGCGGCGCACGTTCGTCGCGGGCACGATCCAGGCGAACACGGTGTCCGTCACGCCGACGCTGTCGCTCGACGACGATGCCGGCGCCAGCCTCGGTGTTCCTTACGACGTCGTGCTCGACTGCGACCGTAACGGCGTGTTGAGCGATGCCGACTACATCGATGGCCTCGGCGCGCAGGCCGGCTTCTACATGGTCGCCGACACCACGAAACCCGGCCCGTACGCGGTCGCCACGACCTCGTACAACCTGGCCATGCCCACGGCGACCCACTACTCGATCCCGGCGATGTTCCGCGCCGAAACTATCTACTATCCGGCGAACATCGGCGCGATGAACCGGCGCCTGCCGCTGGTGGTGATCAGCCACGGCAACGGCTTCTATCCGACCGACTACGCACACATCGCCAACCACCTCGCGTCGTGGGGATACGTCGTGCTGGCGCACAGCACGGACACCGAAGCCGGCCCGATCACCGCAGCCGCGACGACGATCAACCACACCGACGCGTTCCTCGACCAGGCGGAGACGGGTACGGTCGCGAGCGGCGCGCTGGTCGGCAAGGTCGATTCGCACCGCATCGCGCTGCTCGGCCACAGCCGCGGCGGCGAGGGCGTCGTCATCGCGTACAACAACCTGTCCACCGGCGCGGCCACGCCCGCGCACTTCACGAAGGACGACATCAAGCTGGTCGACAGCATGGCGCCGACCGACATCTGGTGGACCACCGGCGACGGCAACCCCGCGTTGACCGATCCGCTCGACGCGAACTACCACCTGTGGGTGGCCGCGGGCGACATGGACGTGATGGGCGACCCCGCCGATCCGCGCTGGCAGAGCCAGCCGATCGCGGATCGCGCGGTGGGCTTCAAGCAGGTGACCGTGATCCACGGCGCCGGCCACACGTCGTTCGCGGACCGTCCCGGTGACGTGCCGCACATCGACGGCCCCTGCCAGCTCACCGTGCCGGAAGGCCACGCGATCCAGCTGGGCTATCTGTTGCCGCTGATGAAGCATTATCTCGAGGGCAACGTGCCGTCGCTGGATTTCCTGACGCGGCAGTACGAGAACTTCCATCCGCGCGGCATCGGCCTCGAGAACCCGTGCATCATCGTCGCCAACGAGTATCGCAACGGCGCCGACACCGGCAATTTCATCATCGACGATTTCCAGTGGAACCTGGGCGAGGGCATGAGCAGCGCGCCCGGTGTCGTCACGTACACCGTCGACAACCTGACCGAGGGTCGTCTCGACGACGTCACGGGCAGCTTCAACCACGACCCGGCGGATCCGTTCAACGGCGCTTTGTTCGGCACGATGGTGGATAGCTCGCGCGGCGTGACCTTCGACTGGACGAACTCGGACCGTTACATCCAGTGGGCGATCCCGAAGACCGGCCGCAACTTCTCGAAGTACGCGGTGTTGTCGTTCCGCGGCGCGCAGGCCTCGAGGCACCCGAACACGGTGGCGGCGCTGGAGGACCTGACTTTCGCGGTCGAGCTGCGCGACGCGAACGGCGCGAAGAGTTCGATCAACATCGGCGCGTATGGCGGCGGACTGGAAGAGCCCTATCAACGCGGCGGCGGCTGGGCCGACGAGATGGAGACGATCCGCATCCGCGTGACGGATTTCCTGAACAACGGCGCGCCGATCGATCTCACGAAGATCGCGTCGGTGCGGATCAAGGTCGGGCCGAGTTACGGATCGCCGATGGGACGCATCGTGCTCGACGACCTGATGCTGACGAACGACGGCGCGCCGTGAACGTGCTGCGTCGCGTCGACTTGCGGGAATAAGTCGCACTTTGCGCGGCCGCCGGAATCCGGCGCGCCGCGGCGGCATTAGTTAGGGCGTAGCGTCTCTCCCATGAGAGACGTCATCGCCGCTGTCCTGCTGCTCGGTCTCCCGCTCGTCTCGAGCGCCCAGACCGCACCCGTGCCCATCAAGGGCATTCTCGCTGCCGAACGCTTCACGCTCGCGGAGCCGTACGAAGAACCCGTCGCGCAGGGCTCCCTCAAGGTGTCCGCGGGGATCCTCCTGGTGCTCGACGTGGATCCTGGCGCCGTGATCCCCACCGATGCGCTGGAGCGCGTGTTGTACGTGGGCGGCGCGCCGGTGATCCCGCTGAACCAGGGCGACCAGTCCGGACATCTGCTCGTGATCGTGCCGTCGAGCACCGATGCCGCCAGCGCGCAGTACTGGTTCGGCGCGCCGGCGCTACCCGAGGCGCTGACCGCCGACAAACTGAAGGCGGAACAGTCTGCAGCGAACAAGGCGGGCATCAAGCCGCCGGGCGCCGCAGCGATCAAGAAGGTAGAGCGCAAGGCGGTCGACGTGCGCGATCAGTCCGCGCTGCTGCGCGACGTCGCGGCGCCGCTGGTCGACGAATTCTCGCCGCAGGATGCGCCGTACGCGGCCCAGTGGCGGCTCCCGGAGCAGAACTGACATGCGTGTCGTCATCGCAAGTCTGTTGGTCCTGGCCGCCGCGGTCGCGTCGCCGGCTCGTGCAGCGATCACACAGGCCGAGCTGGCCGGACAGCCTCTGACGGACTACCCGTACTTCCAATATGTGCGCAGTTTCCACCGCATGTCGCCGCCGAAGGTCGGCATCGATCCGAATCGGTATCCGGCCATCGTCGGGAAGACCTGCGACGTCTACCTGGTCGCGCACAAGACGTCGGCCGCGTGGGCATCGAGCCCGGCGCTGGTCGATCTCACGCCCGGCGGCGCGATGACGCGCACGTTCGTAGCGGGAACCCTCCAGCTGAATTCGTTCTCGGTGACGCCATCCGGTACGCCGGGCCTCGTCGACGACGCCGGCGCGACGCTCGGCGTGCCGTACGACGTGGTGCTCGACTGCGATCGCGATGGGCTGCTCGACAACGACGATTTCATCGATGGCCTCGGCACGGAGCCGGGGTTCTACATGATCAAGGATCCGTCGGCACACGGGCCGTATCCGGTGATGAAGATCTCGTACAACCTCGCGCCCGTGGTCGCGCTGGCTTACCACATCCCGAGCCCGTACCGCGCCGAGGACGCCTGCTTCCCCGAAAACATCCAGGGACTGAAGCGCCTGCCGATCGTGGTCGTCGGCCACAACAACGGTGGCTTGCCCGCGGACTACGATTACATCTGCCGGCATCTCGCGTCGTGGGGCTACGTCGTGATGATCCCGGCGCTCGATACATCGCGCGGGCCGGTGTCGTCGGCGAAGACGATCCTCGGCCATACGGATGCGTTCATCGACCAGGCGCAGGCCGGCACGATCGCGAGCGGGCTGCTCGTCGGTCATCTCGAGCCGCGCCGCATCGGGTGGATAGGCCACGGGCGCGGCGGCGAGGCCGTCGTCATCGCGTACCACGCGTTGTACACCGGTGGCTACGTGCCGAAGACCTACACGCGCAAATTCATCCGTTTCATCGACAGCCTGGGCCCGACGGATTACGAGTGGACCGACGGCGCCGGCGGTGTGGGCCTGTCACAGCCGCACGAGGTCAACTACCACCTGTGGGCGCCGGCGGCCGAGCCGGTGGTGTCGGGCGATCCCGCCAACCCGACGATGCAGAGCCAGCCGATCGCGGACCGCGCGACGGGGTTCAAGCTCGTGACCACGCTGCACGGCGCGCGGCTGTCGCAGTTCGGCAAGGAAATCATGAACCCGACCGTGAGCGGGCCGTGCCGGCTGCGGACGGACGAGGTGCATCTCGCCGTGCTCGGTTACGAGACGGCGATGCTGAAGCACTATCTGGAGGGCAACCTGCCGCCGCTCGACTACCTGACGCGGCAGTACGAGATGTTCCATCCACCCGGTTTCGACGTCGACCTGTGCATCGAGGTGCAGAACGAATACCGCGCCGGTGCGGCGTACCGCGTCATCGACGATTTCCAGTCGAATCCGACCGACGTGGTGAGTAGTTCGGGCGGATCGGTCTGGTACGACGTCGACAACCTGCAGGAAGACCGGCTCGACGACAACGACACCACGTTCGCCTGGACGCCGGCCGATCCCTTCAACGGCGCCATCTTCGCGACGGCGGTGGACTCGTCGCGTGGCGTGACGTTCGATTGGACCGGCGTGGACAAATACTACGAGCAGCGGATCGCGGTGGGCGCCGGCGACTTCACGCCGTATACCTATCTATCATTCCGCGCGGCGCAGGCCACGCGACATCCGAACACCGTCGCGGCGCTCGGCGACCTGACGTTCAGCGTCGAGCTCGTGGATGGGGCCGGGCACACGAGCCGCATCAACATCGGCGCGTACGGCGCCGGCATCGAAGAGCCGTACCAGCGGGCGGGCGGGTGGTTCGACGAGATGGAGACGATCCGCCTGCGGCTCACGGACTTTCTGACGAATGCGTCGGGAGTGGATCTCGCGCATGTCGTGTCCGTGCGGTTCAGGTTCGGACCGAGCATGGGCTCGGACAAGGGCCGGATCGTGCTGGACGACGTGATGCTGACGAACGATCCGCTACCGTGACGGTTCGCGGCGACGGCTGACGGCGAGTCCGCCGAACAACATCAGGGTCCACCACTCGAGCGAACCGCCGCCGCTCTTGCCGGCGCTGCCGCCGTTGCCCGAAGGGCTCACGACCACGGAGACAGCCTGGTTGTTGTTGCCCATCGTGCGGTCGAGGGTCGCGGCGCGCAGCGCCGCGCCGATCGTTCCGGATCCGGTGCCCGTCGCTTTCAGCGTCGCGTTGAACGTGCGGCTGTCGTTGATGTCGAGTTGCGGGTCGCTGCACGTCAGCGTGTTGCCGCTGGCGGTGCAGTCGGAGCTCGCGGAGAACGCGAGTTGCGCGGGCAACGTGTACTTCATCGTCACGGCGTTCGAGTCCTGCGGGCCGCTGTTGCTGACGGTGCAGCTGAGCGTCGCGGTCGAGCCCGCGGAGATCGTGCCAATGGCGGCGCAGGTGTCGATGTGGATGTCCGAGTTCGCGTCGAAGGTGCCGTTCGCGATCGCGTGGTTGTCGCCCACCGGGTCGTACTGGTCGGCCGTGGCGCGTGCGTCCAGCGCGAGCGGGCCAGGGTTCGCGCGACGGATCAGCACGCGCACGGGCGCGGATCCGCCGTTAGCCAGCGATCCCAGCGGGCAGGTCAGCCGCGGTCCAGCAAGGCTGCACGCGGCGCCCGTGCTGCTGATGAAGGTGACGCCGGGTGGCAGGTCGACGTCGAGCCGCGCATTCGTCGCCGTGTCGGGACCGTCGTTGGTGACGTCCCAGCCGAACCGCGTGTTCTCGCCGGAGTAGTTCGTTCCGGCCGCGTCCTGCGCCGTGACGCGCAACGACGCGGTGTAACCGGGCAACGTCGGCACTCCGTTCGTGACGCGAACGGTGATCGCGTTGCAGACGAACGGCACCGAGCGGTCGAGGAACGGGCCCCTGACGATGGGTTGCGCGGCGGCGCAGGTCGGCAGCGGCGGCATCAACGGTGCGGGGATTTCGCTGTCCGGCAGGTTGTAGCCGGTCAGCCGATCGAAGAACCTCGCGAAGTCGATCGTGGCGGGCCCGATCTTCACGCCGGCGGTGCCCGGCCCCCACTCTAGATAGTCGTAGACGAAGTCGATGTCGAAGTCGCCGTTGCCCCGGTCCTTGAGGATGATCTGGAAGCGGTTGAGCCGATCGCCCGCAGCCGGACCATTGCCGTGGACACCGCGCGTCCGGTTGGCCGCAGGCGCGGCCGGATCCCAGCGACCGACCAGTCCCCAGCTGGCGCGGAATGCTCCCGGACGGGTCGCGTACGACAAGTCGCAATCGTCGAGGCTGAACTGGTCCGCGCAAGCCGTGTTGGTGTTCGCGGCGACCGGTGCGCGGAACGGCGCGATGAAATCGCCGGCAGCAAAAGACAGGAACCCGTCCTTGTCGATGCCGACGCTGTTGACGGTGTTGCCCGCGAGGTTCAGGGAAAAAGGCAGCGCCACGGGTTGCGCCGGGCCGGGGACGAGGAACGTCTCGCTGCTCCAGCCGGGGTCGAGAACGACGCCGCGACCTCGTTGTTCCGCGTGCGCATCCGGCGCGACGACGGAGAGGATGATGGAAACCAGCGAAACCAGGGGAAACGGGCGCATGGAGGTCGGCGCCCCTTATACCAAAAAAGACCCGGGCCAGCGCGTACGGGCTGGCCCGGGCCTTCGTTCGATCAACCCGGCTGGATCAACCCGCCTGGGCGAGCTGCTCGTTCATCCCGAGCGAGTTCTTCAGCTCCTCGACCTTCGCCTGCACGACCTTCGCCTTCTCCGTGGCCTCGACGGCCTTGCCGCCGTTCGCCAGCTGGGTGGCTTCCGCCCACGTGGCCTTGGCGGTTTCGAGATCCGTCTTCGCGGTCTCGAGCTCTTCCTTGGTCACGTCCTTGGGCAGAGCGTTCGGCTTCAGGCTGTCGACCTTGGCCTGGATTTCCTCCACGGCTTTCGGCACCGACTCGTTGAGCGTGTTCCACTCGGCCGTGGCCGTCGTGGTCTCCGCCGTCTTCTGTGCCACCGCGTCGTTCAGCGCCTTGATCTGCTCGTTGAACTTCGGCACGTCCGCCGTGACGAGATCGTAGTCCTTCGACTCGAAGCTCGTGTGCATATGGGTGAGGGTGGCCTGCGCCGCCTTCAGCTCTTCCGGCGCGTACATCGCAGCGCCTTCCTTCACTTCATCCACGGCACCGTCGGCCTGCGCAATCACGCTCTGGGCCGTGCCCTTGCCGGTACAGGCCGCCATCAACATCGCCGCAGCGAGCGGCAGCAGTGCATGAGTAACCTTCATCTCGACTCTCCTTGCATCGGTTCTTCACCGTTGTTAGGGACACATTACGAAGCCGCAATGTTTTCGGGCGTAGGACGATGGCCCACGTTTCATCGGCATGATTCTCGGCGACGTGTGAGGCCGTCTGCGCGCGCCGACACCTAACAAGGTGCGGCGATGTGCCGGCAGTTGCACGAAGCGCGGGGCAGCGCGTCGCGGATCGCGCGAGACGGCGTCGCAACGCGTGGCTCGTGCGCGCGTCATTTCGCGCTGCGCATGCGAGCCGCCGCACGGCGTGATTTGAAAAATTTACTCTCGCCGTCTGCGATTCCCGACGTTCTTGTGGGACTGACTCCTATAGGCGACAGCCCTGTCGCCAGTTAAAGTCACCGCAACTGGAGGAGGAGAACCCCGTGCCACGCATCCAACGATTCGCCCATTCGATCCAGCGGCTCACGTACGTGAATTTCTTCAAGCCGGAGCCGCGCGAAGTGCGCCCCGACGACGTGTACTCGTCGACGCCCACCGATTCGGTGAGCCCGAGCTACGCGGCGTGGAATGCGACGTCGTTCTCCGGTTTCGTGCCGTTCTCGAGCCCGCCGGGTCGCTGACAAAGCACTTTTTCGAAGCAGAAGTTCGAACCAGAAAAAAGGCCCGCCGGTTTCTGCCCGGCGGGCCTTTTTCATTGCGGCGATCGAGAACGGATCAGGCGTCCTTGATCTTCAGCTTCTCGCGGATTTCCTGTGCCATGCCTTTCGCGGTCTTGCCCTTGCTGGACGCTTCGACGGCATCGCCCTTGGTGGCCTCGGCTTTTGCATCGGCCCACAGCGCCTTCAGCGATTCGAGGCCGGACTTCGCACCCGCGAACTCGTCCTTGCTCACGCCGAACGGCAGGCGCTTCTTCTTGTCGAGCTCGTCGACGCGCGCCTGGATGCTGTCGACCAGCTTCGGCACCTCGACGTTCAGGCCTTCCCACTCGGTCTTCGCCGCGGCGGCAGCGGCGCGGACCTGCGCCTTGCCGCTCTCGACGGCGCTCTTCAGCGAATCGACCGCCTTCTGCAGCGACGGCGTGCCGGCGAGCACGTTGTCGTACTCCTTGGCGTCGTAGCTGGCCTTGAGGCGTTCGACTTGCGCGTCGACGCTCTTCAATCCTTCCGGCGCGTACTTGGCCGCGTCGTCACGAATGTCCTTCAACGAGCTCTCGACGGCTTCGAGCGCCTTGTTCGCGGGACCCCTCTGCTGGGCGCAGCCGGTCGCGAACATTGCGACGGCGGCGAGCGCCGGAACCAGGAAACGGATTTTCATCGGGCAGCTCCTTGTTAGCTGTCTGTTTGCGGTTGTTAGGGTAAGACCGCGGCTGGGGACGGACCGTAGGACGCAGGCGCGGGTGTCCAGTCGGTTGCGGCCTACAACGGGTTTCCGCCGCGCTTCGTGTTTGCCCGCGAAGGCTCGCGGCTTTCGCCCGCTGTCCGCGCGGCGGAAACGTGTTGCCATGCGCCGACGCCCCGCAGGAGTTGCCCATGTCCAGCACGTACACGCGCCGCGAGCTCATCTCCGGCACCGCCGCCGGTGCCACCACCGTCTCGCTGTTAGGAGGCGCGGGTGCGCAGGCGGCGGCGCCGGCGCTCGCGCCGCCATCCGGAACACCGGTCAACACCACGCTGCGCATCAACGGGCGCGATCACCGCGTGTCCCACGACGTGCGGCAGTCGCTGCTCGACACGCTGCGCGAGCGGCTCGGGCTCACCGGGTCGAAGAAAGGTTGCGACCACGGCCAGTGCGGCGCGTGCACCGTCCACATCGATGGCGTGCCGAAGCTTTCGTGCCTGACGCTGACCGTGGCCGCGCAGGGTCACGAGATCACGACCATCGAAGGACTCGCGCCGGCGGCCAACCAGTTGCACCCGATGCAGCAGGCGTTCATCGACTGCGATGGATTCCAGTGTGGCTACTGCACGCCGGGCCAGATCATGTCGGCGGTCGCGTGCGTGAAGCAGGGCCTCGCGAAGGACGCCGCCTCGATTCGCGAATTCATGAGCGGCAACCTGTGCCGGTGCGCGGCGTATCCGAACATCGTCAAGGCCGTCGAACAGGCGCGCGGCGCGATGGGAGAGGCCTGATGCAGACCTTCGACTATCAACGCGCGGCGGCCCTGCCCGAAGCCGTGAAGCTCGGCAAGCAGGGCGAGTTCCTCGCAGGCGGCACCACGCTGGTCGACCTGATGAAACTGAACGTGATGACGCCGGCGCGCGTCGTCGACATCAATGCGCTGCGCGATCGATATGCCGCGATCTCGATCGACGACACGGGACTGTCGCTGGGTGCGTTCGCGTCCATGGCGCAGGCGGCGGTGCACCCGAAAGTCAACGCGCAATTCCCCGTCATCGCGCAGAGCCTGCAGCTGGCAGCCAGCCAGCAGATCCGCAACATGGCGACGCTCGGCGGCAACCTGCTGCAACGGACGCGCTGTACCTATTTCCGCGACGTGACCTGGACCGCGTGCAACAAGCGCACGCCGGGTTCCGGCTGTGCGGCCTTGCAGGGTTTCAATCGCAACCATGCGGTGCTCGGCGTCGACAACTCCTGTATCGCGCAATATCCGGGCGATTTCGCGGTTGCATTGCTGGCATTGGACGCGGAGCTGGCGCTCGCCGGCCCGGGTGGCGCGCGCCGCCTGCCGTTGGCGCAGTTGCATCGCGCGGCGTCGGGACAGCCGCAGCTCGAACACAATCTGAAGCCGGGCGAGATCATCACCGCGATCCACGTGCCGTCCGGCCGCTGGACCGCGCGCTCCATCTATATAAAGGTGCGCGACCGCGAGTCGTACGAGTTCGCGATTGCCTCGGCCGCGGTGGCGCTCGAGCTGGACGGCGACACCGTGCGCGGCGCGCGCATCGCGCTCGGTGGTCTGGCCTATCGTCCGTGGCGGGCAACGGCCGCCGAACAATCGCTGGCCGGCAAGCGGCTGACCGCCGACACCGCCGCACAGGCGGCGACGCTGGCGCTCGAAGGCGCCGTCACCCACGGTTACAACGACTACAAGCCCGAGCTCGGCCGCCGCACCGTCACGCGCGCGCTGCTGGCCGCGGCCCAACTACCCGGAGCGTGAGCCATGGCCGCGGAACCTAGGCAATTGTTCGGCCTCGATCGGCCGGAGAAGCGCGTCGATGGCGCGGCGAAGGTGACCGGCGCGGCGCGTTACGCCGCGGATGAGCCGGTCGCGAACCCCGCGTATGCCTACGCGGTCACCAGCGCGATCGCGAAAGGTCGCATCGGCGCGTTCCGGCTCGAGGCCGCGAAGGCCGTGCCCGGCGTGCTGGATATCCTGACCTACGAGAACGTCGGTACGGCGTTGAAAGGTCCGCCCCGCGGACCCGACGGCGGCCCCACCACGACCACGCTGCAATCGCCGCAGATCTGGCACGACGGCCAGATCATCGCGCTGGTGCTCGCCGACACCTTCGAAGCCGCGCGCGACGCGGCTTACAAGGTGCGCGTCGACTACGTCGAGGAGGCGCCGGCCGGTTCGTTCGACGACGGCGGCGCGCAGACGGAGCCGAGCAGCACGATGTCCGGCGACAACCCGAAGGTCGGTGATGCGGACGCCGCATTCGCGAGCGCCGCGGTCAGGGTCGACCAGAAGTACAGCACGCCGACGCAGCATCACAACGCGCTCGAGCTCTTCAGCACGACCTGCGCGTGGGAAGGAGATCGCCTGACGATCTACGAACCGACGCAATACATGCACGGCACGAAGGCCGCGACCGCGATGAGCATCGGCCTCGCGCCGGAGCAGGCGCGCGCCGTGTCGCGATACGTCGGCGGCGCGTTCGGCAGCAAGGGTCCGAACCCGCGCACGCCGTGGATCGCCGTCGCGGCGCAGAGGCTCGGCCGGCCCGTGCGCTTCATCGTCACGCGCGAGCAGGGGTTCACGACGAACACCTACCGCGCGGAGACGCGCCACCAGGTGAAGCTCGGCGCGACGCGCGAGGGCAAACTACTGTCGCTGAGCCACGAGGGCTTTGAGGTCACGTCGCGGCCGTCGAAGTACAAGGTGGGCGGCACCGAATCGACGGCGCGCATGTACGCATGCCCGAACATCCGGACCGCGGTCAACATCGTCCACGCCGACCGCAACACGCCGGGGTACATGCGCGCTCCGCCCGAGGTGCCATACATGTTCGCGCTGGAGAGCGCGATCGACGAACTGGCCTGGCAGCTGAACCTCGACCCGATCGAGCTGCGCCGCCGCAACGACACGCAGAAGGATCCGGTGACGGGCAAGCCGTTCTCGTCGCGCTCGCTCATGGCGTGCTTCGACGCGGCGGCGAAGGAATTCGGCTGGAGCAAGCGCGCCGCGCGGCCGGCGACGATGAAGCAGCGCGAGTGGCTGGTCGGCTACGGCTGCGCCACGGCCTGTTATCCCAGCAACGCCGGGCCGGCCGCCGCGCGCGTCGCGATGACGCCGGAGGGCAAGGTCGGCATCCAGCTCGCGGGCCACGAGATCGGCACCGGCGCGTACACGCTGGTCGCGCTGACCGCCGCGCGCGTGCTCGGGGTGAAGATCGAGAACGTCGACGTCGCCATGGGCGACAGCAACTTCCCGCCGGTGGTCATCGCGGGTGGCTCGAGCAATGCGGCGTCGACCGCGAACGTCGTGGCGCGCGCCTGCGAGAAGATCCGGGCGCAGATGCCGTTGAAGACGCGCGTCGAGGTCTACGAAGAGTGGGTGCCGCAGGGCATGCCGCTCAAGGCGGTGGGCGAGGCGGCGCAGGGCAAGCTCGCCATCCAGGGCGGCACGGGCCGCGAGGACGTCACCGCGTTCGCGTTCGGCGCACACCTCGTCGAGGTGCGTGTCCATGCGCTGACGCGCGAGATCCGCGTGCCGCGCGCGGTGTCGGCGTTCGCGTCCGGCACGATCGTGAATCCGCTCGCCGCCTACAGCCAGTACATGGGCGGCGCGATCTGGGGCATCTCGTCCGCGTTGCACGAGCACACCGAGCTCGACAGGCGGGCGGCCCGCTACGTCAACGAGAACCTGGCCGACTATCTGGTTCCGGTGAACGCGGACGTGCCGGACGTGAAGGTGCTGATGCTGCCCGAGGTCGATACGCGCGTGAATCCGCTCGGCATCAAGGGCATCGGCGAGATCGGCATCGTCGGCATGAACGCCGCGGTGGCGAATGCCGTCTACCACGCCACCGGCAAGCGCATCCGCGACCTGCCGATCCGCGCGGAGCATTTGCTGGACGCCTAACGACTGCTCAGCACGAACTGGTTGCCGTCGGCGTCCTTGAACTTGGCGAACGTGCCCCAGGGCTGTTCGGTCGGCGGCTGCGTGAACTCGACGCCGCGCGCCTTCAGCTCCTCGTAGGTCTTCTTCACGTCGTCACAGGCCAGCGAGGCGTTGACGAAGCCGCCGACGCGGTCCTCGTGGCCTTCCGGCGTGAACAACACGACGTGCGTCTCGGCGCGCGGGATCTTCAGCTCGATCCAGCGCTGCTTGCCCATCGGCTGGTCGGTGAGCACCTCGAACCCGAGCTTCTCCGTGTAGAAGGCCAGCTGGGCCTTTTGGTCGCGCACCGGGATTCCCATGAACTTCACGCGTGTGATCATCTGCGGCTCCGCTGGTCTGGAGCGCGCAAGGTACGCAGCGCGCCGCCTCGCTACAAGGGCCGCATGTATTGCTATAGCATCGGCTGCCACAGCATGCCCGCCACGTTCAAGCTCGATACCTACGTCGCCGACGTCCTGCTCCGCGACCTCGTTTCCCACGACCGGTCGCCGGCGGCGTTCCTCGTGTATTTCTTCCTTCAGGCCAGGTCGGGTCCGGGGAACAACAAGGCGCGGGGCGGCGTGTCGATCAGCCTGGCGGAGCTGGCGGACCGGACCGGCCTCTCGAAGCGCGCCATCCAGCTGGCGCTGACCCACTTGCGGCGCCGCCACCTGATCCGCACCACGCAGGCGCATCGCACCGCGGTGCCGAGCCACGTGGTGCTGCGCCCCTGGCGCGCGCGTTAGCCGTCCCTCGTCCGTCGAGTCGAGGCTCCGGCGCGCCATGCCGACGCCGCGCACGGTGTCGCCGCCGGCTGCCGAACCGCTATCCTCCGCGCAACAACGATCCAGGGAGAACGCCGTGATCCGGAAAATCCTGTTCGGCCTGATCCTCGCGTCCGTCGCCGGCGCGCAGGTCCCCAAGGACCAGCTCGCCAAACCGCCGGCGAACGCCACTCACTACATCATCCAGTCCACCGGTTCGAAGCACGGCGACTCGTACCGATGGACCACCGCGGACGGCACGGCGATGGCGCGCGAGAGCCTGCTGCTGCGCGGCCAGGTGTTCGAACAGGATTCGGCCACGAAGTCCGGCAAGGACGGCATGCCGGCGAGCATCATCATCCGCGGCTACACGCCGACCGGTGATTCTGCCGAGACCTTCACGATCGGCGACGGCAAGGCGAGCTGGAAGAGCCCGATCGACGCCGGCAGCGCGGCGTACACCGCGCCCGCGTTCTACGCGACGCAGGGCGGCCCGATCGACAACACCGCACTGTTCCTCGAGCGGCTGCTGGCGGCGCCCGGCCACAGGCTCAAACTACTGCCCGGCGGCGAGGCGCGCGCGGAGAAGCTGACGACGCTGACGGTGGGCAAGGGCGCGAACGCGAAAGAGATCACTGCATGGTCGGTCACCGGCGTGAGCACGCAGCCGATCCCGATCTGGGCCGACGCGAAGAACCGGTTCTTCGGCTTCGTCTACTTCCTGAGCTGGCTGCCCGAGGAATACGCCGGCGAACACGTGCGCCTGAACGAGGCGCAGACGAAGGCGCTCGCCGCCGAGGCGCCGAGGCTGTACCAGTCGCTGGTGAAGGTGCCGACGACGCCGGTGGCGTTCACGCACGTGCAGCTGTTCGATGCCGACGCGAAGCAGTTCGTCGCGGACCAGACGGTCATCGTGGACAAGGGCCGCATCCGCACGGTCGGACTGGCCAGCGCGGTGAAGGTCCCCGACGGCGCGCAGGTGATCGACGGCAAGGGCCGGACGTTGCTGCCCGGTCTGTGGGACTGCCACATGCACGTCGCCGGCGACTACACGGGTGTGCAGGAGCTGTCGATGGGCGTGACGTCGGTTCGCGATCCGGGCAACGACGATTCGCTGACGATCGACCGCCGCACGCGCGCGGCGAAGAACCAGCTGCTGATGCCGCACGTGTACCCGTCGTCGCTGATCGACGGCAAGGGACCGAACACCGCGCAGGTCGCGAACGTCGCGACGTCCGAGGCCGAAGCGGTGGCGCTGGTCGACAAGGCGAAGGAGAAGGGTTTCACGGGCGTGAAGTTCTACGGCACGCTGGATCCGAAGTGGCTGCCGGCGGCGATCGGCGAGGCGCACAAGCTCGGCCTGCACGTGCACGGCCACATCCCGCAGGGCATCCGCACGCTGGTCGCGATCCAGGACGGCTACGACGAAGTCACGCACATCAACTGGATCATGATGCAGGCGATGCCGGACAGCGTGATCGCGGTCGACAACGGCATCGCGCGCTTCGAAGGCCCGGGCCGTTACGCGAAGGACGTGGATCTCGACGGCGAGGCGATCCAGTCGATCGTCAAGGCGATGGCCGCGAAGGGCATCTACAGCGATCCAACGATGGTCGCGTTCGAATCGCTGTACGTCCCGGAGAACGGCGACCTCGCGCCGATGTACGCGCCGTTCGTCGGCACGCTGCCGCCGACCACCGAGCGCGGCTTCCGCACCGGCGGCTTCGCGGTGCCCAAGGACCTGACGCGCGCCGACTACCGCAAGAGCTGGGCGAAGATGGTCGAGTTGTTAGGGCGCATGCAAAAGGCCGGCGTGCCGATCGTCGCCGGCACCGATGGCGCGGGTATCGAGCTCATCCGCGAGCTGGAGATCTACACGGAGGCCGGCTTCACGCCCGCCGAGGCGATCGCCGCCGCGACGATCGTGCCGGCGAAGCTCGTCGGCCAGGACAAGGAGACCGGTTCGATCAAGGTCGGCAAGGCCGCCGACCTGTTCCTCGTCGAGGGTGATCCGTCGCAGAAGATCTCGGACCTGCGCCAGACGCGCGTCGTGATGATGGACGGCAAACTGCTCGATGCCGACGCACTGCGCGCGGCGGCCGGATTCTCGGGGCGTCCGCGCCGCGGCGACTAGCGCGCCTTTCAGCCGGAGGTCTGCGCGTTGCGCCACTCGCGCGGTGAGCGCCCGCTCTGCGCCTTGAACGCGCGCGACAGTGCGGCCTCGCTGCCGTAGCCGACGTCCTGCGCGATGTGCTTGAGCGATCGGCCGGCGAGCAGTGCCTTCTGCGCGAGCCCGATGCGCCAGCCCTGCAGGTAGTTGCCGGGCGTGACGCCGACGGTGTCGCGGAAGCCGTTCGCGAACACGCTGCGCGACATGCCACTGACGCGCGACAGCTCGTCGAGCGACCACTCGCGGCCGGGTTCGTCGTGCATGGCCGTGATCGCCTTGCGCAACTGCGGATGCGACAGCCCGGCCAGCATGCCGACGCGCGTCTGGCCGCTCTCCATCAACTGGCGCAGCACCTGGATCATCACGACTTCGAACAAGCGGTCGAGCATCGCCTGGCGCCCGCAGTAGTGAGCCGCGGCTTCGGCGAAGAGCAATCCGAGCACGGCTTCGCCGCCGTGCAGCGACGACAACGGCAGGCACACGAACGGCGGCAGCGACGCGGCGATCGGGTTCGCGTTGCCGCTGTCGAAATCGAGCCCGGCGCTGACGAAGTCGGCACCGTGAGCGGCATCGGCGATCAGCCGGTGTGCCAAGGGGCGGGGATACAGCACCAGGCTCGGCTCGCGGATCTTCGCGGCGACCGTCCGGCCGTGGCGGACTTCGACGGGGCCGCTGCGAACGAGATACAGGCGTCCCGGCGATTCATCCGCCGCGTGCGCGGTGTGCGCGCTGACGCCGAAGTGGGCGAGCAGGGACTGCAGCCGGTCCGTCATGGGCAATACTCTCGATCAAGTTATTGGCACGTAAGGTAGCAAATCGTCCGGATTCGCGGCGTAGAGTTCGCTCCATACCAACCAGCCACTCTCGATCAAGGAGAACGACGATGAAGCCCGACAAGATCCTCTACACCGCCCATGCCACTGCGACCGGGGGCCGCGACGGCCGCGCCGTCTCGTCCGACAACGTGCTGAACGTCGCGTTGACGACGCCGCGCGAGCTCGGCGGCGCCGGCGGCGCGGGCACGAATCCGGAGCAGCTGTTCGCGTCGGGCTACTCGGCGTGTTTTCTCGGCGCGCTGAAGTTCGTCGCCGGCAAGCAGAAGATCGCGTTGCCCGCGGAATCGAGCATCACCGGCAACGTCGGCATCGGTCCGATCCCGACCGGCTTCGCGCTGGCGGTGCAGCTCGACATCAACGTGCCGGGACTGCCGAAGGAGCAGGTGCGCACGCTCGTCGATGCCGCGCACCAGGTGTGCCCGTATTCGAACGCGACGCGTGGCAACGTCGACGTGACGCTGAACGTGATCTGACGAGGTGTGGATGCCGCCGCGGAGCGACTACTTCGCGGCGGTTTTCGCCGACTTGATCCACACGCCCTGCGCGAGCGTGGTGGCGAGCGCGGCGCCGACGATGCCGGCATCCGCGCGCAACGCGCCGACCTTCAGCGGCGCCGGCGAGGTCAGGTCTTCGCAGAGATTCGGATTGTCGGCGGTGATGCCGCCGCACAGCACGATGAGGTCCGGCCAGAACAACGCATGCACGCGGCCGATGACGTAGCTGAGCTCTTTCATGTAGCTCGGCCAGTCGAGCTTGCGCTCCATGCGCGCGCGGCCGGAGGCGCGGGCCTCGGCCTCCATGCCGTCGAATTCGAGATGACCGAGCTCGGTGTTCGGCACCAGTTTGCCGTCGACGAACAGCGCGCTGCCGATGCCGGTGCCGAGACTGAGCACCATGACGGTGCCCGGCACGTCGCGCGCGGCGCCGAAATGCACCTCGGCGAGGCCGGCTGCGTCGGCGTCGTTGATCGCGACCACTTGGCGCTTGAGCTTCAGCGCGGCAGGTTCCGCCAGCGGCTGACCGATCCAGGCCTTCGCGACATTGGCCGCGGTGTAGACCGTGCCACCGACCACGACGCCGGGAAACGTGACGCCCGCCGCCAGGTTGCCGGCGTTGTCAGGCAGCGCGGTGGCCATCGCGTCCATCATCTCGCTGACGGCAGACATGGCGGGCGAGGGCACCGACTTGCGCTCGCCGACGAGGCTGCCGCGCGTGAGGTCGACCAGGGCTGCCTTGATGGAAGACCCGCCGATATCAATACCAATTGCTTGTCGGTGCATTCCGCGTTAACTCGCCGCCAGTGTGTCGGAAACCTGTCGCCCCCTCGCGAAGGGTGCCTATGATACCGGTCTGCCGGACTGTCGGCAGAGCCAATAAGAATGTCCTGAAATTGTCTCGTCGAAGCGTGGAGTGTAGTTCGAGTGCTGACTGATCTGACGCCGGGAGCAGGAGCGATCCTGCGCCGGGGCTCGCTGCGCGCGGCCATTTACGATCGATTGACGCGCTCTCTCGGCAAGGAGCCGGAGACCGCGACACCGCGCGACATCTACGACGCGCTGTCGCTGGCGCTGCGCGAGGAGTTGTCCGCGCGCTGGCTCGCGACACAGCGGCGCGTCGCGCGCGCCCGCGTGAAGCGTCTCTGTTATCTGTCGGTGGAATTCCTGCCCGGCCGCGCGTTGCTGAACGCGTTGTCGAGCCTCGACTCCGAGCTGATCGACGAAGCGCGCGCCGCGATCGCGGCGATGGGCCACGATTTCGACGCCGTCGTCGCGCTCGAGGTGGATCCCGGTCTCGGCAACGGCGGCCTCGGCCGTCTCGCCGCGTGTTTCCTCGATTCGCTGGCGACGCTGCAATATCCCGCGACCGGTTACGGCATCCGTTACGACTACGGCATCTTCACGCAGTCGATCGACAACGACGGCTCGCAGCGCGAGTCCGCGAGCACCTGGCTGCGCCTGCACAACGTCTGGGAGACGCCCCGTTCGGACGCGCGCTACATCGTGCGCTTCGGTGGCCGCGTATTGACGACGCACGACGTCGGTGGCGCGCAGCGCTCGCGCTGGGTCGAGACGCAGGACGTGCTGGCCGTGGGCTTCGATCAACTGGTGCCGGGCAACCGCTCGCCGACGGTGAACCACCTGCGCCTGTGGTCGGCGCGCGCGCTGCAGCCGTTCCACATCGAGGATTTCAACGCGGGCAATTATCCGGCCGCGGTCGAGGACCAGGTCGAAGCGAAGAACCTGTCGCGCGTGCTCTATCCGGACGACTCCACGCCGCAGGGCAAGGAGCTGCGCTTCAAGCAGCAGTACTTCTTCGTCAGCGCCAGCATCCAGGACATCCTCGCGACGCACCTCGCGGAAGAACGCACGCTCGAGGAGCTGCCGAGCGCGCTGGCCGTGCAGATGAACGACACGCATCCGACGCTCGCGATCCCCGAGCTGATGCGGCTGCTGATCGATCAATACGACATGCCCTGGCCGCAGGCCTGGGACATCTGCCGCAACGTGTTCGGCTACACCAACCACACGTTGCTGCCCGAGGCGCTGGAAACCTGGCCGGTGAATTTCTTCGAGCGCTTCCTGCCGCGGCACCTCGAGATCGTCTACCGCATCAACGAGGAGTTCCTGCTCGAGGTCGAGAAGCGCTTCAAGGGTGACGGCGCGGCGAAGACCACGCTGTCGATCATCGGCGAGTCGTACGGACGGCGCGTGCGCATGGCGCACCTCGCGGTGGTCGGCTCGCACAAGGTGAACGGCGTCGCGAAGCTGCATTCGGAGTTGATGCAGAAGACGATCTTCTCGGGCTTCGCGCAGATGTTCCCGGATCGCTTCACCAACGTGACGAACGGCATCACGGTGCGTCGTTGGCTGAAGCAGTCGAACACGCGACTGTCGCGGCTGCTGACCGAGCGGCTGGGCTCCGCCTGGGAGAACGACCTCGAAGAGATCGAACGCCTGCGCTGGGCCGCCGACGATCCGAACTTCCGCGCGCAGTTCCGCGACATCAAGCGCGCCAACAAGATCGCGCTCGCCGAGGAAGTGGACCGGCGCACCGGCATCGACGTCAGCGTGGACTCGCTGTTCGACGTGCAGGTGAAGCGCATCCACGAATACAAGCGCCAGCTGCTGAACATCCTGTACGTCATCACGCGCTACAACCGCATCAAGGCGCGCCCCGACGAGAACTGGGTGCCGCGCACGACGATGTTCGCGGGCAAGGCCGCGCCGGGTTACGTGCTGGCGAAGGCCATCATCAGGCTCATCAACAACGTGTCGACGACGATCAACCAGGATCCGGCGACGCTGACGAAACTGAAGTGCGTGTTCCTGCCGGACTACGACGTGTCGCTGGCGCAGACGATCATGCCGGCCGCGGATCTCTCGCAGCAGATCTCGACCGCGGGCATGGAAGCGTCCGGCACCGGCAACATGAAGCTGGCGCTGAACGGCGCGTTGACGATCGGCACGCTCGACGGCGCGAACATCGAGATCAAGGACTCGGTGGGTCCGGACAACATCTTCATCTTCGGCATGAACGCGGACGAGGCGACGAAACGTCGCACGGACGGCTATCGGCCTCGCGAGATCGTCGCGGCGAACCCCGAGCTCGCGAACACGCTCGACATGATCCGCCGCGGCGCGTTCAGTATCGGCAGCACGGACTCGGCCAACATGATCGTCGACCGCCTGACGTCGGATGGCGAGCCCTTCCTCGTGCTCGCGGATTTCGCCGCCTACTGCGAGGCGCAGGAAAAGGTCGACGCGTTGTATCGACAGCCCGAGGAGTGGAGCCGGCGCGCGGTGCTGAACACCGTCGGCATGGGGCCGTTCTCGTCGGATCGCAGCGTGCGCGAGTACGCCGAGCGCATCTGGAACATCCGGTCGGTGATCTGATGGGGACATTCCTGATTTCCAGGAAACGGGGACAGGGCTCGCTCGCGACGCCCGATCCCGTGGTCTCCTTTCCTTTGAGCCCTGTCCCCGTTTCCAGGAAATCAGGAATGTCCCCATTTGGCTAAGAACGGAAAGCTGAGCAAGGCCGAGATCGGCGCGCTGGTCAGCGCCACGCACCACGAGCCGCGTTCGCTGCTCGGCTACCACGAGTTCGCGCGCAGCGACGGCATGCCGCTGTGCATGGTGCGCGTGCTCGAGCCCGGCGCGGAGAGCATCGCCGTGTTCTGGGAGGACGAGCCCACCGAGATGCACGAGCTCGCGCGCGTGCACGAGGCCGGGTTGTTCGAAGGCAGCATCCCGAATCGCAAGCCCGTGATCCCGTACCGGTTGCGCGTGCGCTTTCCGGGCGGTCACGAGGTGATCAAGCACGACACCTATTTCTTCTCGCACGAACTGTCCGATTTCGACCTGCACCTGTTCGGCCAGGGCCGGCACTACGGCCTGTATCACAAGTTCGGCGCGCACCTGCGCGTGCGCGACGGCGTCGCCGGCACGCACTTCGCGGTGTGGGCGCCGAATGCCAAGCGCGTCAGCGTCGTCGGCAGTTTCAACTTCTGGGACGGCCGCAAGCACGCCATGCAGGCGCGCGGCAGCTCCGGTGTGTGGGAACTCTTCGTGCCGGACGTCGGTGAAGGCGTCGAATACAAGTACGAGATCCGCGCGCAGGACGGCCGCATCCTGCTGAAGTCCGATCCGTTCGGCTTCTTCATGCAGAAGCGGCCGGAGACCGCGTCGATCGTCGCGTCGCTCGACGGTTATTCGTGGGCCGACGACGCGTGGATGCGCGAGCGGTCGCAGCGCGACTGGCGCCGCTCGCCGATCAACATCTACGAAGTGCATCTCTCGAGCTGGAAACACGCCTGGAACCGCAAGCCGCCGTTCTACACGTGGACCGAGGCCGCGGAGACGCTGATCCCGTACGTCGTCGACATGGGCTACACGCACATCGAGCTGATGGGCGTCGCCGAGCATCCGTTCGACGGTAGTTGGGGCTACCAGGTGGTCGGCTACTACGCACCGACGTCGCGATTCGGCACGCCGAAGGAATTCATGGCCTTCGTCGACAAATGCCACCAGGCCGGCATCGGCGTGATCCTCGACTGGGTCCCCGCGCATTTCCCGAAGGATTCGCACGGTCTCGCCGAGTTCGACGGCAGCGCGCTGTACGAGCACGAGGACAAGCGCCTCGGCGAACACATGGACTGGGGCACGAAGATCTTCAACTTCGGCCGCCACGAGGTGAAGAACTTCCTCGTCGCCAACGCGTTGTACTGGCTCGAGCGCTATCACATCGACGGATTGCGCGTCGACGCGGTGGCGTCGATGCTGTACCTCGACTACAGCCGCAAGGCCGGCGAGTGGGTGCCCAACAAGTACGGCGGCCGCGAGAACCTCGAGGCGCTGGATTTCCTGCGCGAGTTCAACACCGTCGCGCACCGCGAACATCCCGGTGTGTTGACGATCGCCGAGGAGTCCACGGCGTTCGCCGGCATCTCGCGCCCCGTGCACCTGGGCGGCGTGGGCTTCAGCTTCAAGTGGAACATGGGGTGGATGAACGACACCCTGCATTACTTCGAGAAGGACCCGGTCTATCGCCGCCACGAGCACGGCAAGATCACGTTCTCCTTCGTCTACGCGTGGACCGAGAATTTCATCCTGCCGATCTCGCACGACGAAGTGGTGCACGGCAAGAAGGCGCTGCTCGACAAGATGCCCGGCGACGAATGGCAGAAGCGGGCGAACTACCGGCTGTTCATGTCGTTCATGACGGCGCACCCCGGCAAGAAGCTCATGTTCATGGGCTGCGAGTTCGGCCAGTGGCACGAGTGGCGCGAACACGAGCAGCTCGACTGGGCCTTGCTGGGCGACGCGAAGCACCAGGGCCTGCAGTCGATGAACCGCGAGCTCGCGAAGATCTACAAGGAGACCGCACCGTTCCACGCCAGCGACTGCGACGCCGGCGGCTTCCGCTGGAGTGACCTGCACAACGCCGATGAGAGCGTGTTCGCGTTCCTGCGCCAGGAGCATGGCTTCGCGCCGGTGCTGTGCGTGTTCAACGCGACGCCGGTGCCGCGCGATGACTACTGGGTCGGCGTGCCGGAGCCCGGCCGGTATGAAGTGATCTTCGACTCCGACTTCCCCGCGTTCGGCGGCTCGGGTTTCGCCGGCGTCGGACGCTACGAGGCCTTCGAGCACACGGTGCACGGCTATCCCTACGCGTTGCGCATCCGCCTGCCGCCGCTCGCCGGCGTGTTCCTGAGGCGCGCCTGATGCAGACGGGTTCGCCCGACCGGTTGGGAGCCACGTTCACCGGCGACGGCGTCAACTTCGCGATCCAGTCGCGCGCCGCGACGCGCGTCGATGTCTGCCTGTACGACGCGACCGGCAAGAACGAGACGGCGCGGCTGACGCTGCCCGGAAAGACCGGCGCCGTGCACCACGGCTTCGTCGAGCAGGAGCTGGCGCGCGTCGGCACGCTGTACGGCATCCGCGTGCACGGCGCCTACGATCCGCGCGAAGGTTATCGTTTCAACGCAAACAAGCTGCTGATCGATCCGTGGGCGCGCGACATCGTCGGCGACGTCGCGTGGCATCCGTCGATCCTCGGCTACGACGTCAAGGATCCCGACGGCCTTCGCCCGGATCTCACGGACTCCGCCGCGGCGATGCCGCGCTGCCGCGTCATCGATGGAAAATTCGACTGGAACGGCGACAAACAACCCGCGGTGCCGTGGCGCGACACGCTGATCTACGAGCTGCACGTCAAGGGTTTCACGCAGCTGCATCCGCTGGTGCCGCCGGAATGGCGTGGCAAATACCTCGCCTTGACCGTGCCCGCGGTCATCGACCACCTGAAGTCGCTGGGGGTGACGGCCGTCGAGCTGATGCCGATCCACGCGTTCACGAGCGAGATCTTCCTGCACCAGCGCGGCCTGACCAACTACTGGGGCTACAACACGCTGAACTGGTTCGCGCCATCGAACCTGTACGCGGTGAAGGATCCGGTCGTCGAGCTCAAGCAGGCCGTGAAGGCGCTGCACAAGGCCGGCATCGAGGTGATCCTCGACGTGGTCTACAACCACACCGCCGAGGGCAACGAGCTCGGGCCGACGCTGTCGTTCAAGAGCATCGACAACCGGGCTTACTACTTCCACCGCGCCGCGGATCGCCGTTTCTACGACGACGTCACCGGCTGCGGCAACACGGTCGCCTGCGATCACCCGATCGTGCAGGCGGACATCCTCGCGAGCCTGCGCTACTTCGCCGAGGAGTTCCGCATCGACGGCTTCCGCTTCGATCTCGCGACGGTGCTTGGCCGCGACCGCTCGGGCTACAACCCGAACTCCGCGTTCTTCGCGATGGTGGCCGCGGATCCGGTGCTCGCGTACGTGAAGCTGATCGCCGAGCCCTGGGACGTGGGCTTCGGCGGCTATCAACTCGGCAATTTTCCGCCGGGCTGGAGCGAGTGGAACGACCGTTTCCGCGACACGATGCGCGCGTTCTGGCACGGCGGTCGCCGCATGGTCGGCGGCTTCGCCGAACGCTTCGCGGGCTCGAGCGACCTGTTCCGGCGCAGCGGTCGCCGGCCGACCGCGAGCATCAACTTCGTCGCCGCGCACGACGGCTTCACGTTGCGCGACACGGTCTCGTACAACGAGCGCCACAACGAGGCGAACAAGGAAGACAACCGCGACGGCAATTCCAACAACCAGAGCTGGAACGGTGGCGTCGAGGGACCGACCGACGATGCGGCCATCATCGCGCTGCGCCGCCGGCAGGTGCGGAATCTCCTGACGTCGCTGTTCTTCGCGCAGGGCGTGCCGATGCTGTTGGCCGGCGACGAGCTGTACCGCACGCAGCAGGGCAACAACAACGCGTATTGCCAGGACAACGCGATCAGCTGGATCGACTGGGAAGCGCAGAAGGACGACGACGCATTGCTGCAGTTCGTGCGCGGCCTGTCCGCGCTGCGCCGCGCGCACCCGGAGCTGCGCCGCGACACGTTCCTGAAGGGCGCGCTGCACTCGAAGTCGCGCGACGTGTCGTGGTGGCATGCGTCGGGCCACGAGCTCGGCGACGCCGAGTGGAACGACCCGGACCTGCGCACGCTCGGCGTCGGCTTCGGCGGCACGGCGACGGAGCCCGAGCTCATGCTGCTGCTGAATCCCACCGACGCCGAGTGCGAGTTCGTCATCGCGCCGCAGGCGGGCCGCGGCGGCTGGGACGTGATCCTCGACACCGCGCATCCGGTCGGCGTCGTCACGGGGTCGCGGCTGCCGGCGGGCCCGGTGAAGGTCGGGCCGTACCAGACGCTGGCGCTGCAACGTGTCCGCTGACGATCTCGCGCCGCTGATCGAGCGGCTGGCGCGCGCGCGCGGCATCGGCGACGCGTATCACTCGTACACCGGCGAGCTCAAACACTTCACGCTGACGACGAAGGCGGCGATCCTGCGCGCGATGCACTGCCGGCTCGACGATGCGGCCGCGCTCGAGGCGCAGATCCGCGAGTCGGAGGCCGTGCACCCGGCCGGCATCCTCGCGGATGTCGCCGTCGTCGCCGAGGGTGACGGCGTGGTGCGCATCAACACGCCGGCGATCGAGCTGAACGCGATGGTGCGCTGGTCGGTGCAGCTCGAAGGCGGTGCCGGCGAGCGGCGCGGTGAAGTCCGCGCGTGGGAGCTGCCGGAGCGGGGCTCGCATGCGATCGACGGAAAGTGGTGGGTGCTGCGCGACCTCAAACTACCGCCCGACCTGCCGTGCGGCTATCACCGGCTCGAGATCGATCTCGAATACGCGCACCGCGAGCGTTGCGCGCTGATCGTCACGCCGACGCGCATCCACGAGCCGCAGGAGCTCTCTGGCGGCGGAAAGATCTGGGGCGTCGCGGTGCAGCTGTACGCGCTGCGTTCGGAGAACAACTGGGGCATCGGCGATTTTGGCGACCTGAAGGAACTGCTGGGCCTGGCTGCGGGCGCCGGTGCCAACTTCGTCGGCATCAGCCCGGTGCATGCGCTGTTTCCGTCGGACCCGATGTCCTATTCGCCGTACTCGGCATCGAGCCGGCATGCGTTGAACGTGATGTTCATCGACGTCAATGCGGTGCCCGAGGTCGGCGAGGCCGCGGCGGCGCAGGCATTGATCAAAGACCCGGCGTTCCAGGCGCGGCTCGCCGCGGCGCGCGCCACCGCGCACGTGGACTACGCCGCCGTGTCGGCGCTGAAATTCCCGGTGTTGCGCGCGGCGTTCGCGCGATTCCGCGATCACCACCTGGCGAAGGGCAGCGCGCGCGGTGCGGCGTATCGCGCGTTCCTGCGCGAGCGTGGCGAACCGATGCGGCTGCACACCTTGTTCGATGCGATCGACGGCTGGCTGCGCAGGACGCAGGCGACCGGCGCCGGCTGGCACAACTGGCCCGAGGAATACCGTCGGCCCGATAGCGACGCGGTGCGCCGCTTCGCCGAGGAACATCCGGACGAAGTCGAGTTCCACGGCTACCTGCAGTGGCTCGCGTCGGAGCAGCTGGTTGCCGTGCGCGCGCTGGCGCGCGAGCTCGGGCTCGGCGTCGGCCTGTACGGCGACTACGCGGTCGGCGTGAATGCGTCGGGCTCGGAGACGTGGTCGGACCAGACTTTGTACTGCATGGGCGCGGCCATCGGCGCGCCACCCGATCCGCTCGGCGTCGCAGGCCAGGAGTGGGGCATCCCGCCGCAGGATCCGCGCGCGCTGAAACGCGCCGCGTACGCGCCGTTCACCGCGCTGGTGCGCGCCAGCATGCGCGCCTGCGGCGCGTTGCGGCTCGATCACGTGATGGCGCTGTTCCGCCAGTGGTGGGTGCCGCGCGGGTCGAAATCGGTGGACGGCGGTTATGTCCACTATCCACTCGAGGACTTGTTAGGCGTGGTCGCGCTGGAGAGCCGGCGCCAGGAATGCCTCGTGGTCGGCGAGGACCTGGGCGTGGTGCCGGACGAGATCCGGAAGACGCTGCCGAAGTTCGGCGTGTTCCACTACAAGGTGGTGCTGTTCGAGCAGAAGAACGGCGAGTTCGTCGCGCCGGCGGACTACGTGCGGCCGGCGCTGGCCGCGGTCACGACGCACGACCTGCCTACTTTGCGCGGCTGGTGGACCGGTCACGACATCGATCTGTGGGAGAAGCTCGGTTTCTACGCGGAATCGACCGTGGCGGCACGCAACCGCGCCGAGCGCGAGCAGGAACGGCTGCGGCTGCTGCGGGCGCTGGCGCGCGAGAAGTTGTGGCCCGCGGCGGAGGCGGGCGCGGGCACCGCGGCGCCACCGTATTCCGCGGCTCCGCCATATTCCGCCGAACTGGCCCGCGCGGTGCACCTGTACCTGGCGAAGAGCGCGGCGGCGCTGGTCACGGTGCAGCTCGAGGACATGATCGGGATGCTCGAACCGGTCAACGTGCCCGGCACCAGCAGCGAGTATTCGAACTGGACGCGGCGCATGACGGAGAGTGCGCGGCAGATCTTCGCGCGGCCCGACGTGCAGGAGCTGGGCCGCGCGATGCGCGCGGCGCGTAGCGCGACCTGACGCGCGCGTCTGGCGCGACGCTTATACTGCGCCGCATGAACAGCGGTGCCCTGATCCAGTCCCTCATCTACACGGCGCAGCGCGCCGGCGGCGCGATCATGGCCGTGTACGCCACCGATTTCGCCGTGCACGAGAAATCCGATGCGTCGCCGGTCACCGTGGCGGACGAGGCCGCCGAGAAGATCATCCTCAACGATCTCGCGCACATCGCGCCCGGCGTGCCCGTGGTGGCGGAGGAGGCGGTGTCCGCCGGCAAGGTGCCCGTGATCGCGGAGCGTTTCTTCCTCGTCGATCCGCTCGACGGCACGCGCGAGTTTGTGGCGCGCCGCGACGAGTTCACCGTGAACGTCGCGCTGATCGAGAACGGCGAGCCCGTGCTCGGCGTCGTGTTCGCGCCGGCGCGCCGCGAATTGTTCTGGGGCGACGTGACGCAGAAACGCGCCGGCCGCATCGACGCGGATCCCGACGGCACGATGCCGTCGCTGGGCAACGCGATCTGTGCGCGCCCCGCGCCGCCGCGCGGCATGGTGGCGGTGGCGTCGCGTTCGCATCGCACGCCGGAGACCGACGCGTTCCTGGCCAACTACCCGGTCACCGAATTCCGCTCGATCGGCTCGTCGCTGAAGTTCTGCCTGGTGGCGTCCGGCGAAGCGGACCTCTATCCGCGCGTCGGCACGACGATGGAATGGGATACCGCCGCGGGGCAGGCCGTGCTGATGGCCGCCGGCGGCTCCGTGACCACGCTCGAGGGCGCGCCGTTCCGCTACGGCAAGCCGGGGTTCAAGAACGGCAACTTCGTGGCGCGCGGGCGGTGAACGCGCGACCGCTCGACTTCGCGCGGCTCGTCGCCGTGCCGGCCATCTGGGGCGGCACTTTCGTTGGCGGCAAACACGTCGTCGCGACGCTGACGCCGCTGATGGGGTCCTTCGCGCGTTACGTCATCGCCTGCGTCGCGCTGCTGGTCGCGGCGTTCGCGCTCGAAGGCGGGCTGCCAAAGCTCACGGCGCGCCAGTGGGCGCACACGTTCGTGCTGGGGTTGTTGGGCGTGTTCGCCTACAACCTGTTCTTCATGGGCGCGCTGAACCGGCTGCCGGCGAGCCGCGCGGCGCTGATCATCGCGCTGAACCCGGTGATCACCATCTCGATCTCGGCCGTCGTGCTCGGCGAGAAGCTGAGCGCGTTGAGCTGGCTGGGCGTCGTGATCGCGTTGTCCGGCGTATGGATCGTCGTGTCGCACGGCGACGTGACGCACGTCGCGTCGGCGGGCGTGGGCGCCGGCGAGCTGATGATGCTGTGCGCGGTCACCTCGTGGGCGTTGTACACGGTGATCGGCCGCCAGGTCCTGAAGGGCCTGTCACCGCTCGCGGCGACCAACTACGCGGCGCTGTGGGGCACGGCGATGCTGGGCGCCGTCGCCGCGCCGCACCTGGGTGAGCTGTCCGTCGACCAGTTCGACGGCCGGATGATCGGCTCGCTGCTGTATCTCGGCGTGCTCGGCACCGCCGTCGCGTTCGTCTGGTACTACACGTCGATCACGAAGGTCGGGGCGTCGGTCACCGCCATCTTCACCAATCTCGTGCCGGTGTTCGGCGTCGCGATCAGCGTGCTGGTGCTGGGCGAGCCGCTGCTCGGATCGATGCTGGTCGGCGGCGCGGTCGCGATCACGGGCGTGATGATGGTGTCGCTGCTGAAGAACTAGCTGGGCGGGTCGCCGCGGTTCATGATCGGCCCATGACATCACCGGCCGCCGTCTCGGCCCTATTGTTCGTCCGCGATGTGCGCCGGGCCACCCGCTTCTACGTGGCGGTATTCGACGCGCAGGTTCGTGCCGTGGACGACCGGCATGCGGCGCTCGACGTGCGCGGCTTCCGGCTGGTCATCCACGTGATGTCGCCGGTCGACGCAGAAGCCGAAGATCAGCCGCCCCACCGCCGCGAGTCGACGGCGATCCGGCTGGACTACGTCGTGAACAATATCGAGAAGGCAAGAGTCGCGGCGCAAATACACGCTGGCCACATCGATGAGCAACCGCCGCAATGGGCGCCCAGCGGTTCGAGGTTTCATCTCGGGCACGATCCGGAAGGTAATGTGTTCGGTGTGTCCGACGTCGTCGAAACAGGCTGACGCAGATAGCTGTCCTTGGTTGTTGCCACAACGGCTTGTGCCGTCCCGACACCAACAACTCTTGACGCAGTGCGGTCACGGCCGACCATCTGTCTGGCCGTTGTCCTGGCGGTCTATCGATGGAAGATTCGGTTCGAGGAATTTATTCGTCGACGATGCGATAGTTCACTAACAAACAACAGATATCGAAAGGAGAAGTTCGCCAGAGATCATGCTGCCTCGGAGGGCGTTTGCAATGAAACTGAATTTTGTCGCACCTTTGTTAGCCATGCTGGGTTTACTCGGCGGCTGCACGACCACTGCCATCTCGAGCGCCGAGGCGATGAACATGGTGACCGGCGCCGGCTTCAATGCCAGCAAGGGGGCGGGGTTCGTGCCGATCGAGCCGACGATCGCTCAGTCCCAAGTAACCGTGAACAGGAATGGTCAACTGGTGACGACCGATATCCGTCTGCTCACGAATCAGGAAACACTCGATTTCCTGGCCGATACCCAATCGAAAGTGGCGGTGTCCAAAGTTGATAAGAACGGGAATCTCACCTACCTCGCGGGTTCGCTTTCTGCTGAGAAGGGCCGTTACGTCGTGGTGATGGATTACACGAAGTTCTTCATCGAAGACATGATCGAGAACGGCAAGAAAATTGGCAGGCTCAAGACGGGTGTCGGCCTCCGTCTCTTTGCCGATGTGAAGACTTCGAAAGTCGGCATTGATCTGGGTGGACTATTGAAGATAGGCCTGGCAGCAGGAAGGCAGGAGCTCAGCGGATCTCTCGAAGTACGGGCAATCGGGGTGACGAGCACGGATATCGACTCACTGCTTCCCGGTACCTTGCCGACGATCAACGAGAGTTCAATTCAGACTGCGCTCGAAGCCATGGCAGCTGTGAAGGCCAAGTTTCGGGAGAGGGAGACGGTCGTGTCACCCAGACACGTCGCAGTCGAACTCGTCGAGTCGACCCAGTCGTCACTCGTCAAGGCTCCGGGGCTCTAGCGATCAGTTCGCGGGCCGCTCGCCATACAAGGTGACCATGTTCTCCAGGTGCTGCCGCAGCACCGCGTAGTTCGCCACGCGCATCGGGATCTCGAACAACGCCTCGCCGGCCGCGCGCACCTCGAGCACCTTGTCCTCGGCGCGTTCGCGCAGCGAGCGGATGTTCTCCCAGGTCATCGCGCCGACGCGCAGGCCCTGCCAGCGTTTGCCGATCGCGCGCGACGCCATGCCGGTCGTGTCGAACCGCACCGTGAAGCTGCGCGCGAACGACAACGCCGACAACGACACCGAGATCACGCCGGCCAGCGCCGCCACGACCCAGAGGTTGAACGTCCACGAGCCGATGCTGGCGATCGGGCTCTCGAATCCGCCGACCACGGCGAACAGCGAGATGGCGGTCGCGACCAGGCAGCCGCCGGCCGTCAGCACGGTGGGCACGAGCGGATCGTTGAACTCGAGCACCAGGTCGTCGCGGCGCGGCCGGGTCTTTTCGAGATCCCGCGCCATGTCGCGCACGTCGGGCGAGTTCAGCCGCGAACGCAACGCGGCCAACTCGGCGCGCGTGGCGTCGTCGGGGGCCTCCGCCATGCGGCGGTCGATCTCGGCGAGGAGCTTCAGGTGCTCGGAACGTGGGTCGGTCATCGCCCGCCGATATTACGCGCTACACTCGCGCGCGATGACCCAGGATCGCGTCAGCTCTTACCCTCACTGGATCGGCGGCCGCGAGCAGCCGGGCACATCCGGCCGCGCCGGCGACGTCTTCAACCCGTCGCTGGGCGTCGTCGCGGCGCGCGTGTCGCTGGCGTCGGATGCCGAGGTCGATGCCGCAGTGCGCGCGGCCCGCGCCGCGTTTCCCGCCTGGGCGGCGACACCGGCGCTGAAACGCGCGCGCGTCCTCTTCAGGTTCAAGGAGATCGTCGAATCGCGCCGCGCCGAGCTCGCGACGCTGATCGCCTCCGAACACGGCAAGCTGGTCAGCGACGCCGCCGGTGAAGTCACGCGCGGGCTCGAAGTCGTGGAGTTCGCCTGCGGTGCGCCGCACCTGCTGAAGGGCGAGTTCGCCGAGAACGTCGGCACCGGCGTCGACAGCTATTCGTTGCGCCAGCCGCTCGGCGTCGCCGCCGGCATCACGCCGTTCAATTTTCCCGCCATGGTGCCGCTGTGGATGTTCCCGGTGGCGCTGGTCTGCGGCAACGCGTTCATCCTGAAGCCGTCCGAGCGCGATCCGGGCGCGGGGCTGCTGATGGCGCGCTGGCTCGCGGAAGCCGGACTGCCGCCGGGCGTGTTCAGCGTCGTCAATGGCGACAAATCCGCGGTCGACGCGTTGCTGCGCCATCCGCAGGTGGACGCGGTGAGCTTCGTCGGCTCGACGCCGATCGCCGAATACGTGCAGCGCGAAGGCACGGCGCACGGCAAACGCGTGCAGGCGCTGGGCGGCGCGAAGAACCACCTGGTGATGTTGCCGGACGCGAAAGTGGACCAGGTGGCGGACGCCTTGTTAGGCGCCGCGTACGGCTCGGCCGGCGAACGCTGCATGGCCATCTCGGTGGCGGTCGCCGTGGGCGAGGGCACGGGCGACCGGCTCGTCGCGACGCTCGAGAAGCGCGTGCGGAACCTGCGCATCGACCACTCGCAGAACGGCGACGCCGACATGGGTCCGCTGATCACGGCCGCGCATCGCGACAAGGTCGCGGCGTACATCGCGGCCGGCGTGCAGGAAGGCGCGCGCCTCGTCGTCGACGGGCGCGGCCACAAGGTGGCGGGCCACGACACGGGCTTCTTCCTCGGCGGCTCGTTGTTCGACGGCGTGAAACCGGAGATGAAGATCTACCGCGAGGAGATCTTCGGGCCCGTGCTCGTCATCGTGCGCGTGCCGACGCTCGCCGACGCGGTGCGGCTGATCAACGCGCACGAATTCGCGAACGGCACGGCGGTGTTCACGCGCGACGGCGGCGCGGCGCGGGCGTTCGTGCAACAGATCGAGGTCGGCATGGTCGGCGTCAACGTGCCGATCCCGGTGCCGATGGCGTTCATGAGCTTCGGTGGCTGGCGGCGCTCGAGCTTCGCCGACCACGCGATGCACGGCATGGAAGGCGTGCGTTTCTACACGCGCCTGAAGACGGTGACGAGCCGCTGGCCGGATGAGGATCGCGGTGCCGCCGAGTTCGTCATGCCGACGATGAAGTAGCGCGATGGAAGTCGGCGGCCCGGCGATGAGCTTCCCGACCGCGTTCTGCGCCAACTGCGGCGCGCTCGATTGTCAGAGCGAAGTGCAGGACACGCGCATCACGCGTTACTTCGCGTTGCGCGGCTCGGAGACCACGTTCCGCCTGCCCGTGCCGGTCTGCGCACGTTGCCGGCGCAGCCTGCGCCGCCGGCCGCCGGGATTCTTCGCGCGCGTGTTGCTGTTCGTGTTGTGCCTGGCGGTGGCGTTCCTGTTACTGCTGCTGCTGAATTTCTCCCTGTTCTATTCCGACTGGTTGCTGGTGCGCATCGGCTGGTTCGCGAGCGCGCTGGCGATCGCCGGCTTCGTGGCGTTGACGCGCCTGCGGCGCCCGAAGTCGCCGCAGACCAGCTTCTATCAACCCGTGCGCATCAAGGCGGCGACGCTGGCCGTGGCGGACCCGGCGAGCGGCGCGGGCCGCGTGACGTTCATGAAGCTCGGCTTCACGAACCCGGACTACCTCAACCTGTTCCGGAATTCGAACGCCGACGCGATCCAGTCCGGCAACATCGCGGCCGTCAAAGCCTGAATCGGGTCGTTCGCGCGCGATTCGCGCGCTGACAGCCCGCGCCGCGCATGGTGTCCTGTGCGCATGGAATCCCCGGAAAAATCCCGGCGCCGCGCGCGCCTCGTGCTGGCGCTGCTCGGCGCGGTCATCGCCGTGGGCGCGTGGCAGACGTTCGGCGTGCTGGTGTACGGCATCGAAGGTTCGTATGAACACTGACTTCACGCCGCTGGCCGCCGCGCTGTTGCTCGCGGGCGTGCTCGCCTGGCCGGCGCTGGTGGCGCTGTGGCGGCGGCGATCGAGTCGCGAAGCCAGTGATGTCGCAGCGGCGCTCGAGCGTTTCGCCGCCGACGCGCGCCGCGCGAATCGGCGCGACATCGATCCCGCCGTTGCGTCGCGCGTCGCGCGGCTGCGTCTGCCCGAGCTCGGCGCGTTCCACCTCGCGCCGAACCTGCCGAACGCCTCGCCCGAGCTCGTGGCGGACGCGGCCGCGCGGCTCGCGTCCCGGCTGCGGCGGCGCATCGCGTTCGAACGCAAGATGCTGGCGCGCACGGCGTCGGGCCGGCGACGCGGCGCCGTCGCGGGCGCCTTGCCGCCGCTGGTGCTGCTGGTGCTCGCGGCGGGCGGGGCGGAGCTGCCGGTCGCGGCGCTGGTGGTGGTCGCGTTCGCCGAAGGCGTGGGGTGCTGGCTGCTGGCGCGCATCGCGCACGTCATGCCGTGAGCGATCCGCCGGTCATCGTCTGGCTCGTGCTGGCCGGTGGCGTGGTGACGCTCGGTGTGCTCGGGCTGCGGGGTGCGCTGGCCTTGCGGGACTCGTTGCGCGGCGCCGACCTGCGCGCGCTCGACGATCCGCCGAACTGGCGCGTCACGCGCGCGGCGTTCGGATTGTTCGCGTCGCTGCCGGTGTTGCTGACGATGCCGGGTCTCGGCGGCGGCGCGTTTCTCGCCGCGGGCGTGGCCGGCGCGCTGGGCTTCGCGGTCGCGCCGCTGTTCCTCGCCTCGGTTCGCGACGGCGTCGAGCGCGAGATCCTCGACGACCTGCCGGTGCATCTCGACCTGATGGCGTTGACGATGGAATCGGGCGGTAGTTTGCCGGCGGCGCTGGCAATCGCCGCGGAGCACGGGCCGGCCGGCGCGTTGCAACGCGCGCTCGAGACGGTGCTGCTCGACGTGCATGCCGGCACGGAACCGCTCGAAGCGCTGCGCGCGCTCGATCAGCGGCTGGGGCTGCGCGGGTTCAGCACGCTGGTCACGTCGCTGCGGTCTGCCGAGCGGCTCGGCATGCCGGTCGCCGTGGTGCTGCGCGAGCGCGCGACGCAGTCGGCCGCGAACCGTTTCGCGCGCGCGGAGCGGCAGGCGCGGGCGGCGCCGCTGAAATTGTGGGCCACGCTGGTGTTGTGCATCGCGCCTTGCACGCTGATCGTGCTGGCGTTCCCGATGGCGCGCCTGCTGTTCGCGCTGGTCGGCCGATGAACCGGCTCAGGTGCCGGTTTCGAGCGGCCGGCGGCGGATCGGCGTGTTGGCCTCGAGGGCCAGCAGATCTTCGGGACGGTCGATATCGAGCTCGGCGGCCGGCATCGGTAGACGAACGAGCCGATCGACGTGCCGCTGCAGCAGCAGCTGTGCGCCGCGGTCGCCGCGCAGCTCGTTGAGCTCGCGGAAGCACCAGCGCGGAAAGATCGCCGGCACGCCGATCGTGCCGGCGTATTGCGCCGTCGCGATCGAATTCGGATTGCGGCGCCACGCACCGACGAGGCGGCGCAGGTCTTCGGTGGTCACCGCCGCCTGGTCCGCGAGCGCGATCAGCACGGCGTCGGCGGTGCTCGGCGTCTGCTTCAATCCTTCGCGGATCGAGCTCGCGATGCCCTCGGACCATTCGCGGTTCACGGCGACGGAAGCGGGGCTGTGCTTGAGCAGCGGCGCGAGCTCGCCCGCGTTCGACCCCAGCACCACGGTCACCGAATGACCCGCGAGCTCGACCGCGCGGCTCACGATCGTGTGCATCAGCGGACGCCCGTTGACGCGCACCAGCTGCTTGGTCGAGCCGAATCGCGTCGACGCGCCGGCCGCGAGCACGATGACGTGCACGTGGCTCGCGTCGCTGACGGCGGATTCCATGGCGGCCGATCTTACGCCCACCGTTCGCCGGAACCCTCAATCCGCATTTCCCAAGCGTTAACCAGCTCGCATTTGCCGCGGTTTTCGACCGCGGCCGTGCGCCAGAGCACGGCCAAAATCCTGATTTGCCGGTACTTTCACCTTCTGTTCAATGGGCTGGTTTCACGGATCGGGAGCGGTGAGCACGCAGTTCTTCGAGCGCCAGGAAACCCAGAAGTCGGTCACTCGCTGGCTGGTGCTGGGCTTCATCGCGGCCATCGTGGCCGTCGTCACGATCATCAATGCGATCGTGTTGATCGGCATTCAGCTCGATCCGGTGCGGACGTGGCGACACAACCCGGAGATCGTGTTCTGGGTGACCGTCGTCGTCGCCGGCACGATCCTCATCGCGTCCTGGCACAAGGCGTCGCAACTGCGGCAGGGTGGCGGGGCGGTCGCGCGGTCGGTCGGTGGCGTGCCGGTGTCGTCCGGTGATGGGGATTTCGCGCGCCAGCGCCTGCTCAACGTCGTCGAGGAGATGGCCATCGCGGCGCGCGTGCGCAAACCGGCGGTGTACGTGCTGCCCGACGAACCCGGCATCAACGCGTTCGCCGCCGGCAACTCGCCGGACGAAGCGGCCATCGCCGTGACGCAGGGCGCGCTCGACACGCTCGATCGCGACCAGTTGCAGGCCGTCATCGGCCACGAGTTCAGCCACATCCTCAACGGCGACATGAAGATCAACATGCGCCTCACCGCGCTGATCTTCGGCCTGTTCGTCATCACCGATCTCGCGAGCCGCGTGCTGCGCGGCCGCGCGCGCGGCAAGAAGGACGCGCGCCTGTATCTCGTCGCGCTCGGCATCTTCGCCGCCGGCAGCGTCGGCATGTTCGCCGGGCGTCTGTTGCGCGCCGCGGTGTCCCGCCGCCGCGAACACCTGGCCGACGCGTCGGCCGTGCAGTTCACGCGCAATCCGCAGGCGCTGCAGGGCGCGTTCATCGCGATGGCCGCGCACGCGGAGGGCACGCGCCTCGTCAGCACCGGCACCACGGACGTCGCGCACATGTTGATCGCGGGCAGCGATCCGCTCTGGGCCAACAAGTTCGGCGGCTCGTGGTTCGCGACGCATCCGCCGCTCGAGGAGCGCGTGCGCGCGCTCGATGGTCGCGTCACGCCGCTCAAATTCCGCACGCTGGTCAGCGACGCCCGACGTCGCCTGGCCGCACCCGCCACCGAATCCTCCGTTCCAGGAAAACCTTCGATGCAAAGCTCTCACGACGAACTCTCACTAGCCGCCACCGGTGTGACCGCCGCCCTGGCACCCGCACCGTCCACCGCGGCGGCGCCGACTCCCGCGGCCGACGTCGCGCCGTCGCCCTCCGAAACCATGGGCCTGCGCCTCATGGCCACCGCCGAGTTCAAGGCCCCCGAGCTGCAGGAAACGCTGCCGACCGGCGTCCGCACGGTCGGCGGTCGCGCGCTGCCGCCCGACGTGCTGCGCAACCGCCTGACCGGCGAGCAGCAGTCGTCGATCACGCAGTTCATCGCCGACGTCGAATCCTCGCCGCTCGACGTGCAGGCGACGTTCGTCGCCGCGATGCTCGCCAGCGAGCCCGCGAAGGCACGCACGCAGCTGGTGAAACTCGCACCGACGCTGGGCATCGAGTTGATGAAAGCCACGCAGGCGCGCGCGACTTCGTTCGCGCAGCTCGCGCCGGCGGCGCGGCTGCCTCTGCTCGCCGATCTGCTCGGCCTGCTCGACGGCCTCGACCCCGCCGATCGCAAGCGCCTGCGCGCCATCGCGCGCGCGTTCGCGCCGACGGTCGCCGCCGGCGACATGTTCCGCTTCACGGTCACGCGGCTGCTGGAGAAACGCCTCGCGAAGGCCAGCGAACCGGCCGCGCCGGTGCCGCTGCCGGAACGCGCCGCCGACGTCTGCGCATTGTTCGCAACGCTCGCCCACTGCCGCTTCGGTGCGGGCAAGCAGGGCACGAACGCCTACCGCGCCGGCGTCATGGGCATGATGCCCGCGACGATGTGGGCGCCGTATCCGGAGACGCCGACGACGATCGCGCAGCTCGACCGCATCGTCGCCGGGCTGGACCAGATCCATCCCACCGGCAAACGCTCGTTCTCGGAAGGCATGGCGCGCGTGCTCGCGGTCGGCGGCGTGTTGACCGTGCCGCAGGTGGACCTGCTGCGCGGCATCTGCCTGCTGATCGATTGCGCGCTGCCGGTGGTGCCGGTCGACGTCGTCTACGAAGACGCCATCGCCGCGCCGCGCGCGACTCACGCCAGCGCGCGATAGAGCATCCGGGTCCCGACGATGAGCAGGAACACGCCGAACGCCTGCGACAGGCGGCGGCGCGACAGCGTGTGCGCGACGCGCGCGCCCAGCGTCGCCGTCAGCATCGACCCCGGCGTGATGACGGCCAGGCCCACGAGGCTCACGTAGCCGACCGTCGCCCACGGCAAAGCGGCGGGCGGCTCGGCGACTAGATAGGTGATCGTGCCCGGGATGCTGATGAAGATCCCGAAGAACGCCGCCGTGCCCACCGCGCGGTGGATCGGGTAGCCGCACAGGCTCAGCGTCGGCACCGTCAGCGTGCCGCCGCCGATGCCCATCATCGTCGAGACGCCGCCGATCAGCGTCGGCAACACCAGGCCGCCGGCGCCGGCCGGCACGTGGTCGCTGACGCGCCAGTGATCGAGCGGCAACAGCATCTTCGCGGCGATCAGCAGCGCCACGCCGCCGAACACGCTGGCCAGCACGGCCAGCGGCGCGTGCGACGCGGCGATGCCGCCGAGCACCGCGCCGATCACGATCGGCACGCCCCAGCGTTTCGCCAGCTGCCAGTCGACGGCGCCCTTGCCGTGATGCGTGCGCGCCGAGCTGATCGACGTCGGGATGATCGCCGCCAGCGACGTCGCCACCGCGATGTGCAGGCGATATTCCTCGGGCACGTCCGCGAAACGCAGCGAGTACTCGAGCACCGGCACCGTGACGATGCCGCCGCCGACGCCGAGCAGGCCGGCGACAAAACCCGCGACCACGCCGGACACCGCGAGGATGGCGAGCAGCGGCAACAGGTCCGTCACGATGCGTCCGCCGCGCGGACCTCGGAGAACGGCCGGCCACCGCGACCGGCCAGCACCGCGTGCACTTCGCCGACGATGGACAACGCGATGGATTCGGGCGCGCGGCCGCCGATATCGAGGCCGATGGGCGCGCGCAGGCGTGGCCGCAGGAGCGCTGCATCGGCGCCGAGATCGGCGAGCAGTTTCTCGCGCCGCGCGGCCGGGCCGAGCAACCCGACGTACGGCACCGCGCTGCGCGCCAGCATGCGCAGGTAGGCGAGGTCGGAGTCGAGGTGGTGGCTCATCACGATCGCGGCGGCGTAGCGGTCGAGTGCGACCGCGGCGGCGACGGCATCCGCACGGGCTTCGAGCAGCTCGCAGCCGGCCGGGAACCGCTCGGCCACTAGATAGGCGGCACGGTGATCGACCACCGTCGTGCGCCAGCCGACGAACGCGGCCAGCGTCGCGACCGGTTGCGCGTCCGGCCCGCCGCCGAGCAGCAGGATGCGGGGCGGGGGTGACTGGGTGGTGGCAAACAGTTCGACGCCGGCGGTCGATGCGCGGGACACCGCGTCCGCGCCGGTGAACGTGGTGCCGAGCGGCGCCGCCGCCGTCCGCGTCGCGACGACGAAGGCCATCGGCAGCGCGTCCCCGGCACGGAAACTCTCGGCCATCCGCGCCAGCGGCTGCCAGTGCTCGGCGGGGCTGACACGCGTCAGCAGGATATCCATCGCGCCTTCGCACCCGGCACCGAGCCCGAACAACTGGTCCGTCGTGCTGCGCAGGTCGTAGCTGACGATGCGCGCCTCGCCCGAGCGCGCGACCTCGCTCGCGTGCTCGCGCAAGTCACCTTCGAGACATCCGCCGGACAACAAACCGGCGTACTCGCCATTGGCCGCGATGAGCATCTGGGCGCCGGGTTTCGCATAGGTGGAACCGCCGGTGCGGAACACGGTGGCGAGGACCAGGGCTTCGTCAGCCGCGCGGGCGCGTTCGAACAAAGGGAACAGGCGGTGAAGACTCATCTGGGAGTGAAATATATGCCAATGAGCGCGCGGTTCGCTTGCGGCTCCGTAGTCCAACCAGTAGATTTGCCGGGCTTTTTTTGCCCATCTCCAGGTTTCAAGACTCCATGCCAGCCTCTGACCCCTCCGCCTGGGTCGTACACAAATTCGGCGGTTCCTCGGTCGCTGACGCCGAGTGTTTCAAGCGCGTCGCCAACATCCTCGAAACGCTGCCGCCCGGTCGCCTGGGCGTCGTGTTGTCGGCGTGCCGTGGCGTCACGGATGCGCTGCTCGGGCTCGTCGCCCGCGCCGAGGCGCAGGACGACGCGTATCGCGGCGAGCTCGATGCGCTGCGCGCGCGGCACGCGAAGATCGCGGAGACGGTGCTGACACCCGACGCCGCCAAGCTCTACATGGCCGGTTTCGACCGCGACCGCCACGACATCGAAGGCATCCTGCACACGGTCAAGCTGACGCGCTCCGCCGCGCAGAACGTGCGCGACCTGATCGCCGGGTACGGCGAGATCTGGTCGACGAAACTGTTCCGGGAATTCTTCGCCGCCCGCGCCAAGCGACCGGGCGCGGTGCAATGGGTCGACGCGCGCCAGTGCGTCGTCGTCGAATGGGGCCCGCTGGGTCCGGCCGTGCAATGGGAAGAGTCGCGCAAGAAGCTGCGCGAGCTCGTGCCGGCCGACTTCCAGGGCACGCTGATCATCACCGGTTTCATCGCCAGCGATCGCCGCGGCGTCCAGACGACCCTCGGCCGCAACGGCTCCGACTTCTCCGGCTCCATCTTCGGCTCGCTGCTCGATTCGTCCGAGATCCACATCTGGACCGACGTCGACGGCGTGTTGTCGGCCGATCCGCGCCGCGTGCCGGATGCGAAGGTCATCGACTCGCTGTCGTACAACGAAGCGATGGAGCTCGCGTACTTCGGCGCCAAGGTCATCCACCCGCAGACGATGGCGCCGGCCGTGGGCCGCGGCATCCCGATCTGGATCCGCAACACGTTCGCGCCGCAGATCCAGGGTTCGCTGATCTGCGCCAAACCCGACTCCAAACTACCCGTGAAGGGCATCACGTCCATCGAGAACATCGCGATGGTGAACGTGGAAGGCGCCGGCATGATCGGCGTGCCCGGCACGGCGCATCGCCTGTTCGGCGCGCTGCGCGAGGAGGGCATCTCCGTCATCCTGATCTCGCAGGGCAGCTCGGAGCATTCGATCTGCTGCGCCATCCCGGGCGTCGAGGCGGAGCGCGCCGCGAAGGTCGTCGCCGCCGCGTTCGACCGCGAGATCAAGGAAGGCCAGATCCAGAGCATCCAGGTGGACCGCGACCTCGCCATCCTCGCCGTGGTCGGTGACGGCATGGCCGGCCTGCCGGGCATCTCGGGCCAGGTGTTCAACGCGCTGGGGTCGGCGACGGTCAACGTGCACGCCATCGCGCAGGGCGCGTCGGAGCGCAACATCTCCGTCGTCGTCGACCAGAAGGACGCGACGCGCGCGCTGCGCGCCGTGCACTCCGGCTTCTATCTGTCGCCCCACACGGTGTCGATCGGACTGATCGGCCCCGGCGCGGTCGGCCGCGTGCTGCTCGAACAGCTGGCCGCCGAGAGCGATCGCCTGCGCAACGAGTTCAAGCTCGACCTGCGCGTGCGCGGCCTGATGACCAGCCGGAAGATGCTGCTGTCCGAAGCCGGCGTGGATCTCAAGAACTGGAAGTCCGCGCTCGACGCGAGCACGGCCCCGGCCGACGTCGCGAAGTTCGTCGACCACCTGCATGTCGACCACCTGCCGCACACGATCATCATCGACTGCACGGCGGATGAGAGCGTCGCCAGGCACTATGCCGAGTGGCTCAAGGCCGGCATCCACGTCGTCACGCCGAACAAGAAGGCCAACTCGGGCCCGCTGGCGTACTACGACTCGCTGAAGGAAGCCCGCAAGATTGGCGGCAGCTCCTATCTGTACGAAGCGACGGTCGGCGCGGGTCTGCCGGTGATCTCCACGCTGCGCGATCTGCGCGAGACCGGCGACAAGCTGTCGAGCGTCGAGGGCATCTTCTCCGGCACGCTCGCGTATCTGTTCAACGTCTACGACGGCCAGAAGCCGTTCTCCGACATCGTCAAGGACGCGAAGGCCAAGGGTTACACCGAGCCGGATCCGCGCGACGATCTCTCGGGCACCGACTTCACGCGCAAGGTCATCATCCTGGGCCGCGAGATGGGCCTGAAGATCGAGATGCAGGACGTGCAGGTCGAGAGCCTGATCCCGCCGGGTCTCGAGAAGGGCACGCCCGAGGACTTCCTGGCCAAACTTCCGCAGTTCGACGGCGAGATGAAAAAGCGCTTCGACGCCGCGGCGGCCCGCGGCAAGGTGCTGCGATACGTGGGCCGCCTCACGGCGGACGGCAAGGCGTCGGTGGGCATCGCCGAGCTCGACCGCACGCACGCGTTCGCGAACATCGCCCTGACCGACAACGTCGTGCGCTACGCGACGGCACGCTACAACACGAACCCGCTGATCGTGCAGGGTCCCGGTGCCGGTCCCGAAGTGACGGCGGCCGGCGTGTTCGCCGACCTGCTGCGCGTCTGCTCGTATCTCGGGGCGAAGCTGTGAGCCCGGCCGCGGTCAAACCCGGCAAGGCCACGGGCTTCGCACCGGCCTCGGCGGCGAACGTCGCCATCGGTTTCGACATCCTCGGTTTCTCCGTGGACGTGCTCGGCGATTCGGTGACCATCGAACGCACGGCGGAGCCGGGTGTCGTGATCACCGGTTCCACCGGCGTCGTCACGGACATCCCGCGCGAGCCCGAGAAGAACACCGCCGGTCGCGCGCTGCTGGCCATGCAGCAGGCGCTGAACCCGGGCTTCGGTTTCCAGGTGTCCATCCACAAGGGCATTCCGCTGGGCTCCGGGCTCGGTGGTTCGGCGGCCTCGGCCGTCGCCGCGGTCGTGGCGGCGAACGCGCTGCTCGAGAAGCCGCTGACCAAGCTCGAACTACTCAAGTTCGCGATGCAGGGCGAGGCCGTGTCCTCGGGTTCGCTGCACGTGGACAACATCAGCCCGAGCCTGTTCGGCGGCCTGGTGCTGACCGTCGGCATCGACAACCCGCGCGTGAAGCAGATCCCGGTGCCGAACGGCATCCGCGCGATCCTGGTGCATCCGCACCTGTTCCTGTCGACGAAGCAGGCGCGCGGCATCCTGAAGCGCGAAGTGCCGATGTCGGATTTCATCTGGCAGACCGCGAACCTCGCGGGCTTCATCTCCGGCTGCTACTCGAACGATCTCGACGTGATCCGCGCGTCCTTCGAAGACGTCGTCATCGAGAAGCAGCGTTCGCAGCTGATTCCCGGTTTCGACGCCGTGCGCGAAGGTGCGATGGCCAACGGCGCGCTGGGCTGCACGATCTCCGGCGCCGGCCCGTCGATGTTCGCCTGGTCGCTGGACTCGGATGCACCGCGCGTGCGCAACGCGATGGTCGCCGCGTTCAAGGCGGCCGGCATGGAAACGGACGCCTGGATCGTGCCGATCTCGTCGACCGGCGCACACGTGGTCGCATGAAGTTCGTCAGCACGCGGGGTGCGTCACCCGCCGTCAGCTTCGGCGCCGCCTTGACCCAGGGCCTCGCGCCGGATGGCGGTCTCTACCTGCCGGAGGCCTGGCCAACGATCCCGCCCAGCGCGTTCGACGGCGTAAGCAGTCTGCCGGACGTCGCCGCGGTGATGCTGAAGCCGTTCGTCGACGGCGATGCCATCGCGCCGGAAGTCGGCGCGATCGTTCGCGATGCCTTCGACTTCCCGGCGCCGCTGGTGCCGGTCCGGGACGCCGGCAAATTGTCGGTGCTCGAGCTGTTCCACGGCCCGACGGCCGCGTTCAAGGATTTTGGCGCGCGGTTCCTCGCGGCATGCATGCAGCGGCTACGCCAGCCCGGCGAGCGTCCGCTGAACATCCTGGTCGCCACGTCGGGCGATACCGGGGGCGCGGTCGCCGCCGCGTTCCACCGCCGGCCGGGCGTCATCGTCTCGGTGCTGTTCCCGAAGGGCCTCGTCTCGCCGACGCAGGAGCGCCAGCTCACCTGCTGGGGCGACAACGTGCGCTCGTACCGCGTGAACGGCAGCTTCGACGACTGCCAGCGCCTGGTGAAAGAAGCGTTCGTCGATCCGGGGCTGAAGCAGAAATTCGAGCTGTCGAGCGCGAACAGCATCAATCTCGGGCGCCTGCTGCCGCAGGCCGTGTACTACGCCGCGACCAGCCTCGCGGTGTACCGCGAACACGGCGTGGCGCCGAACTTCGTCATTCCGAGCGGCAACCTCGGCAATTCGGTCGCCTGCGTGTGGGCGCGCAAGATCGGCCTGCCCATCGGCCGCATCGTCCTGGCGCACAACGCGAACCGCGCCGTGCCCGATTTCCTGCAGAGCGGCGACTGGCAGCCGCGCGCCAGCATTCCGACGCTGGCGTCCGCGATGGACGTCGGCTCGCCTAGCAACATGGAGCGCCTGCGCGCGCTGTTCCCGGACATCGCGGCGGTGCGCGGCGCCGTGCGGGCGGAGAGCGTCTCGGACGAGCAGATTCGCACGCGGATTGCCACCGACTGGCGCGACTACGGGAAAGTCTGGTGCCCGCACACGGCCACCGCGTCGGAAGTCTGGCATCGCATGCCGGCGTCCGAACGCGCTGACGCGCGCTGGGTGCTCGTTTCGACGGCCCACCCGGCGAAATTTCGCGAAATCGTGGAACCGCTCATCGGTGAACGAATCGCAATGCCGGAAAGCCTTGCTAAACTCTTCGAGCGTCCCGTCTCCTGCGCCGATCTCGACCCCGAGCTGCGCGCACTGAGCGGAGCGCTGCAGAACTCCTGAAGAGAGCGCGTGCGTTGAATCCGCCATTCGGTTTGACCCAGATGCAGATGGTGCTGATCGTGCTCGGCATCGCCGCCGTTGCGTTCATCGGCTTCTTCGGCGGCCGCGCGTACCTGCTGCGGCGACGCGACGCGCGCCGCGTCGCGAAGGTCACTGCCGGCTCCGCCGATTACCTGCGCAACGTGCTCGTGCCGGACGGCAACGGCGGCGACTACCATCTGGACTTCGTGCTGCTGACCAGCCGTGGCGTCGTCGTCATCGACATGCGCGACATCCTCGGCATCGTCTTCGGCGGCGACCAGATGACCGAATGGACGCTGATGACCGGCCCGCGCCGCACCACCTTCGTCAATCCGCAGTCCGGGCTGTACGACCGCATCGCCAGCGTGAAGGCCGTCGCGCCGGACACGCCGATCGAAGGCCGCATCGTGTTCACGAAGAGCGCCAAGTTCCCGAAGGGGCTGCCGCGCTTCACCGTCATGCTGGATTCGATCGCGGCCGAGTTCCCGAAGCTCGGCGCTGCCGAGCTCGACATCGCCGTCGCGAAGTACCGGCCCGGCTGGGAGAGCCTCAAGCAGGCGTGCAAACCCAGCCCTCACTACCGCGCGAACCCCATCGCCGTCGCCTAATGTGACAAGGAAATTGGGGTCCGTCCCCAATTTCCTGTCACAAACCGAAGAAGGCGCGCGCCGTCGCGGTGGATGCCGCGGCGACCTCCTCGACGGTTTCCCCACGCGCCGCGGCCACCGCGCGCGCGACGTAAGGCAGGTAATGCGGCTCGTTGCGCCGCGACTTCGGCGCCGGCTTGATGTCCCGCGGCAGTAGATAGGGCGCATCGGTCTCGAGCATCAGCCGGCCCGCGGGGATTCCCTTCACGACCTCGCGCAGGTGCTGCCCGCGGCGCTCGTCGTTGATCCACCCGGTGATGCCGATGTGCAGGCCGAGCCCGAGATACGCATCGCGCTCCTTTTCACCGGCGGTGAAGCAGTGGGCGACCCCACGCGAGATGCCGTGCTCCTTCAGGATCGCGAGGAAGTCCTCGTGCGCGTCCCGCTGATGCAGGAACACGGGCTTGCCGAGCGTCTTCGCGATCTCGAGCTGCCACCCGAACGCCCGCCGCTGCAAATCGCGCGGCGCGAAGTCGCGGAAATAATCCAGCCCGCATTCGCCGACCGCGACCACCTCGCGCTCGCGCGCCGCCGCCTCGAGCATCGGCAACCGCTCCGCCGTGACGTCGGCCGCATGATGCGGATGCACGCCGGCCGTCGCGAACAACACGCCCGGATGCGCCCGCGCCAGCGCCACCGCACCGCGCGAGCTTTCCTCGCTCGACCCCGTGATCACCATCTGCACTACGCCGTGCTCGCGCGCCCGCGCCAGCACCGCGTCGCGATCCGCATCGAAACTGTCGTGGGCGAGGTTGAGGCCGATGTCGACCAGCTCGGGTCCGCTCACAGCTTGAGGATCCAGCTCTTCCGGTGACACACGACGAGGATCCCCAGCAGCAACAGCAACCCGCACAGCCCGAACAGCAGCGACGCCGCGTTCGGCGACGCGAAGCCGCCGAACAACGCCTGCCCACCCGCGCGGATCGACAGCGGCGCCGCCTCGTCGCCGAGCAGGTTCGCATCGATGACCGGCATCATCAGGAACACCAGGATGTACGCCAGCAGCGGGTTCTCGCCGAAGATCCGCGCCGGCCAGAACAACGGCCGCACGCCGTCACGCTGCGAGATGGCCATCAGCACGCCGAGCAGCACCAGCGTGAAGCCGCTGCTGAACAGCGCGAACGTCGACGTCCACAGGTTCTTGATGATCGGGCACAGACCGTGCGCCGCCCAGGCGACGAGCATCATCGCGACGCCCGCCACGCAGGCCGTCAACGCCGGCCGCGAGAAGCCGCCGCGCAGGAAGCCGATGCCCACCAGCGCACCGAACAACACGTTGAAGCAGGCCGGCCACGTCGACAGGATGCCCTCCGGATCGAACACGACCCGGCCATCCACCGGCCAGTACGGGAAGAAGTGCTCGACGCCGATCACCGCGCGGTCGATCACCGGCGGCCAGCTCCACTCGGCGTCGAACCGCGGCGCGCCGTGCCCCGGCACCGGCACGAAGTACAGCAGCAGCCAGTAGCTCACGAGGATGACCAGCGCCGCGTACGCGAGCGGCGCCGCGCGAAAGCGCAGTCCGTCGGCGCCACGCCGCGCGTTCAGCAACATGAACACGCCCGATAGTCCGTAGCACAGGCCGATGCGCTGGAGCACCCCCGGAATCCGGAACGTGGCGACGTCGAACTTCGGATACAGATTCAGGAACAGGCCGATCGCGACCAGCAGCGCCGCGCGCGTCATCACGTGCCGATACAACTCGCCCGCCGACGCGCCGCGCGCCGACCGCCGTTCGAACGACAGCGGCATCGCCGCGCCGATGCAGAACAGGAACGCCGGCGCCACCATGTCGATCAACGTGCCGCCTTCCCACTTCGCGTGCACGAGGAAGGCGTAGTTGAACTCCCACGACCCCGGCGCGAGGTTCAGCAGCATCAGCATGATGGTGAGGCCGCGCAGCACGTCGAGCGCGTCCCAGCGGGAAGAGTGCGAAGTCGAGACGGCCGGCATGGCAGCGAGTATATGCATGCTGAGAGAGGTCTCGAAGTGGTCATGCGTCGTCGCAGACTCGACTGATCCGGGCGAGGATGATGAGGAAGTTCGGAAGCCATTCGAGGTGTGTAGGCCAAGACGCGCGGTTGCTAGCCGCGGACCCAGCGCGTGATGGCTTTAACGACCACGTCCGGATGCGTCAGCAACAGGTTGTGCTCGGCCGGCACGGGACAGTGCGCATGCGGCGGCAGCAGCGCCCGCACGCGCGCGATGTGCTCGGGCGGGATGATGTTGTCGTGATCGCCGGTGACGACCAGCAACGGCCCGGCGAAATCCCGCAGCGCCGTGTACTGCGCCGTCTTGTCGCCCAACGCGCCGTGCCGAAACATCGAGACCAGGCCGCGGCCGAAGCCGCCATCCGCCACCTGCTCGACGAAGCGGCCCGACAGGTGCTCCTGGCCGATGGCTGCGTACCGCCGGCGACGCCGGCGCACCAGCGCGGGCGTGCCGATCAGCGACATGGCGATTTCGCCCAACGCCGGGATGCGGAACAGCGTCGCCCACGCCGATGTCGACGCGAAGTCCAGCATCGGCGCCACCAACACCAGCTTCCCGACGAGCTCGGGCCGCGCGGCGGCGACCGCGGCCGCCAGCGATGCGCCGAACGAGTGCCCCAGCAGGATCGCGGGCCGCGGAAAGGCCGTGGCGTCAATCAGCTCGATCACCTGCCGCGTGAAACGCTCGAAGTCGTAACGGCCGGCGGGCCGGTCCGACGCGCCGTGCGCATAGAGATCGAAGCGCAAGGCCTGGAAGCCGGCTGCCAGCAGGGGCGGCACGAGGAAATCGAACTCCCAGCTCGGCACCGTCGCGCCGTGGATCAGCACGATCGGCACACCGTCGACAGCGCCTTCGCGACGCCAGAACGTGAGTCCGTCCGTGAGGCGCGCATACTGTCCGCCGTCCCGCCAGTCGATGCCTGTCCGTTCACCACTCATGCCACGGAAGTCTAAGCGCCCAAACCCGGGGTGAGCGATGCCGAGTGACCTGCGGTTCTATGCGAGCACGCGCGACCTGCGCGTGCTGCTGGCGGCGATCGAAGCGACGCAGCCGGTCGACTACGTGCGCATGGGCAACGAGCCCGTGCCGCCGCCGCGCTTCCCGACGTATGACGAACTGCCGTCGCTCGGCCGCACCGACGCGGCGGAGGCGGCCGACTGCGCGCGTTATCTCGTGGTCGCGCAGGGCGCGCCGGTGACGGTGCGCGACGTGCGCTCCCGCGACGGGACTATCTACTTCCGCGCCGACCAGCTCGAGAACGCGCACTCGGTCACGTTCGCCACCGGGGGACTGCGCGCCGACGACGTGCTGCTGCCGGGACGCGTGTCGACCATGTCCGCCGAGCCGGAGTCCGAGGCGCTGATGACGGCGTTCTCGGCAGCGATCCGTCAGCATTTCACGTGGATCAAGACCTGCTGGGTCGGGCACCAGGCGGAGTGGTTCCTGGATGCGGGCAAGCGGCTGACCGCCAGCATCGCGTCACCGCCTGAGCACGATTTGCTCAGATAGATCGGGGCGCCATAGATTCCCGGCAGTTGCATCCGTCATGTCGCGCGGTTCGGCAGGACCCGCACGAGAGTGGTGTCACAACGTCCGCGCCGCCGACAGAGAGCGCGCTGGCCCGGCAGATTTTCCGCCGGCTCGTACGAATTCCTTTACTCTCGAAAAAAAACGCCGAGGGGAGAAGATCGGCTTGGGTGTGTCGAACGGAATGGACTCGGCGCCGGCGACGGGTTCGTGGCTGCAGCTGCTCGTGTCGCGCGGGTCCCTCGGGGCGGGTGACGCCGCCCAGCTCGAAACCGTCCACCGCGAATCGCACCAGTCGCTGGCCTCGATCGCGTTGCGGCTCGGCAAGGTGTCGGAGCGCGCGCTCGCCGAGGCCATGGCCGAGCACGCCGGCCTCGAGGCCATTTCGTCGGTCGATTTCCCGCCGCCGGGCTCGGAACCCGCGCAGGTGTTGCCCAACTTCTGGCGCACGCACGAACTGCTGCCGCTCGGCGTCACCGACGACACGTTGCTGGTGGCGACCTGGGACGTCAGCAACCGCAAGCCGATCGAGGCGCTGGAGTTCTCCACGCGTCTGCGGGTGCGCGAGAAGGTGGCGACCCGCGGCGCGATCGTCACGGCGCTGGAAACACGCTTCGACGCTGGCAAGCCACCGGACGCGGCCAACGCCACGGAATTCGCCGGCGCGGCCGATGCCGACGAGCTCGACCGGCTCAAGGACCTGGCGAGCGACGCGCCGATCATCCGGCTGGTCCAGCGGCTGATCAATCTCGCGGTCGATCAGCGCGCCTCCGACATCCACCTCGAACCCTCGGAGCGCGGGCTCGTCGTGCGCTTCCGCGCGGACGGGGTCCTGCGGGAGATCGAGACGCAGAGCCGCGCGGTGGCCGCGCCGACGGTCTCGCGCATCAAGGTCATGGCCGGTCTCAACATCGCCGAGCGTCGCCTGCCGCAGGACGGGCGCACCCGCATCTCCGTGCATGGCAAGGACATCGACTTCCGCGTGGCGACGTCGCCGACGATCCACGGGGAGAGCGTCGTGCTGCGCATCCTCGACCGGCAGGACGTGCAGCTGGACTTCGACGCGCTGGGCTTCGATGCCGGCCTCATCGCGACGTTGCGCGGCCTTTCGGCATCGTGCTGGTCACCGGTCCGACGGGCAGCGGCAAGACCACCACGCTGTACGCAGCGCTGAAGGAGCTCAACGTCACGGAGCGGAAGATCCTGACGGTCGAGGATCCGGTCGAGTACATGCTGCCGGGCGTGAACCAGGTGCCGGTCAAACCGCAGATCGGGCTGACGTTCGCGCACATGCTGCGCGCGTTCCTGCGCCAGGATCCGGACGTGCTGATGGTTGGCGAGATCCGCGACCGGGAGACGGCGGAGGTGGCGATCCAGGCCGCGCTGACCGGCCACCTGCTGTTGTCGACCTTGCACACGAACACGGCTGCGGCCGCGATCACGCGCCTGCTCGACATGGGCATCGACGACTACCTGATCACCTCGACGCTGCACGTCGTCATCGGACAGCGCCTGGTGCGGCGGCTGTGCGCCGCCTGCCGTGCGCCGTACGAACCGTCCGCGGAAGTGCGCGCGCGTTTTGCCGTGCGCGAGCCGGTCACGTGGTTCCGCGCCGTGGGTTGCAGTGCCTGCGAGGGCACCGGCTATCGCAAGCGCACGACGATCCTCGAGGCGCTGCGCATGAGCGAAGCCGTGCGCGCGAAGATCCTGGCGCGCGCCGACGCCCATGCCATCGAGACGGTGGCCGTCGCCGAAGGCATGCGGACCATGCTCGGGCACGGACTGGCGCGCGTCGGTGCGGGCGAGACCACGCTCGAGGAAATCCTGCGCGTGACGAGTCTCGGCTGATGGGCGCCTTCCGATACCAGGCCATCGACGCCAACGGCCGTACGGTCGACGGAGAACTGTCGGCGCCGACCCGCGTCGGCGCGCTCGCGGAGCTGTCGAGCCGGGGTCTGGTCCCGGTGCAGCTGGGGGATGCGCCGGCCGCGAACGACACCACCGCCAAGGCGCCGGGCAATGCCCGCGGCGGCTGGCTGGCGAAGCTGCGTCAGCCGCGTTTCGGCGCGACGCACCTCGTTCAGACCACGCAGGCGCTCGGATCGCTGGTGCGAGCCGGGCTCACCGTGGATCGGGCGCTCGCGATCGCGACGCACCTATCCACCGATCTCGCGCCGCGCGCATTCCTCGAGGACGTCGCGAAGCGGGTGCGCGCCGGTGCGACGTTCGCGGACAGCGTCGCGGCCAGCGGGCGTCCGTTGCCGGGTTACTACGTCAGCATGGTCGCGGCTGGAGAGGCCGGCGGCGCGCTGGCATCGACGCTGCTGCGCCTGGCGGAATTGTTGAAGCGCCAGCAGGCCATCCGTCAGCGCGTGACGTCGGCGCTCGTGTATCCCGCGATCCTCGTCTCCGTCGTCGTCCTGACGCTGATCGTCCTGGTCGGATTCGTGTTGCCGAGGTTCGAACAGCTGTTCATCGAATCCGAGGCGCCGCTGCCGCTGGCGACGCGCCTCGTGCTGGCCTTCGGCCGGTTCGTCGCGGACTACGGGCTGGCTCTCGCCATCGTCGGTGCGCTCGGCGTCACGATGACGATCCGCTGGCTGCGCGACGATCGCGGCCGGCGCACCTTCCACACCTGGCTGCTGCGTTCGCGCTGGCTCCTCGGACTGCCCGCGAGCATCGACACCGCCCGACTGTTGCGCACGCTGTCCACGCTGATCGGCAACGGGTTGACGCTGCCCGCAGCGCTCAAGGTTGCGCGCGGCACGTTGTCCAACGACGCGTTGCGCGCGGCGCTCGATGGCGTCGCGCAACGAGTGAAGGCGGGCGAACCCCTGAACGTCGCGCTCGCGGCGTCGACGCTGTTCCCGCCCGTGGCTGCGCAGCTGGCGCGCGTGGGCGAGGAGACCGGCAAGCTCGACGAGATGTTGTTGTCGGCCGCCGAGTATCTAGAAGAGCACAGCACCACGACACTCGACCGGCTGCTGACCCTGCTCGTGCCGGCGCTCACCGTCGGCATGGGTCTCGTCGTCGCCGGGCTGATCGGCTCCGTGCTGGTCGGGCTGCTCAGCATCAACGACCTGGCCTATTGAGGACTCATGCGACGACGCGTTTTCACCGGATTCACGCTGCTCGAGCTCATGGTCGTGTTGCTGATCCTGGCGCTGATCGCCAGCATCGCCGCGCCGCAGGTGACCAAGCACCTGCGCAAGGCGAAGACCGAGACCGCGAAGATCCAGGTCGACGCCCTGGGCGCCGCCGTCGATTCGTTCCACGTCGACAACGGGCGCCTGCCGACCACCGAGGAGACCCTGAAGGCGCTGGTCGAACGGCCGGCCGGTCTGGCCACCTGGGATGGGCCCTATATAAAGAAGAAGGAGAGCCTGATCGACCCCTGGGGCGAGCCGTACAGATACCGGGCGCCGGGGAAGTCCGGCGAGTACGAGGTGTACACACTGGGCTCCGACAAGAAGGAAGGCGGCGAGGGGGAGGCCGGTGACATCGGGACGGGTTAATCACACGCGCGGCGCGGGATTCACGTTGCTGGAGCTGCTCGTCGTCATGGCGATCATGGTGGCGCTGACCGCGGCGTTCCCGCTGGCGTTGAATCGGTTCCTGCCGGCTCGGCGCGTGGACGGCGCGGCGCGGGAGTTGTTGGCGGACATCCGCAAGGCGCAATCGCGCAGCGCGGTGACGCGCCGGGCGATGGCCATCCGTCCGGACGATCACGGCTACCGGGTGCAGGCGTTCTCGCCGGGAAAACCGGAAACCGTCGTCGAGACCCGCCGCTGGTCGGACCGCACACGCCTCAGCCTGCGCGCGCCGAGCGGAGAGAACGCGGCGGCGGCGCTGTGGATCTTTCCGGACGGCTCGAGCTCGGGCGCAGACTTCCGCATCGAAGACGGCCAATACATGCGCCACGTCGCGGTGAGCGAGCTCACCAGCCGCGTGTCGCTGCGCGCGGTCGCGGCGGTGGTCCCATGAGCGCGCGCCGACATCGCGGTTTCACGTTGATCGAGGTCGTCGTCGCCTTCGCGATCCTCGCGATGTCGCTGGGTGCGCTGTACGAATGTTTCGGCGGCGCGCTGCGGCGCACGCGGGTCGCCAGCCAGGCGGAGCTGGCCAATCTGCGCGCGACGTCGCTGCTGTCCGAGTTCCGTGGCAGCCGCGGATTGCTGCCGCAGCCGCGCAGCGGCCGGGACCCGGACGGCACGGAATGGAAGATCACGAACAAGCCGTACGCGGCCGAGATCGCGGCGCAGAGCGACTGGGTGGCGGAGCAGGTGACCGTCGACGTCCGCGCGGTCGGCGATTCGCGGCGCGTGACCCGGCTGCAGAGCATCGAATGGTTGCCGAGGCCCAGACCATGAACCTCCGGCGGCAGGGCTTCACGCTCGTGGAGATGCTCGTGGCATTGACGCTGGTGGCGCTGATGTCGGTGGCGATGTTGCAGGCGTATCGCTTCTCGCAACGCGCGCTCGCGCAGACGACGCGCGTGGATGCCGGCGCGCGCGACGTCGCCAGCGCGCAACGGCTGCTGCGTCGGCTGATCGAGGAGGCCTATCCATTCGAGGTTGCGCAGCCAACGACCAGTGCCGTGTCGCCGCTGCAGGGCGCGCCGGCGCAGATGTCGCTGTCCGCGCCCGCACCGGCGCGGATGGGCGGCGTCGGATTGCTCCGCTACACGGTCCAGCGCACGCCCGCTCGCGATTTGTCGGTGACCTGGCGGCTCGACCGCAACGGCAGCGCCGGCGGCGAACGCGCGCGGGACGAGACGCTGCTCGACGGCGTGCAGGCGTTGACGATCGACTATCTCGAACTGGTCGAGCGAAGCGACGGCACCCGCGAGCCCGCGTGGCGGGACACGTGGACGCAGCGAGCGGGACTCCCGGCGCTGGTGCGGATCCGCGTGCGCTTCGCGGACGGCGATGCGCGTCGCTGGCCGGAGCTGATCGTCGCGCCGCGCATCATGGCCGACGCGAATTGCGTGTTCGATGTGATCTCGCAGATGTGTAGGATGGAATCATGATCTCCGGGGCGGTCGAACTATTCGCATGGTGGCGCGCCGAGCTGCGTGCCATCGCGCGTTCGGTGCTGCGGCTGTTGCCCGGGCGGCGCAGCGCCGACGTGCGGTTGCGTGTCCGCGGCGGGGAGCTGCGCGCCGAACGCCGTGAAAACGCGGATTGGAAGGAATTCGCGGTGACGCCGATGCCCGCGGATGGCGACTGGCCGGCCTCGTTGCCCGGATTGACGGCGGATCTCGCCGGCGCGCCGGCGGCGATCGCGCTCGACGATCGCGATCTGCTGTTCGACGAGCTGGAGCTGCCGTTGGCCTCCGAGCGCCATCTCGCCGCGGTGCTCAAACTTCAGCTCGAGGCGCGGCTGCCGCTGCCGCTCGAGCAACTGGCCGTGGATCACGAGGTGGCGGCGCGTTCGCGGGCGCGCGGCGTCATCCAGGTGCGTGTCGCGCTCGGCCATCGCGATCGCGTGGAGCAGGCGCGCGAGCGGGTGAAGCTGTGGGGCCTCGAACCGGTCTGCATCGGCGCGTGGTCGGCCGATCAGGGGCTGCGTTTCAATTTTCTCCGGCAACGCCGCGCGGCGCTCGCGTGGCGGCCGAGCGCGCTCGATCTGCGGTTGCTGCGGACGGCCGGCGCGCTGGCGATCCTGTTCGTCGCCGTCGTGGGCGCGCAGTGGATACGCGAGCGCGTCGTGGTGCGCTCGGAGACGCAAGCGCTGCGCGCGCAGGCGGACGATCAACGGCTGGCCCGCCAGGCGCTGCACGTCGATGCAGCCCCGTTGCTGGCGCTGCGGCGGATCGAGTCGATGCCGGATGCGCCGCGCCTGCTGGCATCGCTCAGCGCCGCGGTGCCGGAGTCCGCGTGGTTCCAGCACATCGACCTCACGGCGGTGCACGAGGGAGCCGGGCAGATAAAGCTGATCGGCGAAACGGCGTCGCCCGACGTCGTCCGCCAGGCTTTGGGTACCGTACCGGGTGTGCGCAATCTGAAATCGAGCTCCGCCTTCGCCGGCGAGATCCTGGGTCGCGAGCGACTCGAGTTCACCGCGGATTACGTCGCGACACCGGCGGGTGGCGCATGAGTCTCGCCGCCCGACTGCTAACGCTGCCGGCGAACGCGCGGCGGACATTGGCGCTGGGCATCCTCGTGCTCGCGTTGTTGCTCGCCTGGTTCGCGATCGTCCAGCCCGTTCGCGGGCTGCTCGATTCGCAGCGACAGTGGCGCCAGGAGGTTCGCCGCGACATCGGGCGGGACCGCGGGCTGGTCGCGGCGGCGGACGAATTGCGCGTCGCGAGAGAGGCGGTCACCGCGTCCGCGCTGCGCGCCGGGCTGTACGACGCGAAGCAGGGCGCTCCCGCCGATCAGCTGCAGAACGACCTGCGCTCGGCGTTGCTGGCGGCCGGCCTGGAACCCACCAACTTCAAACCGCTGCCGGGCGTCGGCGCCGATCCGCTGCGTGTGGTGCGCGTCGAATTCGCCTCCGTCATGACCGTCGACCAGTTGCGCGCGTTCTTCGCGGCGCTCGATTCGCAGCCGCACTACGTGCGCATCGAACGCCTGCGCCTCGATGCCGCGACGGAGCAGCGCGCCGACGACAATCCGCGCCTGACCGCGTTGTTCGAAGCGCGCGGGTTCACGGCCGAGCCGGGCGCCGCGGCGCCCCTGCGGGTGGCCCGTGCGGATTGACGTCGACTCGTTGAAGCGGCTGCCGCTGCCGACGTGGCTCCTCGGCGCATCGTGCGTGTTGCTCGGCGCGGCGATCGTCACCGTCGCGATCCGCGGCACGCGGTCGGCGGAATTGCTGGCGACGGCCGCGACGCCCCCGACCGCGCTGGCGATCGACGTGTCGACACCCGCGCGCGGCGCCGACCTGGCACCGATCCAGAGCCGGCCGTTGCTGTACGCGACACGCAGCTTCTACACGAAGCCCGCGGCGCCGATCTCGGTAGCGCCGCCGCGGCCCGACTACCGGCTCGCGGGCGTGATGGTGTTGCCGGGAAAACCGGCGGTGGCCCTGTTGTCGCCGCGACAACCCGGCGCCGGCCGCCGGGTGCGGCAAGGTGACGACGTCGGCGGGTGGCGCGTGCAGGCCGTGACGCGCAACCAGGTCACCTTCGGCTGGGAGCTCGAACGGTTCGAGCTGACGACGTCGCCGCCGCCGGTCAGCGCCGGGATCAAACGCATCCCGATGAACCGCTCGCGGATGGCATCGTCCGTCGGCGGCATCCAGTCGCTCGGCGCCGTGGGCGACGCGGGAACCGTCGCGCCGGCCGCCGCTGGCATCCCGCCCGATCGTCCACGGCTCTATCTACCACCGAATCCCTGATGCGACCCATCCACCTGATCCTGATCGCGTGCGGTTGCCTGGCCGGTTGCGCGACCCCGGAGGCGCATCGCGCGCCGCCGCCACGCGCCGACACGGCGCCGAACCCGGCGAACGGCAGTTTCGCGGGATCGCTG